>Ga0181598_1000856_pt1 | contig 30283 bp, 19 predicted proteins | sample 041ome_4_FD_153295 | JGI IMG/M metagenome (GOLD analysis project Ga0181598, IMG submission 153295) | Coastal salt marsh microbial communities from the Groves Creek Marsh, Skidaway Island, Georgia - 041404US metaG (spades assembly) | ecosystem: Environmental > Aquatic > Marine > Intertidal zone >... | reverse complement strand
GTCGGCGTCGGGCGGTCGTCGTCGTCGTCGTCGAAGATGATGATGATGATGATGCGATGATGCGCGACGTCGTCGTGGCCAACGGTGGGAAATTGTGAAATTGTCGCGGCGTTCGCCGAGCGATGCGAGCGTCGATGCGGACGACACGCGACGACGATGGATGGTGTGATAATTCGTGCGCGCGTGCGTGCGATGTGCGATGACTGACGGTGTGGTGTGCGCGCGCGTTCGCGACGGATCCTCGCGCTGGTGCAGATGGCATTTACGCCCACGCCGATGGGCCGAACAGTCCGAGCGCGTCGATTGGGTGGTATTTGTCGCTCTATTGGCCCGCGATGCAGAAGGAATTTAAGGGTGTGGTGCAAAAGTACGATGACGAGAGCAAGCATCATACGGTGAAGTGGGATAACGCGCCGAAAGGGTCGGATGGCGTCACCGAGGTGGATTTGACCGAGGGCGAGTTGACGTGGTTGAAGGCGCCGGCGAAGAAGAACGGCGGCGGCGGCGCGAAATCGAGCGGGAACGCGGTGGCTAAGTCTGCGAAGAAATCTGTTGGTGACGCTGGTGGTGCTGGGAAATCGTCTGAAAACGATACCATGCAAGATTTGGAAATGCGATTTTCGGGAAAGACGACCAAGGCGGTGGCGTTCGCCGTGTTGAAGAAGAGCGGTCCGGAGGGCATGACGTTGCAAGAAATTGTCGATGAATCGCAGCGTTTGCGTTTGCGTGATTGGTCTGAGTGCAAGCAACCGAAGACGACGATTAATGTGTGCGTGACGAGTGATCCGGCGTTTGTAAAGATTGCCCCTGGTCGCGTCGGATTGCGCATCAACGGCGCCGTGCCGCTCGATAATTTCGCGCGCAAGGCGGACAAAACCGCCAGTCTTGAGCCGAAGAAGCGCGGTCGTCCGCCTAAGACTGCGAACGAAAAGGTGAAAAAGTCTCGCGCCGAGCCGCAGCATTGGGAGCGTAAGCCCCCGATTGATCTTGCCATTGCCGTGAGCAAGGATGATGGTTCTTTCATCGCCAACGCGCCCATCACCGTGCCGTACAACGTCACCATCAAGTCGTTGAAGAAGAAAATTTCGTTGATGACCAAGGGTGCGTTGAAGCCGCAGTTTCAAAGACTTTCGTACGAAAATCGCAACATCAGTGATGATGACGATGCCTTCTTAGTGCACGCCGTTCGACCCACCAAGGTTGATCGCGAGTTAGCGTTGACGTTGATCATCACCGCGGAATAAAGACAGACGCGCGTCGATTAATCGACGAGGACGAAGACGAACGCCGCAGTGCATTTTTGACGTTTCGATGTTTGCCACAATTAAAACTATATGACATTCACCACCTCGATAAATGTAATCAATAAATGAGGAACCAACCAATCAACGATCGTTTCTGTAGTGGTATTAAAAAAATGTCTCCCCGAGTCGTCTCTACTACGCCGCGACGGACATCATCCCGCGCAACACCAACTCTCGAAGCTCCCACGCGGGCTTGGTGTACTCTCGTCCATCATCCGTGGTAAACTTCTTATCCGTGAGCTGCATCGCCCACAAGTAATGCACGGATTGAATGTCATCCTCTGCGCCTTCGACAATCTTTCCGCTCTTATCGCGCACGCAGTTGATTTGTTGACAGCTAAACGTCAACACGACGAGCGGCTCGTTCTCCATCATGCGCACTTCCATCAACTCTACGTCACTGAAATCCAGAATTCGTGGATCAACAAACTGTCCTTCTTGTTTCCATAAATTCATCTGCCCCGAGAGGCGTTCGAGCATTTCTTTAGAGATATTCGTCGCGCGCAACGCGTCGACGTCGCCTCGTAAATACGCGCCGAGCACTTTAGGCGCGTCGCGTTTGACTTCAGCCATGAAATCGCTCATGTTAAACAATGGATCGCGCTGACGAATGACGCGGTACGCTTCACCTTGTTCAGTCTCGGTGAACATCGACTCTTGAAAATCTTGTATGCGATGCACCATGGGCGAGTCGCTCGTTTCCCAACGCTCGCGTAAATCCTCGGCGAGCTCGGCGGTTTTCGCGTACGGCGCAGTCTTCTTCAATCCCTCCACCTTGGTAATCACCTTCGACAACCCAAGCTTTTGCTTCACCCCACCCCATAATTTCCCAAATACTCCAGGCGCGGGCGCGGCGGTGACCGCCACAGCCGTAGTTCCGTCGTACGGTTCCGGAGGCGCGTCGCTCCATCCGGCGGCTCTTCGGCGCTCCACCGCGGCGTCGCCCGGATCCATCATCGCCAACCTATACTCTTCTTTCACCGCATCCATGGCGATTTGCGCCAACCCCCGCGGCGAGGTCCACGACGCACCACCGCCAGCGCCGCCTGCGCCTCCTGCACTCGCGTTTCCCGCGCCCGCGACGCGCGCCGCCTCGCGCGCCGCCGCTCGAGCCGCCCTCGCCGCCTCCTTCGCCGCCTCATCAATCGCATTGACGTCCACGCCGCTCGCCGCCGCGCGCGCGCGCACCTCGCGCGTAAATTCACCCGCCACTTTCGACGCCTTGTGCGCGGCGTGCGCGGCTTTCGACTGTAAATCCCGCGCCGAACGCGACGTCGCGCTCGACCACGACGTCTCGGCGTCGCTCGCGGTCGCCTTCGCGCGGTCCGTCGACGTCGACGCCTCGTCGTTCGGCGCGCGCGACGCCGAGGGCGACGACGATGGGGTCGATTTCGACGGCTTACGCGCCGACGCGCTGTACGCGCGCGCGTCGGCGACGTCAAACGTGGATGAGGCGACCGCGATGCGGTGCGATCGATTCATCATCATCATCATCGACGCCTCGGCGAGCGCGGTGCGCGATGGCGCGCGCCGGGCGCACGCAGGAAACATACCGCGACGTGTGCGTGCGTGCGTGCGCGGCGCGGCGCGTGTGATGCGGTGGTTCGCGCGACGTTGCGCGGGAATGAATGCGCGCGAGCGCTGCAAAGTGACGTCAGACCGCGACTGATGCGCCGCGTCGCGCACCGCGCGCGCGTCGCGCACCGCGCGGCGATGGCGCGTGATCACTCACGGTGGTCCCGTCGCGGTGGCGTCGCGCGCGGCGTCCCGTCGCGCGCGGCGTCGACGAAAACGGACACGGCGCCGCCGGTGGATGGCTACGCCATCGGCGCGTTACTTTCGTGGCTTCGCACGCACGGCGTAGACGTCGGACGCGACGCGACGACGGTGTTCGGGGTGTCAAAGACGTTTGGTATCGGCGGCGTCGCGGTGCGGGACATGGATGAAGGCGAGGTGAGGGGCGACGCGACGTTTTGATGGCGCTCGAGCGCGCGCGAGAGAGAGCGGCCGCGTCGGGATTTTGACTAACGTGCGTCCGCGATGGCCGTCGTCGTCATCGTTGCGAATGATGCGATGCTATAGGTGATATTTACTCTTCCCATGCGCTCGACGCGCGACGGTGGGCCGATTGCGATGACGACGCGAGACGCGCTCGCGCGAGACGGTCCGTTGGCGGAGGTCGGCCGAGCGCTCGCGAGCTCCGGGGCGATTGAACGCCTCGCGGGCGTGCTCGAACGCGACTATGAGTTTCCTTTGGATAGTACGTCGACGTCGGCGTTGGCGTTGGCGTTGATGCATCAGGTGTGCGGGGGGAAATCCGCGCGGTGGCGGGCGTATTGCGACGCGCTGCCGCGGGACGTCGACTCGTTGTTGATGTGGACGGACGACGAGCTCGAGGCATTGCAAGGCAGTCGGTTGCGCGCGCGCGCGATTGAACGCCGAGAACTCGTACAGCGTGAGTATGACGTGTTGTTTCCCGCGCTGGCGAATGCGAATCCGGAGGTGTTTGGCGACGAACGATTTACGCCTCAACTGTTTCGATGGGCGTACGCCACGGTACTCGCCCGAGCGTTCATGCTTCCGGATTTGAAGTGCATGGCGTTGTTGCCGGGAATTGATTTGTACAATTCGGCGCGCGATGCCGACAAGTGCACGGTAGACTTGGGGGCGAGCGCGGATGCGAGCGATGGTGGAGTGAACGATTTGGACGGCGCGAGCGTGACGCTCGCCGTGGGCGTCGGCGGCGCCGACGCGGGAGACCAACTGTTTCACGACTACGCCGATCACGCCTCAGGCGGGGCGCTTTTAGAGTTTGGTTTCGTGTACCACGGGGATTACGAGCGCGGCATCGGGTCGTATGCGATGGATATCTCGCTCGAGTCTGCGTTTGAGGCGTTGGACGCCGCCTCGCGCGAGTCGCTCGTCGACCGCGACATTTTCGCGAAATTCAACATTCGCAAAAGTCTAACGTTTGAAATTTCAAACGTGGCAGGCGTGTACAAACCCGCACTAAAAGGCTTGGCGTGCGTGAAGCCAGAAATGATGCGCGCCGCTCGCGCGCTCGCGCTCGGCCCAGACGACGTCGAACCGTCCTCGCTAGACGTCCCCGCGCCGCCGACAACCGAGCGGCGCGCGCTCGACATCATCGCCACCGCGCTCTCGCGCGAGCGCGAACGATATACCGAAACCTCAGTCACCGCCGACGCCGAACTCCTCGCGCACATGCTCAAAAATCCAAACGCAGTCGACGCCGCCAAAGCCAAAGCCGCGTCCAAACCGCCCGTCCGACGCCATCCCCGTCGCTTCACCATGGCGCTCGAAGTCCGCCTCGGCGAAAAACGCCTCTTAGATGACATCCTCGACGACATTCGCGCCTCCGTCGCGCGCGAGAGCCCGTAGTATAGCCTAGCCTAGCATCGATTTCAACGCCGACGGTGCCACCATTTTGGCGCCAAAACGACGAAAAATCACTTGTCAACAATCACGATCTCTCCTTCGCATTCATTCGCCTCGCTCGCCCTCGCGCCCCGCATACATCACCGCGCGCGCGCGCACACACGCATCGCACACCATGCCGTGCACCGCGCGCGCCCACACCGCCCGCGGCGTCGATGACGACGCATTTAACGACGCATTTAACGACGCATCGACGCATCACGATCGCACGACCGAGCGCTATTGGTTGCGGAAACACGCCGACCGGCGCGCGAGTGACGCGAGTTCGAACGCGTCGGTGACCACCGCGGGTGGGATCGCTCGCGATGGTGGCGTGTGCACGCCGAGCGGCGGGCGGGCGGCGGCGTCGGTGTCGCCGGGGACGTCGTTCGCGTTCGCGTTCGCGACGCCGAGCTCGCGTCGGGCGACGCCGGGCGACGGGCGAGGACGAGGCGTGGCGACGCCGGCGACACCGATGGCGTTTCGTAGTCCGTTTCGCAGTCCAACGGATGAGGAGAGTGCGCGATTGGAGCGATTGTTAGCGGCGCCGTTGAAGCCGAATGGAGGGAGAAGGGCGCGCGCGAGAGCGCTGGCGACGCCGCAGCAGACGCCGTTGAAATTGAGATTTGAAAATTTTGCGTCTTCGGTTGAGGACGGGCGATCGGAGAAGAAGCGCGCGAGAAAGATGAGCGACGTGTTTAAGGCGACGAAGAGCACGTCGACGCCGCGCGTGACGCGCGCGCGTAAGAACGTTGTGCAAAGCTTATAAAAACTGTACGAAGACAAACTAAGACACCGTGTTAAATATGAAATCATTCCATCAATATCAACAAAAAATCGCCCTTTACTTTGAGCCCTTGACTAGATGAGGTTCGAGCGCCGCGCGCGCAAACTCAGGCAACACGAACGCCGCTTGATGAATGTCGGCGTTGTAATACTTTAACGGTTCCAAAGCGCTTCCGCTCGCGGGCGTGGGCGCGCGCTTTGGATTTCTGAAATCCACCGTCGACCCGTCGCTCGCTGGCTTTCCACACAACATAAACCCAATCTGCCCACTGGGGTAGGTTGGTATCGTCGTGTAACCGTACTCGATCGACCCGTTGGCGAAAATGCGCTTGCACATCTTGGCCAAATCGGTAATCAAATCCACGTGTAACCACAGACATTCGGCTTGCGTGCACACCACGCCACCCGGCTTCAACGCCCTGTACATCTTTTCAAAAAACGCCTCCTCGAATAACACGCTCGCGGGTCCGATGGGATCGGAGCTATCAACAATAATCGCATCGTACGTCCCTTCTTCGGCATCACCCACGTACTTGATCCCATCACAAATATGCGTCTCCACGCGCGCGTCCTCGAACCCCACCGCCATCTTCGGCAGGTACTTTTTCGACATCTCCACCACCATGCCATCAATCTCCGCAATCTCAATCCGCTCGATCCCGCCGTGCCTGGTGACTTCTCTCAACACGCCACCATCGCCACCACCCACCACGAGAACCCGTCGCGGCGCCTCATTCAACGAACACAACGCCAAGTGCGAAATCATCTCCTGGTACGCAAACTCGTCCCGCTCCGTCGCCTGTATGACGCCATCCAAGATCAACACGTTCCCATACGCCGCGTTACGAAACACCATGACGTCTTGAAACTCGCTTTTCCCCGTGAACAGCACCTCGTCCACGCGCAGCGACATCGCTTGCCCGGGCCACATGTCATTGATTTCGCTAAACCACCCGCGCGATGCGCCGTCGAGGCAATTCGCATTCGTCTGCGCCGAGCTCTGTGCGAACTTATCCATCGCTCGCGCACGCGCGCGTCGCGTCGAACGAAAACCGTGTGATCGATTGCGCGCGCGCGCCGGGGCCGGGGCGACGTGTGCGAGTTGCGTCGCGGTTGAGCGCGCGATGGCGCGTCGGTGTCTGACGGCGGCGCCGCTCGGCGGGCGCAGGGCGTGACGCGCGCTGCGGTGCGCGGCGACGCGGCGGCGATGCGTGACAATGGTGAAAGGGTTTATCGCGCGTCGATCGCGCGCGCGCGCGACGCACACGGGCGGTCGCGCGCGGCGCACGTGGGTGCGGCGCGCGTGAGGGCGGTGCGCGACCGTCCGATGCGATCGGTGCGTCGCGGCATTCATCGGCGCGCGTGCGGCGTCGACACGGTCGCGTGCGCGTCGAGTGGGCGACAGCGCGAAAAGAGACGTCGTCGCGTGTGATCGCGGCGCGACGAGCGCGACGAGCGGGACGAGCGCGGAGGATGAAGGGTGCGCACGCGCCACCGGCGGTGGGTCTCGTCACGGGATTAAAAGTCGTTGGCGACGCTTTAGTGACGCATGCGCGTGATGGTATCGCGACGAACGTGGCGCATATTAAGGATGACGCCATGTACGTGGTGTTTCTCGCGGCGAGCGTGATTGGGTTCGGGTCGCTGGCGTCGCGCGAGGTGGTGAGCTTGAAGAAGCGTCGGGCGGCGGCGACCAAGGCGTTGCGCGAGTGCTCGACGATGTTGGATTTGAGCGGGAAAGACAAAGAAGGGACGACACCGAGTGCGAGTGCGGGTAAGGGGAAGTCTCGCAAGGGCGGTGGCGTGAAGGTTGGCAAGGAGTTTTGGGGTGAGCTCGGGTATTTGATTCGAGTGGCGGTGCCGAGCGCGGGGAGTCGAGGCGGGCAGCTCCTCGGCGCGCAGTTCACGCTGCTCGTCATGCGCACGCTGTTGACGGTGCGGGCGAACAAGGTGAACACGTTTTATCTCACCAAGGCGATTTCAACGGCGAGTTGGAAGTTTTGGGTGCGGTGGTTTTTTAACTTTACCGGGTGGATGGCGAGCGGCGTCGTGGTGAATAGCGGCTTGCGGTACACCGAGAGTTTAATCACCATTGAGCTTCGTGCGGCGTTGACGAAAAAGGCGCACAAAAAGTATATGGAGAATAACAACTTTTACAAGACTGCGGTGTTGCGACAAGGCGGGTTGGATAACGTTGATCAACGCATCGTGGCGGATATCGAGGCGTTTTCACGCGAAACCGCCTTCTTGTATGGACACTCGTTCAAGCCGATTTTAGAATTCACGTTGAGTCTCACGGAAGCAGCGAAAGAACTCGGATATAGCCGTCCGTTGGCGTTGTTTGCGTCGCAGATTATGATTACCGGCGTACTTCGCTCCATCGCGCCGAGACTCGGGCCGATGGTGGCGCGTGAAGCGGCGCTCGAGGGCGGTTTCCGCCACACGCACTCGCGTTTGATCGCACACGCCGAAGAAATCGCTCTTCTTGGAGGTGGCGACCGCGAAGTTAAGATTTTAGACGACGGGTTGGACAACTTGGTGGTAACGCAGCGGTGGCACGCGCTGCAGCGCATTCGCAAGAGCGTCGCGGATAACATTTCTAAATTTCAAGGCTTGCTCGTGGGCAGCGTATTCGTGCACGTTCCATTCATGATGAAGGCGTCAGTGTCCGAGGGTGAACGCATCTCATCTTTCCGCGCGACCGAAGAGTTGATGTTACGTTGCGGCGGCGCGTTTACCGAAGTGTTACTTCTCGGGAAAAATCTCGACGAATTAGCGGGTTACACCACGCGCCTGTCGCAACTGTTTCGCACCTTGGACGAAGCGAACAAAGAAGCCATCAGAGAAAAGGCTGAAATCAAAGAAGTCGATCCATTGGCACCGATTATATTCGACAACGTCACTGTCGGCGCACCCGAGCCGAATGGTTCGCAACGCGTATTGGTGAAGGATTTGACGTTGGCCATTTCTCCTGGTCGTCACTTGTTGATCACTGGCCCCAACGGGTGCGGTAAAACGTCGCTTTTGCGCGTTTTAGCTGGCTTGTGGGCGCCAATGAGTGGCAAAGTTTCTCGCCCGACTGGGATCGCGTCCATCATGTGGCTGCCGCAACGTCCATACTTGCTACAAGGCTCGTTGCGCGATCAAGTGGTGTACCCGCAAGACACGAACGTGGACAAGGTTGACGATAACCGCGTCAAAGAGTGTCTCGTGATGGCTGGTTTAGGAAAGTTCATCGACGGCTCATTGAACGTTGGTTTGAACACGCGACATTTGGAGTGGAATGATGTGCTTTCAGGTGGCGAACGTCAGCGCATTGGCTTTGCCCGATTGTACTACCACGCGCCAAAGTTTGCGATTCTCGACGAAGCCACGAGCGCGATTAACCCCGACGAGGAGTCTCAACTGTATGAGCGATTAGTACAGACGGATACGACGGTAATTTCGATCGCACACAGACTTGAATTACGTAAATTTCACAAGGATGAATTGAAAATTGCAGGCGACGGCGCGGGTGGGTTTAAAATTGTCCCGCTCGACAAATAAAAACAAGATTGATTTTATATTTAAAACTCCGACACGGAGTTGTTGTAACAAGCATATCTCACTGCGCAACGATTAAGCATACATGTACGTATTACAAAATACTCAATCTCGTCTTTGTACTCTTGTTTCCGTCTATTGCCGCGACATCAAAAACGCCAGAAGCACGAGCGGCGCGCCAAAAAGCACAACCATCGTGGACACCGCCGTCGACTGCAACTGCCGCTCCTCTTCTTCGTCGATGTCGCCTCCAAATTTGTTATTCGCCATCTTAATCAAGTACTCGTCGTACGCATCTAATTTCGCGGCATCTATGTAATCGAATAGGTCGGACTTCATCTTCCGCGACGCGGTGGTCATCCCCCATACCATGCGATCAGCTTGTTTGGATACGTTGCCGTATTGATTCCCTATGCATCGTCGATATTGCTTCAACGCCTCGTCCCGGCGTTGCAAGTTGTCCAAGCACAACGCATAGTTGAAAATAATTCGCCCACCGAGCTCGGTTTTCGGGCCAACTTTCTCAAGGGCTATGATTTCCAATCGATCGAGCGCGGCTTGCATGTATCCCGCCTTGATGGCTGCCTCGGCTTCGTCCAACGCCTCCTTGGCTTCCTGAAATTCTTCGGGCGTCATCGTCATCCCGTTATCCTCTCTATACTTTGCCAATTTCTTCGCCACGCGCGCCTTACGCTCAGCAATCGCTGCCTCATCCTCGAGTTCCTCGCGCTTAATCGTTCGCCCGCCTCCGTACGCTTTAGATATGTTATCTGGACGTTCGAACACCCCCCACGTCGACACGCTCGGTCGATACGTCGCTTCATCCGTCTCAAATCCAACCGCCTTTTCATCATCATCGAACGGATTATACGTCTGATCGCGCGTTAAAATTTGCACCTTGACTTCACGCTTTTTAGGTGGCACAAACGTCGTCGTCTTCGCCCTCGTCGCCTCCTCCGCCACGTCCGCCTTCGTCGCGTCCTCGTCGTCCCGCGTCTGTCGTGCCGACGTCGAAGAATCCATCCCCTCCGCGCGCGCCTTGGCCAACTCCGCCGCGTACTCCTTCGCCTTTCGCACGCGATCTTCCGCGCTCGACACTAAATCGATTCTCGCCTCGGCGTCTTCGGCGACGCGCGTTCGCGTGTGTCCGCGTCGTCGCACGGCGTCCATATGAATCCGCTGACGCTGATGTTGTTGAAGATGATTATCCGCACCGAATCCCGCGCGCGCGACGCCACCGCGCGCACCCATCGCCCGTCGCCGCGCGCGAAGCGAACGCGCGACGCCTTCCGCGCGCGTCGCCACCGCACGCGCGCGCGCGCCGACGCCGGCGACGCGCATCATCGTCGTCGTCGTCGCGCGCGCGACTGTGACGTCACTTCGCGGACCGCGCATGCCGCCTCCCGCGTCGCCCATCACCGCCGCCTCTCGCGCTTCGGCTGACGAAATATGCCCTCCGCGACAAGGCTCGCGCAATCCCTGGGTGCTCGTAGGCGCCGGGGCGACGGCGCTCGTGCTCGCGAGTGGATTCGTGGCGTTCAAAGCTGGGAACGCTCGGGCGAGTCAATTCGCGATGCGGGCGCGCGTGCTCACGCAGGGCGCGACGGTGGCGCTGATGGTGGCCACGAGTGGGGCCGGAGTGTTTACGCTGGATGGCGTGGAGCACGTACCGGCGCGCGCGAGGGAGGCGTTCGGGTTTGGGCAGAAGTAGCGCGAGGCGACGGACGCGGATTCGCGTCGTCGAGCGCGGCGACGGGAGATGTGCGCGGCGATGGGGGTGTGAATCGCGAGGACGCGTCAGCGAGGTCACAAGGCGATGCGTCATCGTCGGCGTCGGCGTCGGCGTCGACATCGGCGCGAGGCGAGACGGATACGCGAGCCGAAGCCGACGCGAGCGACAAGGCGGTGCTCCGCGAACGCATTCTTCGCGCCGCGCTCAAGCGCGTGGACGACCATGGATTTTCCGACGCCGCCGTCGATGCTGGTTTGAGAGATTTAAAGCTGTCACCGGCGTCGCGGGCGAACGCGTTGGGGAGAGATGGGTCGAGCGGCGCGGCGACGGCGTGCGGCCCTGGAGCGCTCGCGGGCGAGCTCGTGGGGTACTTTGAAGAAGCTTGCGACGCCGCGTTCCACGCCAAGGTTGTCGAAAATGCCGACATGTTATCTACGTTGAATTCCAGCGACCGCATCGAATGGTTGGTGAAGACGAGGTTGGAATATGTCGTTCCACGTCTCGATGCGTGGCCGCGAGCGCTGGCGACGATGGCGAGCCCACAAAACGCGCTCGCCACGTTTAAGCGCCGCGCATCGCTTGCGGATGATATTGCACAGGCGGCAGATATTGCCCACGTCGATATCTTACCCGCCGAGCTCGACGGCGCGCGGTGGTACGCCGAACGCGCGACAATTGTCGCGCTCTACGCCGCCGTCGAGCTCCATCTCGCGACGGATACGTCCAAAGATTTCCGCAAAACCTGGGCGTTCCTCCACGCTCGCGTGCGCGACCTCGCCACCGCGCGCACGTCCGCGCTCGAGCTCAGATCCTACGTCGACGTCCTCGCGCGCGCTGCGGGTCTCGATCCCGCGCGAAGCGACGTCGCGTCCGCGATGGCGGCGTCCGCGCTCCGCGCCGCGTCTCGCGCCCCTTTCGCCGCGCGTATTCTCGCCCCTTGGATCGCCGGGGCGCGATCGAAACCTTAGATATCATTTTAATCCATCATTTTGTACGGCACGCGCGTTTGACCTCGTGCGACGTCTTGCGACGTCGCGAAGTGTCCAAGTCTCTTCGTGTCCGACCGACCGCTACTCCCAAAGGTCGCCGTCGAATACGCGCGCGCCACATCGCGCCGCCGCGCCCGTCGACGTCGCGCGCACCGATGTCGCGCGCGACAAAATCCGAGTCGCCTCCCTTCGCGCTCGCGTGCGCCATCGTCGCCTACGCCGCGTTCGGCGCCGCACACGAGCTCGCCCATGGGCTGAGTCACCTTGTGATTTCACTTTTCGCGAGCTCAAACGCGCCTACGCACGCGCTCGACATCGCGCGCGAATCTCTGATTGCGTGTGCACGTCGCGCGTATATCGTGCGTGATGTCGACGCCCTGGGCGCGCGAGGGATGGCGATGGTGCGCGCATGTGGGGTGCTGATGAGCCTGGCGTGCGCGGCGTGGGCGTCGAAGCGCGAAACGACGGCGTCGCGGATGACGCCGGAACGCGCGCGGGCGGTGCGCATCGCCGCCTGGGTGTCGGTATTCGATGCGTTATGTACGGATGTGTTTGATATTTTGCCGCGACGATCGAAAGGGATGGTGTTATGCGGGAATTTTGGCGTCGTGCTCATCAACGCCGCGTGGGCGACGTCGGCTAACGGCGCGCGCGCGTTTGATGTTTTGGAGAAAATGGTCAACGTCACAATGATGCGAGGCGCGCAGAGCGGTGGTGTTGTGACATTTAGTGATTACGGCGGCGATGGGGGGTTGATTGGTGAACGGTCGCGAGTGGTGAATATGAAACGTACCGATTTGTCCAAGCTCGTTCGCGCCAAGGTTGAGCGCGAATCGGGCGGTAGAAAACTCGCGAGAACTAATATAACGCGCGTGTTTGCCGGCCACACGAGATTTGCGACGACGAGTAAGGCGACGTTTGATGGCACGCATCCGCATCAGTGGTCGCCGAGAGAGAAACGGTTGGTGTACGCGTTGGAGCAAACGAGTCCAGGCGCGATTCGCGTAAATGTTGAAAATTTCATCACGCACAATGGTGATTTTGATTTTTATCGCGTCAACGGTCGATGGTACGATCTCGGTGACGTGCAAAAGTGGCTAGAGCTCGCTACGGGACATAAAGCGCCGTCGACGGTGGATTCAGCCGCGATTGCAGGCGTGATTGATTTACTTCGCGCACAAGGATGTTTCGGCTTGGCTGCGCGTTACGCCGTGTGTTTTGGTTTAAAGACGAGCGAAATAGCGGACGACTTGCCATTTCCATCATACACCGTCTTTGAACAAATCGGGTCGTACTTTTCAAACGCGCTTGATGAGACGCTCGCCCAAGGTAAGGTGTCTGTTCGCGACATGGCGCGTCAATCGGCGACGCGCGACTTGCTCGTCGATCGCGTCGCCGCGGCGCTCGAAGCCAATCCACACGCACTTTCTGGCCTTGGCAAGCGTTTTATCGATGAAGAAATGGGTGCGAGTGTGCACGAGTTCGTTCGAGTGACGTGGAATGCGTTTTTTGATAACGATTCCCTGTTCGTCATGAAGACCTTTTTATCTCGCGCCAAGGGTTCTTTTGGTTTGATGATTACCAACTCTCTCGACGCCGCGCGTCAAGTATGCGTCGCCGCGCGCGGACAAACGATGAGCATTGCGTTTTATCCCAAAAAAGGTTTAATTTGCTATGGTTCTGAACAAGCCGCGGTGAAGGCTGGACTATCCGTGCCGACGCCTGGCGGCGACATCTTGGCGAGCGTCCACGGCGGCGAATACGGCGACGACAACGCCGCCATTCGGCTCGACTTGGATGACTTGAATGGTGAGATTTGTCTGCTTGACTGGGGCGCCGATGGCGAACCAGCGGTGTCCGTACCAAACGCCCACTGCGCGCGATATTCAATGATGGCGCGTTCGGTCAACGTCGTGCTCGCAAAGGAGGGCGATTGCGCGCTTAAAAAAGTGCTTCCGACGTCAAAGTCGACGTCGTCCAAAACCATGGTTTCTGCGGAATTATTCCATCGCATGACGCGCCTCGAAGGGAACTCGCTCATCAAACCACTGTTACCAGAGAGTGATGATTTAGTGTTGAGCGATATTCGCGACATTCCGAAAATTCTACGCAACTTGCAAGAAGATTGGAGAAATCGTCCGCAAGGACCGGTTTCGTTGAATCGACTCACAGCGTGGAACTTGGCGCGGTGCGTGAAAAAGCGTCTCCAGCGACACGCCGAAGGCACCACGAAATCCATCAACTCTATTGACTTTCTCATCACTGGATGCGAAGTCTCTCTTTGGCTCGCCGAGCAATTCGCGTCCGATTTACAACAGGCGTTTCCGGCGTTGAACGTCAAGGCGTTGTCGTCGAATAAAATTCTCGGGTTGTTTGGTCAGGACATCGCCGTGCCGACGATTGGTTTCCCGTCCTCAGGCAAGACGTGCGACTTTAACGATACGGTAGTGATCATCGTGTCTCACTCTGGCGGCACGTTTGCGCCGCTCGCGACGTCCAACTTGCTCCAAAGCTCGACGAATAGTATCTTTGTCGTCGCCAGCGAATGGGACACGCAAATCGGCAAGCAACTGCGCGGGATGAAAACTTCAGGGCAATTCGAGTCGCGCATCTTCTCCACCGACGTCGGCGTGCGCCCAGCAGAGCCGTGTTCGGTGAGCGTCGCCGCGACGCAGCAATTGCTCACCCAAATATTCATGCACGTCGCGCTCGTCGTGCTCGATAACCCGCACTACCGCAAGCTCACAAACGCCGTCGTCACCGAGCACGACTTGCAAGAGCTCGAGCGATGCAATCAAATGAACATTACCGCGCTCGAGCGCATCGTCGGGTGCACCGCGAACGGTGATATGACGCCAGATGCGAGCGCCGAACGGGACTTGCGCGCGGCGGGTGACGTATGGGCGGACCACGTGCTCGAAGGCGTCAAAGGTTGGATGATGTCCTTCGCCTACATCGTCGGCACCGTCACCGCCGGGTACCCGCTCGTCACCGGCGTCGCCACCGCGTGTGGTCTCGCCGCCACGTGGGCCTTCTACGTGACGCGATTCTTTGATTCGTTGATTTACGTGTTTTTGCCGCAGATTTCAATCACGCTGCTGAGGTTGGCGCAAGGGCGAAACGTGCGACATCGCATGACGGGACGCACCGTCGTCGTGGGCGACATTCCGTGGGTCGCCCAAAGCGCCGAAGCATTCTTGAGTAAAATATTCGCCTGTTCGTACTCGGCGGCGGGAATCAACGTGCTCAGTGGGAATCCAAGCGATCACTTGGTGCACCGACACACGCACCGCGTCGTGCGCGGTGCGTTGCTCGTCGTCGGTCGACCTGACGGGCGGCTGAGCGCGCTCGCGTCGGCTGAAGCGACAACGTGCCTATCGCTCAACCAAGCGAGCAGTATTCAAAGCTATGGCGGCACGTGCGAATCGATGACGATTGGGCACTCGCCGTATAAGCTTCCGCTCTCGGCACGGGCGGTATTTCTTGACCGCCACCGGCCGCTATTCTTGTGCGAAAAGCTCATCCACGAGCGCGAAGGCGAAAAGAATTTGGATGGCAAGTCTCCCGGGTCACTTCTCGGCATGTACGCAACGTTGGCGGATGAGGCGCAGGAGATTTCCGTGCACAAATTGACGCATAAGAACTCAGTGGCGTTGCTCACTGACGCGGCGATGAACGCTAAAGCCAAGTCGTATAATTTACGCGCGGTGTTTGACGAAATCGACGTCAACGGCGACGGCGGTTTATGCCTTGATGAGTTTAAAAAAGCGTACATGAAGGTTGATCAGTCATTATCTGAGGCGCAAATCACCAAACTGTTTAGAGATGCCGATGATGATAACAGCGGTGAGCTCGACTTCGACGAGTTTGTCAAGATTATGAACTTACCAGAGGCGGAAATGCTCGGAATTTTACAAGCGTCGTCGAGAAACGAAGAAGGCCTCATGATGGTGGAACCATCGGACGAGGATTACTTTGGACAGAGCATTCGTCGCAGCGCACCGAAAAAGGTCAAAGCGTACACGCTCGTCGAAAGTCAAGCTTTCTCTATGAAGATGTACGAAGCGCGCATCGCATCGTTGCAGCGCTTTGTCGCCATGACGGTGATGTTTCATCAAATGGGCGCCCGCGTGCAGAATTTTTGGCGCCGCGTATCGTTCGGGTACTTGGGATATCGCATGGATCGCACGCACTCCATCATGCGCATCGCCACTACGGCGTCGCCAGTATCTGGCGCCGAAGTGCGCGCGCAAATGCACTTCATTGGTCTCGTCACCGCATTCAACAACGCCGTCGGCGTCATTGGACGCGCGGGGAAAAATTTCGCCGCTCCCGCCACGTTCAAGCGCAAAAGCTCATTTAGGCGCAGCGGTTCCTTCGGCTCTCTCAGCGGTCGATGAGATCGCGTCAATTGCTGCAAGGGCATCACATATTCTTTCCGATTGAACTCGGTAGCTACGACGCCGTCGGCTGTTTTTAATACAACCTCAACCCGAGTCCTTCACATCGCGACACGCACACACCACGACTATCCTCACCACCTCTCGCCCGCAGTGCGACGGACGCGATACTTTGCACCGCTCGTCGTGAAACTCGCCCGCACGACGCGCACCGTACGAGATGTTGCGTCGAGCGGCGGCGGCGGTTGACGCCTCCGCGCGAACGCTTTACGCCAGCTCCACGCGCCCCGCGTTCGCATGGGCGCGCAATGCAGCGGCGTCGACGTCATCCGACGCACCACCATCGGTACATGCGTCGGGCGTCGCCAACGAGCGCGTCATGCGCGCGCTCGGACTGACACCTGACGACTTTGACTTTGCGACGCCTGACGCCGACGCTGAAGCCGCCGCGCGCGCCGTGAGAGACAAAGTCTACGTCGACCGACGTCGCGTGCGCGCCCAAGCCGGCGCAGGTGGTGCTGGATGCGTGTCGTTTGCCATGGATGGTGGTTCGCGTCGCCGTCGCGGGGCGGATGGCGGGGATGGTGGTCGCGGAGGCGACGTCGTCTTTGTCGCGTGCGACCGAGCGAAAGGTTTAGGCGAAGTAAAGAATTTGATTCGCGCTGAACGGGGAAAAGCTGGCGGATCGAACGGGCGCATCGGGCGCCGTGGAGCAGATTTCGTGACCCGTGTTCCCGTGGGTACGGTGGTGTGGTTCGAAGACGCTGACGGCGAAGAGGGCGGAGCCCGAGCCGGAGCGGACGTCGATTTTAGCAAATGGGGCAGCGCTTCGCCGGTGGACATGCACGATGACGACGAAGACGACGACGACGATGATGATGATGATGCGCGCGTGAACGCACCATGGTCGCGTCCTCGAGGGTTACGCTACGGTAAGTGGCGCATTTTAGCCGATTTGACCAAAGACGGCGAGAAATTTGTCCTCGCTCGCGGCGGTCGCGGCGGCCGTGGGAACAAGCACATGCCCGTTGGCAAAGAAGCTGGCACGCGCGAACCAGGGGTACCGGGTGAAGAATCTTCTGTAGTCCTCGAACTCAAGAGCGTGGCCGACATAGGGCTCGTCGGATTACCCAACGCGGGCAAAAGTACGTTGTTACGGGCGTTGTCAAATGCCACGCCTCGCGTTGCGTCGTACGCGTTTACGACGTTGCAGCCGCAACTCGGCGCCGTGGCGACGGCGCATGGCGCCAAAATTACCGTTGCGGACATTCCAGGTTTAATTAAAGGCGCGCATGAAAACAAAGGCCTCGGGCATAACTTTCTGCGGCACATCGAGCGATGCGAAACGCTCGCGTACGTCGTCGATCTCTCGAGCGCTGACGGCGTCAAGCCGTGGGACGCGCTCGAAATTTTACGTCGAGAACTCGAAGAGTATTTACCTGGATTATCGCGACGACCTGCGCTCGTGGTGGCGACGAAAACGGATGTAGCGAACACCGCGCGGACACTCAGCGCGCTTCGGAAGCGCGTGACGGATGTTCCCGTGCTCGCAGTTTCGGCGCTGAATAAAACGGGCACAGATGCCGTGTTGGATACGCTCGAAAAGGCAATAGAATATCGACTCGAGTGGGATTCGCGCAGCGTGCCGCGCGCCGGTAATAGTAGCAGTAGTGATTAGCAATAGCAGTCTCGTGTTCTTGATAATATATTGGCTAGTGAAACAAATCCTAAACAAATATCTCCACACGCGTCGAGCAACGCCGTTTCAAGTGAAGCAAACTCGACGCTTCACGCCCGAATGAATTTGCACAATTCTCACGCCGCCTTTGTTCGTCGTCGACTCGACGACGACGACGACGAACGCGCGGGTGCTTTCGCCTTGGTGCCGCTCTCGCGGTTTAATCGACGTTGCCATTGAATCAAATAGACAACCGTCGACACCCCAGCGATGGCCCACGCCCAAACTATGTGTCTCGGCCATGGATTTGTAAACGCGTCTTGACCATTCTTCACGACGACGAGCGCCTCTACGACGAGGACCGCGAGCGCCAACCACGCGTTGGCGCCCAGCTTCGCCGCGCTCATATCCGGCGACTCGATGAATACGTAATATTCACGAATGGCAATGTTCGACATCGTGAACCAAAGTGCGAGACGTGCGTTCGTCGCAACGTGCGTGGGTGGCATCCATAAGACGTGCTTGAGAAAGAACGTGTTCAAATCAAACGCCAAACCACACGCGACGAGAAACGCGCACTTTGTAAATCTCGCGGGTGAATCCGTCGGTCGCCACGTGTACTTGTCTAAACTCGCCGGAGCGAAGATTGAAAACACGCGACGTAATCGTCCACCACCCGCAGCCGCCGAAGACGACGCGGCAGTCGCCTTCTTCGCCTCTACGCTTGGCGTCGCGGTTAACGTCTTCGTCTTGCCGCTCCAATCGTACATTCGTCCTTGTAAAAACTTAATCGTCGCCATACCAGCCGTGATGCCTAATAAATTACACATCATGACATCCCACACCCACATATCCCACCAACACTCGTTGAAATTCGGCTGCCAATGCTCAAACGTCAGCTCACACAACTCAAACGCGACTGAATACGCCCACAACAATCCCCAGTCGCGAATCGCGATAGCCTTGCCGTACCACCCCAATACGTGTGCCAGCGAAAACACATCAAAGCACGTCTCGTACACGTTCCCAAACATCCCAGACCGATGCCCTGGGACGTAAATTCGGCAATCCGCGCCGTACGTCTTCGTCGGAAGCGGCGCGCCCAAGTCGCTCCAAAAAAAGCGCAACGTCTCCCGCGCCCCCTTTGGCGTCTGAAACAACAAAAACACCAGCGCCAACAGGTACGCGGTGAACATCCCGTGCGCAATCTTCCACACCGCGACGTGTGGCCTCGTCATATGCGTCGCTGGTCCCTGAAGCGCGCTATACGCCGCGTACGAACCCAACGCGCCCGCGACGCCGCGACGCAACCCTATCGCATCCACATCGAATCGCACGCCGCGCGCGCCGTGCGCCGCGGCGTTCGCCTGCGCGCCGTGCGCGGTGGTATCGAACGCATGCGTCACCACGGCGAGCGCGATGGCGCCCACGGCGAGGGCGGTGAGCGTGTGCGGATGTCGAACCACGGCGTGGAACGCCACGGGGCGTTGACTCACTCGCGCCATCGTTTGCGACGCGGCGACGACGACGACGACGCGGCGACGACGACGCGAGACGCGCGTCTCACGATCGCCAGCGGCGATGCAGGACGGCGGCGGCGACGGCGCGAGGCGATGAATGACGCGCGGATGGACGTAACGGTTCTCATCAGAGACTGCGATTTCGTCATTCATCGACGCGCACCGTCGTCGTCGTCGCGCCGAATCGCCCGCGCGCGCGCGTGACACACGCGCGCGATACTATCGCAGCGTCCACGCGCGCACGCGACGAACGGAGACGCGCGTAGGCGCGTCGTCGGGGTTGAATTAGAAGGAATATTCATCATGCGCTCCAGCGCCGCGGCGGACGATGGGACGCGTTGGATCTCGTCGACGTCGTCGGCGTGCGCGGCGCTGGCGCTGGCGCTGGCGACGAAGACGTTTGTGCTCGATGCGGACGCGGGCGCGCACGCGACGTCGTTTCATGCGGGCGTGTGCGCGGGAGCGGTCGGGACGGTGGGCGCGTTGGCGTTGGGCGCGCGGCTCGCGTTGGCGGCGAACGCGTGGAAAGCGCGCGAGCGGCGCGTGCGCGATAAGGAGGCACGCGAGGAGTTTCGTGTGCGCGGTGACGCGGACGCTGTGGCGACGAGGGCGACGGCGGCGACGACGATGGAGGTTGACGTCGACGCGGAGGACGACGCGGTTGGTCTGACGCCGTACAGCGGTTGGCTCATCGTCGGTAAACCGTGCGCGAGCGCTAAGACGTCACACGCGAATGGAGATAAGCGTTTCGCGAGGTTGTTAGAGGATGGGTCGATGACCCTGGCGAGTGAGCGCGGTGGTGAGGTTCGAGAAACGATTGACGTTCGCGGGTGCGAGGCGTTGCTCGCCGAGTATCCGGGCGTGGCCAAGCCAGAAGAATTACGGTGGCATAAGACGTCACCGATCGTTCTTCGTCACGATTCGCGAGAGCTGTACGATGGTTCGACGTGTGTGTGGTTGTTTGCGTTGTCCTCGCCCGCGAAAGAGGCGTGGTTTGTGGCGATTCGGAAGAGTATCGAGCGCGCGCGGTTGGAGGCACGCGCCGCCGAGGACGTCGGAGCAAAGGAAGAACTCGAACGCGCGCGACATGAGGCGAAGGATTTCGCCTCGTTCACGCGCGCCACGAAAATGTATAGAGATGAATCTGTACGGCGCGACAGTGCGGGCGGTGCGAGCGCGGGTGGCGCTGCAGGTGCGGCTATCAACGCGCTGGGCTCGCGCCTGTTGTTTGACATGTTTCGCGACGAGCGGTGGCAAAAGGAGCAAACGCAAAAGTTGGTGAATAAGATGAACAACGCCCCTGGTACGCCCAAGTTTGTTGGAACGTTCGAAATCACGCACATTGATTTCGGGACGGCGGTACCGCACATCATTAGCGCGCGCGTGCCTTCGTTTAGTTCTTCGAGCGCGCCATGGGATGGCGCGGCGATGCCAGGCCGCGGATACTCACACGCGTTAGAACTCGATGTAGAGTACGTTGGACACGCGACGATGACGGTGCAAACACGCGTGGATTTGTCGAAATACGCGCAGGATCTCGACACGGATAGTACAGATGAATTGACGAGTTTAGCGAGCATCAAAAATATGGCGGCGCGAGAAGCGGCGAAAGTTGTAGCCCAACTTTCGGACACGCTCAGTGCCACGCCGCTGCGATTCACGCTTAATTTGAAAAAGTGCCAAGGTATCATCCGGATGTGGATTCCTCCACCACCGGGTGACAGATTGTGGTGGGGATTGATTGCAGAACCCGACATCGAGCTCGACATCATCCCCGTGCTCGGCGAGTCTGGAATTTCCCACGAAGGCATCGGCGCGCGTGTGTCGCGATTTTTGCGGGATTTGTTCATCGCTGATATCAATTCTCAGTTGCTTCTTCCCAACTGCGTCGCGGAGCCATGGAAAGAGCTCCGACCGTACGTCAACATTCCGGAAATTTCGCTCCGCGAGTCTTTCGAAGACGCTACGGCGAGCAAGCCGTCATCCCCGGACACCGATGTTCAGAAGGCGCCCGTGCTCTCGGCACCGTCCACGCCAGAACGGCGTGCTGCAAACGCGACAGCCAGTGACGATCTCCCGAGCGCGTACACGACGAATTTTTTTCCGACGTCGCCGCCGCCGGAGCAAGTCATGGATGAATCTGCGTCGACGTCGTTCACGGCGTCGCAACCCTCGTCTCCGACGACGACAACAGCCACCACTGACACTGATAATGACGCCGCATTATTTCGAGACCCACCATCGAGCGCGCCTCCGCGCGCGCGCGCATCCGTGAGTGGAAAATCCACATCCTTTTTCGCCGCGGCCGCCGCCAAAGCCAAACAACTCGAACGTTCGATGACGAACGACTTCAAAGACTTCAAATCCGCCGTGAAAGACGCCGGCGTCGCCGGCGGTCTCAAGCACGTCGGTAAAAATATAGAAAAGCTCGCCAAAGACTCCTCGCGGCTGAACCGCGATGAATAATTGCACTCATGTACGATTCAAAGCCGAACCCACCGCTGTAAAGTGAAAGCAAAATTTGAATTTTCACTCGACAGCTCATCCACATTCCGCGCCGCGCTCGGCGTCAATCGCGCGCGCACGCCCCGCGTCTCGCGCACCGGTCGTCATACGCCCACCGCACGTCCCGCGCACCGTCGATCGTCGCGCACACGCGTCGTCGTCGTCGTTACAGTCGTCAAAGTCGTGCGCGTGTTGCGCACCCTTTTCAAACTTTGCTCGCGCTTTAGCCGACGCCATGGCGAAACGCGCCACCGCAAACGGCGCCACCGCGCGCGACGCCACCGAAGACGTCCTACGCACCACCGCTGCGCTCGTCGATGGCGACGAAGACGCGCACCTGGAGTCCTGGCGCGCGTCAAGCGAGGATGATTTGAACGCCCTCGTGCTCGCCTACCGGGACGCCGCGCGCGCGCTCAAATCGTCGCTCGAAGCTCGCGGTGCGTGCGCGCTCGGCGACGACACGGTGGAATACGACGACAGTCTTGGTCGTTTGGCCACGCTCGATGGCTCTGGCGCCAACGCCGACGCGGCGAGCGCTGATGTTAACGAAGAGGAACTCGGCAACGTGGACGACATAGACCCGCGCGAGTGGCGCGTGCCTCCGCAGTGTATTCCCGTCCACGCCAACGTCACAACGTACGATTGGCGACGCATGTACGAACACGAGCAGTTTGATGTCATCATGATGGATCCGCCGTGGCAGCTCGCTACCGCTAACCCCACGCGTGGGGTGAGTTTGGGGTATTCGCAGTTGACGGACCAGCACATTGCGGATTTGCCGCTGCCGCAGCTGCAGCGCGACGGTTTGCTCTTCGTGTGGGTGATCAACGCCAAGTATCAGTGGTGTTTAAATCAATTTAAAAAGTGGGGATATGAATTTGTGGATGAAATCGTGTGGGTCAAGGTGACAAATTCGCGAAGGTTGGCCAAGTCGCATGGATTTTATTTGCAACACGCCAAGGAGGTGTGCTTGGTGGCGAGACGAGGCGACGCGCCGCTCGGGTTAAAGAATGGCGGAAAGGCAATCGGAAGCGATATAATCTTTGCCCCTAGACGCGGGCAATCGCAAAAGCCGACGGAGATTTATGAACTGATTGAAGAACTCGTACCAAATGGCAAGTATTTGGAGATTTTCGCGCGCAAGAATAATTTACGCGATTATTGGGTCTCCGTCGGGAACGAAGTCACGGGCACTGGGTTGCCGCCTGATGACGTCAAGGCGTTTGAAGAGAAGGGCGCGGTGCCCGCGGCGAAGTACGGGGCGGGGAATCGTTAGCGCGTCATCAATACTATGATTAAATTCTACTCGATATGTTTAAAAGCGCGTCACGTCCCAAAGCACGCCTCTCGTGGCGGTGGCGATGACCACGATCGCCAACGGCGTCGCCACCGCGATCGCTAACCCAACCGTGAGCTCGTTCCAAAATCCCTTGCCGACGTATTCATCCCCTTGCCAGTTATCGCTGTATAAATCCGGTCTATCTTCAATCTTTTTACCGCTCGCGTCGACACGCCTCCCAGCCGGCGTCTCGTTGCGTGCCTTGGCCCGCTCTATCCGTCGTTGTTCCTCCTCCAACTCCTCCGTCGTCATCGCCGCCTGAACCATAGCCGCTGTGACCGAGTATTCCTCTCTCGCATCGAACACGAGCGTGATTTCATCCTGTTTCGTCGATCGAATCGCATCCTTGACAAAGGCTAAGCGCTCGGTGTCGCTCACCGTCCACAGCGAGTTCTTCTCGACTGGGTCTGATAACGCGCGCAATCGCATGCCCGGGACGACGCCGATGGATTCAAGGGAACTCTCGCGAGCGACGGCTTGGACGTAAATCGCCCGTTCGTTGTCGCCGACGATGAGAGCGTCGAATTTTAAACACTTTCGCGCCTCTTCGGTGCTGAGCCTGACGCAGAGCTCTTCGGTGGTTTTATCCATGACTTGCGCCGCACGGGAGACGTTTCGAGGGCGAACGGCGCGCGCATGGTGACGCGCGGAGGTAGTTCGTGAGGCGCAGGCGAGTGCGCGAGACATTGTGCGCGCGTGCGACGCTACGCGACGCGGAGTGGAGCTGGGCGGGCTTGAGAGGCTATGACTGTGTACTATTGTAAGAGAGGCTACGGGTGTGCGTGCTATGCGTCTCGCGTCGTCGCGTTCGCGGAATCACGCGGACCCATGAATGCTTGACGCAAGCTTTGGGTGAAATCTTCCAAGAAAAAGTCGCCCCAGGCGTCGAGGATAGCGAAAATGCGACGAGCGAACGCTGTTCGGGACGACGCCGATGACATCGCGAGCGCATATTCCTTGAGGTGCTCAAACACGTGAGGGAGCACGCGAATGAAAAGACCGCGATACGCCTGGACACCCTTGACTGGTGCGGCAGAGTTGTGGAGCACATCTGAGACGACGTAGAGACGCGCGACTTTCGACGCTCGAGACGTTTCAGCGTTGACGAGCGAACCGGCTATAATGTCTACGATATCCTCCGCGCACTCCGCTCGCTCGATGGCAAACTCCATTGCGTCGCGTATGTCATCGCGCGCAATCGTGACATGATGAAGGATATCAGTCCACGTATCGCGATCTTTAGGTGTCAGGCGCGTCGCCGGTTTCACGCCCCGGCGCGGAATCAATGCGCCGCCATCCGCATCAACGTCTCGCGCGACTTCATTTTGAAACATAGGCGGAGGTATCCATCTCGGACCTTCATCGCACATTACGAATGGGTCCACGCGCCACGATGTGTCGCCATCACCTTGTGCGTATGCGAAAACTCGCCACATATAGTAGATGTACTCGCTCGACTCTCGCTCGAAGAGAAATTGAAAACGCTCGTTTCGCGATTCGCGCGCTTTTAATTCGTGCTCAAATGTTTCACCATCCTCGGCGACATACGCGGCAACGATGTCGATACATCGTCGTGTGACTTCATCTTTCGGAATCACAACGACGATGTCGTTTTCGTGAGAGATTTCGCTCGCCGCCGGAGGTACCGACGCCGAGACGCTTCGCAAAATATCCGCCGACGTCGACGCAAAATTTACATCATCATTCCTCGTCGAAGGCCACACCGCACGCGGAGGCAACCGTAAAGGCTTACTCATTTCTGCAGTAATCGTGCCTCCGAAACACGATGCGTTGTGCATCTCAGCGACGAAACGCTCGGCGCTCGTTCGAGACAAAAAGCATATAAAGCCGCTGTGCGCCGTCCCAAACGTTGGTTTCCAAATCTTCACGCTCGCAATCGGGCCGTACATCTCAAAAGCGCTCGCTAAATCTATTTCAGCGATGTCCGGAGTCAAACCAGTGATGCGCACGTTGGTGCTATGACGGGTGTCGAACGCGACGACGCCCGCGTCTACGACGAAACGCGCGCCAGCGCTCGTCCCAGCCGCGTCTTCTGTGTCGACATGCGCCATGCGTTCGCGTCTTTGGGCATCGTTCGCGGCGAATTCGTGTAACATGGCATCAAGTGCGCGTTCTTTCGGACCCTGGTTCGCGTCAACGTCGGTGTCGTGCGTAACCTTTGCCGTTTTCGTCGCCGACGGGTCCGCGCGACGCCGAGCGCCTCCCAATCCAGTGTACACTTCACGCGGTCCATCATCACCGTCTGCGCCGCGCACGCCGTCGTGAGTCGAACCAGCCTTGACAAACACTGGTGCGCGCACGCCGACGTCAGCGCTGGTGTCGCCGTCCTCATCGTCGTCGTCGTCAGCCCCTCCAAACTCGGCTGCGACGGCTTCAAACGCTGCGCGCGTCTCAACTTCATCCCTCGCGCGTTTTCGAGCCTCGTTCGATTTATGCGCCGCGAGACGATTTGGATTGAGTTTTTTCGTTTTGAGTGTGAAATTCATCGCGCGCGCGCGGGATGACGCGTCGCGCGCGCGATTGTGAAGTCTCGGTCGAACGGCGACGCTGTAATACAACTGACTTTATTTTTTGTGATGTTTGGCGACGCTAAACGCTACGACACGCATCTAATGCGCGTGATGGCTGCATCGCTCCTAACGTCGCCGCGAACGTTTGCGACGACGATCGCGAGAGCTCGATCTAGATCTTGAACTCGACGAAGACCGACTTCTGGAGGACGAACTTGAGTACGAACCGCTCGAACTGCTGCTCGAAGAAGCACTCGACGACGACGACGACGACGATGATGATGATGACGATGATGACGAAGAGCTGCTGCTGCTGCTGCTTCGAGACCGTTTAGGTGCGTGTTTCGGGGCTGTTTTCAACCACTCACGCATGTCATCCGTCAATCCACCGAGACCGATGGAGGTGAAGAAGTTGATGCTAAAGCGCGTGTTACGCGGCTCATCCTTGGGCATGACGCCTTGGAAGTACTCACGCATGGCTGGATCTTGCATCTTGGCGTTGAGTTGTTTCAATCCGAGTGCCTCACTGAGCTCCTGGAAAAGAATCTTGATGAAAATTCTCGAACTCGATGTCGTCGTTTCTTCGGTGAGAGAAATGTACGCCAAACACGTCCACGACATGGCATCCGTAGCGAGCAAATGCGCAAAGAACTTGGCCACGTTACGTAACTTGTTCGTCTCTAATCGGTGGATTGTGCTATATTGCTTCATGAATACCTCGTCAAATAGCGTGGCGTAGGTTTGGCTGATGAAACAAAACCGTTGGGCGAGCAAGCCATAGTAGCGCAAAAACGTGCGTTCTTGCGAGCAACACTCGACAAGCATCGTACACAATTCAACCTCCGCACCCGGTGGGATATTCATCTTCATCAATTTGTGACCAGCTTCTTCGAAATCAAGCGAGGACATGATGGTGAGGTAAATTGTACGCCGCAGGTTGACCAAATTTGTCTCTGTGAGATCGGCGATTTCCACGCGTTGGTCGCCGCGACTCGCCGTTCCCGCACCCGCGGCTTCACCGCTCGACGATGAGCTTTCACTCTCGCTATCGCTGCCACTTTCGCTGTCGCTACCACTTTCGCTAGAACTTTCACCAAGAATCTCGCGGCGAATGTCCGCATAACGACGCTCATTCTCCTGAAATTCGGGGTCCTCTTTAAACACGTCTAGTCCCGGTTGCGCGTTCATGTCGTCGTCTAAACCAATCTCGTGTACGATTTGATCATCCTCGTCGACTAAATCGAGCTCTTCTGGCACGCCTTTTTTACCTTCAAATCCACCCTTTCTAAACGCAAACAACCCTTCTATCATAAACTGCGTGCGCTTATCGATTTCGCCTTCGTGTAAAATGCCTCGAAAGCGCTCAAAAATTCCGTGTAAACCTTGCGGCGTGAGTTCTTGAAGCGTAAACCCGCACTCCTTGACAAATTCAATCGCCACCTCCACAGAATCATTCGTGGGGACACCGAGTAAAACCGTAAGAAGCTCTAACGCTAACAATTCGTGCACGAGCTGTGTGAAAAGCGAAATAAAAACACACGCGATGGACAAAAGGTTAGTCACCCGACTCGAGTCTGAATCCGCGCGCGCGTACGAAAATGCCAACCCTCTCGCGTCGTGCGTGACATCAGTGTTAAAAAGCTCGTTATGATTTTAATCCTCACGGAAATCAGTAATTGTTGCGTGGTCATAATTCATCCTTTGTCACGCCGGCGGCGAAAATACTCATAACTATACGTCGCGTTTCAAACCGTCGCGTCTCGTACCTGTTGATTCACAAACGCCGCCAAAAACTTGGTCGCCGCCACACACACCGGTTTATCATTCCTCTTATACGCCCTACGAAACTGCAATATACACCTCTTTATAATCAACTCCCCAATCTCAGGAAACTTTGTATTCACCACCGCCACCAACGCCGCGAAAATCCCGCTAAACCGCGGACTCGCCATTTGCGACTTCATCACGCTCCTCGCAAACACCCCGCGTCCGCGTATCAAATTCTCCCCAAACAACTCCCTCACAATATCCTGCACGTTAGACGCGTTCAACTTGTTCACTAATCCATTGATTGACTTTTTCAACGCGTCCCACGTCGCGCGTTGATACTCGACGCTCGACGGGTCGCTCGCCGCCTTCGCGAGCATTCTCGCCAATTTAAACGGCGGCACGTACGCGCCTCCGAGCTTGCCCGTCGCAGACGGGCCCGGTGCGCTCGCGCGCGCCGGCGCCGGGGCGATCTCGCCATCCTCCGCGGCGTGCGCGGCGACATTCGCGTCGCGCCGCCGATGCGTCGTGACCTCGCGATCATTCGCATCGGCGCCTTTCTCGTCGCCGTCGCGCGCGCGTCGTCGGGGTGCGTCGCGCGAGGGCGAGCGCGAGCGCGAGGGCGAGCGTCTCGCGCGCGGCATCGTCCCAGACCGCGTCGGCGGGTGCGGCGAATGCGGTGGATGCGTCGGATTGTGTGGCGGCATTTCGAGGCGCATCGAATCATGCGTCAGCGCGTGGTGCGCCACGTCGACGCGCGCGGTGTGCGCGTCGGTGGGGGTGATGGTGCGCGAGATGACGCGCGTCGTCGTCGTCGGCGGCGCGTCGTCGGCGGCGGCGATGGCGCGCGCGCGGTGCGTGGGGAGGATGTGTACGATGCGACGTATGCGATGCGAGATAGAGATTACGCGCTGGATATCGCCGAGCGGTCGCACGCGACGCGCGCGCGCGCGGCTGGGGATGAGTGGTTTTATGGTGAACTCGCGTACGGCGATGCGCGGCGGGTGTTGCGACGGGCGGCGAGGGTTGTTGGGTGGGATGATGATGATGATGATGATGATGACGCTGAGTCGACGTCGACGTCTTCGACGGCTGGAGAGTTTGTTGATTTAGGCAGTGGTATGGGGAAAATGGTGACGTGTGCGGCGTTGACGGGTCTATTCGCGCGCTCGCGAGGGGTGGAGTTGTTACCGGAGCTCCATGACGAGGCGTCGGCGGCGTTGGAGACGTTTTACGAGCGCGTTCGAGACGCCGGGACGTCGGTGGAGTGTTCGATTTCGTTGAGTTTAGGAAATTTATTGACATTTGACGTGTCGAACGCGGATGTGATTTACATACACGCGACGTGTTTCACGCCAGAGTTGTTACACGCGACGGCGATGAAATTGGCGAATGAATGCAAGTCGGGGACGCGCGTATTAATCATGAGCAAGCAGCTCCCCGAAGGATGGGTATTCGAGGCTTTTGATGGCGGGTACATGGCCTTGGCGCAGCCACAGACGCATTGGAAGTTGGATTGTTGGATGTATGAAGTGCGTCGAGGGTCGAGTTCGAGTTGAGTGTCGCGATTTTGATTTAATTGCCACGCGTTTCGCGTCGAAACGCCGGACGGCGCCGAGTCGCGACGACATTCGTCACCACCCGCCACCCGTCGCGCGTGTAATAACATGTATATATCTGTAGTAGTGCACTGTCGCTTTTGCTGCTGCGACCAAATAACGAATCGAACACATTACCGGGAGCGGCTTCACCAGTTAAGGTGTGTTTTACAACGACATCAACTACGATTACAGTCGGGCGTCGACGCGCTCGTTACGAATTGGATTCCGAATCCGAAGAAGAACTCGACGATGACGCGTCGCGTCGCGAAGACTTGGAGGACTTTTTACGCCGTCGCTTATCATCCCTCTTACTGCGACGGTACGAATCGTCTTTTCTACTGTCCCGCTTGCGCCGCCTCCGACGTTTCTCCTTGTCTGTCTTTTTTTTCCTACTACTACGCGCGTCGCCGTCGCCATCGCGTTCGCCGTCGCCTAACTCTAAATCATACGTCTTTGCACCTTCACCCCGTCTCAACACCTCTAAACCTCGCGCTGGATTTAACACGCGCGCGCGCAACGCGTTTACATCCTCCTCGACGACGCGTCCGCTCGTCCCCGACCCAAACTCCCGATCGCGCCCGCGTCTCTCGTCCTCAATCTTCCGCATCTTCGCCCCCACCGCATCTCGATACGCCTTTGCGCGCGCATCATCACCATCAATACTCAACGCTCGATCGAAATCCTCCATCGCCGCCGCGTATTTCCGCCGGTTCGCCCGACTCGCGCCTCGAGCCGCGTACGCGCGCGCGTGATTCGGGTCCAACTCCAACGCTTGCGCGAAACACGTCTCCGCCTCATCGTACCGCTCCGCTCGCGTCGCTCGACACCCTCGACAGACGCTCTCGCGCGCCCAGGCCCACTTGATGTACCCGCGAACGCGCGTCTGCGCCGTCGCTCGCGCGCACTCGTCTCGCAGCCGCGCGACGGCGTTCACCGATGGATCCACGCGCGACACCGCGGGCGCGCACGCGAAGGCCGCAGCGCGCGCGCGTAACGCGCCGACGGCGTGGAATCGCGCGTCGGCGCGCAGCGCGTCGACGAACGCATCGTTCGTGGGCGCGCCCGCGAAGATGGCTGCGGCGTTCGCGCGTGAATCATTCGCGCGCGTTTCGCGGCTGGCGACGCCACTTTGTCGTCGCGCGGGATCGCCGAT
>Ga0181598_1000838_pt1 | contig 30522 bp, 19 predicted proteins | sample 041ome_4_FD_153295 | JGI IMG/M metagenome (GOLD analysis project Ga0181598, IMG submission 153295) | Coastal salt marsh microbial communities from the Groves Creek Marsh, Skidaway Island, Georgia - 041404US metaG (spades assembly) | ecosystem: Environmental > Aquatic > Marine > Intertidal zone >... | reverse complement strand
CGAATACGAGAACATAAAAAACGACGACGCCGACGACGACGGCACCAAGGGATTTAAGACAGTTTCTCGAGAGCCGTCGCGTCCAGAACCGTCGCGTGTTGGTTTATTTGCGGCATCAATACCGGTTGTGAGCGCGCGCGTGATGCACAGCAAAGGCGGACAAACGATGAGCGAACGCGTGGAAGACATCGTGACGCGCGTGGACGTTGCGCGCGCGTTCATCGCCGAAGCGCGGGAAGCGATGAAGCATAGGTCCGCGGTAGCGTGCATGACTGCGGAATCGGCCAAGATGACCGCCGCTGCGGCGCGTGCCAAGCTTAAATCTAGACGTCGATCTAATATTTGACAACTCGTTGACGTAAGTTCCGTAAAGCGGAACCTGTACTATACTGTAAATGTAAATCATATAATGTAGTGTCTCTCTCTCGTTCACGCTGACGCGTTCGCGTAATCATCTGGCCTGCCGTCGATGTCATTCGGTTTACTCTTCGCCGCGGCTGCGGCCACCGCCTTGGCGGCGCGATAGTCGGCGGAAAATTGGTCGTACAACGCTTCTCTGTACGCCGCGTTTGGCCCAGCCACGACGCGCAACGCGCCGTGCAATCCCATAGCCTCGTGACCTTGCAATCCACGCGCACCGATGGTACCAATAAACTCAACTCCTCCCTCTCGCGTGGGTTTCACCCCGTTCGTAGACATGAGCGTCGACAAAGAAATCGCCGCCACGTCGTCTCTCCCGCGCATCGCCTCCTTCACCTCGCCCAAATACGCAATCACAGGCGTCACCACCGTGCGCCCGCGCACGTCTGCCACGTCAGAAACGCACCCTAATAAATCGCTTCTACTCGGCCGGCGATCTTTTATGCCCCAGAGCGCGTCCAACGCCCGACGCGCCGCGCTCGTCGTCGCCACGCTGGACGACTCCAACAACGTCGACTCCTCCACGCCGGCGCTCGGCAACCCACACGCGTGCGCATCATTCGCCCCAGCGTCGCGATAGATTGTCATAATCACACATGGATCGGCATTAAATGTCCCGAGCGGGATCACGGCAACGCGACGACCTGCGCTGGCGAAATCACCATCGAGCTTGCGCGTCGGCATGTCCCGCAAGTCGCGCGCCACGCGATCAATGTTTGCGTCCGAAAGCAGCGCCGGATGCGCGATACCACGCGCCTGTGCGGACGTCGACGCTTCTTGATCATGCGTACCGTACGTTCGCACAGCGACGGCGGCGGATGCACGTCGCATCGCGGCGCTGGGCACGCATAAAGATGCGCTGTGGACAGCCTCACGAGCGAGGCGGCGCGCGAGCATCGTGTGGAGAATGCGCGACGTCAACGCGGTTCGCGCTGCTCGCGCTGCTCGTGCGTGCTCGGTTGTGTTGCGTCGGCACCGCTCACGAGTCCGTGCGCGACGGGTTCGGGACGCGCGCGCGTGAATGTGGCGTTGAAACTGTGTACGGGGATAAGACTTAAGATTATTCTTCCGCCGACTGGCGTCAGACGCCTGATATGCGATTGGTGATTAGTGTACACGTTGCGTTGAGTATAATAATTACACATGCGCGATGATGATGAAGACGCATTGGTGTGCGCGTTATCGGCGCTTGTACGCGCACGCCTTGAGCGGCGGCCACGCGACGCCAGCCTCGGCGCCCTTTGATTTTTTTGCCACCCATGTCTTGATGAACTCGGCGGTAAAGAACATGGCGTTTGATTCGTCAGGATCTCTTTTGGGTTTGAATCCGAGCTTGCCGAGGGCGGCGACAAAGGAAGCGACGCTGGCGGTACCGTTTTGGCCATCGAAACGCGAACGCACTTCGGCAATCCAAAGTAAACCACCCGGTTTGAGCACGCGATGGGCTTCTTCGAGAAAGGACCCGTAATCGGTGCCCATTAAGCTCAGCGAGAATACCGCACAATCTATTGTGTCGTCATTGAGCGGTACGTCGGACATGTTACACGCCACGACTTCCGGCGCGTCTTCAGGCGTTTGTAAATCAAACGAGTGACACTTTTGGGCGATTGAACGCGCGAGCTCGGCGTCGCCGCACCCAAAATCTGCCACGACCCACGTTTTCGGAGATTTCTTCAACAAATTAGCAATCACATGCACGGGTTTCGTCGGCCACGACTCAACTTGTGCGCGGAAACCAGCGTGATACGCTTCAAATAATTCTGGCGACCCGCTCACCAACGCCAATCCTTCGTCACCCGTCGTCGTGTACAACTGTTCGTTGAGCATCCTAAATTGCCCACCCGACAATTTCGCGCGCATTTTATCCATAAACGACGACGATGACGGCACCGACTTACTTCTTTTCGACGCCACGGGCGGCGCGGTGTCCTCCTCCGACGCCGAATCGCCGGCGCGCGTAAACGCCGGCGCCGGCGCCTCGGGCAGCAACTCCTCGTCGTAGTCGCTCGACTCTTCCCCGGGATCAACATTCACCCTCGCACGCGCCGCCGACGCCGTCACCGCACGCACCGTCTCACGCTCTATCTTCACCCCCTTTGTCGCATCCGTGTCGCCGCCTCGTCGCTTCTCCGCCGCCCGACGTCGCTTCTCCGCCGCCCGACGTCGGCGTCCGAGCGTCTTCCCACTCACCGCCTTCCCATCTACACCCGCGTCCGTCCGCGCCGCCGGTGCGCGCTCACGCGCGGCGTGCTTTGTATTGACCTTCGTCTTCGTACCGTCGACCGCCCCGCGCACCGCCGCGCGTGCACCACCACCACCACCACCATCATCGTCACCATCATCACCACCACCACCATCATCACCGCGCGTCGACGACGACGGCGGTGCCCGCGCCCATACCGCACCGCGCGCCCCGTCGTCGTCACCACCACCACCGTCGTCATCGTCGTCGAACGACGGCACGGACATGTACGGCGCCGACATCGTCGTCCGTCGCGACGTGATGTGATGCGTCGCTCGAGTGTGCCGGCGGCGCGCGCCGTGTCCGTGGAAATACACACCCAAACGACCAATCGCACACACGTGATAGGGGTAATATTGTGGAACGGAACTCGCGCGTGCATGATTTTATGGTGTGCGTATATGGGCGGTGTGGTACGTACAGTATGCGCATTATCCGTATCCAACGTTTTATGGGCCGTCGCGGTGCCGCGCGGATTCGGTGGTCATTCGCCGACGCGTTTGAGCCTCACCGCGCGCGACGACGACGACGACGGCGACGACGACGAACGCAGAAGCGGCGACGACGATGCGCGTGCTCGTCACTGGTGGCGCCGGGTACATCGGTTCGCACACGTGCGTGCAGTTGCTCGACGCCGGGTACGACGTGGTCGTGGTGGATAACTATGACAACTCGTGCGCGATCGCACTGGATCGCGTGCGTGCTATCGTCGGTGACGCGGTGAGCGCGCGATTAAGCGCGCATGAGGTGGATTGTTGCGATGCCGATGCGCTGGAGGAGGTGTTTGCGACGTACGATGGGCGAGGAGGCGTGGATGCGGTGATTCATTTCGCCGGGTTGAAAGCGGTCGGGGAATCCGTGGCGAAACCGATGCGGTATTATTCGAATAATATCACGTCGACGTTGGTGTTGTGCGATGTGATGGCGCGACATGGGTGTAAGAAGATTATATTTTCGAGCTCTGCGACGGTGTATGGGGAACCGGCGACGGTGCCGTGTACGGAGGATTTTCCTACGGCGGCGTTGAACCCGTACGGGCGCACCAAACTCTTCATCGAGCATATTTTGACTGATTTGTACAAGAGCGATGAGGCGTGGGATGTGGCCATTTTACGGTATTTTAACCCCGTTGGCGCGCACGCGAGCGGGACGCTCGGGGAAGATCCCAAGGGGATCCCGAATAACTTGATGCCATTCGTGCAGCAAGTCGCCGTCGGGCGTCGTCCGGAATTGAGCGTCTTTGGCACGGATTACCCAACCCAGGATGGTACGGGGCGACGAGATTACATTCACGTCGTTGATTTAGCCGACGGTCACGTCGCGGCGGTGAAGAAGCTCACCGACACCGTGGCAAAGGCGGGATTGATCACTGTCAACCTCGGCACTGGGAAGAGCACATCCGTGTTGGAGCTCGTCGCGGCTTTTGAAAAGGCTTCGGGGAAGACGATTCCGATGAAGATGGTCGACCGTCGTCCTGGTGATGCTGCGGAAGTTTACGCCAAGACAGATAAGGCGTTCGAGGTTTTAGGGTGGCGCGCCGAGCGCACGATTGAGGATTGCTGCATCGACCAATGGAAGTGGGCGAGCACCAACCCGTACGGATACGCCGGCAAGGAGGATGCCGAATAAACGCGACAGTCAGCACGAAAAGTAAGCATAGTCAGAGCGACATGTAACGAAACAAAAACTAAATTAGGCAAAAGAAACCGAACGAACGCTCGAAATTGCACCCGGTACGCGCGCGCGCGTGTGTGTGTCTGTGTGTGTGTGCTAGAAATCAAATGTGTGCGCATTAAATAAAAGAAGTAAAAGATTTCGCTAGTCAATAGTGAACCACATTCCATCCGCTGGGGCTATCGGAATCGCCTTGGTGTGCTTGGCGCCATTTTTTGTGCTCGCACTCGTGAATTTGAATCGTTTCAAAAGCGTGGCGAGTACCACGCGCGCCTCGAGGAGCGCCAAGTACTGACCGAGACAATTTCTCGGGCCTTGAATGAAAGGCAAGTACGCGTAGTTGCCGAGCTCATCATTCGCGCCGTTAAGGAAACGCTCGGGTTCGAAGGACATGGGATTCGGCCACAAGTCCTCACGGTGATGAACGCCTTGCAAGCTCATGATGACGGTCGTGCCGGCGGGGATGCGACATCCACCCAACACGTCATCGTTGATGGCGCAGCGCGTCACCACGGGCACGACAGAGTACAAACGAAGAGACTCCTTGAGTGCACCGACGACGTAATCCAAATGCGCGAGCTCGTCGCGCGTGGGCAACTTGCCAGGCTTCACTGCACCGAGCACCTTGTTCGCCTCCGCCGTAGCTTTGGCCATCTTGTCTTGGTTCTTGACGAGCTCGTACGTCGTCCAAATCAACATCGCCGCGCTCGTTTCGTGACCGGCTAGCAGAAACGTTTTGAGTTCGTAGCACATTTGCTCTTCGATTTCCGCGCCGTACTCCTCGAGCGAGACATCGGCGAGGACGCGGTCGAGGATATCCGGGTTGGCGCTCGTCTCGCCCCGCACGCGCTTGGCCCAACGCGTGCGAATAAGCTTGACGATGTACGCATTCAGCGCCTTGACGCGCGCGCGATGGGCAAACCACTCAGACGTTGGTAAGTACGTGCGCCACGGTTCGAGACTGCGACGGTTGCACTCTTCCATGATTGGTAAATACAGATTTGGCATGACTTCATCGCTCTCCTCTGGACTCAAGCTCAAAATCGCTTCGGCAATGACTTGAAGCGTTAACAACCGAAACTCTTCCGCGAGCTCAACTGGCACGTTTTTACCACGCACCGCTTCGAGCTTGAGCGATAATCTATCCACAGCTCGAATCGCAATCGCGATAATGTCATCCAAAATCTCAATACGCAACGCGCTAGAAATCCGTTGTCTTTGGTTCTTCCACATCTCCCCTTCCGACGTCACCAACCCCGTACCCAACACATCCAAAAACGGATTATACGCAAACTCCGTGTCCTTTTTATAATTCTTCAAATTCACCGCCATCACGCGCTTCATCGCGTCAGGGTCAGCGACGACAACGCAGTGTCTCTGAAAGATTTGCACCCTCGCCGGTTTCGGCGCCGCGCTCGTCCCCCACTGCGCAAACAAATCCCACGTGCACGGATACCGACCCACGGCGCGAAACAACGCAATCGTGTGTCCTAATCCAGGCACGAACATCGACGCTTGCTTGGCGCCGCCAAACGTCAGCACGCATTCGCGCCGACACCATGCCGCGATCTTTCGCACCGCACGCACGAGCGCGCGTGCGAACGCGTGCCAGGCGACGTGCATCGCGAGCAACGCCGCGAGGAAGAGCGTCACCGCATCGCGCGTGATCGCGAGCGGCGATGGCGCGGGCGATGCCATCGCGGCGGCGTCTGACGCGCGCGCGAGACGCGTGACGCGACGTCCGTGGTGCGGGCAGGTGTACTTTTATAAACAGCTCATCGTGTTCATGTTCATGGAGTACGATCCGTATGTCCGAATCGTGTTTATAGGCGAGCGCGCGCGCATCCAAATATGATTCCGCGCCGGCATTCACGACGACATTCTTTGACGCCACGCGCGTGCGACGACGGCGCATACGCTCAACGCGCGACGCGGTTGATCATACAGGCGTATACGTTCGCATAACGAGTGCGTGACGGCACCAACGCGTCTCGAGCGGCGTCGACAGTGCGTGCGGTGGATTGGATTAATTTCGATCAATTTTAGTGTTGCATCACTCAAACGCGATGGGTATCGAGTCGTTATTCGTGGTGAACAACGTCACGGAGTCGTTGATCGCGGTGAAGCATTGGGGGCCGTCGACGCAGAGCGATATATGCGAACGGGTGTTCGAGGCGCATCGCGCGAGCGTCAAGGCGAGCTCGGATGCCGCCGCGGTGTGCGTGGAACAGGAGACGTATGGATTCTTTTTAACGCGCGGCGAGGTGACGTACGTGGCGACGTGCGAGCGCGAGACGTCGCCGTTGATGGTGATTGAGTTTTTAAGTCAGTTGTATGATGTTTTGATGGCGTATTTTGGCGACGTCATCACGGAGACGGTGTTGCAGGAGCACCACGTGACGTTGTATCAGTTGTTGGATGAGATGGTAGACAGTGGGATTCCTGTGAACACTCACGCTGGAGGGCTTAAAGTGCTCGTACCGCCACCAAATTTGTACAATCGCGTGACGTCGACGGTGATGGGGAATCAAGGTGTCATCGTGAGCGACCAAGATCCGCTCAAGTTGCTCCCGCTGCCGTGGAGGTCGAACAACATCAAGTACGCCAGCAATGAAATCTATTTAGATTTAATCGAATACATCGACGCTACGCTTGATGCGGAAGGAAAAGTGTTGAGTAGTGCCGTGCGCGGGCGAATTGAGGTGAACTCACGCTTGAGTGGTATGCCAGATATCAACTTGACGTTGAGCAACTCGCATTTGATTGACGAGTACTCGTTCCATCCGAGCGTGCGATTGTCGAGATTCGCGTCCGATCGCGTGGTGTCTTTCGTGCCCGCGGATGGAAACTCGCAACTCATGTCATATCAAGTCCGCCCACCGCAAAAAGCGGACGAAAATCAGTGGCAACCGAGGTACATCAAGGCGAATCCGTGGTTGAAGACGGCGAACAGCGACAACCCGAGCTCGGTACCGCTGCCCTTGTACATTCGACCGCAGTGTGCGTTTGGCGAAACCCAAGGTCGCGTCTCTGTTGTTGTCGGCTCTAAGCCTGCATTTGAAAAGCCTGTGGAGGCGGTGACACTTGACATTCGATTACCCGACCGATGCGCGAGCGCGGATCCGAGCGCCACGCACGGCGTCGCGTCGTACGATGTCTCCTCCAATTCTATTCGTTGGGCCATCGATAAGTTCCCGAACGATAAAACCCCGTGCTTGTCCGTGCAAGTGATCATGACTTCTGAAGATGACAAGAAGAAAGCCGCGGGCGCCGCTACCGAGGCCACGCGAAGGATTCATCTGCAAGAACTCGTCGACATCAACGCGTCATTCAAGGTCTCAGGTGCGTCTGTATCCGGCATCAAAATCGAAACCTTACAAGTGCGCAACGAAAAGTACAAGCCCACGCAAGGGGTGAGATATCACACCCGTTCTGGTGCGGTCGTCGTTCGAGGGTAATGCACACGTAGTAGACGTAAAAATTGTAACCATTAACGCCAATTCGCATCACTCCGCGACGCGCGAGCTCAAAGTACTGGCACAATGTCGCATCACGCCACGCTCGCGCGCATCGCTAGCACGTCGATGACGTCGTCCTCGACATCGTCGTCGGTAGCGCGCACGCGGAACCCGTCGCACACGCCGACGGTTTCGCGGCGCGCGTCCCGCGGCGCCAACGTCAAGCGCTCCGCGTCCCCGTTCGACGCCGCAAACATGTTCATGTACGACGCCACGTCCGCGCTCGACGTCGCCATCGGTGCAGACACGCTTGGACAAGGTCACGTTGGCGTCACCACGTACGCCACGGTGTTGTTCGCGGGTGTATTTACGTCGCTGTCGCCGTGTACGCTGAGTGTTCTCCCGCTCACTATTGGATACATAGGAGGCTATGGCGACGCCACAGCCGATCGCGAGACTCGCGTGCGCACGGCAAGCGTCGCCTTCGCATTCGGTCTCGCGAGCACGCTCGCGGGACTCGGCGCAAGCGCGGCGGCATTCGGCGCAGCGTACGGACAAGGCGTCGGGGACGGTTTACCGACGTGCGCCGCCGCGCTCGCTGTCGTCATGGGATTGAACTTATTAAACGTCATCGACGTCTCATTCCCGTCTTTTGGTGCGAACTTTGACCCGAAGACGATTCGCGTGCCGGCATACGCGCAAGCGTACTTGGCTGGAGCGGTATTTGCGCTCGCGGCGTCACCGTGCGCAACGCCGATTTTAGCGACGTTGCTCGCGTACGCGGCATCGAGCGGAGACCCAGCGAGTGGAAGCGCACTTTTGTTGACGTATACCTCTGGGTATGTCGCACCTCTATTGTTTGCGGCGACCGCCACGGATGGGTTGAAGAACGTCATGGCGTTGCGAGAAAAGAGCGCTTGGGTGAATCCGACGAGTGGATTTTTGCTCGTCGCCGGCGGGACGTACGCGTTTTTGTCTCGCGTCGCGCCGCACTTGACCTTGGCGTAATGTATGAATGTAAGCCACTCACACGCGCGTTTTGTGCTGTCGCCGTGGTGTTGTCCACGCACAGCTTGTAATGCTATTCAAAGAGTTTTATTGTTAAGTCTGCATACGCCGCAGCCGTCGCGGCGTCGGGTGCGAACGACTGCATAGCGCGTCGCGTCGTGCACCAAGTACACACACGCACACGACGCATCCATAGAACATGATGGCGCACCCGCGGGCATCGTTTATCGCGACGCTGGCGCGCACGCGCGTGCATCCGACGTCTCGCTCGACGACGCTCGAAGCGAGCGCTCGAGCCTCTCGCGCGTACGCCGCCTCTACATCCCGGGGCGACTACGACGACGCGTATGACGACCGACGACGCGAGTACGGCAACGGTGATGATGACTACGAGTACGTGTCGAGCGTGGAGAACGCCGCGGTGAAGCGCTTGGCAAAGTTGTGTAAGAATAGAAAGTTTAGAGACGAAGAGCGCGCCGTAGTCCTCGCGTCCTCGACGTTAATGCGCGAATGCTTTGGAACCGGCGCGCCAGGGTCGACGAAAACACGCGCACGTGTGTTGTTCCTGTCGGATACCGCGAGTGTTCCCCCGGGTGTGGATGCTGCGCGAGTGCTACGCGCGCCCGAACGCGTATTGAAAAAGTGCGCGGGCGTCGCCAACGCGGACGGTTTGGACGTTGTTGGCGAGTTTGAACTCCCGCACGTGCTCACACGGTGCGAATTCGAGAACAAGTACGCATCTAAGGCGACTGTTCGCGTGCTAGCATTGGAAGGAGTTCAAGATCCGGGGAATTTAGGCACGCTTGCGCGCACGGCGGTGGCGTTTGGTTGGGACGCCTTGGCGTTATTACCGGGCACGTGTGATGCGTTTAACGATAAAGCCATGCGCGCGGCACGCGGAGCGACGTTTAGAATTGATCTCGTCGCTTTCGACTCGTTTGATGCGCTGAAGACATCAGCGAAGACGCTTGGGATGGATATGTACGCCGCGGAACCAGACGCGAGTCAAGACGTAAATCCCGAACGCGCGCAGTCGACGCCTCGCGCGTGCCTCGTGCTCGGCACCGAAGGTCGAGGTTTGAGCGACGAAGCGCTCGGTGGATGTCAACCTGTGGCGGTGCCCATGGCTGGGGATATGGAAAGTTTAAACGTCGGCATTGCGGGCGGTGTATTGATGTATTTAATGCGCTCGACGCCGCGCTAAACCGAGCGCCGGCGGCGAACCTATTTTGTTACACACAGCAAGAAGTCTATGTTTCTCCTCTACGCACTACTGGAGTAAGTTATCATTCCCGGGGTGTGGTTTCGTTTTTGTGCTCGAATAACGCCAAGCGCTTCGCACGAACCTCTTCCGCGGTTGAGGCTGCGCTCGACGACGCTCCGACGCGCGAACCGCTCGACATTTTCGTCGCCGCCATAGCCCCATTCGATGGCTCGTCTTCGAATTTCGGTTCATACACCTCCATGGCGCGACGCGTAGTTTGCCTATCTTTGCTTCGTTTCCAATCCAACGCGTCGCACTCGGCGTTGAGCTGTGAGTTTAACGCCTTGAATCCTTCGCCGTGGTCCGAGTGCACGTTGTGCGCCAGCTCGTGCAACAATGTTTTTCGAATCGTCGTGTAATCTCTAAATCCCCGCATGTCATCCGTGCGCAACCGCAAATGAATAGATTGCCCTTTATTCGTGTTATATCCGAGCACGCAAAATTCAGACACGCCCACCTTACCCTCGGGTGGCATTTCGCACAACTTTCCAACGCGCCATTTGTGCTTTCGCATCACGCCAACCACGCCCGGGTCCGAGCCTAACCGCCTCAACAACGCCTCCGCCGCGAACTTATCGCCCACATCCAACGCCTCAATCGCTCCAAAATGCTCAAACGTAAACTCGCACATCGCAGACGATGTCGAAGCCATCATCCGCGCCCGTCGCGCGTCGTCATCAAATCCACGAATCGTTCGCTCCACCCTCGCCCCAGCCTCGGCGTGCGCCTCCGCCGCATCGCGCACCGCGCACCGCGCGCCAGTCACCATCCGCCGACGTCCCCCATCGTCGTCCTCGTCGGCTATCGCGACATTAGACGCGTAATCGTGCGGCTGCGCTCGACCTCGTTCGTGCACGCGCACGGTGTCGAGCACCAACCCGAGCTCGCGCGCGAGCGCCTCGCACGCGGCGCCGTACGTGTGCGGCGCGTCGACGCGCACGCGCACGATGGCGCCCGCGTATTTCGCCGCGAACACCGACGTCTCGCGCGGTGGTGGCGGCGGCGGCGACGACGACGAAGACGGCATGGGTTGAAATTGATGCGTCAGAAAGTGACGTCGCGTTCATGCCGACGTTGACGACGACGACGACGACGACGGTCGCGGTGGTCGCGGCGATGCGCGCGCAGAGATATCGAACCCGCGCGACGTCGTCGTCGACGTCGTTGTCGACGACGGCGCCGTCGCGAACGACGAGAGCTGCGAGCGTTGGCGCCGACGTTGACGGTTACGACGACACAAAGGACGACGACGACGACGTCATTGCGGTGGCGAACGACGCGCGATCGAGCGCGCTAGCGGTGCTCGGATTCACCATCAACGACGTCGCGACGTTGAGCGCGGAGGACGTGCGCGCGAGGTACCGTGCGCGCGCCAAGGCGTGTCATCCGGATAGAGCGCCGACGAAGGCGCGCGCCGACGAACGCGAGGCGCGGTCAAATGCGACGATTCGCGTGCGGTTGGCGTACGAGAGCGTGATGAAAAACCTAGGGGTGATGCGTGATGGTGATCATGGGATTAGTGACGACGGTGAGGCGCTCGATCCGTTCGATGCGGCGACGCTGGCGAAATATTTTGACGGCGCCGAACGCGTCTTTGTGAATGAATTCGCGTGCCTCGGTCGACAATGTTGGAGTTCTTGCGTGGGCAAAGGTGCAGGGAGGTTTACCTACGCCGATGACACCGGAGCTGCGCGATACGTTGGTGACGATGGGTTCGGGTCTGTCGCGGCAAACGCAGAGGATGCGGCGTACGTCGCGTGGATCGCCGCTGAGCAATGTCCCGAAAAGTGCATTCATTTCGTCACCGAGGCGCAACGCGACGCGCTTCGCGGGCACTTGTCGCGCGCAATCGCGGGCGACGCGCGCGAACGAGACAACGCAGGGGCGTTGATACAAACTCTTCTCGCACAGGCGGCGTATGAGAACGGACGCGCGGCTGGGGCGTTGAATTCAAGACGAAACCGCGTGGCGACGTCGACGTGGGTGGATTGGTACTGACCGACATATAGCAACTAGTAACTCTTTCATTTCATTTCCACAACAACAACAACAACAACACGGTGCTCTATACAACTATACGACGCATCTTCCACCTAGAACGTATCGGTTAAATCCACGCAATTGCCGCACATCGTCTTTGCCTTGCCCGCGCACAGCCAACACGCGTCGCCCGCGCGATACCGTCCACCAAACAAGTCCGTGGCGTTCACGCCCGCGCCCTCGCACTGCCCGCACGGTTTCCACCCCGTGCCGTGACACACCGGACACATTTTGCTTGGATTCGTATTCATCGATTGCGATGCGTCGAACACGGGCGCCGCCGCAGACGACGCAGACGGCGCAGGCTCGGGCGCCGCGTCGCGCGACGCCGCTCGAGCGACGACGACGACGCTCGCGGATGCGGATGCGGCGCGCCGAGACGCCGACGCGGTGCGGTGCGTGCGTTCACGCGGCACGCATCGCGCGACGTGCGCATGCGCGGGCGCGGTGTGCGCGCGGGCGTGCATGCGGTATCCGCGAGGGACACACAGTGTCGGCGTCGCGTTCGTCATCGGTGTGCGCTTTCGTACTCCACGAGGAACATTATAGGGCTTTTTTTCGTGGAAGAGAACGACGACGACGGCGCTAGAAGGCGACGCGCGGACACGATGTTAAGTCACAAAGTATTGTTTACATCTAGCTACTGGTAGTTTCAGCTAAGCCGTTTTGCTACCAATGGATTCCTTTCTATTGCTACCGGTAATGTCTACGTCACATCATATCGTCGTCGGCGGCGTCCATCGCGGCGCGTTGCGATGCTCCAGTCAATATTCGCTGAATGTCCAGAGAAACAGCAGTTCTCGCGCGCGCATTGAAGAGAATTTTCGATAACAGATCTGCTGCGGCCATCGTCGCATTCGGTTTTGGTCCGAGATAGGCGATATCTGCCGAGCGCACGACGCCAGACGAAACATCGACGTCGAAACCGCGCGCGAGAAACCGACCGACGCGTCCTGGGCCGAGCGAGACCGTGTGTGCAACGACGTTTGAAGACGCGCATGGCGTAGCGTCACACGCAGCGATAACCAAGGGTGGTTCGTCGCCGGTGATGAAGAATGTGCCATCTGCGCTCTTTGCCAGAGAGACAATGTGCGGCGAGCTCTCGTTGTTTACGCCCGCTCGCGCGAGCACCGCCGATGCCCCTTCGTCGTGTGTAAAGAATCTCGACGTCACTGCGTCGCGCCAGAGTAAAACTAATGGCGTTACTCCAACATCATATGCAGCTTCTTTGTGGTAAAATAACAGCCCATCGCGTTCGACGCCGATATCTTCTGCGTATGCCGCTCGCACGCCGTGTGCGTCTGCGTCATACCAAGGCAGCATAGCGAATGAGAACTCGCGTCCTTTCGCGACGTCCGGGCGTTCGCACGCCTCACACTCTTGTGTCAAACGCGTGTGCGCCCAGAAAAATCTAAACTCTGCATCGCAGTCGTACATCGCCGCGCCATTCCACGCCATGACATCCAACACGTAATATTTCCCATTTCTAACACCGCCACGATGATTATCGTCTTTCCGCGCCTTTTCATCCTCGGCGTATACGCAGTCAAGAATGCAGAAACAATCGCTCCCCCGTCCGCGCATGGTGCGCGCGCTGCCACCCGGAAGCGCGGATTGAAACGTCGCCGTCGTGCGCCCGTCTCGCGAACTTCGGGTAATCGTTTTACCTTTTGAAGCGACGACTAAACACCTCGCGCCTCTTGGACGTGAACGCACGTACCACTTCGTACTCAAATCGTGTGGAACATCGTCCCACATCCATTCGGGCATGGTCAACCCCGACGACGACGGCGAAGACGACGACGTTGTCGCTTGTGCGACGTCAACCATCGCGCCGTCGCGTGCTTCGTCTTCGACGCCATGGGCATCCATCGCCGACGATGCCGCGTCGGCATGCACCGTCGACGCATGCGCACCGCTATCTTCACCACATCCCGTAACAACCGCTCTCGCGTACGCCAATGCATCTCTTCGGCGACTCTGCGAGCTTTTCAAAGCTTGTGCGCGCCTGTGTGCGCTCGCATTCCCGCGATACGACGACGACGACGACGATTTCAGCGACGTGCGGCGACCACCGACACCTCCACCGTCATCGGTCGGGGCCGTCGGGGCTGTCGCCATGCGAGCCGCGCCGCGCTGTGAATCACTCAACTCGACGCGCGCGCTCGAGCTCTGAAAAACTCAAAAACCGAGCGCCGCCGCCGCCACTTGGTGACGCACGCATCGCTGCCGCCACCGACGACATTCGCGATGGGATCGACCCCGGGGAAGAAGGAGAAGAAAGAGAAAAAGGACAAGAAGGAGAAGAAGACACCCAAGCGATCGTCGTCGCCGTCGTCGTCGGGGGATGAAACCAAGAGTAGTAAAAAGGCAAAGACATCAGCAGCACCTGCTGACGATGATGACGCGAGTAGTGTACGCGTGCGAATCACTGGCTTGACGAAAACCGCGAACGCGGCGACGTTGAGTACATTTTTGTCCCTCGCAAAGGATGACGTCGTCGTTGGTTTATGGGGTACGAGTGGACGAGGACCAAAGCCTCCAGGAGGACATGCCTTCATAGACAACGTGAGCGCCAAAGATGCAAAGGCGTTGATTAAGAAGTTTGATGGTGCGAGCGTTGATGGTGAGACAATCAAGGTGATGGTAGATGATGGAAGCGCTGCGGAGGCGGAGGCGGCTCGAACTCCAAAAGCGCCCGCGTCAGCGTCGCGGCCGCCGTTGTTCGGTGGCGGAGCGTCTTTGACAAACGCAGCGCAATCGCCGATGAACACGGCGCCGATGTTTAACGGCAGTACACCAGGGGAGGTGCGCGCAGATGATTGGGCGTGTGGAGCGTGCGGTTGCTCGAACTTTGCTCGGCGTACGTCGTGTTTCAGGTGTGCCGCGCCAAAATCTGCCGTCACGAGCGCCGGTCCTAAGACAGCCGTGAATACCGCAGCGGCGCGAGCTCCGGCTCAAGGAAGCATACAAGAAGGGTACGAAGTCTTCTTAAAATATCTGCCGCACAGCGCGTCAGAAGAGGAAGTCACGAATTATTTCGCCGACTGCGGTGCCATCGTCGGGCAGGCGCGTTTGTTACGCGACCAATTATCTGGGCAATCCAAGGGTGCGGGATTTGTTACATTCGTCAACGAACAGGGCCGAATGGAAGCACTCAAACGCGACGGTTCTCGATTTGGAGGTCGGAATGTGTCCGTGACTGTGGCGAAAAAGAGCACTTTTGGTGTGAGAGCGACGGAGCAGGCATACGGTACGCACACGCCCGCGATGCTCGCGGAAACCATCGCTGGATTAGTCGCGCCGGACCGCAGCGGCGTCTACGTCGACGGAACGTTTGGGCGCGGCGGGCACTCTCGCGGAATTTTGGCCGCGTTGTCCCCGGAAGGTCGATTGCACGCATTTGACATGGATCCCGAAGCCATCAAAGTAGGCCGTGAATTGGAAAAGGAAGACGCCCGTTTTACGATTCATCACGCGCCGTTTGGACAAATGTCGCAAGTGTTGAAGCCCTTAGGTATCGAACCTTCTGGAGTATTCTTGGACCTCGGGATTTCATCGCCGCAATTCGATGACGCCACGCGCGGTTTCAGACCCGAGCAAGACGGACCGCTCGATTTGCGCTTTGACGTCGAGCGTGGAATGCCGGCAAGCGAATACTTACGCAGCGTGTCTAGAGATGAATTACGTCGGGTGATTCACGAATACGGAGAAACTACTGACCCGTCAGCAGCGCGAAGAATCACAGACGCCATTGTCATCGCCCGTGAAGCTGGAATGCTGCCGAGTACGACAAAGGATTTCGCCGCACTCGTCGCTCGAGCTAAAGGTAAAGAGTATCAAATGATGCACCCAGCAAAGCTGACGTTTCAAGCGCTTCGCATCGCGTTGAATCAAGAATTCGACGAAATGCGACGCGGGATGTTTGGCGCCTTTGAGATCATGCCCGAACACGGACGTCTTGGAATTTTGACGTGGAAACACAGCGAATGCGCCATTGTGGTGGATTTTTACCGCGACTATGAAGTCGTGCGCGACGATTTCCCGCTTTGGCAATGGGCGCAAAGCGCGTACGGCGAAAAGTGCTCTAAAAAGCTCGAGCGCAAGTGGGGCATGCATATGGATGACGCTCAGCGCCCGAGTGAATCCGAGATGCGCGCGAACTCGCGTAGCCGAAGTGCGACGTTACATATTTTGCGCAAGCGTCACGCCGTACGTATTTCCGATTTAGAACGCTTTGCGTATAAGATCAAAGGTTGGGGGAAGATTGCTGAACCGGCGCCACCGCCGGCGGTAACGTTTAAGTATGACATTTAATAAAACCAATACGACGAGTTGAGTTGATTCACGATAAATTTTGTTTCTTCTTGTGGCGTGTTACAAGAGCAGACGCGAGCTATGTTGTCGTTGTTTGTTGTTGTTTTTGTCCTCATTGTGCGCTGGTGGATCAAGCCTTCTTCTTGATAATCGTGCCCTCACTCAGATCATCCTCTGACGAATCCGAGACCTTACGAGTGCCTTCGGGCAACGTCACTCTACCCTTCGCCACCGACGAAGCCGACGACGTGGACACACTTTCATCGAACGAACTCGTCACTTTACTCACAACCTCTGTCGCAACCGATGCCACCTTATCCAAATTTTCCTTGGTCGCTACCTTGGACGCCGTCTCTGTAGCGACTTTCAACACATCGTCCGTCTTGATGGAGCTCACCTTGTTGACGAAACTGTAAAACGCCTCCTTGCTACCTCCCTTCTTTACGGACTTACCACCAATGGTCGTAGTCTCGACCGCAGTCGGCGTCGGCATCGGGGTCGGTGTCGGCGTCGGAGTCACGGGCTTGACTGGCGCGGGCGTAGGGGTGGGCGTAACGGGTTTTGGCGATGGCGGAGCTGGCGTCGCCGCCTTCACCGGCGCGGGAGTCGGCGGAGATGGCGTCACTGGTTTCGGAGCCGGTGGGGCCGGCGGGGGCGGGGGCGGGGGCGGGACCGCCGCCTTCACCGGCGGGGGTGGCGGGGGCACCACCGTCTTCACCGGCGCGGGAGCGGGCGTCTTCTTCTCGTCGACTGGCGGCGCGACGGCCTTGACCGGCGGCGGCGGCGGCGGCGGCGGCGGCACCGCCTTGGGTTGCTCCTTCGCAGGTGCCGGTGTGGCTACAATAGGCATGACCTTAGTGGCTGCACCGTAGACATCATCCAAGTTTGGCATCAATTCGCGGTAGATACGTTCGACTTCGGCTTGGTCGACGCCGTACGATCCCATGGAAGCTTCCGAATTTGAGTACGCGCCTCCGAAATCATACGACTTCACGGACGACGCAGTAGAAGCAGAAGAATACGACGAGTACGACGCCGAACTCGTACTGCTCATGCTGCTGCTGTAATCCATATCCCACTTGGCGCTCGCGACACTGGCCGAGGAGACCTCGGTGGCGGCGGCGGCGACGACGACGTCTTCAACCATCGGCGCGGGCGGTTGTACGCGACGCGTCATCACCTCTCTAACCGGCACTGGTGCTGGAACTTTCACTGGAGCGTTCACCTTACGATTCTTGTAGATGAAATACATTGCCGTCGCTGCGGGCACAGCCACATACACGGGAGTGGCGTACAGCAACGCGCAGGCGTACTCGGCGGCCGCGAGCCCCCAGCTCACTACGATTCGGCTTAATGTCAACAACACAGCCGCAATAGACATGAACGGCTTGGCACATAACAAACCAAGAAGCGAACTCGCGATTCCATTCGGGTTTGCCATCATCGGCGCGGCCGCCGCGGTGCTTTTAGCAATCACGTTACCCGGCGTGAGTAACAATGACTGAAACCACGCAAACGCATTAATGGCTCCCAAGATGCACGCATCGTACGCATCGAGCGCAACGTCAACCAAGTAATCCAACCCAGCTGCGAGCAAATCCACAAACGATCGAGCCAACGTCTGCGCCGGGCCTAAAACTGGAAAACTCACTGACGCGTCGCTGTACGCAAACGCCGCGATCGCTGCTAAAACCAAAGCCATAGCCGCAACCTTACCAACCTTCTTCTGCGCCGTCGACGACGACGCGTCGTCATCGCCATCCGACGAAGACGACGAAGACTTTTCTTCTACATCAATCACACCCTCATCCGAGGCCCAATACGACGACGCCGATCGTCCGAGCACCACAGCGCCTCGACTCGCTCGCGAAAGATTATAATAATGATTACGCGGCGAGGACGACGCCGCGTAGTTCACGCCTCTCGTCGCGCACGCACCCACGGACGAACGCATCGCCGCTGCCGTCTTCACCATCGTCGTCGTCTTCACCGTCATCGTCGTCGCCAACCCGCCTCGTCGTCGGCGAACCGCAGCGCTCAACACGCCGCCCTTGCCGCCCAACGTCACATTGTTCACCGATGTCGTCATCGCGATGCTCATGTTCACAGATTACACGACGACGACGACGACGACGACGAGAACGACGAGGATGATGTGTAGATATATATATATATACACACAGTCACACGTCGGTCGCGTCGCGCACTGCCGTCGTCGTCAAGAACTGATTCAAAATTCCCAACAATTAAGAATTGAATTACGGATGCCATCCACCAATCACGACCACACGTGTACCCCCTCAATACGACCCAAAATCGACGTCAGTGCTGCTGCGGTGTGTTTGACCTCACACGACGACGACGAGGACGAGGACGAGGACGATGTTGCGACGGGGGTGCGTGCAACGCGCGCGCACGTGGTGCGACGCGACGCGAATGATGACGACGCACACGACGGTGCGGGGTGCGCCGAGCGCGCCGGCGACGGTGCTGCGTGAGAAGGATGACGACGACGACGATGGGTCTTTCGTGGGGTTGGTTCGAGGCGAGGTCAGGGCGAGCTCGACGGTGGGCGTGGCGCCGTTCGATGGGTCTTTAGCGACGATGATGTTTATGTCGGCGGCGACGACGACGACGACGACGATGGCGGCGGCGACGACGACGACGCGCGCGTCGGCGGTGGCGGCTTTAGCGTCGGCGATGCGGTTCGACTATCGAGCGGCGTTGAACGCGTCTTCGGCGGTCTCGGAGACGATCGTGATTCAGGACGAACGCGAGGACGAAAGTTATGATATCGATGGACGCAGTATCGTCAACGATGATGGAGAGATGTGGTGTCACACCAAGAGGACGTATCAGCCGAGTAACTTGGTGCGAAAGCGTCGGCATGGGTTCAGAGCGCGACTCGCGACAGTGGGCGGTAGGAAAGTCTTGGCGCGGCGCCGCCGTAAAGGGCGAAAACGTTTGTCAGCGTAAGTAGTTCAGTGTGTTTATAACAATTTTAGCAGTTCTAGGGTCACTCAGTCAGTCGTGTACATCGCAATTACCTCGATATTCTTGTTTTACTTTAGTACTTACCGTGCGTCTTCGACATGTTTTCCATGAAATTTTGCAAGAGGAAATTCGTCCACTCAGCGGGCACCACGGCTCCTGGATTTCCCAGGTTCATGCGTTGAAATTGCTCAATATTAAATGCCCCACCAAAATTGCTGTTGGCCTTCTGTGCGCGCACAGAGCCCTCGTCAATGCGTGGATGCTTCTGCAGCGCCTTCTCCGCGCGCGGGCCAAAATGCGTGCCCTCCGCGATCACACGTAACGGCGATTGATTCTCGTCGCCATATTTTCCATTATACATTTTTCGCGCCGACGGGTGGAGAATATCGGTGCATCTCTTTGGTAGAGCCTGAAATTCAATATCGTTCAAGTCTGTGCCGCAAATTTGCAGCACTTGAAGACTCGGCGTCGCCAACGTCAACTTGAACAACCCAGAAGCTCGGGAAAGATCAATCTTCACGCAGCAAAAAGAACGAATCGCCAACTCATGGTGATCTTCGAGATATAATTTGTACGTTTTGAAGAACATGAGCTCGACAGCCGCGTCGAGCATGTCTTGCAAAAACTTGCCTGGCCCCGAATAGTAATCGCACTTGAAGTAACGCAACTCGCTCAGGACAATCTTGATCTTGCCTCGCTCCGCACATTTATCGATCGAGCTTTTTATTTCGACGCGTTCGAGTTGTGGCGTGAGCTCGTCAGTGAGTTCAACTTCGGCCATGTCGACGTTCCAAATCCTGAGCGTTTTCAAATTTGGCAATCTTCGCTTCAACGCGAGACCTGGAATGTGTTCGTTCGATTCATAGTATCCACACACCGATCGAATCACGAGTGATTCCACATCATCAGGAAGCTCATCAATCGTAATCTGCGGCTGAAAATCGTCTCCTTCACGATGCTTCACTAACAACACGCACTCATTCAACTTGCGCCTGGTATCTTCTTCGGAAATATCAGACTCATGAAAGCAGTGCCGGCCTCGATAGCACGTCCGAGAGCCGCTGCTATGCGACTCTCCTGCTTTAGTCTCTTTGCGCACAATACTTTCACCGCACGACGTGCACAGGTAATCCACAGTGAGCCCAACTTCGGGCTCCGGACCGTCGCCGACAAACGTGCACGAGCCCTTCCACTCCAACTGCGCCTCGGGATGCCCCACGCGACACTCTGAGTTCTCATCCGTCACCATCGTGCGACACCGCACGCATTCTTTCGGCACAAAAGGCTTCTTTGCCTTGGACGACGACGACGACGACGACGACGACCGGTTCGTCTTCGACGCATTCTGCGACGCGAGTGCCGCACACTCGTATTTGTGCAGCGTGTACCAGTCTCGCCGTTGGCAGTCCGCCGAACAGTAGCGAGCCTCGGCGCATCTCGAGCACCGCTTCGTCGCGGGTGCGCCGCAATACTCTGCCTCGCAATAGTGCACCATGGATGTCTTCCGACGACGTCTGGCGTCGCGGCGGCGTCGACAACGCATCGCCTCGTGTGCGTCCCACCTGTCGCGCACCGATTTCAAAAAAAAATCTTCTCGACTTCTGAATCGCTTTTTAGGGTTTAGGGTGCGCATTCTCCTGTTCCCATCTCCAGTTCCTTGTCAAAAGTTACGGGTAGAAATCATCAAAGGCCGGGGTAACAACGCATGCGGCAAAGGTAACAACGCATGAAATACCCTAAAAATTCAAGAGGTACACTGCTGTGTGTGGGAAAGTCGCTTCATTGTGTTGCCGCAACAATTCATGACATAACCGTCGCCGAGCGCGCCGTGCGAAACGCGCGTCGCAAGTGATGCTAATAATGTAGTACCAGTGATGTTATTATAACTGCGGTTTGAGTATCGTACCACATGCAGCATGGTGTGGGTTGAGAGTATCAAGAGCTCAACGCCAAGAGCGACGATAAGACGTGAATGTTTCGCGCCGAAGCGCCGACGTCAAACGAAGGCGCGGTGAACGTGAATGGGTTCATCATCAAGCGCGCGAGACGTAGAATACCGTACACGAGAAACGCCAAGATGGCTGTTGGGATTGAGACATACCATCGATACGAGCTCAAGAACGCTAATGGCGCGGTGAGCACGAATACAAAGCACATTACGTACACGCTCGACATGTAGAATGGCGGAACGGGTGTCGTCACGATGCGTGCGCAGTTCGCGTGCGCCCTGAGCATGCCTTGCACTGAGCGCTGGATTCGATAGAATGCCCTTTCGTGAAGTTTTGAACGCACGCGAATGTCGTGTAACGTCCGCAACACCTGACCAGCGGATTTGTACACGCGCAAACGCGGCGCGACGCCCGCGAATGCGTTTCGAGCTTCGGCGCTCAACAACTCTGGCAAACGCGGAGCGCCGACGAAATCGTCGTCAAGCAAAGTGTTTGGATTTGCCGCTTTGTCTTTATCCTCGACGCTGACAATGGCGCCGTCAGGATATCCGACTCTAACTTCTCTTAACGATTGGCGCATGAAAGCCACGAGAGTTTCAAGCGCGTTGAAAAAGCGTGCGTAATCATCGTCGGTTTCCTTGGTCGCCAAAGTCGTCTTCGTCCTTGCAAACGACACTCGCATTTCCAACATAGCGTTTCGCCCGTGCTCGTATAAATCGTCGATGTGCGCACGTGCGCTATAATACCTTTCGTATCCCAAATTGAGCACGTACGCTACGACGAAACCGAGCACCGGCGTCGCCAAGACGTGCGCCTCGTTTGAAATTTGCAATTCGCATCGATTGGCGACAATGTTCGCGTCTTCGCACGTCTTCCACGTCCACAGCCAAAACATAAACGCCACGCTGGAAAATCCAATCACGATTGGCACGAGAGGTAATATCACCGTTCCGCGAATCGTAAAGCATTCAGTGATAAAACTAAAACGCGTCATTGGAAAGTGGCGTTGCGGCGGAAACAACCACGGCGCGTTTGACGTCTTGTGCTTCGGTGCCGACACGGCAACGGCGGCTACGTGTGTGCGCACATCGTTATACGCCTCCCGCACCGTTTCGTCGATGCGCGATTGTTTGTGCTCGATGTCGGCGTACAATTCTTCGATATCCGCCCTGCCTTTCTCCGTACTCGCGCACATCGCGTGCGTGTTGGCGCACGTCGTCCACAATGCTTGGCCGATGGCGGACAAGTCGTTCGCTTCCTTACCCCACACGAACGGATTTTCGAGTAAGTTGGCGACGCCACGTAAGCCATATAATGCCACGGCGAGAATGCACAACGGCAGCCACGTCATGTATTTAAAAGACACCACGATGACGCTCGCTACGCAAAACATCCAAATCAACAAGATGAGATTGATGAGGTGCGTGAGCGCGTACGGCACCTTGACTTCAGCCGCACGCGCGCATTGGGCAACGCCGGTTAAAATATCACGCACGGTATTCGTCATTGTTGCCGCGGCGCGATCGCTGATGTACCCAGCGCGGCGGGAGACATTGACGTTGGCCAAAATACGCGCGGCGATGAGCGTGACTCGTTCGCGTGGGGCCACCATCGCGAGCTGAACACGAAACGCCGTACCGTCGCTGTCGGCGTCGTTCAGAACGTCGCTATTCTTGTCTTCGTCAAAGTCACGACTCAGAAGAACACCGAGTGCGGGAGATGCGCGTTCATCAAAGAAGAGGATTCGCATCGAAGCATCTGACCCATCGCTCTCGTCGCATTCACGCTGCTCGCGTAAAGATTGACGAATCGCGGCAAAGAGGGCACCAGAGAGGCGCAAAATGTCTCGCAACGCGCGTCGTACGACGGCTGCGTCTTTTGCACTGCCGCTCTCGCGCATGTATGCGCACGCCTTGACGTTGAGCAAATGTACGCCGTGCGTAACGGCAAATACGCCCGTTTTCGCCTCGTAGAAGACTTTAAAGGCGAAGAAAAAGCGATACACGATTATGAACATGAGAATGCGTCCAATGATGGCTGACGCCGCCGGAGCGAAGACAACGCCACAAACGCTGTGATCTGTGACATCATCACCACACACCGCAAGCTTGTAATATTGAGCGCCGACGCCGAAAAATATCACGAGGAGCATTTGCGGCCACACCCAAGGAAACACGGTGTCGTTAAATCGGAATAAATCGCGAATGTATCTTATGCGCTGCGTTTCTGACTGAAAGTCTGCGTGCGCTTTGTGAATTGCACTTGATACGGTTCGAGATTGCAGTGTTTGCGGCGCCCCCGCGCCAGTCAATACGATTGCATCAATTCCAGAATGCGCCGCGCTCTGACTCGGCGCCACGTCGACGTCGGCGCCGCGCCTTTCCTCGCGCATCGAGTGCCGAACCTTCTCACTCGCTACACGCGAGAGTGACCGACGCTCGGGCGTGACGTCCGCGGTTTCTTGATGCAATGCGAGCGTTTCAGTGTACAACGCCCAGCCAAACTTTTTCAAATCGTGCTTGGGATCTGACCAGCTGAAGGGATCCTCCATCAAACTTCCAAGTTCCGCGCTGCCGTAGAGCGACATCGTGACCAACATGGATGGTAGAGCCGCGAGCCATTTGTACGAGGTGATGAATACAAAAGGCGCAGTCATTGTGAAAAAGAATGTGGCAAAGTTCATGACATGCAAGAATGCAAAAGGCATGACGCTTGAAAGAATTCGCTGCATATCCGAACACGCTTGGAGACACGCGTCGACTCTCCCGAGCATCTCAAACGCCCCGCGTTCAGAAATGTGTCCGAGGCGTCGACGATCGTCGATTATGCGCATGAGCTTTGTCGCGCATATACCCACACGAGCGTTTATGTTTGCTTTTGCAAATCCAACTTTCTCATCATCCGTGAGAAGCACCGACAGAGAGGGCCAGCCTTCGGGATCTTCAAGCAACAGTTCGTCGCTTGTCGGTGACGTCGGCGTGATTGCAAATGGAACAATTCCGTGCCTACTTTCGCGAATGACGTGCCGGATAAGTCCCACGAGAACGCTTGACAGTCTGCGAATTTCAGCAATGTCTTGCGCGAGTGAAGAGTCATCCTTTCGCCGTGATGGTTCCTGATGCATCAGCGTACACGCGGCTACGTTGAGACTCCGCACGCCATTCGCCAGCGCTCCGAGTAAACCTTTACACTCGTAATAGCGAGTATACGCAAATGACACTCGAAAAACAAGGGTGAAACCCAAAATGGCACCCGCCATGGTGTGCGCAGTCGCATCGAATACATACGAACACTTTGTGACGTCTATGACTTCGTCGCCGCACTCGCTAATTTTTAGCGCGTTTGCTCCAATCGCCACCAACGCGCTGGCCAAAATCTGCATGGCGAGCCGTGGGAGAACTGTGCTTTGAACTGCAAAAACCGCTGTGACGAATGACCAACCAGATCGTAGTGCAATCATACTTTTCAAAGCTCGATCTTTAAACTCTAGCTCCAACTTGCTCGCTTTCTTGACGTCGAGCGTCAGCATCCTTGATAATACGCTTGTCATAGATGCGCGGCTGCTTTCAAGAACCGAGCCATGTAAACTCAGCGATTGGTCCAGCTCACGCGACTCATCCACGAGCGCGGTAAACATTTCTGCGTCGCCTTTGTACATCAGCGCTAGCGCCTGAAGGCGGCTGTGCCGCAAGCTCATACGCGTGCCGAGCTCGCCTAACTCATGTCGAGGACTTTCAAAGTTGAAAGGCTCCATCATTGCAGTAGATGTTTCAGCAATTCCGTAAAATCCAAGCGCAACAAGCATCGCCGGCACAGGTGTGATATATTGATAGCTCACGCTAAACACAAAGGGCGTGGTAAACACGAAGAAAAACAAGAGAACTTGGAGCAAGTGACGGAAATGTTTCGGCACCGGCGTCGTGACGACTCTCATAAAGCCTTGAATGGACTGCATCGCGGAGCACACGTGGCGATACGCCTCTGCGGCAAATCTCTCGCTAATTTGCCCACGCTCTCTGTATTTTTCAAACAACGCGGTAATCTTCATAGCAACTGACGTAGTCATGGCGTGCACGGGCAAAGACTCCAACGTCTGCCGTTCTTGCGACGTGAGCAAATCACAAAGCTTTCGCGCGCCGCCGTATTCATCCGTTTCGAAACAATCGCGTAAATACAGCGTTTTCCCACGAGGGTCTCGCGCAATGAGCTCTCGAACCGCTATACGCGCCAAAGCGTGCAAGATATCTGCGAGACGCGTTATTTCGCACATGTCCATCTTTGTCTCCTTGTCGTCTCCATGAGCTGAATCAATGAAGATTGTTCCACACATCACAAGCGACCTCAACGCGTTTTGCAATTCGATTGTCAACCGTTTAGCGCCATAATATCGAGCGTACCCCCAATCTGTGTTGATGACGAGTAAGAAAGATAATGAAATAGCCAAAACGCGATGGGCGCTGATATCAAACGTCACCGAACACTGCGAGGAATCTGTAACGCTTGAACCGCAACTCGCAAGTTTCAACAGTTGAGCCCCCATGCCAAGGAGTGCAGCTGTAAATAATTGTCGTGATATGCTTGGAAGCGTCGTGTTTCGCCACTGGAAGCAATCCGTGATGAACCAATACCATTTCGTGCGCCGTTTAGCGTTGAACAAATCCACCGAATGCTCACTATCGTCTTCGTCGACTCTCGCACGCGCGTCACCGGAAAACGCATCGATTTCACGCGCGACACGACGTCCCATGACGTTTAGCGCGTGCGCGGGTAAAGACCACGTGAACGGATCCTCCAATGCCATGGCGATTTCGTTGACGCCGTAGAATAACCACGCCACCGTGGCGGAGACTAAAGGCGTCGTCCAATCGGTGAGTGTCGTCATCGCAAATGGCAATGAAAACACGAACGAACACAAGAGCACAGCTGTGATGTGCGAATATTCGCGCGGCGTGGGCGTGGTGACAATCAACATCGCTTGTCGATACGCGTCCAACGCGCTTTGCGAATGTCGATACGCCTCCATCGCCGCGCGCTCACTCAATAAACCTTGCAGTCGTAGCTGCTGAACATCATGCAGCACCTTCAAAGTAGCGGCTTCTGGCCTACTCTCCGAATACACTTTCCCATACAGTGTGCGCTCTTCAGCGCTCGTGATTGTAGGAACGCTCGGCGTACCAGAGGCGTCGCGTTCGAGAAGGATGCTGTCGTCGTTTGCGCCAATGCGCGCATCGCGAATACCTTGTCGTATGAACGCGTACAACACGCTCAACTCTCGTCGCACGTTTCGTTTATATTCGATCGCTTGTTCACTGTTCGCTATTGCAGCGTTTTCATTGCCGTACTCGACGTCGACGACGGCGAAGACGTTTCTCAACGCCTCCTTCACGTTCACCATGGCTTGTTTCCCATCATCAAATCTCGTAAACGCTTGCCTCGCACGAAACACGAGTAAAAATGACAACACCACAGACGTCACCAAATGCGCATCAATGGCAAATGCGTACTGACACTCGGTTGAATATCGTAAACTCTCGTCGCACGCCGTCACCTTTAACCACTGCGCTCCGGCGCCGACCGCGCCCGCGAGAACAATCTGCGGCGCCACGCGCCACGCGCACGTAAACCACATCGCCACATCGAACGCCCAATGTTCACGCGCATTCGTCCACAACACGCGCACGTGCCCATCCTCGCTCATCCTCGCTCCCATCCCTCGCGGCCCGGACGAGTCTCTTCGTCTCCCAATCGGTGCTCGATTGATTGATGAATGAATGAATCAATCAACCAACCTCTGCGCGGCGTCGACGTCGAACGACACCACGACACCGCGATGGGGCAAGGTACGTCCACGACCACGACCGCTACCTCCTCCTCGTCGTCGTCGTCGTCGTCGTCGTGTGCGGTTATGACACCACGCACGCACACCACGTCGTCGTCCTCTGACCGTTACGAATGCCATATGTCCGAACATGCACGCCCTCGTGGTCGTGGACCCAGCGCAGCGCGCCTTGACCAAGGTCACCGCGCCGACGACAGTGTGCGTCGCGAATGGGTGGAGACCCGTCGCCGTCGTCGTCGCGCGGGCATCAGAACGCGCTTCGGCGCGCCGTGCGCGGATCGTCGACGTCGAAAACGTCGAGGTTGATTCATAAAAAGCTTGGTTTGGGGCGCGAGTTGTTTGACAAGTATTACCGCGCGCAAGGCGTGTGCGAGGGTGGTGACGAATGCGGGGATTTCGAGCGGTTTATGCGTGCGTTGGATGCGCCGTTACCGGTGACGTTTCGAGTGCACCGCGCGCACGCGTTGTCGGAGGAGACGCGCGAGGCGTTGCGCGCCGGCGGCTGCGCCGAGGCGCCGGGGGGCGTTCGGGGGGCGTTTCAGGCGCCGATCGATCGTGAGTTGGGGTTGAAACGTGGGCGACCGCGCGTGCGGGAAGAGGTTTTAGATGTTTTTGAGTTTGCCACGGCGAATGGGTGCGGGGCGAGGCAAGAGGTGGTGAGCATGTTGCCCGTCGTGGCGTTGGATGTCGGCGGGACGCAGACGCAGACGCAGACACAGACGACGGATGTTCGCGTGCTCGACGTGTGTGCGGCGCCTGGACAGAAAACGATGCAACTGCTCGAGTGTGTGGCGGCGTGCGGTGGTGGTAGTGTCGTGCACGCGAACGACGCGCATCCAGGACGGGTCAAGACGCTCACGGATGCCATCGACAGACACCACCGGGACGCCAAGGAAACGTCGCGCTTGTGCGTCACGCGCGCGTTCGGGCAAGATTTGCACATGCCTTTGTACGTTCCCAGCGATGTGGACTCCAAGGGTGATTTGAAACGTGCGAGACGCGAGATCGAGCAGCTCGATTCCGAAGCGGCGAAGACAAACGCGCTCGTCGAGCTCGGTGGGTACACGCACGTCTTAGCCGACGTTCCGTGTAGCGGTGACGGTACGATCCGTAAAGACCCCGAGTGTTTGACGCGGTGGAGCCCGAGTATTGGGAACGCGCTGCACGCCACGCAACTCGCCGTCGCGCAAAGGTGCGCGCAATTATTAAAGCCTGGAGGCGCAATGGTGTATTCGACGTGTACGTTCAATCCAATCGAAGACGAAGCCGTCGTCGCCGCGCTCGTTTCGGATCAAAGTTTGGCGCTCGACATCGAGGATGCATTTCCCAAAGAGTGCGATAAAATCATCTCCCGCCCCGGCTTGCATACATGGCGCGTGGGTGATCACGTAGAAGCGAGTGGCGTTTTAGTCGGTGGTGGTAGTGCTAGCACAGCTCGGGAGGACGACGACGATGACGATGACGACGACGTCACGTTGAAATGGTTTGCGTCATTTGACGATGCTTCCGCGCACAAAGGTGGACGCGCGGGCGATTACGCGCCAACGATGTGGCCACCGTCGCCGTCCAAGGCTGCGGCGTTAAAGCTCGATAAGTGTCGTAGATTTCTACCCCACGACATGGACACTGGCGGTTTCTTCATTTGTAAGCTCCGCAAGCGCGATGACGACGCGACGCGACGCGCGTTCGCCAAGTGCGTTGAACGAGAACTCAACGCACGATTGGGTGGCGACAGCGGCAGCGCGCAAGACGCGAGTGCGACGAACAAGAAACGACGTAAAATGGCGCTGAGCGCGGAGGATGCCAGAGACGAAGCGCTCGATCGTCTCGTCCCCGTGCATCGCGTTTCGAAAGACCTCGCGACCGTTCTTCGCGCCCGATTCGGCCCAAGCGCACATTACACCGTTGATATCACCCGCCGACACGTGTACGTGGGTGCGTCCACCCCCGCGAGCGCCCTGCTTGATTATGAGTGTGGCAATACGGTGCGTCTCGCGCGCGCGGGGTGCCTGCTTTTATCACCGCAGTCGTGGGCGGCAAAATCATCATCATCACTCGACGAAAACGTGTGGGACGTTCGCACCGTGGACGAAACCATGCGCCTACACGTCGGTGGCGTGAATGCTTTAATGGAGGCGTGCGCCGATGTGCTTCGAGCGGACGCGAGCGGGGCAAAACCACCATCGCGACCGCCGGCGGCGTTTGTCCCAATGTTACCGACGGAGCTTGACGCCGTGCTTGACATGGGTGGAGATTTTATCGCGATTGCCGATTTGTCCGAGCCGACGCAGAACGTTGTGAAGAGAGCCGGCACGCATCCCGGTCCAGTCGTGCTGTGTTTGCGTAAAAAAACGGGTGAAGTAGTCTTTGTCGCGCCTGGCGTATTTCACGCTCGAAACGGCGTCGCGTTGGCGCCCGGAGTGAGCGACGAGGACGCAATGCGTCTCGCGCGCTCTTTACGCACCGCCGCGGGAAAGAAGAAACAGCGCACGCACCGCAAGTGAATGCGTTAGAATGGTTTAGAAGAATTCGTGCGACGACACACGACGTAGATGTTGTTTTAGGATGTGCAATATGCAATCGGGTTTTTCCCACTCGTCGCCGACGCCCAACCGTCGCGCGAAATAGCCTACTCAATGGGATATTTCCCATGGGATTTATCCCATTGGGTAGGCTAATTTTAGCCTACTTTGTCCAGTCAAAATTCTCCCAAAAAACTAGCCTGCTCAATGGGAGTGACCCAGCCCAACTCCCTCAATACTTTTAGGGTCTTTCCTCCTGCGCTGGTGGTGGTGGTGGTGGTGTTGTTCCAACGTGTTGGCCCTTGTGTGAGAAGCACGCGAAGAAACAATATGCATGGTGTTGATATGCATCAATCGGTGCATGTCGTTTTGTACAGATCGCAAATCGCCGAAAAGCATCATGAAACTTGCTGTGAATGTGTAAATATTAATTTGTGACTTTGTTTCATACGCGCGCGTCGTGTGGCACCTCCGTCGTCGTCGTTCTCTTCCACCAAAAAAAGCCCTAATTTTTAGGGTATTTCAAGCGTTGTTACCTCTGCGTCATGCGTTGTTACCCCGGCCTTTGATGATTTCTACCCGTAACTTTTGACAGGGAAGTGGAATTGTGAAAGGGAATCAGAGGCGTCATAAAATCGTAGCACCAATTGTATGGATTAACATCTTTTTTTTGCTTTCCCGACGTCGCGCGACGGATTTCTTTGTTTTGCGTGGTAGAACTTTTGACGTAGATGCGCGATGTGGGTTTGCATTTTGCGTTCGGCGTTGGCGTCAAGGAGATATCAGCCATTTATG
>Ga0181598_1000812_pt1 | contig 30820 bp, 26 predicted proteins | sample 041ome_4_FD_153295 | JGI IMG/M metagenome (GOLD analysis project Ga0181598, IMG submission 153295) | Coastal salt marsh microbial communities from the Groves Creek Marsh, Skidaway Island, Georgia - 041404US metaG (spades assembly) | ecosystem: Environmental > Aquatic > Marine > Intertidal zone >... | reverse complement strand
GAACTCAAGAATCCAGGCAAGCATACTGGCGGTGGACGTCTTGCCGTGAGTACCAGAGACCGCCAACACCCAGCGATCACTGAGCACATTGCGCGCCAGCCACTCTGGTCCTGAGGTGTAATCAAGCCCCTCGGACAACATCACCTCTACAGCGGCGTTCCCGCGGGACAGCGCGTTGCCAACAACCACGGTGTCAGGCGGGGGGGTAAGTTGAGCGGCATCGTAGCCATCGATGAGTACAATGCCGCTCTCAGCCAGCTGCGTACTCATCGGCGGATAGATATTCCAGTCAGAACCCGTCACGGTAAAGCCGCTGTCCTTGGCAAGTAGCGCCAACCCGCCCATGAACGTGCCGCAAATACCCAGTATGTGAATGTGATCGGACACAAAGAACTCCCTCGCCTGCCGCAGATTAGCATGCGCACATTGCCATTGTGTGCGGTGCGGTCTACCGTATGTCCCAAACTTTTTGGCCGCGGTGTCGGACGATGAGCAAACGCAATCTTTTCTATGCCCAGTCTGGCGGCGTCACTCCGGTGATCAATGCCTCTGCCGCGGGAGTGATCCAAGCAGCGAAGCGCTATCCCAAGCAGATCGGCAAAGTCCTCGCAGGGCAAAATGGCATCCTGGGGGCTCTGCAGGAAAACCTTATAGATACCTCGAAGGAAAGCCCAGGCGCCATCGAAGGTCTAATCAACACGCCCGGGGGCGCGTTTGGTTCCTGTCGCTACAAGCTCCGAAGCCTGTCGGAGAATCGCGCGGAGTACGAGCGCCTCATTGCGGTCTTCAAGGCACATAACATTGGCTATTTTCTCTACAACGGCGGCGGAGACTCTGCGGATACCTGCCTCAAAGTGTCGCAAATCAGTGCCAGCATGGGATTTCCCATCACGGCCATTCACGTTCCAAAGACAATCGATAATGACCTGCCGCTCACCGACAACTGCCCTGGCTTCGGGTCTGTTGCCAAATACGTCGCCATATCCACCCGCGAAGCGGCACTGGATGTCGCATCGATGTGCGCCACTTCAACCAAGGTTTTTATATTGGAGGTGATGGGTCGACACGCAGGCTGGATCGCCGGCGCGAGCGCGCTTGCGGCTAGTGGGCGCGGCGACGCACCGCACATTATCCTTTTCCCCGAGATCGCGTTCGACAAAGACCGTTTTCTGCAGAGGGTAAAGGCCTGCGTCGAGCGCTATGGCTACTGCGTGATTGTTGCCTCCGAGGGCACGAGTACCGCGGACGGAAAATTGTTATCGGATCAGGGTGAGCGCGATGCCTTCGGGCACGCCCAACTGGGCGGTCTGGCGCCCCTGCTCGCCGCGCTGATCAAGGACAACCTAGGCTACAAACACCATTGGGCAGTAGCCGATTACTTGCAAAGAGCTGCTCGTCATATCGCAAGCCAGACGGATGTCGATCAAGCCCTTGCTCTGGGTAAAGCCGCGGTCGAGCTCGCCGTCGCCGGTGCCAATGCGGTCATGCCCGCCATTAAACGCAACTCCGACCGGCCTTATCGTTGGTCAATTGACCCCGTGCCTTTAAGTCGCGTTGCCAATCGTGAAAAGAAGATGCCGCGACGCTTCATTAGCAAAGATGGCTTTGGCGTCACGACCCGGGCACGTGATTATTTCGCGCCACTCATTGCGGGCGAAGCCTACCCGCCTTACCAGCGAGGACTTCCGCGCTACACTCGCCTGAAACAAGTGCTGGTGCCGAAGCGATGCCCCCCCTGGGAGGGCACATAGCGCTGGGATGGCTGCGTCCGCGCCCAGCGCATTGGAGAGTCGTGCCCGAATTTTTGCGGAAACGTCGGAGGCATTTCCGTAGATCTACGATCAAACCAGCACAAACCGATTGAACAGCGCCTCGCCATCACGTTCGAGTAACGGCAGCATTGCCATCGCCTCATGGCACTGGCCTTCGGGATCAGGGTCGCCGCGCCACAGCGGCCAACAGATATCAATGCACTGGGCTTTCTGTAGTGAACTGGCAACGGGACGGTAGCTGATATGCCAAGGTTCAGGTGCAACACCGCCCCGATCCGCGTCGTAGGGCTTGTAAAACCCTTCCGCATTATCTGCAGCAATGAGCTCATCCAGCCAAGCCGTCAGCGCGGTAAAAACGCCCCCTGGCGCATACTCATGAGGTTCCAATCGCGGGCGATAGTCACCCGGGACTGTCGAGGCATCCCAAATGTCCAAATCCGTCCCCCAATGGTGCCTTGAGGTGCCGGGCAGCGCAGAAAACCGCAGGATCGCCTCCAACCACTTGCGATCGCCCACGCCCTCTCGCGCCAGTGGCTGTCCCGACGCATCGCTTACCGCGCGAGCACCATTCCATTTCTGATTAATGATCAGGGTCTGCCTGTCGTAGTCCCTGAAGGCAGAAGCTGCGCGCAAATCGAAACCTTTCGCGGCAGCGCGGTCTGCGAGTCGTGCAAACGCACTGGCGGTCGCAGACTCCGCCAGCAAATTAGGTTTCAATGCAACAAGGTGCCTCGCACAGATCCCTAATAGTATCGAGGCGCTCTCCATTCCGCTTACCCCCCCATACTCGCCAGACGTCGAGGATAAATGCCGCCGATGCTCATGTCATTGAAAAGCACGTAGATCTCAAGCCCATTTGCCATAGCCCAGGACAGATGTTCAGCATATGCAGGGTCAACATGATGCGCCGGAGATACCTGTTCGATAGCAACGTGCATCACGCAAAATACAAGCAGGACCCGGTAGCCCCGTTTCCTCGCCGCCACCAAATCAACGAGATGCTTGGTGGCTCTGGCACTCACCGCATCGGGAAAAGCACCCTCTCCCCGACCCAAATGTAGCGAAACCGATTTAACCTCGATAAAAATGCCTTCATTCCAGCTGATAAAGAAATCTGCTCGCGATTTCGTTCCCAATTGCCTCTCGCGATAAAGGGGAGCACCAGTCGGCCAGATCTCGGCAAAGAATTCCCGTTCGATGGCCTCCGCTACCACCCGGTTTGCCAACGCCGCATGAATGCAGGCCAAACCGGTGTCGGTCTCCACAAGCTCCCAGGTCCATTGCAGTTTGCGACGCGGATCATCGTGAAAAGACAGCCACACCCTCCCCTCAACCGGCTGGCAGCCAGTCATGGCCCCCGTATTGGGACAGTGCACGCAAACCAAGTCACCGGTGTTCGTCAGCCGCACATCGGCGAGAAACCGCTTGTAACGCCTCACTAGGTGACCTGCTGTCAGTTCCGGAAATTCCATGACTCCCACCATTTCAGCCCATGACTACCATATTACGTCGTGAACGAAGCCAAGCATGGTCAAAGGAAAAATCAGCGCTGGCGCGAATCGAAGAGATCTGATAGTTTCCGTCGCCCTAAAGGGGGCAGCAACGCCCGAGATGCTACGTGGAAAGGGAAATTATCAAAATGGCCAATCGAAAAACAGCCAGCTCCAAGGCCAAAAAGGCGCCCGCTAAGAAGAAAACTGCCGCAAAAAAAGCACCCGCAAAAAAGGCAGCAGCCCCTAAAAAAGCCGCCGCCAAAAAAGCGCCCGCAAAAAAGGCAACAGCCCCTAAAAAAACCACCGCCAAAAAAGCGCCCGCAAAAAAGGCAACAGCCCCTAAAAAAACCACCGCCAAAAAAGCGCCCGCGAAAAAGGCAACAGCTCCTAAAAAAGCCGCCGCCAAAAAAGCGCCCGCAAAAAAGGCAGCAGCCCCTAAAAAAACCACCGCCAAAAAAGCGCCCGCAAAAAAGGCAGCAGCCCCTAAAAAAACCACCGCCAAAAAAGCGCCCGCAAAAAAGGCAGCAGCCCCTAAAAAAACCACCGCCAAAAAAGCGCCCGCAAAAAAGGCAGCAGCCCCTAAAAAAACCACCGCTAAGAAGGCAGCAGTTCCTAAAAAGACCGCCGCCAAGTCGCAACCCAAATTAGCCAGAGCGGTCGGCGAATTGCAGAAGTTTGATGACTTCAAGCCCTATAAGCCCGGGCGAGGCGAAAGCTACATGAGCGACGAGCAAATTGAGCATTTTCGAGGCATTCTGCTCAATTGGCGTGGCGAGCTCGTCGACGAGGTGACACGAACGGTGTCCCACATGAAAGACGAGGCGGCAAATTTCCCCGACCCCGCGGATCGCGCGACGCAAGAAGAAGAATTTAGCCTAGAGCTGAGAACACGGGACCGGGAGCGAAAGCTCATCAAAAAGATCGATTCCACCTTGGATCGACTACAAAACGATGACTACGGCTATTGCGACGCCTGCGGCGTCGAAATCGGGATCCAGCGTCTGGAGGCCCGCCCCACGGCAACAATGTGCATCGATTGCAAAACCTTGGCAGAAATAAAGGAACGACAGGAACTGGGTTGACCGGCCCGGGCCTGATGTGAGCGCAAGCGACTACCGAGGAAGATTCGCCCCTTCACCCACAGGGCCACTGCATCTTGGCTCGATGGTTGCCGCATTGGCAAGTTTTCTAGACGCGCGCAGGAATCGAGGCGCGTGGCACCTTCGCATAGACGATATTGATCCGCCACGAGCGATCGCTGGCAGCGTGGAGAAAATTTGCTCCACGCTTGCCAATCACGGTCTGCAGTGGGATGGGCCAGTCACCTATCAGTCACATTCTGCGCCAGCCTATGAGGACGCGTTGCAACAGCTTGAGGCTGATGGCTGGCTTTTTCGCTGCCTGTGTACCCGCACCCATCTCAAGTTGCATGGGGCGTGCGGGCAAAACTGCCGCGAACATCAAGTCGACGCGACTGCTCCACACAGCCTTCGCGTTATCGTGTCGGTTGGCGACATGTCGGGCTTTGAGGACGGCTTTCTGGGTTTTCAGGCTCCCTTGCGCAGTCAAACACCCGACGACTTCATTGTCCTACGACGCGACGGGCTATTCGCCTACCAACTAGCAGCCGCCATTGACGATGCCAGGCCCCATCATACCCACGTGGTCAGAGGCGCTGATCTCCTTGAGTCAACCCATCGGCAACGGTGGCTGCATCAAATCCTGAGACTGAAGCCGCCAAATTACGCCCACGTACCGGTCATGGTCGACGCGGAGGGCAATAAATTGAGCAAACAAATGGGGGCTGAGGCTGTCAGCTCAGAAATGGCAGCCGCGACTCTGCGTCGCTGTCTTTCGCACTTGTCTCAATCGGCCCCGCCACCCTCTGCGATATCAGTCGAAAACATCCTAGACCATGCGACGGCTCACTGGACTAGCGCTTTCTGAGCTTTGTCGGTAGCCTGAAATGTTACTTTTTCACTCGCCAGGTGACACTGGGGGGTTACACTCTAATTCCCAAATGCTTTGGAACAAGGCATGCGAATACGCCTAATCGACTCTTGTCCTCAACTTTGCGATGACATTCGCACAGCCATGGCCGCGCATCAAATTGAGGTCGTGGCTCACTCCCAAATCGATCCCGAGGGCTGTGATTGGCTGGGCGAGGGATGTGAACTGGTAGTCATTGGTGAACATAGCGCGGAGAAAACCTCAGAAATGCTGAGGCATGCGTGCTGGCCGACACCCATGGCGCGCCTCTCAAATCGGGTGGATACCGCTGCGGCGTTGGCAGCGGGTAGAGAAGGCGCACTGGATATCCATGCGCGTTCGGCGTCGATAGAACAAGTTACGGAGTGGCTTAGGCGACTCTGCCGCGACCTTGACGAATGCGAGGCAGCGCACTCCCACGGGAGAGAATTCAAAAGCACCAACTGCGATGCAATGCGCGCTTTGCAAGCCATGACCCTGCGCGCAGCGCAAACCGATTCGACCGTGCTGATCACTGGTGAAACAGGCACCGGAAAAGAGCTGGCGGCGCAGCAAGTGCACGCAGCCAGCAAGCGCCGAAGTGCGCCTTTGATCACGGTAAACTGTGCCGCCATTCCCGAAACGCTGATCGAATCTGAGCTCTTTGGCTATGAGAAAGGTGCATTTACAGGTGCGACCAGCAACCGTATCGGGCTGATTGAAGCGGCCGACGGGGGTACGCTATTTCTTGATGAGATCGGAGAACTGCCGCTCGCCGCCCAAGCGAGACTCCTGCGATTTTTGCAGGAAGGCGAAATTCGACAAATCGGTTCAGTGGCGACCAGGCGGGTCGATGTAAGACTTATATGTGCGACGCACCGGGACCTCGCCCAGCTGGCCGCCAACAACGATTTTCGACAAGATCTTTTTTATCGCATTGATGTGTTGCGGCTCGACATACCGCCCCTGCGCGATCGGACAGAAGATATAACCGCGATGGCGCAATGGTTCGTTGAGCGCATAGCCGTCAAACTCGGGATCCCTCCCCGACCGATTAGCGTGCGAAGCCAGCGTCTTATCGCTGACTATGACTGGCCGGGTAACGTCAGAGAAATGCAGAACGTCATTGAAAGGGCGTTAGTAATATCCGACGGCCCGACCATAGAAATCGATTTACCAGCCGATTCACCTCATGCCAGCACTGCCCCCCATGAATTCCTTCCCGTAGCACCATCTCCGCGACCCGCAGAAACCGCTGATGAGCTATCTCTCGAAGACTATTTTCAACGGTTCGTGCTAGAACATCAGGAAGCGATGAACGAGACGGAGTTGGCGCAAAAGCTTGGCATAAGCCGTAAGTGCCTTTGGGAGCGTCGACAGCGCTTTGGCATACCTCGCAGTAAACAAAAGTCCGCATGACAAAGCTTGTCCAGTGAAGATTCGTAACATCCAAGTGCATATAGGTAACAAAACTAGCAATGTTGCAGTTAATAATTGAGTCAAAAAATGAACAACTGTCTGTTTAGCATACGTTTTCTTGAAGTGGCATGCACCCTGCGTTTATTTTTCAAGAGCCAAAATAATAAAAACCGGCCTAATAAAAATAACGATGTCATAACGGACCTGGGTGGGGGAGGAAACTTCCCCATGTTTCTTTCTTCCTCTCTTATTTATGCCCGTCTCATTCATGGCAGGGTGGATCGCAATACATACCCTCGCACGCGGCCAACCGTCAGGAACGACTACCCACTTCCCTGTACCCAATGGACTGTGGGCACCTAGGATGCCAACACCCCAGGTCGCTACGACAACAATCGACACCGCTGCGTTCTCCAAGGGCGCCCTGCAGGTGGTCACGCATCTGCAGGGCGCGGGCTTTGAGGCGTATGTCGTAGGGGGTGCTATTCGCGATCTTCTACTGGGCGCAAATCCTAAAGATTTCGATGTTGCGACCAACGCAACGCCCGAGGAAATCAAGCAAACATTTCGAAACGCACGCATCATTGGGCGACGCTTTCAGATCGTCCATGTCAGGTCCGGCGGCGAAATCATCGAGGTCACTACCTTTCGCGGAAACCATGATACCGGCCAGACGACGCAGGCCGCCCGCGCCTCCCAATCTGGCCGCCTGTTACGCGATAACGTTTACGGCACCCTTGAAGAGGATGCTCTTCGACGGGACCTGAGCATCAACGCACTGTATTACGACACGACCAGCCACCAACTCCTTGATTTTCTGGACGGCGCCGCCGACATTACCGCGCGTCTTATCAGGGTCATCGGAAATCCCGCGGATCGCTATACAGAGGATCCAGTCAGGATGCTCAGAGTTGTACGTTTCGCCGCCCGATTGGGATTTGACCTAGAACGCGACACTGAAACCGCTATCGCGGAGACACGTCATCTGCTTGCGGACATCCCTGCCGCGCGGCTATTCGATGAGTGGCTGAAGCTCTTCATGAACGGTTTCTCCGAACCCACCTTTATGCTGCTATCCCACTTCGATTTATTAACGTCACTGATGGGTGACGATATCGACATCTCTATGGCTCAACAGCGCAGTCTCGAATTACAGAGAATGGCCCTCGGCAATACTGACAAGCGCGTTGCCGACGGGCGGCCAGTCACCCCCGCTTTCCTGCTTGCGGCACTCTACTGGCCAGCGGTAGCGCACCGCTGTGCTGCACTTACCGCGCAAGGCGAAACGCCCATCCAAGCGATGCACAGTGCGGGCCAGCAAATCGTACAGCAGGCCTGTCGACGGCTAACGGTACCCAAACGATTCTCGCTGGCCATGCGGGATATTTGGGACCTGCAGCCGCGATTGGAGCGCATGCAAGCCAAAAAAGTGCGAGACTTGCTCGCTCACCGATGGTTTAGGGCCGCTTTTGATCTGCTGCTGCTAAGGGAGCAGACCAGCGACATGACGTCTCTTTGTAGCGAATTTTGGGAGCAGCAACAGGCAAAACACCCTGAGCTGGTTGGCAGTGCACGCGGACAGCGCGAACAACCGCCAGGGCGGGGGCGTGGCCGGCGTCGCAGGCGGCCTTCCAGTCCGTGACCGGCATTTTTTTGGGGCTGGGCTCCAATATTGAAGAACCAATAGCGCAACTTGGAACCGCCTACAGCCACCTGCGCGAGCACCGGTTGCTCGAAACATCGACCACGTCTAGCGTGTACGTATCCTCACCCCAAGGCCCCAAGGATCAACCCGATTTTTTCAACGCGGTGGTGCAAATCCATACCGCGCTGGAGCCAATAGCGCTACTGGATGTACTGCTGGAGATTGAGCAGCAAATGGGTCGGGTTCGCGGGCGGCATTGGGGAGAACGGTGCATTGATCTGGATCTGCTGCTTTTTGACACAGTGATACTGCACTCCGAGCGGTTACGTATCCCCCATCCTCGAGCCCACGAGCGCCGCTTCGTCCTTGACCCTCTCATTGAGCTACTCGGTCCAGAATATACCCTGCCGGGAGAGGGGCCGCTTGGACAACTACAATCGCGATGCAGCGAGCAAGAGATTCGCGTATCGTGCGAGTTTCCAAAGTAACTGCGGCATCAGGAGAGCGTGCTGTGCACGATGAAGCGCCTTCAAGTGGCTTGACGTTGCGTGGGCGAACAGTACCGACTTACGTTGCCGTCGAGGGGCCCATCGGCGTCGGTAAAACCACGCTGGCGCGCCGTATCGCCGAGACTTTCGCTCACGACCTCTTATTGGAAGAGGCTGAATTGAACCCATTTTTATCTCGTTTTTATCAGAACCGGCAGCAGACAGCCCTGGCTACCCAATTGTTCTTTCTCTTTCAGCGGGTGCAAAAAATCACCGAACTCAAACAGCGGGATATGTTTGACCAAAACCGGGTGGCTGATTTCGTTTTGGAAAAAGACCCGCTATTTGCGAGAGTCAATCTCGATGCCGACGAGTACGCGCTGTATCAGAAAGTCTTCGAAAAAATGCGGGTGGACGCGCCCGTGCCTGATCTTGTCATCTATCTTCAGGCCAATCCTGATCGGCTACTGGAAAGAATCGAGAAACGAGGAATTGATGCCGAGCGGCTGATCGACCGAACCTACCTTGAGCAGCTGAATGAGGTGTACAGCGAGTTCTTTCTCTACTACGATTCTGCGCCGCTTCTGATCGTTAACGCCAACGATATTGACCTGACCCGGGGTGACGGAGATTATGAAAAACTCATCGATTACATGCTGGACATCAAAAAAGGTCGCCACTACTTCAACCCCACTTTTTTTTAGCTGATTTGTACCTGCCCGTCAGTGGCCGGGAGTCCGTCCTATGAAGAAACGCATCACTATAAGCACCCTCGACGCGATGAAGGCATCAGGCGAAAAGTTTGTGATGATTACCGCTTACGATGCGACCTTTGCCCGGCTGGCAAGTGAAGCGGGCGCAGAGACGATTCTGGTTGGGGATTCGTTGGGCATGGTGTTACAGGGGCATGAAACGACGATTCCCGTATCGCTTGATGCTATGGCCTATCACACCGAGTGTGTAGCGCGCGCGCGTCCCCACTCACTGATCGTCGCTGACTTACCTTTTATGAGCTTCTCCAATTCGGATGACACCCTTCACGCCAGTACCCGCCTGATGCAAGCCGGCGCACAAATGGTCAAGCTCGAGGGGGGCACCTGGCTCAGCGATAGTATTCACCGGCTGGTCGAGCGAGGTGTCCCTGTCTGCGCCCACCTCGGACTGACGCCGCAATCAGTGAACGTCTTTGGCGGCTACCGAGTCCAAGGCCGCACGCCGAAAGAGGCCAAATCCATTTTGGCTGATGCGGTAGAAATTCAGGATGCAGGTGCGAGCCTGCTGGTACTGGAGTGCATACCCGCCGAACTTGCGGCTGATATCTCCTCAAAGCTCGACATCCCGGTAATCGGCATTGGTGCAGGCAGTGGCACCGATGCGCAGGTATTGGTGCTCCATGACATGTTGGGGATGACCGAGTCTGCACCCAAGTTTGTGCAAAACTTTATGGCGGGCGCACCCTCTATCCAAGCCGCGTTGCAGGCCTTTGTCGACGCCGTCAAATCGGGAACCTATCCTCGAGAAGAACACACCTACTCTTAGGCACCTCTTGTGATTATCGTCGCTGATTCACAGGCATTGCGAGACAGCCTCACCGGCCTGCGGGTTGGCGGGACAACCGTGGGATTCGTACCCACCATGGGAAATCTTCATCAGGGCCATCTGTCGCTGATTGAGCAGGCGCAAAACGCCGCTGATATTGTTGTCGCGTCGATCTTTGTTAACCCGATGCAGTTTGCTGCAAACGAAGATCTTGACACGTACCCGCGGACCCTCGAAGCAGACCTCTCCGCACTGCGTGAGGTCAAGGCCGATGTGGTGTTCACGCCCAGTGCCTCTGACATCTACCCCCAGGGCAGCGAAAACGAGACAACCATTCATGTACCGATCCTGGGTGAAGCGCTTTGCGGAAAAGATCGCCCCGGACATTTTGATGGTGTCTGCACTGTGGTATACAAACTGTTTCAGCTGGTCAAACCTGAAGTCGCGATTTTTGGCGAGAAGGATCTGCAGCAGCTCCTAATCATCAAAAAAATGACACGAGATCTGGGCCTGCCCATCGATATTCAGAGTGGCGCGACGCAACGGGCAGCTGACGGTCTTGCCCTGAGTTCGCGCAACCAGTATCTCACCGTCGATCAACGGGCGATTGCACCGCTACTCTGGCAAACCTTACGCGACTGCGCCGACAGGCTGCCCAAGCTGCCCGCAGAGGAGGTGAGCCCCACGCTCACAGCCACTAGGAAGACTATTGAGCAGGCCGGCTTTTCGGTGGACTATTTAGAGCTGAGGTCGCTGGCGACACTCTCGACTATCTCCGATATGAGCGAAGACTGTGCGTTGTTCGTAGCGGCGCGTCTCGGTCACACCCGTCTGATCGACAATATCCAGATTTGCGCCTGCTAGAGATGCCCTGAGGAGACAGGGACACGGATTTCCTCGACCAACTGTTGCACTTCAACCGGAGGCGGCCGGGTAATGCGGGTGACTCCCAGTGTGACAGCGAAGTTCACGAGGGCGCCCACGATGCCAAAGGCATTGGGCTCAATCCCAAAAAACCAGTTCGGAGACAGATGGCCGAGAAACTGCGTCCCGGGGATAAACATAATGCCCTTGTGCTGAAACACGTAGGTCAGGGTAACCCCCAGCCCTGCCAACATGCCAAGCACAGCACCTTCCCGCGTCACCCGCTTGGAAAAAATACCCAGAAAGAGGGCAGGAAACAGAGAAGATGCTGCTAAACCAAAAGCCAAAGCCACTGTGCCCGCGGCAAACCCGGGTGGATTCAAGCCAAGGTACCCCGCACCGAGGACCGCAGCCGCCATTGCCAACCGCGAAGCCATCAATTCCTGACGCTCAGAAATGTCAGGCATAAACGTTCTTTTCATTAGGTCATGAGATATTGCCGACGAAATCGCTAGTAAAAGTCCCGCAGCAGTTGAGAGTGCTGCAGCAAGCCCGCCGGCGGCGACCAGCGCAATCACCCAGTGAGGCAACTTCGCAATCTCCGGGTTAGCCAGCACCAGAATATCGTTATCCAATTTCACCAGTTCGTTTGTCTCGGGATCGGCCGAGTATTGGATGAGGCCGTCACGATTTTTGTCCTCAATCGCCAACAGGCCTGTGCGCTCCCAGTTCCTGAACCACTCCGGACGTTCCTCGATCGCCAGATGCTGCCCGGGCTCAGGCTGCAGCGTTTGCAAAATATTGAGCCGTGCCATGGCAGCGACTGCTGGCGCAGTGGTGTACAAGATCGCGATGAATACCAAAGCCCAGCCCGCAGACGTCCGCGCTGCACTCACCGTGGGCACAGTGAAAAACCGGATTATGACGTGAGGCAACCCTGCAGTACCGATCATGAGAGACGCCGTGAAAGCCGCCATATTAAGGGTGCTGCCCCGCACCGAGGTGGTGTATTCCTGAAAGCCGAGATCTACGAGCGTTTGATCCAGTTTTTGCAAGAGATAAGTGCCATCAGTCAGGGTCGAGCCCAATCCTAGCTGAGGGATTGGCTGCCCGGTGAGTTGCAAACTGATAAATATGGCAGGCACGGTGTAGGCAAAAATAAGCACGCAGAACTGCGCGATCTGAGTGTAGGTAATACCCTTCATGCCGCCGAGGACCGCGTAACAGAACACGATCAACATGCCAGAGACAAGGCCGGTCTCGTAATCCGTCTCCAGGAAGCGGGAGAACGCGACACCAATCCCTTTCATTTGGCCAATCACATAGGTCACCGAGCAAATGATGAGGCAAACGACCGCAACCACACGGGCGGTATCGGAGTAGTACCGGTCTCCAATAAATTCCGGCACGGTAAATTTGCCGTACTTTCTCAAATACGGCGCAATTAGCATGGCGAGGAGCACATAGCCCCCGGTCCACCCCATCAGAAAAACAGACCCTCCATAACCGTTATAGGAGAGGCCAATCAGCCCAGCCATGGAAATAAAAGAGGCTGCTGACATCCAATCGGCGGCAGTGGCCATGCCATTGGCCACCGGATGGATGCCCTTACCAGCAACATAGAATTCTTGCGTCGTGCCCGCTCTGGAGCGGATCGCAATCAAGATATAGAGGGCAAATGAGGCGCCCACTACCCAATAGGTGGTCTCGGTAAGCGTCATGCCTCTGGCTCCTCAAGACCCAACCTTTTCTCCAATCTCGCCATGAGGCACGCATAAACGAAGATCAACAGGATGAAGACATAGATGGCCCCCTGTTGGGCAAACCAGAATCCCAACTTGAAGCCGCCCAGCTGGAACTGGTTCAGGGGTTCCACCCACAAGACGCCACAACCCAAACTCACCAGAAACCAGATGGCCCCCAAAATGAGCATCCAGCGACGGTTCTCCCGCCAGTAGATTTCGCGGAGCACCTCGGGATTTTCCGGTTGCATAACAGCCTCCCCTGTCAGGCAGGATTATCTCTCGCAATGATAAACCGTTGCCTCGGGCAGCAACATCATTATCCTCGGGCATTATGAGCGGGAAGTCGGGGCCGGGATGTGTCATCCGCACTCAGCGTTCGCCGAAAAACACGGTTGTTGTGAAAAACTGCGTCACTTAACATCGCAACTCCTATAATCATTGGATGCGGCTGATGACAGAGTCGGTGACCTACCCGATACCCGCCAGTTTTAGCGACGCTCACATTACCCCCGAGCGCTATCAGGCGATGTACCACCAATCTATCGAGGATCCCGACACATTCTGGGCCGAGCAAGCCACGTTGCTCGACTGGCACTCGCCCTGGCGGGCCATTTCTGAGGCGGACTTGAGTACAGGCAGCGCTCGCTGGTTTGTGGGAGCTCAACTCAATGTCTCGGTCAATTGCATTGATCGACACCTGCCAGAACGGGCCAATGACGTCGCCCTCATTTGGGAGGGCGATAACCCGGCAGACAGCAAATCCTTTACCTTTCAAGATCTTAAAACGCAGGTTTGCCGATTTGCCAATGTTCTGAAGGCCCAGGGTGTCAGTAAGGGCGATCGTGTCTGCATCTACATGCCGATGATCCCCGAAGCGGCGTTCGCCATGTTGGCCTGCAGTCGCATTGGCGCCATCCACTCGGTGGTATTCGGTGGTTTTTCGCCCGAAGCCCTCAAGGATCGCATCAATGACTCGACCTGCAAGGTGGTGGTGACGGCAGATGAGGGCGTTCGCGGGGGGAAAAGCATCCCCCTAAAGGCCAACGTGGATGCCGCAGTGGCAGAGACCGCGTGCGTTGATAGCGTAATAGTGATTCAACACACCGGTACAGACATCGCCTGGCATCCGGGTCGTGATACCTGGTATCACAAGGCTGCCGCGCTCGTTGATGTGGACTGTGAACCGGAGTGGATGGACAGCGAGGACCCGCTGTTCATTTTGTACACCTCGGGCTCTACAGGAAAACCCAAAGGTGTTCTGCACACAACCGGCGGCTATCTCCTCCAGGCCGCCATGTCGATGAAGTACGTCTTCGACTACCGTGAAGGAGAGACCTATTGGTGCACCGCGGATGTGGGCTGGGTGACCGGACACACATATATTGTCTATGGACCGCTGGCGATCGGTGCAAAAACGCTGATGTTCGAGGGAGTTCCAACCTACCCCCAAGCAGATCGGTTCTGGGCCGTCATAGCCAAGCACCAAGTTAATTTATTCTTCACGGCGCCCACCGCGATACGCGCACTACACAGCCTCGGCGATGCCTGGGTGACGGGTCAGGATCGCAGCTCGCTGCGTATCATTGGCTCGGTCGGGGAGCCGATCAACCCCGAGGCCTGGGAGTGGTATCACCGCGTCGTCGGAGAAAGCCGTTGCCCCATTGTTGACACCTGGTGGCAAACCGAAACCGGTGGAGTAATGATTACGCCGCTGCCCGGCGCCCACGCGCTGAAGCCTGGATTCGCCAGTTATCCCTTTTTTGGCGTAGAACCCGCCTTACTGGACGAGAATGGTGCCGAAATAACCGGGGCCGGCGCTGGTTACTTGGTCATCAAACGGAGTTGGCCTGCCCAAATACGAACGGTATTCGGTGATCACCAACGTATGATCGATACCTACTTCACGACTTACCCCGGATACTACTTTACGGGAGACGGCGCTCTCAGAGACGAAGACGGCTATCTGCGTATTACCGGCAGGGTCGATGACGTATTAAATGTGTCGGGCCACCGCATGGGGACTGCTGAGGTGGAGAGCGCACTGGTGCTCCACGAGGACATCGCCGAAGCCGCGGTGGTGGGCTTCCCCCACGACATCAAGGGCCAAGGGATCTACGCCTATGTCACTCCAATGACCGGCGTCGAAGACAGCGCATCACTCCGCGAAGAATTGGTGGCGCTGTGCGTTCGTGAAATCGGGCCCATCGCCAAACCAGACAAGATTCAGTGGGCCCCGGGGCTGCCCAAGACGCGATCCGGAAAAATCATGCGCCGCATTCTCAGGAAAATCGCTGAAAACGAACTCTCTAGTCTGGGGGACACGTCGACCCTTGCTGACCCAAAAGTGGTCGCGGACCTGTTAGCAGGGCGATTATCGTAGTAACCTTTTGCTTTGAAACTTGGATCTTCTGACACCCACGTTGCGGACATACTGCTCCGGGGGCGCATAACAATTCAAGGACCTGACACACGTAGCTTAAAATATTGATCAGCAGAGCCGCTTCATTGGGTTTGAGCTGACATATGATCCTATCGGCTCTGCAACTGCGGACACTTCTCGCCAAGGAAAAACACCCCCCCATGCCCGACAACCTTCGTAATCGAACTCGCTCCACATTTCGGTGTTTTCTCCTCATCCTATCCGCCTCGCACTTGCCAATGCCTCTTGTGCAAGCTCAGGAAACGGATGTCCTAGACGGGATCGAAGAAGTGAACGTCACTGGCACTTACCTCCGATCAACAGCCGAGGACAACGCCTCGCCGGTGGAGGTCATATCGTCGGATTACATCAGCAACTCTGGCGCTGTTGACGTCGGTGAACTGACTGCGAAATGGAGTTTCGTATCTGGCTCAGAGAACAACCCTGACGCCTTCACAGCTGGAGAAACCCAGGGCACGAGTAATATTAATCTCAGGGGCCTTGGCCTGAGCTCAACACTAGTGTTGATCAATGGCAGGCGACAGACTTTTAGTGGCGGTATCGCTAATGATGGCAGTGTCTTTGTCGACACCAGTACGATACCGCTCATAGCTATCGATAGAGTGGAGGTGCTCAAAGAAGGCGCTACTGCCACTTACGGATCCGATGCGGTTGCGGGCGTCGTTAACTTCATTCTGCGGGATGAGTTCGAGGGCTTGGAGCTCACCACTGGCTACGAAGAAATTGCCAACAGTAGCGCTGGCAAAAGTTCCATTAACTTTCTCACAGGCTTCAGCATGGACCGGACTAGAGGTGTTTTAGCGGGAAGCTACTATGAGCAGGATCCCCTCAGCTCGGGGGAACGGCCCTATACAACCGAGAATGCTGTAAGCACCCTAGGCCGAAGTTTTCTTGTACTGAGCCCTGGCGCGACCGGCACAGGTGCCTTCGCAGGTAGCTACGACTACCTTGAGACCGTCCCAGATGCAAATTGCGAGCGAAACGGGGGCATTCTAGGTAGCCCTTTTGTTCCACAAAACGCGTTTGGGCAGGGCACCGGCGGTGGCACGAAGTGCGGTTTCCTCTATGGGCCACGCTTCAACCTCGTTAACGAAGAAACCAAGGCGCAAATGTTTGGAACGCTATCGCACTCCCTGTCCGACTCTTTAAGTCTCTCAGCGGAGTTAGGGTGGACGCGACATGAGGTTAAAGACAATCCACAGTCGCCCTCCTATCCTAACTTGTCTTTCCCGACAATATTACCTGGGCAAGCTGGAAGCCCTTTTGACGTACCAGTCCGGTGGTATGGCAGACCCATTGGGGCAGAGGCGCCGTCACCGCTGGCTCCACGTGCGAGTGACACGCTGAGAACTTCCTTAGCGATTGATGGAGAACTCACCGACACATGGCTGTGGAAAACAGCGATAACTTACTCCCGAAATAGCCGAGATGCATACCAGCCAGACACCATAAAATCTCGTCTAAATTCAGCCCTTGCTGGGTCTGGCGGCGCTAGCGGGCAAGACACTTTTAATCCGTTCGACCCCGCGGACAACAGTTCAACTCTCGTTGATTGGATGAGCTACCAAACACGGACCAGCAAGAAAACAGACCTTACCGTTATCGATTTTGTGACGAGCGGGCAAATTGGCAGCACGAGCGCTGGAGCCATTGGCTTTGCAATCGGCGGCCAATGGCGAAAAGAAGGGTTTTCAGTCAGTCGCGACGAACTCTACACACAACAAATCGACCCCAGCACTGGCGGCACGGTCCCGGTCGACTTAATCTTCTTGGGTGGTGGGCTACCCGTGAATGAATCCAAGGATAGCTTCGCACTTTTTGCTGAGGCTAAGTTGCCTTTAAGTGGCTCCCTCGAGGCTAATATCGCTGCAAGATTCGAAGAACTTGAGTCAGACAGCAGTGTTGATTCTAAAGTGGGCATCAAGTGGAGCCTCTCGGACGCTCTAACATTACGTGCCTCGGGTTCTACGACATTTAGAGAGCCCTCCTTAATTCAAACCTTTAACCAGGAAACCTCTCTGCAGGGACTAGTCGATCCACTAACAGGCTCGAGCAGTGCGCTCTTTGTTCAAGTTAACTCTACTGGCAACACCGACCTCAAACCCGAAACCTCAATTAATTTCAACGCAGGAGTGATTTACTCGCCGTCAGATAATTTCTCGCTGCGACTTGACTATTGGAGGGTTGATTACGAGGACGTTATTACCGTGCAGAATGCGCAAGGAAAGCTGAATAACGACCCTTTAGGACCTGACATCCTTCGAGATTCTGCGGGAACACTCTCAGGGGTTAACGTGGAGTATCTAAACGCGCAGGAAGTCAATGCAGATGGAATAGATATCGCTGCTGATTGGTCCATATCTGTTCTCAAGGGTTGGCTCAGCTTTAATCTCTCCGCAACTCACTTCCTTAGCTATGAAATCCCCTGCACCGGGGCGAATAACCGAGGTTGCACCGACGCGAGTGGCACACACGATGTCGCGGGCTATTTCAACTTTGATAATTTTGCTAGATCCATGCCAGAGACCAAAGTCAACGCAACAATAGAGTGGGCTGGGGATAACCACAAGTTAGCTTTGTTGATGTTTTATGTCTCCGACTATGGAACGACCCGGTTGATTCCTGATTCGGCAATGCTTGCCGGTTACTCACCTAAAATCGACTCTTGGAGTACTTTGGACCTTCAATATTCCTTCCAACATAGTTTTAAAGCAGTTGACGCCACATTGACTCTCGGCCTCAAGAATTTGACGGACGAGAAGGCGCCGTCAGTCTACGATGCGGCAAATTTTAGTTACGACGCAAAACAACATGATCCCCGCGGACAAATATGGTACTTCCAACTAAAGGCTACGTTCTGAGATTGCAGCCCCACCGACCGCAGATCCGGGCTTGGACCATAAGCAATATCATTGAGCCACTCCGAACCCTCGCAATCAGGGCGTATTGGCTCAGCACCAACGAGCCGTGTAAACAAAAAAACCGCAGCAAAGCTGCGGTTTTTCCGTTCTGCGATCTAGATTAACGCGTTGCGCAAATCAGAAGTGCTACTCCTGATCCAGAGACTCTTCCTCCTGCTCGGCTGAATCCACGGATTGGTCCGCGGGAGCTCCAGCGGCCTCTGCTGCAACCTCACGCATAGACAACTTGATACGGCCACGCTGGTCTACATCCAACACCTTGACCTGGACCTGCTGACCCTCCGACAGATAATCCGAGACGTTTTCGACACGCTCATCGGCGATTTGCGAGATATGTACAAGACCATCTTTGCCCGGCAAGATCGTCACAAAGGCGCCAAAATCAACGATGCGCGCTACCGTACCGGTGTAGATTTCTCCCACCTCGGCTTCCGCAGTGATCGCCATGATCATGTCGACAGCGGCGTCCCGCGCAGCCGCGTTCTGCCCAAACACCTTGACGGTGCCATCGTCGTCGATATCAACCGTAGCACCCGACTCTTCGGTGATCTGGCGGATGGTTGCGCCGCCCTTACCAATAATGTCGCGGATCTTGTCCTGATCGATCTTCAACGTGGTCATACTTGGCGCGTTCTCAGAGGTAATCTGGCGCGGCGCATCCAAGACCGTGTTCATCTGGCCGAGAATATGCAGACGCGCTTCGAGCGCCTGCTCAAGCGCACGCTCCATGATCTCTTCATTGATGCCTTCGATCTTGATGTCCATCTGCAAGGCGGTGACGCCCTTCGCGGTACCGGCGACCTTGAAGTCCATATCACCCAGATGATCCTCATCACCGAGAATGTCTGTCAGCACAGCGAATTGATTGCCCTCTTTCACCAGGCCCATCGCGATACCGGCAACTGGCGCCGAGAGCGGCACCCCTGCCGCCATCATGGCCAGCGAGCCTACACACACCGAAGCCATTGAGCTGGAACCATTCGATTCCGTGATCTCTGAAACCACACGCACGGTGTAGGGAAATTCCTCTTCGCTGGGCAATACCGCCGCCAGACCACGGCGGGCCAGACGCCCGTGACCGATCTCACGACGGCCAGTGAAGCCAATGCGGCCCGCCTCGCCCACTGAATAGGGAGGGAAGTTGTAGTGCAGCATAAAGGGATCACGTCGCTCGCCCTCGAGTGCGTCAATGATTTGCGCATCGCGGGTCGAACCCAGCGTCACCGCACCAATTGCCTGAGTCTCACCGCGGGTGAAAAGCGCCGACCCGTGGGCTTTGGGCAGAATATCCACTTCTGATGCAATAGCACGCACGGTGCGGTTATCACGGCCGTCAATACGCGGCTCACCTGCCAGAATACGCCCGCGAACGATCTGCTTCTCGAGGCTCTTGAAAACATCCTTCACGTCGTCTTCCGACGGGCCGCCTTCGACCGCCAATTGCGCCACGACATCGTCCTTGACCTGACCCACACGCTCATAGCGTGCGGCTTTCTCGGTAATACGATAGGCCTCGCCCAGTGGGCCCGATGCCGCCGCCGAGACCGCCTCTACGAGCGCGGCGTCGGCTTCTGAAGCCTGCCAGTCCCAACGCGGCTTGCCCGCTTCTGCGGTCAATTCATTGATCGCGTTAATGACCGTTTGCATCTCTTGGTGGGCAAACAGCACCGCACCCAGCATCTGGTCTTCAGTAAGCTCTTTCGCCTCCGATTCAACCATCAAGACCGCATCGCACGTTCCTGCTACGACCATGTCTAGCTGGCTCTCGGCCAACGCCGAATAACTCGGGTTCAGGAGGTAACCAGTGGCTTCGCTGAAACCCACTCGAGCGCCACCAATCGGACCATTAAACGGGCAACCCGACAGCGACAGCGCTGCCGAGGTACCGATCATAGCGGGAATATCGGGGTCGGTTTCCTTGTCCGCAGACATCACCGTACAAATAACCTGCACTTCGTTCATGAAGCCATCTTCAAATAGCGGCCGAATGGGACGGTCGATCAATCGTGATGTCAGGGTCTCTTTTTCGCTGGGGCGCGCCTCACGCTTGAAAAAGCCCCCCGGAATTTTACCCACCGAGTAGGTTTTTTCGATGTAATGAACCGACAGCGGGAAAAAGCCCTGCCCCGGCTTCGCTTTTTGCTCTGCGACAACGGTACACAGCACGCTCGTGCTGCCCATGGTGACCATGACCGAGCCCGACGCCTGTCGCGCGATACGGCCTGTTTCCAGCGTGACCTCGTGGCCACCATACTGGAACGTTTTCTTAACTACATTCACTGTGTTTTCTCCAAATATGACGGGGCCGGCTCTTGGCCGGCCCTAACTGATCCTCAGCGACGCAGACCCAACCGCTTAATCAATTCCGCGTAGCGGGCAGTGTCTTTATGCTTGAGGTAGTCGAGTAACTTTCGACGCTGGTTCACCATGCGAATCAAGCCACGACGTGAATGGTGGTCTTGAGCATGCTCTTTGAAATGAGATTGCAGTTGCTCGATGTTTGCGGTGAGCAAAGCGACTTGTACTTCCGGGGAACCGGTGTCGCCCTCTGACTGCTGATAATCCTTAACAATTTGCGCCTTAACGGCTGCGTCCAACGCCATGGTTATTGCTCCAACCTGCTTGTCGATAGCGAGCCCATCCGTGCAGGTTTACAGATAGGTTCGTGAGGCGGCTTGTGCCGCAAATCTACTGGGAAAGAAGCCGCATTGGGGCTAGTTTTCCATCTTCTTGAATACGACCGACGCCCAAGAACGATCCCTCGACATCAGCGATGCGCACCATACCACTCTGGAGTCCATTTGGCACTACCACTGGGCGGCCCTTTCGCATGTAAAAAGTTGCGGCTTCGGACAGCTCAATGCGCGGTAAGTGCTGCACGCACGACTCTACAGGCGCGAGATATTCGTCCAGCGCTTGCTCATTGTGCGCCTCCTTCTGCTGCGACAATTGATCGAGGGAGACAGCCGATGAGAGGTCAAACGGGCCCGACTGACATCGCCTCAATGCGCTGACGTGAGCCGGGACCCCGAGTGCTGCACCAAGGTCCTCGGCGAGCACACGAATGTAGGTGCCCTTACTGCAGAGCACATAGACATCCACCCTCGCCATTTCTCCTGGATGAAAAGCGAGCAGGTCAAAACGGCGGATCGTCACAGATCGCGCCTCTCGTTCAATGTGCTGGCCTGCTCTGGCAAGCTTGTACAGAGGTCTGCCGTCTACCTTAAGCGCAGAGTACATCGGGGGGATCTGAGCAATGTGCCCGGTCAGTGCGCTCAGTGCCTCAACAACAGCGTCGGACGTAAGATGTGAAGCGGAAACCCGATCAAGGACTGTGCCGTCGGCATCTGCCGTATCGGTACCCACACCCAATACAAATGAACTGGTGTACGCCTTATCGGCATCTAACAAAAACTGCGAAAACTTGGTGGCCTCGCCAAAACACAGCGGTAATACCCCCGTTGCCAAGGGGTCCAAACTACCGGTATGCCCAGCCTTTGCAGCACCGAATAATCGCTTAGCGCGCTGCAACGCTGAGTTCGAGGTGATGCCTCCGGGCTTATTGAGCACAAGCAGTCCGTTGACCTGCCGCCCTTTTCTCCTTCGGCCCATTAATCCACCGAAAAATCAGATTCCGGCAGCGAGGGCGACATTGCGGCCAGTTTTTCATCGGCCCGGCGCACCTCTCTTAGCAAACTTTCCATATCACGACCACGACCGACGCTCTCGTCAAATCGAAACGCCAGACGCGGAACAGTTCGCATCGAGGAAACCTTGGCTAATTGGGATCTTAAAAAGCCCGCCACTTTTTCGAGCACGCGGGTCATTTCGGCTCGGTACTCAGGCGTAGCGTCATCCATCAGTGTAAAAAACACCTTGGCATAGGAAAGGTCTCGACTGACCTCAACACCCGTCAGGTTAACCTGCTCAACACGCGGGTCCCGGACCGCAGTCTGCAGCAAATGAGCCAACTCCTTGTGCAGGAACTGGCTCACCCGCTCGGTCCGCTCAAATTCCTTTCCCATGACTGGGCTTCAGAGGCTCCTGGCGATCTCGTTGACTTCAAAAACTTCGATAAGATCGCCCACCTTAACATCATTATAGTTTTTCACGCCGATGCCACACTCTGTGCCATTACGCACTTCATTGGCGTCATCTTTGAAGCGACGCAAGGATTCGAGCTCTCCCTCGTAGATCACCACATTGTCGCGCAATACACGAATGGGCTTGGATCGGAAAACGGTTCCCTCGATAACCATACACCCGGCGATCAAGCCAAACTTGGGCGATCGGAACACGTCGCGTACCTCAGCAATACCCACAATCTCCTCGCGCATCTCGGGCGAAAGCATGCCCGAAAGCGCCGCGCGCACATCGTCAATCAAATCGTAAATAACGTTGTAATAACGAATCTCGACGCCCTCATTCTCGGCCAGTGCCCGCGCTTTGGTATCAGCTCGCGCGTTAAAGCCAATAATGATGGCGGAGCTGGTTACGGCGAGACTGATGTCGGTCTCGGAGATTCCTCCAACACCTCCCGAGACAATATTGACTTTGACTTCTTCGTTGCCCAGATCCGCCAGCGCACCCTGAAGTGCTTCAAAGGAACCGCGAACATCTGCCTTGATAATCAAGTTCAGGGTTTCTACTGATCCCGCTGTCATGGTCTCAAACATATTGTCCAGTTTGGCGGCCTGCTGACGCGCCAATTTGGAAGAACGCATCTTTTCTTGACGGAAGTCGGCAACCTCTCGCGCTTTCTTTTCACTTTCCAGCGCGACAACGGGATCTCCTGCGTCGGGCGTGCCGTCAAGTCCAAGCACCTCGACGGGAATACTGGGGCCCGCCTCCTTGATCTGATTACCGTTCTCATCGAGCATCGCTCTGACGCGACCGTACTGCAATCCCGCCAGTACAATATCGCCCTGGCGCAAAGTCCCCTGTTGTATTAACAGGGAAGCTACAGCGCCCCGCCCTTTATCCAGCCGGGACTCGATAACAATTCCAGAGGCGGGAACGTCAGCAGGGGCTGTCAGCTCAAGCAGTTCGGCCTGTAACAACAAAGCGTCCAGCAGTTCGTCGATACCTTGTCCGGTGTGAGCCGACACTGGAATAAACTGTGTATCGCCGCCCCATCCCTCGGGGATAACATCTTTACCCGCGAGCTCCGTCTTGACGCGCTCGGGATCAGCGGCCTCTTTATCGATCTTGTTAACCGCGACAACAATGGGCACTCCTGCCGCCCGAGCGTGTTGAACAGCTTCTTCCGTTTGCGGCATGACGCCATCATCTGCCGCCACCACCAGTACTACGATGTCCGTAGATTTAGCGCCCCTAGCGCGCATCGCAGTAAACGCGGCGTGACCGGGCGTATCGAGAAAGGTGATCATCCCCTTATCAGTCTCAACGTGATAAGCACCAATGTGCTGGGTGATGCCTCCCGCTTCGCCACTTGCAACCCGCGACTTGCGAATGTAGTCCAACAGTGATGTCTTACCGTGGTCGACGTGACCCATCACAGTCACAACCGGCGCACGCGGCTCGGGGGTTCCTCCCTGGCTCGCCAGCGTCTCCTCAAGCTTCTCCTCCACCTCTTCTGCGCTCTTGAGCACAACGCGATGGCCCAGCTCTTCCACCACGAGGGTGGCGGTATCCTGATCCAATACCTGGTTGATGGTAGCCATGACGCCGAGGCTCATCAGCTCTTTGATGACCTCACCGGCTTTAACCGCCATCTGCTGAGCAAGATCACCCACCGTAATGTTCTCCGGCACGTTGACGTCGTAAATAATTTTTTCAGTCGGCTGAGCAAATCCATGCTGGTTTACCTCATCATGCAGTCTTCTCTTGCGCCCACCACGACGACGCGCAATACCGGCCTCTGCGGCTTCTAGGTCGGTAAGGGACAGATTGTGTCCGCGTTGCTTGCCCCTCGACCCCGGCACACCGCTGCGCTCAAGACGGCCCTTGCCGGGGCGTTTCCGGAGCTCTTCGCGGGCGGATAAGGTGTTTTCTTTAGTGGGGGCGGCATGGAGCCGTTTGGGTTTCCGATCCGCCTCTTTGGCACCGGGTTGAGCGGCCGCCTCCTGCGCCTGACGCGCAGCTTCTTCGGCCCGCGCTTTCACCGCAGCATCCAGTTCAAGTTTCCTTGCCTGTTCCTCCGACTTGCGCCTCGCCGCCGCCCGCTGCCGCAGCAATTCCGGGTCCGATTCGTCAACGTCACCCTCAACATCTACGGGTGTCATTTCATCCGCCGCTGTCTGCGCAGACGTCGATACCACGGCATCAACGGCGCCCGGTGCGTCGTTCTCCGCAGCACCCTCGACATCGACCTCAGCATCGGTTTCAGTGTCCTCGAGATCTTCGCGCTTGACGTAAGTCCGCTTTTTCCGGACTTCTACATTAATCGTTCTTTTACCCGCCCCACCTGCGCGCAGCGTACTGACAGATTTGCGCTTAAGCGTGATCTTTTTAGGTGCGCTAGCACTCTCACCATGGCTTTGCTTGAGATGCGCCAGCAGCATCTGCTTATCCTCTTCCGACACTGACTCTTCTGCGGAGGCGTGCGGTAGTCCCGCATCTTTCATCTGCGTCAACAGCCGATCGACCGATGCCCCGACGGTTTCTGCAAGTTGCGCTACTGTCACTTGTGCCATTTCTTTCTCCCTATTCGCTCAGTCGCTAGAGTGCAATCGCTACCTGATAAGACTCAGGCCGTTGCCTCCTCCTCCTCAGCGAACCAAGGGGCGCGAGCTGTCATAATGAGCTCTGCCGCGCGTTCTTCGGTCATATCCTCTATATCAAGGAGATCGTCGACCCCCTGCTCTGCAAGATCTTCCATCGTGACGATGCCTCTCCCCGCAAGAACAAAAGCGAGATGCTTTTCCATGCCGTCCATGGTCAGCAGATCCTCGGCGGGCTCATTGGCTCCCAATTGCTCTTCCGAGGCAATGGCCATGGTCAACAACGCATCCTTTGCTCGCGCTCGAAGTTCTTCAGAGATTTCCTCATCGAAGCCCTCGATAGCGTTCATTTCCTCGAGGGGAACGTAAGCAATTTCCTCCAGGGTGGTGAAACCCTCCTCGACCAGCACAATGGCAATATCTTCATCGATATCCAGCGCCGTTATGAACTGCTCAATGACCTCACCGGCTTCCGTTTCCTGCTTTTCGATGGCTTCGTCGACACTCATGACATTGATGATCCAACCTGTGAGGTCAGAGGCAAGCCGCACATTCTGTCCGCCTCTACCGATTGCCTGCGCCAGATTGTCCTCCGCCACCGCGACTTCCATGGTCGAGTTATCTTCGTCTACGACTATCGACTCAACCTCAGCGGGCGACATCGCGTTGATCACCAGCTGTGCGGGATTGTCATCCCAGAGAATGATATCGACGCGTTCATTGTCCAGCTCGTTGGATACAGCTTGGACTCTTGAGCCACGCATACCCACGCAAGCACCGACCGGGTCAATGCGCTGGTCTCCCGTTTTAACGGCAATCTTTGCGCGGGAACCGGGGTCCCTGGCAGCCGCCCTGATCTGAATAACACCCTCTGAAATCTCGGGCACCTCAATTTTAAAGAGTTCAACCAGCATTTCTTGGCAGGCGCGGGATAATATGAGCTGTGGCCCGCGAGACTCGGTATTGATCTCTGTCAGAATCGCTCTCACGCGGTCGTTAATACGGAAAGTTTCTCTACCGACCAGCTCTCCTCGGGGAAGCAGTCCTTCGGCGTTATTACCCAGATCGACAATGATGTTGTCTCGGGTGACCTTTTTCACCGTACCCGCCAGCAATTGCCCCACGCGACTTCGATACTCATCAGCGATCTGCGCGCGCTCGGCTTCGCGCACCCGTTGAACGATGACTTGTTTCGCGGTCTGCGCAGCAATGCGCCCAAAATCGACGTTCTCGACCACTTCCTCATGGTAATCGCCAGGCTGCAGCGCGGTGTTCACCTCGGCCGCCTCTTCAGTCGTGAATTGGGTTCCCAACAGCGCCAGTTCCGTATCAGGCATTACCAGCCAACGTCGCTTCGTGACGTAGTCACCCGACTCTCGGTCAATGGTGACCAAAATATCGGCTTCCTCGTCGTAACGTTTTTTCGTCGCGGTGGCCAGCGCCAGCTCAATCGCCTCAAAGATGATGTCCTCTGACACCCCTTTTTCATTCGAGACCGCCTCTGCGACCATCAGGATTTCTTTGTTCATCGATTCACTCTCTGCACGTTAGCGAGGTCGAACAAGCCCGGCCTCGCGTTGACTCAATACCACCGTTTCACTGTTTGTTTTGCCCAAACTCCAATCTGGGCATCGCCCTCGCCCGATCAACCGATCGGAGGGGCAATGTGTATTCCTGCTCATCGATCTCCACGACAACCATATCGCGATCGGCGGAGACCAAGAGGCCTTTAAATCTGCGCCTGCCCTCAACCGGCAAACGCAGACGGATGTCCACTATTTCGCCCACATACGGCTCATATTGCTCGGGCCGAAACAGTAAGCGGTCAATACCGGGCGAAGACACCTCCAGCGTATATTCGCCGCTAATGGGGTCCTCAACATCGAGAACTCCGCTAACCTGGTGACTCACCTGCGCGCAGTCATCCACGCTGATGCCATTTTCGGCCTCGATGTAAATTCGAACCGTTGGCCGCCTTCCCGGGGAGGTCAATTCGATACCCCATAGGGAATAACCCATATCTTCGACGGTCGGCTGCAAAAGCTGCATCAACTGCGCTTCTTTTCCCGACATGTCGTCCTCCCTCCAGCCATGCCATTCACACGGCCACAAAAAAGCCCCAAAAGGGGCTTCCGAGGTGACGGTCAGCGAGCAACGAGCCGCCGTCAAATTGGTAGCGGGGGCCGGATTTGAACCGACGACCTTCGGGTTATGAGCCCGACGAGCTACCAGGCTGCTCCACCCCGCATCAATACGCTCAGTGACTGCCCCCTTCTTGGCGTCTGTCCATCGCTAGGACGGCAGTCGCAGGCGTCACCGTGGTGCACGCACCACAAACTGAGGCGCGGGAGTATAGGAACCGGGGGCATCGCCGTCAACCCACCAAAAATGCGCCGTATAAGCGGCGCTCGGTCACGCCTCCGGTCATTTGAAAAAAACATCCTCTGGCAGTACGGTGCATCCGAGCAATACACAGAGCTGAGAGGTCGCCGGTGCGCTGGAGATCCGCCATCAAGCTAGGAGGCATCGATACCGCCGCTCGCATCGTGGGCGCTATGGGCGTTTCAGGAGCCGATGCAGTCCTAGACCAATTGCATCAGCTCAACGCAGATCTCGCCGAACAAATCAGTGATCAAATCATGCCGATCGAAAAAGTGGCCCTGGCCGATGCCCGAAGCCTTCAAGCCTTGGTGCGCGAAGTCGATTCGCCGGTGCTAATGATTGCGATGACGGGCTTATCAAAACAACACCGCGATCCGTTTCTTAACGGGATGTCTAGCCGCGCCAGAGCGCTTTTTGTCGAGGAAATGGCGGAACTGGGCCCGATTAGGCGGAGCGACGTCGAAGCCGCGCGCACCGTGGTAGCGAGATTCGCTCGACTCATGGCAGACCAGGGCCGCTTCGCGCTGCCCCAAGCCGGATACGTGTCATAACACAGAGTTCGGCAGAGGCCACGGCGGGGTCAAGGTCTGATCGCATGAGCGACCGTTACCTCAAACAAAAAGGGCTCCCATCTGGAGCCCCTTTAAGTTTTGGTGCGGAAGGCGGGACTTGAACCCGCACAGCCATAGGCCACTACCCCCTCAAGATAGCGTGTCTACCAATTCCACCACTTCCGCGCACTCACTCTCCGTCCAACACAGGCGCATCATCAGACGCACCTTCCGTGAACGGTTCAATCTCCAGAGTCGGTAGGTCCCCGTCCTCAATCTGTGCTGACTCAATTGTCGACTCTGGGATATCAAATCCAAGGTCATCTTCATCCGCTGTGCGATTATCGGCAATGACGGCGAGGCCGAAGCTGCTAGCGAAAAATATCGCCGCCAACCAGGCCGTCATGCGGGTCAAAGCGTTGCCACTACCTGCGCTACCGAAGAGCGTCTGAGAGGCCCCAGCGCCAAACGACGCGCCTATGTCTGATCCCTTTCCTCGCTGCAATAGGATCAGCGCGATCAACGCGAGCGCCACCAGCAGATGAACCATCAGTGTGATTTGTTCCATGGGAACTCCTTTCTTGCCCTCGGCAACGCCGCCAGACGCCTCTCGGGGCGCGAGATAATACCGATCACGCAGACCAGCCGCAAGCGACTTGCTCACAGGCTGCAATGACTCAATCGGCCACAAAAAATCTCTACCGCCTCACAGGAACTGCTATTGGGCGCTACTGATTGCCTGCGCAATGCGTTCGGCGAGCATCTGGTTTTCGCTACCGTCTGTCCCCTCAATCATGACCCGGATCAGGGGCTCGGTTCCGGATGGACGCAGGACCAGACGCCCCCGTCCAGCCAACTCAGCCTCGACCCGGCGACTCTCCTCGAGCGCTTCAGTACATTCAGTGAGGCGGAAATCCGGCGAGACCGTCACGTTCAACAGGGTCTGCGGGTATTTGTAGAGACCACTCTTTAGCGTCAGCAAACTCTCGCCAGATCGAACGACAGCGGCCATTACCTGAAGCGCGGCAATGATGCCATCGCCCGTCGTGGTCAAGTCCCCACAAATAATATGACCCGACGCTTCTCCACCCAACTGCCAGCCCCGCTGCGCCATCTCCTCCAGCACGAATCGGTCACCCACTTGCGCCCTCACGAGATCCACGCCTTTCTCCTGAAGCGCTTGCTCGAGGCCCAGATTCGACATCAGTGTCCCCACAACGCCTTTCGGGGCCCGATTTTGCCTGACGAGATCATTGGCGATCACAAATAAGAGCTCGTCTCCATCGATCACGGTGCCATCGGCAGCGACGCACTGCACGCGGTCTCCATCACCGTCAAAAGCAATTCCCGCGTCGGCCTGTTCGCTCAGCACTCTGGCCTGAAGCGCTGCGGGCGACGTAGATCCTACGCCGTCATTGATGTTGTAGCCGTCGGGATCGGCGCCAATCACAACCACTTCCGCACCCAATTCCGCAAATACCTGCGGCGCTGTCTGATAGGTCGCACCGTGAGCACAATCAAGCACCAACTTTAGCCCGCGAAGGCTCAGTGATTGCGGGAAGGTGCTTTTGCAGAACTCGATATACCGACCGGACGCGTCAACCATTCTGCTCGCCTTCCCCAATTGGGGCGAAGGTACGGTTTCCATGGGGTGTGAGAGGGTCTTCTCGATCTCCTCTTCCACCGCATCGGATAGTTTTTTACCGTCTGCGTTAAAAAACTTAACACCATTGTCCGTATAGGGGTTGTGAGATGCACTAATGACAATGCCAGCGGACGCCTTCTGGCTGCGAGTCAACATGGCAACGGCCGGCGTCGGCATAGGGCCCAACAGCAATACATTGGCACCCGCGGCTACCAATCCTGCCTCGAGGGCAGATTCGAACATATAGCCAGAAACCCGCGTGTCCTTGCCTATGAGCACTTTGGTCGATCTGCCTTCGCGGGTAAATACCCGACCCGCCGACCATCCCAGTTTCAGCATAAAGTCAGCAGTTACGGGGTACTGCCCGACGGCGCCGCGAATACCATCGGTGCCAAAAAATTGCTTATTCATTCATCCCGACTCCCGGGTAATGCCCGCCACATAGCGAGCGCTTCAACCGTTGCCGCTACATCGTGCACCCGCAGGATTCGCGCACCGCGCTCTACCGCAATCATCGCTAGTCCGACGCTCGCATGGAGACGCTCTGCGGGCGCGCGATCCAGCACGCTGGCGATCATAGACTTCCTCGATAGCCCCACCAAAAGAGGTAGGGCATCAACAGACAATTCAGGCAACCGCGCCAGCATCTCAAAGTTTTGCGCGGCCGTCTTGCCAAAACCAAAACCCGGGTCAATCACGATGCGGTCTTTTTCGACGCCCGCGCCTATACAGGCAGCTATCCGCGCCTCCAGAAACGCTCGCACGTCAGTCAACACATCGAGATACTCTGGAGACACTTGCATCGTAATGGGCTCACCCTGCATATGCATGACGCAGAGGGGCAAGTCCGTCGCTGCCGCCGCCTCAAGCGCACCCGGCCGTTGGAAGGCCCGAATATCATTGAGAAACCCCGCCCCCAGGCGGGCGCTCTCCGTCATGACCCTCGGGGCGCTGGTGTCAACGGAGATGATGACGTCAAACCGCGCTACCAATGCCTCAACGGCCGTCAGCACGCGATCCAGCTCTTCCTCTTCGGTCACCGGAGTAGCCCCCGGTCTTGTAGATTCACCTCCGACATCCAACAACTGTGCGCCCGCCTCTACCATTGACTCAGCACGGCTCAGCAGTGCGGCGAGGTCGACCCTGTGGTGGCGAAAAAGCTCCCCTCCGTCCGAGAACGAGTCTGGGGTGACATTAAGAATGCCCATAACGCTGGGCGCACCGAGATCAAGCGAGCGCGGCCCGCATCGAAGCTGCTTGGTCAT
>Ga0181598_1000805_pt1 | contig 30909 bp, 30 predicted proteins | sample 041ome_4_FD_153295 | JGI IMG/M metagenome (GOLD analysis project Ga0181598, IMG submission 153295) | Coastal salt marsh microbial communities from the Groves Creek Marsh, Skidaway Island, Georgia - 041404US metaG (spades assembly) | ecosystem: Environmental > Aquatic > Marine > Intertidal zone >... | reverse complement strand
TTCTTCCGAAACCTGCTCTTCCAGACATAGTAAAACAGATCAAATTAGAAATTAGTAAGTTGTAGCATATAATAAGGATAGCTATGATAGCTTTGCCGCTGACCTAGTAATATATACATATTGATTTTCCTGTGAAAATCCTGTGAATTTCCTGTGACCCCAGAAACTTTTTTGAACCCCTAAACGGTGTAATTTTGGACTGGTCGAACTGGTAAGGAAAAGGTCATGAGAAATATAATTAAAATCAAACTCGCCTACGGCGGTGTCTTTTCGCTTTTCCCCTCCCGCAAACTGAAAAATGTCTGCCGGAACGAGCAAAAAAGAAACCCTGCAAAAGACCGTGACGTTCGCCAAATCGCGCTTGAAAGTCTCCAAAGCGAAGCTACAGCAGAAGATTAAGTCCGTCGACGGTTTGGAGAGAATCTTGCCGAGGAATTTTCGGAAGCCAGCCGCAGGGGAACAATTAATCTTGGAGAATCACTCCGTTTTATATCTCTCGTATTTATGCGTGGTCGCCATTTCTATCGGGGTATTCGTGGGTCAATGGACTTATTACGGCGGTTTGAAGGAGACGATCACGGATATTACGGACGATTCGAGCAGTAACGAGTACGATTCGTGTAAAGCGTTGCAAAATGACTCTCTTTATATGGAAAAGTGGACTTATGAAGAGTGCTTGCCGAAATACTCGGCGCCATCGGCTGAAAATATGATTAACGCTGACCCCACGTTAGATATTACAGACTGGAGTTGGGGTTATACATACTACCCGTTCGGAACAAATAGTAAAAGTTACAGTCCCAGTGAAAGCTGTTCCTCCTCGCTCGTCCAAACGAGTTGGGTTGATGAAGTTTTGCTCCCGAATTTCGATGTGAGCACTTCTTGTCAAGGGGCTTCACTCGCCAATAGTTGCAGAGTTGCACGATGGGACCAATTCCATCCAATTTACGTTTTAACTAATGGTACTGTACTGAATACTGAACCGGGTAACTCGGTTGCTTACACCTTGTATTCCTATCCCGATTCAGGTCCGTGCGAAGCTTACGAAAAGGAGTGTGTAATACAGAATATTAACCAAATTTACGCTTTGGGAGAGGGAGAAGCTTGTCATCCGTGCGAACATTTCAAGTCCAACTCTCCCTTCCTCTGCACAAAATCCAAATATAAAACGACTCTGGAGATTCTCTCGCTGAGCGTCTCGAACACTTTGGCTGCGTTTTCATTTCTCGTCGCCCTCGTGCCGGTGATTTTAAGCAGTTTTGCAGACAGAGTTTCTACGATGCGGGTATCGAAAGAGGAAAGAGATGATGATGGAGAAGATGTTGAAGATGATTCCGTTTGATTTTGATGAAAGTAGTTTGATAACGTTGTCAGCTGCATACTTTATTAAGAATTTTTATAAATAAAAACGTGCACTTTTCTTCGCTAAACTATTGTCTTTCTATTTTCTTTACTATCGTTGCTTCCTATTAATGGTTGAGTTTTGCTCAACGCGTGGTGATCTAAGATTGGATCGAGCTCGTCGTAATTGGGCACAGTAGTTGCAATCCATTTTCCGTTACGCACGACGAGTCTATCGTGTTGAGATCTCGAAAACAACTCAGAGTATTGTCGACCGCGAAAGATCACAAAGTTTGCCGGACCGCCTTCTTTTAGCAATCCGTGAGTTTCACCTATTCCCATCGCCTGTGCAGGCGTTGTCGTGACAGCTTTAGGCCAGTCCCCAAGAGAAGGACGGTCTAAATGGGCAATGAAGACGCTGAGACGAAAAACTTCGAGCATATCCAAGTCCCCGTATCCGTAAAACTGATCTCTGATGTTATCGCTCGCTAAACATACTGGAATATTTCTTGTGGTAATCTCCTTCAAAAGAGGAATTCCACGACGTCTCGGCGTTTTTTCTCCTAGTTCACACCTATTTTGAAGCCATTGATTTACCATAGGTAGACTAACGATGGTAATATTGGCTCTCTTTGCGGCTTGTAACATGATTTCCAAATTCTCGGCGGTTTGCGCCGCTAAAGAACAACAATGCCCGCAAACGATCTGTCCTTTGTAATTGTTTCTAATCGCTGCGTCAGATATGTGCAACAAACCTTTCGACTCTTCGTTACCGTTTTCATCGACGTGAAAATCTAAGTCAAGTTCAAATTCTATTGCGAGTTGGAACACTTTATCGAGCAAAGCGTGTATCTCGTCCCCGCACGTCGTGTGGGGATCCAAATCTGTCCCTCCGTAGTCAGAACACGACACAGCGGCACCTAAAATCCCTTTGTGCGCTTTAACCGTCCGAGCTAGATTTCTACTAGAGTGTTCGTCTTTGAAAAAGCTCAAAATTGATAACGAGACCCCTTGTAGTTCTATTCGTCCTTTCCATTTTTCTCGAAGTTTCATAAACGCCGGCCAAGTCAGCGCGCCTTGAGTCGGACCAGACATCAAATGAGTTCGAATAGCGGACGTGCCGTGCGCGTACGCTGTCTTTAGAGAAAATTCCATTCTCGCCATGAGTTCTTCTTCCGTCCAGTGTATTTCATCGATTTGACAGGACTTGTCCGCACCGGCTAAAGATCCCGATTCGTTTCGACTTCGTTCGCACGTGTGCGATTTATCCACGTGAGTGTGGATATCGCAAAAGGTGGGCATGCACACCCCTTTCTTCGCGTCGAGGACGGTTCCTTCTTCTTCTTCTTCTTCTCCTTCTGAAGAAGGCTTAATTCGTGCGATTATCCCGTCTTTGACAGTTATGTCTACCAAAACCAATCCATCTCTATCTCCAGATGGGTTCGTTGTTCGGAAAGCGACTTCTGGAGTGCCTTTCGAGGACGAAACTGAATTCAGAACATCATCGGTTTTTGTCCCATTATCCTCGGCGAAAGATAATAAAACCACAGGCACTCTCGCGTTTTTAACGGTATACGACGAAGCAGTGCTCTCCGGTGGTTTTATCCACGCCGCCGCATTCATGATTACGCGCGCGTGTTTATGTTTATGCGTGCGGTCTCTCTCTTTCTCTCACGCGCACAAAACTTCTTCTAAAGTCTTCCAATTTTTGCTGACTCGCGCCATTTTTTTGCCAAAGGACGCGAAAAAAACTCACTTTTGGCGGAGCTTTTTATTCCTTTTTTGAAACGAGACGACGATTCGTCACACAGAAGACCAACGGCTGCCCTGTGGACGACGGTTAAAAACGTCGAAAAGTGAAGAAGAAAAAAGAAAGAATCTCATTTGAAAGCACACCGTGGCCGGGAAGAGAGGTTGAATAATAATAATAATTAATACTCGAGAGAGAAAGAAGAGGAAGACGAAGAAGAAGAACCACAAATGTTGAACCCGAACGCGAAGACGTTTACGTTCAACCCAACTGCAACTTCTTCCCATTTCAATGCCGCTTCGACTTTGAATGAGAGCGAGGGAGGAGTTCAGGACTTGACATCAAGTTTAGGAGACTTTGGATTCGTAAACGAGGATGATGCGGACGATCTTTCCGCGCTCGTAAAGGGTGGAGAAGGTTTAGATGGTGGTGCTGTGAGTGAAGGAGGAGTACACTACACAGAAAGAGACTATTATTACGACAACAACAACAACAACAACAACATTCAGTCGAACGCCAGTAGTAGTCAGCAGGAGCAACAGTTTGATGATATACCCGACGAGGAGAAAATGAGATGGCTCGTGCAAGAATTCCCGAATATAGACGAAGCTATACTCGAAGATATCTTGTTCAACGCCGCTCATCATGATATAAACTGCGCGTTAGATTTATTAGAGGAGTTGGAAGGTGACTACGAAGCGCCGGTGCCAGAAGCGCCGGCGATTAACGAAGAAAATTTTCCTTCTCTCGGTGGCGGTGGTGCTGGATATGGCAACAACAACAACAACAACAACAACATAGCAGCAAAGAAGGAAGAACTACCTCAAAAGATTTATCTCTCTGGAGGAAGATCGAATTACGTTGACAGGCAAGCTCCAGCAACGTCGTCCTGGGCCACCTCCTCGCATCCGCCCTCTTCGATGACCACACGGTCGACGTACTTTGATTCACAGAATGAAATATCGACAAAAACTACCGAATGGGTGGAAACCGGTGATCTAGTGTCCAATCTGTACAAAGAAAATCGAGCAGATGCGCGTGATTTAGCGCGCGTGAGAAACGTCTGCTACGAACAAGCGACGACTGCTTTTCTTTCAGGTAATAAAGCTCTGGCGAAAGAACTATCGGCAAAAGGAAAAGAAGCCGCGAATGCAATGCAACGAGCTCATGAGCAAGCTTCGAATCAGATATACTCCGAAAGAAACAGGAATAACAGTAGCACGATAGATTTACACGGGCTTCACGTAGCCGAGGCGCTTCAAATTCTAAAGCGAGAGTTAGGCGCCGGCGGTGGAAGGTCTCGCGGAGAGTTTATTAGCATCCTCGTCGGTACAGGACATCACACCAAAGGGGCTCGAACGCCCAGTCGATTACCATCGAGCGTCGAACAGTGGTTGATTTCGGAAAAGATTCATTTTACCGAGCCAGTCTCGGGAGAGTTTTTAGTACGAGTTTTGTAATAAATTTTTAATAGTGCTTCGTGCGAGTACTGGTAACCACCACTCTTCCTCTTTTGTCTTTCAAGAATTCAGGTTTTAGCGAAAATCTCCACAAAACAAAGTGATGAGGTAGAGAAAGAGACGTCGTGATCATCATCGCAACTTATCATCAGGTATCATCATGTACTTTCTCGTCTCAGACGAGGAATCTGCACAAACGCCCTCTCGGAAGGATGAGATCGACGAGACGCAAGAGTTTAACGCGCGCTTGTTCGGGTGCGAATTCGTTCGAAGATGCGGTCGCATGTTGAAACTCAATCAATCTTGCATCGCGACTGGTCAAGTGTTGTTGCACAGATTTTACTTCAAGAAGTCTCTGAAGAAATTTGACGTCAAGCGCATGGCAGCAACGTCCATATGGTTAGCCTCGAAGCTCGAGGAGTCTCCTAGAAAACTCAGGGACGTTGTAAATGTGCTCGTTCGAGTGGAAGAACGAATGGAAGGGAAGAAGAGTTCAGAAACCGTCGTATTGGACGTGTATTCAGATCGATTCGAGGATATTAAAGAAGATTTGGTACGAAAAGAAAGGCACATGCTCAAAGAGTTTGGGTTTGTGATCAAAATTGAACATCCGCATAAGTTTGTGTTGAACTATTTGCAAATATTATCCTTGGCCGAGAATAAACAGTTGACGCAGAAAGCGCTGAATCATACGAACGACGCGTTGCACACGACCATATGCGTTCGGTTCAACTCGGAAACGATTGCATGCGCTAGCATATATTTAGCAGCTAGAGAAATGAACGTCGCGTTACCGGAGAATCCTCATCAGTGGTGGTTATTATTCGATGTTGTTCTAGAGGACATCGAGTGCGTGTGCGACTCGTTGGAAATTTTATATAAATACATATACATAGAATATCCACCAAAGTACGAGCTGTTAGGGGAGCTTCCTCCGGGTGACTTCGAGCAACCAAAAGGCGACGGAGGAAAAAGGAAAAGGTAGATGAACATAATAGAATAAAGAGTAGGAAATTAACGTGATGTATGAGATAGATAGAATGTAGAATAAGCTTGGGCGTTGTCGAAAAAAATCGTGACACATAGAAAATAGTGGAAATCATAATACACATTTTTATTACTTCGCTTCCAATAAATCGCTCAACTGATTGGTGTAAAAGTCCGGTACGATGTCGTTCTTCGGGCTCAACAAGCGATCCTCCGTCGTCACGCCAGATAACACCAACAAAGTGGACAAGCCGCCGTCTTTACCGAACAAAATGTCGGTATCGAGACGATCGCCAACCATGCAAATTTCATCCTTCGGAATGGAGTACTTCTCGGCGATGTAGTCCAACATGAAAGAGGATGGTTTCCCGACAACAATCGGCTCTTGTTGCGTGGAACCTTTAATGCATCCAACCATAGAACCGTTCCCGGCCCACTCTTGGGCAGAAGTTAAGTGCGTCACCGCATCCGTGTTGGTTGCGATGAACAAACATCCCGGGTTCTCGCGAATGCAAAGCGTCGCTTGCTGAATTTTGTGATAGTTGAAATGTCTGTCAAAGCCAACGATAACTGCGCTGACATCTTTGTCGTGATCCATGTACAAACCTTCGCTCAAAGTGACTTCTTTACCCTTATCGGCTTCGCAACCGGACCACTTGATGCCGAGCAAGTCGAGTTCTTCCCCGATACCGGTTTCCCCAACAACGTAGACTTTACCGTCGAACTTGATGGATTCGAGGTACGCGGCAGCCGCAAAAGAGGAGGAAAAGATGTTTTCCGCGGTGATGTTCAACCCCAAACTGGTAAACTTCTTCAAATATCCCGCTCGGGACTTGGTGGAGTTGTTGGTGATGAAAAACAATTGCTTGCCCATACTCTTGAGCATGTCAATAGTCTCCGGAACGCCATCAATCAACGAGTCTCCCTTCCAAATGACACCATCGCAATCGAAAATAAACGTTTTGGTCTTATCGAGCAACTTTTTCGCTTCCGCGATGTCCATTTTACGCTGCTTGTGCGCCATAGAAGCAGAGATTTGTGTCGTGGCAGATACTCTCTTCGATTGATTTCTTTTCCCAGAGGAAGCGACTTTGTTTTGAACGAGAACGGAACGCGCTGCGACTGACGAACTGGCAAAGGATGACATATGTGGGTCGTATATGTGTGTGAGTTCGTGTGTGTGAATATATATATATATATATAATGTATATATATGTATATACTATTACGCGAGAGAAAGTAACGACGATGACGATGTGTTTTTTCTCTTCGTTTGTTCTGATTATCCATCGCGTGTGTGTTCGTGGTCCACGTGTTCCATTGAATATTCCTCTCCTGTTCTGCCGAACAGAAAGAAGGCTCGTCAAAATTTTATCTCTCTTTTTCTCGTTTTCCTCTCGCAAACAAAAATAAAAAACGAGGGACAAGAAAAAAGTGCATTCATACAAAGTTGCGCGCGCGAAGAGTAGTTTTCTGTAAGTACGCACGACGACGAGAGCATGGGAATGCAAGCTTTACCTTTAATTCGAACCACGACATTCTTTTGCGGATCGTTAAAAAACAGCGGTAAATCTTTAGTAAGAAGAGCTATTAAATCATCGAGCACTCGAAGAAACACGACGACGACGACGACGACTGCGACGATGGAAAAACACGATTTTGATTACGATATTTTCGTCATCGGAGGCGGCTCTGGCGGCGTCCGCGCCTCAAGAATGTCATCCACCGCGGGTGCTAAAGTAGGTTTAGTCGAATTACCGTTTAATCCGGTATCTTCGGACACGCAAGGTGGGTTAGGAGGCACGTGCGTCATTCGTGGCTGCGTTCCGAAAAAGCTCTTCGTGTTCGGCTCTGGGTTCAAAGCCGAGTTCGAAGACGCCGCAGGTTTCGGGTGGGACGTAGACCCGAACCCGAAATTGAACTGGTCGAAACTCTTAGAGGCGAAAACAAAAGAAATCACGAGATTGAACGGAATTTACGGTCGATTATTAGACGGTTCTGGCGTGACTGCGTACGAAGGCGGCGGCAAACTTTTGGATAAACACACGGTAGAAATCACGAAAGCGGACAACACGAAAGAGAAAGTTACCGCGCAAAATATCTTAATCGCGACTGGTGGACGCGCAGTGAGACCAGATATACCGGGTAAAGAACTTGGCATTGACTCTGACGACGCGCTATCCTTAGAAAAGTTGCCGAAAAAAGTAGCGATTGTTGGTTCTGGATACATCGCCGTAGAGTTTGCGGGCATTTATCAAGGATTAGGTTGCGAAGTTGATTTGATTTTCCGTCAACCGTTACCGTTGAAAGGTTTCGATACAGAAATCCGCGAAAACGTGATGAACACCTTAAAGTCGCGCGGCATTAACGTGCACGAATCGACGACGCCGGAGTCCTTAAAAGAAGATGGCAAAGGCGGCATCGACTTTGCGCTCTCCGGCGGGAAGACCATCAACACGGAGGTCGTCATGTTTGCCACCGGTCGCGCGCCGAACACGACGAGGCCAGACATAGGATTAAAAAACGCTGGCGTCGAACTCGATTCTGCCGACGCCATCAAGGTAGACAAGTACTCGAGAACTAACATTCCAAACATTTACGCCGTCGGGGACGTGACCAACCGCATCAACTTGACGCCGGTAGCTTTAATGGAAGGCATGGCATTCGTTGAAACGGTTGTGAGAGGAAACGACAAAGAACCAGATTACGAAAATGTTCCGTGCGCGGTATTTTCCCAACCACCCGTAGCATGCGTTGGTTTGACTGAAGAACAAGCCATCGCGGAAGGGCGCACTTGCGACATCTACACGTCTTCGTTCACCCCGATGAAGTTGACTTTAGCTGGAAGAACGGAGAAAGCGTTCATGAAACTCGTCGTCGATACCAAGGATGATAAAGTTATCGGTTGTCACATGGTTGGTCCGGATTCAGCTGAAATCATGCAAGGTATGGGCGTTGCTTTGAAGTGTGGAGCGACCAAGGCGCAGTTTGATTCGTGCGTCGGTATTCACCCGTCCAGCGCGGAGGAGTTTGTAACGATGCGAACGAAAACTCGAACTGTCGGTCCGAACGCTGGCGCCGCTTAATAAAGAACAGGGGGATCGAGAAAGAGAGAGAGAGAGAGAGAAGTCGTTGTTGTGTGTTTTAATTTTTGAGTACAAAATCGTCATCATTATCAATCTTCATTTGTTTAATTTCAGAGTATATTCGTCTATATGGGTTCCTTTTGGAAGAGAGTCTCTGATACACGCACGAGTTTAATTGATGTCACTTTTGCTGACGCACTCGAAAAGATATTTTTGCCAAGATCGCTCCAGAATTTAGTGAAGAAAGAAGTGCGCACGTATACGTGTACAGATCACAGATCTCACAAAGACAGAGTGGTCGACGAGGGTTACCGAACGCATTGAAACAGATCGCACTTGATGACTGGGATGAAGCGCAAAAGCGAGGACATTCACGCCTCGTTTGCGAAGAATGATTTACCACAGATTCCGAAACGCGGCGGAGAAGCAGCAGTTGACGTTGACGTTGAAGGAGGCAAAATAATGCCTTTTATCACGACGACAGAAAAGAAGACGACCGAGGAAGAGAACGCGACTCCGACGAAACGAAGAAAGAGCAAACAATCGACGGACTTCTTCAACGAGTTACCGTCGTTGATGGGTTTGGAAACGCTCCCAACGATTTCCAGACAGAACTCCTTCAGCATTTATAACAACGGTGGAGACATCACTCGAGTTTTATCGAGTAACAATTTATTCGCTGCGGAGGAAGACGTCCCGCCTGCATCCTTAGGCGCGGTCCCTCCTCTACGATCTGTGTTGAAAGAAGAAGAAGAAGAAGAAGAGGGAAACGCCATATACAACGCCGATAACATCGTTAATACCACGCATGCAAACAACGAGGTAGCGAATACTTCCAACGCCGCGAACGCCAACAATACTTTATGGGAGTCACTAGACTTGCCGATGCCGCCGATGCACCCGACGCCAATGACGAACAACAACTACAGCGCGCACGAACAAGAGATTATTCTCGGCTCCAAATCATTCACGTTAGGAACACCATATGCGACACAGAACGAATTAATGCGAATGAATGTAAATAAGAACGACAAGAACAATACCAAGAATACCGGCAACAAAAAGGCGAAGGTGACTGCCGGAAAAAATGCTGCAGGCGGTAAGCAAGCACCGTCGAAAGCTCAACAACAAAAGAATCGTCGACAAACCGTCAAGGCGAAGAAGGATGCGATATTGGCGGTTGATAAAATCATGGCGGATAACGCTAAAAACCTCAGCCCACCGCGGAACTTGCTCAACAACGACGCCAGATTGCGAACGACTGAAGTTCAGGAAGCAAATGGGCAGTACCAATACTTCCACGCGCAACAAGAACAAACCATGCAGAAAAGAAACGAGAGAATGACGACTATGGCGACACTCACGACGCCATCAGATGAAGAAAATGCGAATCCGCCCTCTAACGGCTCGCGCGAAGACGAAAATAATAAGAAAAGCGACAACAACAATCGAAGCAGCGATAACAACAGCAACGAGACGAGTTTGGTAAAAGAAGTAGGAAACAGCGCTGATGGCGCGACGAATAACGACGACAAGAACAACAAAAAGAACAAAAGTATTCAACAACAACAACAACATCATCATCATCATCAACAACAGCAAAGAAATTCTCAAGCAGAATTAATGCTCTTGGAAGAGTTTCAAACCGTCGTTCGCAATTTATATTCCGTCACTCGCGAGAATATCAAAAACTCGCTGTATCGATTGGCGGAAGAGGCGAAGAATAGAGCAGCCGGGGCGACCATCCTTAAACAGAAAGACCACGTCATGGTTGATCAGTCCGTGGTCAATCTTCTCTATCAACGATATTAGAGCGAGAGAGATCTCATACAAATAGTCCTTTGCATTTCATGCGCATATTGTATTATATTTTCACTTTGTACTTTGAAATCGTTCACAGTATCTCCCGTATCGGTATCTCGTATTGGGGGGGAATCCAAAATTTTCTTCTTTCCTTCTCCTTCTTCACTTTCTGTCTCCCTTTCTTCGACACACGCGCACAGTATCACATCACACGCAGAAAGAAATGGATCGAGTACTCTTCTCTTTCGCTTCTACTTCGTCCTCCTTCTCCTCCTCCTCCTCCTCCTCCTCTTCTTCTTCTATTAGAAATCACCATAATCAGTTTCAACGATTTACTTTTTACAACGAACAACATCAACGACAACAACAACAACAGCGAATAAGAAGAAGAAGAAGAAGACTCGAGGCATACACTAACGCTTCTAGGTACAATAATAATGATAATATTAAAGACGACGACGTTTTGATCGAGCTTAAAGACGTTCGAAAACAGTTTGGGAGCAAAAAAGTATTAGACGGGGTGTCGTTGAAAATCAGACGAGGTGAAGCGGTTGGTATTATTGGACCTTCCGGGACGGGCAAATCGACAGTGCTCCGCGTCATGGCTGGGTTACTCTTACCAGATTCTGGAGACGTCATCATTAGAGGTAAAAAACGGGAAGGTTTAGCGTCCGATGAGAAGAACCCGAGCTTGAAAGTTGGGATGGTTTTCCAAAGCGCGGCGTTGTTTGACTCGTTAACGGTTGGCGAAAACGTTGGTTTTCGTTTGTACGAACACTCTTCTTTACCGGAATCAGAAATTAGGAAAATCGTTGGTGAGTCTTTAACTGCAGTAGGATTAGCAGGATCGGAGGATAAATACCCCGCACAACTTTCCGGAGGTATGAAAAAACGAGCGGCGTTAGCGAGAGCGATTATCAAAGACGATATCGTCAACAAAGAAAACATGGGATCCACCACAGCCGCCACGGGAAGAATAGAGGAAGTTGTCATGTACGATGAACCTACTGCTGGCTTAGATCCTATTGCTTCTACAACGATTGAGAACTTAATGAGAGATTTGCAGGATACGCCGAACCATCCGTCGTCGAGTGGGGTGTCCTCGTACATTGTAGTTACGCACCAACATTCCACGATTCGAAGAGCCGTCGATAGGTTGGTCTTTCTGCACCAAGGTAAAGTTGTCTGGGAAGGATCGGCTACGGATTTTGACCGAACAAACGAACCAATTGTTCGGCAATTCGCAACCGGGGCTCTAAACGGACCTATTAGCTATACATAGAGGTGCTATTATTTGTCATTTATTATATTCACATCAACGACAACGTCCACGACATCTTCATCGTTTGATACTTCTATTCCTCCCTCGTTACTATTACCACTATCACTGCTTTTCGCTTCATCTTCTATTGTGCTTAGTTGTTCTACTTGTGTTGAAGGCGCTGCACTACTGCTGTTATTTTTTACTATAGCTGGAAACTCCGGGAGTGTTTCGCCAGGTAATCGTGGCAAGGTTGGCAACGTCCTGCACCGACCACCGAACTCGTAATCTCGCGGATCGCAAGGGTTCGGTAGAATCTCCTTCCCGGTGATTTCATTGATGAGAAACTTCTTGTTGTAATAATTATCTAATCTTTTCTGGTCCAGCATGGATTTATCCTCTTTCGTTTTCGCTAATAAGTTTTGGATGAGCTCACTCTGCTCCGGGTCGACGCCACTGAAGGAAGGATTTCCAGCTTCCACTTTTTGGACGTTCCCGAACGATGCGATGGTAAGCGCCGCGCTCGCGACTATAAACTGACGGAGTATAATAGGATGTTTTTGATGATCGTATGCACGACGAGGAGGAGAAGAAGAAGAAGGCGTTGGAGGAACGCACGAAGAGAAAGAAGGTGCCACGCAACGAAACATTTTGTTTCTGTGTTTTGTTTTTATGCGGACGGAGTGTTTTGAAAATGCTGACATGATGAGAATTCTTGACTTCTTGAGATATTGAGCGTTCTAAAATTTGTATATTAGTTCTTCTTTGATTTCGAAAACCCGCCGACACCTTTCGATTTCTTGAATCCACCGACGACACCTTTACTTCCTTTCTTCTTTTCCAGTTCCTTTCTCTTTCCAATCGTGCTACTCTTGACCGTGGCCGCGCCGAAGAACGATTCCAAACGATTTTGAGAAGCGACGCCGGCTTTCGCTTTTTTGATTCTCGCCAAGGCGTTGCGAACGCGCTCTTCGTTGAACGATTTCTCTTTGACCAAGAACTCAATAACGCCTTCTTCGTTCGGTTTGGACCATTTCAATTCCAAGTTGTTCGTATCGATGACTTCGGGTTCTTTGAATAATTGTCTGGCTTCTTTGTACATGAAGTTTTCTGGGACGACGTATTTTTTATCCTTGATGTTCTCGAGGATAGTTTCGATATTTTTATATTCGCGAATCAACTGTAACGCCGTCACTGGACCAATACCACGGATTGAGTCCGTGTAATCGCATCCACATAGGATGCACAAGTCGATAAATTGGTCGTAATCCAAATCTAAACCTTTGAGAACCTTATCGAAATCGTACTCCGCGATGTCCTTCTTTTGCGACGCCGGCGCCATCAAGTTACGAATCAAACGCGGGCACGCAAACGTTAACGTATCCATATCTTCCGTAGCCGCTCCGTGCACTAAACCAGCTTTGCACATAGCCGCACACGTCGCCTCTGCTTCGCACGGCGCTTCAAACACAGGCACTCCGAGTAATTTCACCAATCGCATGACTTCTTGGTTTTGTTCCTTGGACACTCTTACGGTTCGTTTTGCCGCCTTCTCAATCGCATCTTTATCGCCCGTTTCTCTCGCCACTTCTAAATCCTTCTCCGCTTGGTCTCTCTTATCTTTTCTTTTCGCCAATTCTCCTCCTTTCAAAGTCGGTGGTTTTCCGTCAAACACGTACACCGGTTTAATCCCGGCTTCAAGCATCCGACACGTGCGAGACAAGACACCGATGAGATGTGCGGTGACTTGTCCGTTCTCGTCCGTTAACTGACTCTCCCCAGAGCGACCGACAACCATCTGTGTAGAAAACGAGAGAACAAAAAATAATAACGCGTCAGATGTGTTCGCAATGATGAGGCTGGATGAAAAAGGGATGCTTTGCCGATGAGAGTGATGAAAGCGTGAGACTGAGGATGAAACAAACTTTTTGAATTTCGAACGACGAACGATGTTTTTCTCACCAGATACTGATAGATGTGCATGGACGCGTCGATGGCTATTTTCCGGTCCAGGTACGATTGGAACTTTCTCTCCATGGAGCACCCCGGAGAGTGCTCGGCCAATAGTTTTGACAGACCTTTGATGCCCATTTTTATTCCTTATACTATATTTGTATCTGATGATGTGAATACATTTTATGGAGAGTCTCCTTGTGAATTCTTGCTTTTCTCTCAAAAAATTCTGTTGAACTCAAATACTGCTTGAGATCCCTTCGTCCTCATAGTATTTCTCACATCATACAAAAACAGTAATAATAAACCGAGACAACAACAACAACAACAACAAGAGATGGCGGGTTTACTCCAAGGCGATCGAGGAAAAATGATGATGAAGATCTATCACGGATCTTCTTTCGCGTTAGCCGGTTTAGTCCCAGCCGCGATGGTCATTCGAGACGGAAATTTACCCGTCGATTTAGCCTTGGGAGTTGCCTTACCGGTGCACTCGCACATCGGGTTAAACTTTGTGATTAGCGATTACGTGCCAAAATCTGCGCGATTACCCGCTCGTGCATCGGTGTTAGGCGTTACGGTGGCGACTTTATACGGGTTGTTCCAGTTGAACATGTACGGAGAAGGGGTTTCGAAAACAGCTAAAAGGCTCTGGAGATCGTAAAAAGAGGAGATGCGCACTAGCTGGAAAAAGAGAAGAAGAAAGGAAAGAAGCTTACACGCAGCGAACCGCCTGTCTAGTAGCCATTATATATCATAGCTTTGTGTAGTAGATAAAAAATCACCTTTGTACAATATTTACACTTTTAATGCTGATCATCTTCATCATCACGAAGAAATCAGCTTCGTCAAGACTATCCATAATCTCGCACCTAAGAAGTTGTTCGTTGTCCGTACGAGAACAGAACCCGCTCTGGAAATTTTTGGGGGCAACTTTTCGTAAATAACTCGTTCAATACCGTTGACGATTTGGTACCTGGTATTCGCAGACACGGACATGTGGATACCTCCCAACATTATGGATTGTACGAACACGCCTGGAAAGAATCCAGCCAAGTTCCCTCCCAAAGCCTTGGCAAAGAAAGTAGCCACCGTACACGTCGCGCTACCAATGACTAAATAAAATTTCGCCTTTGCGAAGTAACACCCTATCCGCTCTTTTATCGAGTAGTCGCCAGCTTGAAAGACGTGCGCCAACGCAGGCTTACCTCCACCGCTACCATCTTTATCAACAGAGGAACCCGTCGGAGCTAAAAAATATACTATTAAGGTATCATTCAACGCCGCAGAGAGCATTTGAACGAGCGCGGCCAGTCGAATAGTTGGCGTCCACGCTTCCGAATTCAACCCCGTCACCCATATCAACACAGAGAGCGTAATGAGCTCATCGATACATATTTCAGTTAATAACTTAAAGACAAAGTTCTTATCGGCTTCTAAGCGCTGATTAATCCCACTCTTGAACGATGCCAAGGCGTTCTCGACGAACATTTTTCCTCTCCCAAAAATAGAGGAAGGGGTCTTTTCTCCATCCTCATCGGGCCAAGAGGAAGCACCTCCGGCAGCTGCCGTCGAATTTGTTATCGTCAACGCTCGTGAAAGCGCGACAGTTTGATAATATTTACTGCTGCTACTACTATTCGCCTGTGTCTCTTTATTCATATCATCGTTTTTACTTCCATCGTCGATGTAATTCGTAATCCTCACGAGCGACGACGACTTGCTCTTATTATTGCGTACGGACGCGATTCGAGGCCGTTGGAACAAAAAAGATGTCGAGGACGATGAAAAATCGTTTCTTCTCGCCGGGCTGCTCGACAGAACATATCGTCCCCGAGACTGACGACGACGAGAGGAAGCGCAAGAGAAGGAAGATGATGTGACGTTCTTCGGGGAAGAGAACGAAGTTGCCATCGTAAACATGGTTGTTTGAATAACTTTATTTAATAGGGGTAAATAAAATAACGACCTTTCGGGGACGTTTGTTGAAGTGAATTTTTTTTTCCCGCTTTCCGCGGGATTCCCCCCTTCAAAGTCATCGTGCATTCAAGACAACTCGTTCTCTCTCTTTTCTTATTCGTCGGCACGCGCGAGCTCTGGACACATATCACATTTATACTATTTTCAATTTAAAAATTGGTATGTTAAATGGTCATTACAAAGAATATATTAAAGGCTAAATTAAGCGACGACTCGGCTCCACGGGTGGTCGATCTCACCGTATTGTATAGCAGTCAGCGTGTTCGTCATCCTGACTTGAAACGCGTTTTCAGAAAACGCGTTTTTCGGTACGGAATAATCGATGCCATCGTACGATATAGACGAGATAGGTTGAATAACCGCAGCCGTCCCCGTACCGAAAATTTCGTATACGTCTTCTCTAATGAACGCGTCGAGCACTTCCTGCAACGGCAACATTCTCTCCGTGACTTTACACTCGCCCCACTCTCTCGCTAAATCAATCACCGACTGTCTCGTGATTCCGGCTAAAATAGTTCCATCTTCTAAGCTCGGCGTGACGAGCTCTATTTCCCCCATATTATTCTTCCAAAATAGAAAAATATTCATCGTACCAGCTTCAGTGATGTATTGCTCCTTATCGTACACGAATAACGCCTGCGATGCGCCTGCATTCGCGGCGTCTCGTTGCGCCATCACGGTTGGACTGTAGTTACCTCCAAACTTTACGTTACCAGTGCCCCCTGGCCAAGCGCGAATCCATTTCGAATCTACAGCAAGTTTAATAGGAACGAAACCAGATTTAAAATACGGCCCAACTGGTGACATCATCACGTATAAATGAGCTTCTGATGTTTGGGTTAATCCTAACCACGGCGTGGTGCTAAAAATCAAAGGGCGTAAATACATCGCGTAGCCTTTCTTCCTCGGTATCCACTCTTTGTCAACTTTTAAAAGCGCTTCGATGCACTTCAACAATTCCTCGCCGTTAAAGGCGGGTAAACATAATCTAGAGGCGGAAAAGTTTAAGCGCTCCATGTTTTTCTCCGGTCTGAACATACGAACGTTGCCGTTCGAATCGATGTATGCCTTCATCCCTTCGTAACACTCGTTGGCGTAGTGAAACACGTGCGCGAAAGGGTGCAACGCAATCGGTCCGGATTGAATGATTTGTGGATTCGACCATCCAAGTCCGTTCCGCCATTCAACTTTAAGCATGTGGTCAGAAATAACCTGCGTTTAAAAGCGAGCAGAAGAGAGAAGAGAGGTGAGTTTTGAGATTCAGATGTTTTCGTCTCGAGAACTCAGACAGAGAGAGAGAGAGGAAAAGGGAGTCTGAAGGAAAAGAAGAAGAGGATAGATAAATCTTACCTTGCCGAAACCGAGTTGTTCGTCCGGGCATCGAGGCAACGGACGCGTCGTCGGATATATCTCTAAATTGGCAAACTGTTAATGATATTTCAGGAAGATTTGATGAGAAGAATCGTGTATCTGTCAGCGAGATGTTTACGAGAGAAAAAGATGACGAACACTCCCCGTGTTGTTTGAGAAGGAGAGAGAGAGAGAAAAGGAGTTTACAATTTCAATAAGCGCGCGCGAGTTCACCGCTCTAATAATTAAAAGAAAAAAGAAGCACTACTCACGTTCACATCTTGCATCGGTCCGCTGAAGTTGATTGGCGTGTTCGCTCGGTTGAGCTGGAGCGATTTACGCGGTGATCGCTGCGCCATCTTCTTCTCGGATAAAAATATATAAACTCCTTCGTCGTCGTCGTCGTCGTCCGAGAAGTCGCGCTTTTTCGAACCACACGAATGAAAACTCTCTTTTCTCTCTTTCCTTTTTTTGTGCACGGGTGGGTCTGTCTCGCTTCTCTTGCTGACGGAGAGAACGCCACACCCCCAACAAGCAAGAGGAAGAAGATACGAAATAAAAATCGGCACAAACAAAGAGAGCACTCTCGCGCTTTTCTTTCTTCTCTTCGTGTGACAGAAAAAGTACGCACACTCTTACTCTCATCATGGCCACCACTTCAACCGTGATGAAGTCGAGCGCGATGATGAACTGCTCTCAGCAGCAGCAGCAAAGATCATCGTCGTTGTCGAGCAGACGAATCTCTTCTTCGAGCAAAAGATCCATCGGGGTCTCTTTGAACCGTAGAAAACAAAATTCCTCTTCGTCTTCCAGAAAGGAAACCGTCGTCGTCTCGGCATCTTCGGCCAAGATTAAGGTTGTCGGATGCGGTGGCGGTGGTGGTAACGCCGTGAATCGCATGATCGAAGCTGGCGTCTCGGTAAGTTTATGCGTAGAGCGCATAGCTCTTCGTTCATGTTTTCTACACAAAGCGCTCGCTCTCTCCACGACGACGATTCGAAATCGGAGAAATTGTCTCAGAACATCTCTCTCTCTCTCTCTCTCTCACTCGTCTCGCGCGTTTTTCACCCTCGTCATCGATCGATCTTCCACGTGTTGTTGTTTCTGTGTTGCAAGACGTTGTTCGGCTTCCATTTATCGGCGCGATCTGACTGTTTAAGAGAGAGCTCGCGCGCGAGGGAATCACAATTTTCTCTTTTTTGTTGAATTTGAATCTCCTCGTCTCTTTCTTTCTTTCTTTCAAGAAAAGCAACAACAACAACAACAAACAACGACAACATGACGCGAAAGAAGATACTCCTCAAAAACTCACCACACACGCTTCTCCTCTCACTACGAAACGCATCATATGAACAGGGCGTTGAATTTTGGGTCGTAAACACGGATGCGCAAGCGTTAGTGAACGCGCAAACTGTCAATGTATGTCAAATAGGTGAACAAGTTACGAGAGGTTTGGGATGCGGCGGGAACCCGGAACTCGGGGAAGTTGCCGCGAACGAAAGTCGAGATAAATTGAACGAAATCGTGAAAGGATCGGACTTGGTGTTCATCACTGCTGGTATGGGTGGTGGTACGGGCTCTGGATCTGCCCCGGTTGTTGCGAGAATGTCCAAGGAAGCTGGAAACTTGACGGTCGGCGTCGTGACGTACCCGTTCTCTTTTGAAGGTAGAAGACGCATCGTGCAAGCGACTGAAGCTATCGATGCCTTGAGAAAAAACGTGGACACTTTGATCGTCATTCCCAACGATCGCTTGTTAGATGTGTGCCCGGAAGGCACCCCGTTGCAAGAGGCGTTCTTGTTGGCGGACGATGTTCTCAGACAAGGTGTTCAAGGTATTTCCGACATTATCACCGTCTCTGGTTTAGTCAATGTCGATTTTGCCGATGTTAAAACCGTCATGAAAGATTCCGGAACCGCCATGTTGGGTGTTGGTGTTTCTTCGGGTAAGAACAGAGCGGAAGAAGCCGCCGTGGCAGCCATGTCTGCGCCGTTGGTTGAAAATTCCATCGATAAAGCCACCGGTATTGTCTTCAATATTTCTGGCGGTCCGGACATGACGTTGCAAGAGATCAACACGATCTCCGAAGTCGTCACGGACATGGCTGATCCAAGTGCGAACGTCATCTTCGGCGCAGTGGTCGATGATAAGTTTTCGGGTCAAATTTCAGTAACAATCATAGCAACCGGTTTCACTCCTGCGATGACGCAACGAGGTGGATTTTCTTTTGAAGCTCAAGAGCAAGCGCCGCCGCCGCCACCGCAGCAGCCGCCGCAACAAAAGAGAGGGGGATTCTTCGGGAGATAATCATCGTGGAAAGAAGAGATGAATTAAGAGAGAGAGAGAAAAGGAAAATCTGTAAAAAAGAAAAGAATGAATAAAAAGAAATCCGAGACCACCGCGCGCTTTCGAACATCTTTCGAGCAATTTAGAACGTTGTGATTATTTATGATACTCCATTGTTTATAATAATATACACTTTCAAACATAATTGCATCAACCATGTTACTAGTACAGAAAGAAAGTTTTCTTTCTCAATCAATTCGATTTTGCTGATTATCTTCCGGTTTATCGAACCATTTTGATCGATAATACTTCAGCATTCCTCTCATTTTTACTACCCAAACTAAGTTCAACAGGAATCCGCCGAAAATCAAAACAAGCAAGATTCCTCTCACAAAGCTAGGTATAATTTTATCCTCTCCCTTCCCAAACCGAGGAAGTAAAAGCAAGATTCCGTGTCCAAACATGATCACCCGCACAAAAATAAAAACGTAGCTAAAAACGGAGGAAATGTGGTATTCTAATCTATTTCCGGCGGGTAAACCTCTGTACTTCATCCCAACTTTTTGGGCGATATAATCCACAATCGGAAGCGTGTATTCCATCTCCTTACACGACTTGATGAACCATCTCATGTTCAAAAATGGCGTCGACGCTTCACAAATCGTCAAGTATCCCAACATCAACGGATATCCTCCGTAAATATACGCCGAAAATCCAGCCACGAAAAACAACACGTGGTGAACGACCATATCGATGCCCCCCAACTCTGGAAAGAGGTGCACCACGTGAAAGAAATCCTGGATCATGTACGACAAAAACGCCACAGAAATGAATTCACAAAACGCCACGAAGCTTCCATCCGTTGACTCGTACAAAATCACTTGTTCGTTCTGCGGCGCGTTGTACAACGCGCAGATTATTTTCACCCCTCCCCAGGTGAGAAAAGTGGCGTGCACCGTGCTCACGCAATACGAAGGCGCCGTTCTCTTGAATAACTTTTCCTTCTCTGAATTATCCGGTAAGACGTTCAAGAAGAATTTGGAGAGAACGAATTGTATCTCCCAGAAAATCACCCCGGCGAGGAGCTTGATGATTTCCACCATGAACGGTTGCGAAAAGAAGGAGTTGGAGGAGGTGATTTCATCGCTCAAATCGGTTGCCATCGATTCCATCTCCTCCTAGATTTTCTTTTTCCCTCCTCCTCTGATAAGAAGAGTAACGACGACTGAACGGTTTATATGCGCGCGCACAACTACAACCACAACTGAGAGTAAAGTAGTACTGTTTGTTTGTGCGTGTGTTGGTGATGTCCTGTGCGCGCGGAGAACAGAGAAGAGAGTCTGATGAGGAAACGTGTATATTCTTTTTCTTCTTTTATCTTTTTGGGTGGAGTGTTCACTGTTCACTGGTGAGCTGACAGGCAACATGTATGGCATAGAGTGAAAAGACACCCTCCTCAAAAAACACGAAGAGGCAAAATCTCTTCTTTATTCGTTAGACGCGCTCGCTCGCTTTTGGAGAGCGCTCTGATAGGTAGAGAAGAACACGACGACGCGGTTGTAAAAGTAGTAGGAGAAGAAGAGGAGGAGGTAGAACAAAAGGTGAGAGTGAGAAGAAGAGCAGAGAGGATCAACAACAACAACAACAAGAACAAACATGTCGTGGCAAGAGATGATTGAAAACTTGCAAACCGTCGCGTTGCCGGACGGCACGCAGCTCGGGATGTTGAGCGCTTGCGCGATTTGCGATCTGCAAGGGAACTTATGGGGTCAATCCGAGGGATTCCCCGGAATTGCCACGGATGAAGCGCAAAAGTTGATGGAACTCTTCGCGGATCCTTTCTCGCACTGCGCGAACGGGATATACATTGGAGGCACGAAGGTATACTAATATGTTTCCTATTTATTCTTCTTCGCATCATCGTCTTCCTCATCCGGTTCAACATCAGTCGTTTTTTTATTTTTAAACTTTTCTCACAAAAATACTCACAAAAACTCGTTTTGTTTTACAAAACAGTACGTCTATTTAAACGGTTCGGACGAAGACGGAGGGGTCGTTCGAGGGAAGAGAGGCACGGAGTACGGTTTAGTCGTGAAGAAGTGCAAAACATGCTTCGTTATTGGTATTCACGGAAACAACCTGGAGACGCGACAGTGCTCGGCGCACGTGGAGGGGTTCGGCGAATATCTCGTCGGGCAAGGCATGTAGTTGAAGAGAGAAAGACGTCGTTTATGAAATATACACACAAAAAGAAAGTTCTTATTCTTACGCGCTATTAGTATTAAGTACTCTACATTTACAATTAATCTATGGTTCATCCCGCATGGCGCGCGCTCGCGCGAGCTCTGCTGCGGATGAAGAGCCGCCTGCATTCTGCGACGAAGACGTGCCTTGAATGCCTTCGGCTCGAGTCAACTTGGGCGTTTTGCGCAATCTATCGACATTCAGTCTACCATTCAAATCCTTATCTAAACCACCCGCGCTCCAACGTTCTTTCTTCATGCTCTTTTTCTTCTCGAAACGTAAACGCTTCTCGGCTTCGTGCGCTCGAGACCCAGGCTCGACGTTTTCGTCGTCGTCGGCTACAATTTTCCTGTGCGCCAAATCGTCGTACTCTTCCTCTTCCTCGTCGTCACCTCCTTTCTTCCTATTTTTCCTTTTAGCTTTTAATGGTTTCAGTTCCTCGTCGTCGTCGTCATCGAAGTCGTCGTCCACTTCGTCCGCATCGTCCTCGTCTTCGTCCTCGCCTTCTTCATTTTTTCGTTTCGTCGCGTTCGCCGCCTTTTCTGCTTTTGCTAATCTCTTCAGCACTTGCGCTCTCGCCTTTTCTTTCTCCGCTTTATCCTCCGCTTGCTGCATGGCTAATAAACTATTCTTGATCTTCGTCGCCATCTCCCTTTGCGCCGCTGAAGCTTTCTCGGCCTGCTTCCTCAGTTTCACCTCTTGCTTCAACTCCTTCTCCAACGTCGTGAGTTCCGTGCGCAACTCTTTCGTCATCGCGTTCAAGTCTAAATTATCGTGTTTACACCGTTCCAGTTTGCTCTCTATTCTCGCCACCTCATTAACTTTCGTCGTCGACGTCGTTACCTCCTCCGATAACGACGTTCTATCCTTCACGCATCCGTCTAATTTTTTCTGCAGCGTTTGTTGCGATATCTCCAGCGCCTGATTTCTCCTCTCTTTCTCCTTCACCTCTTTTTCCACTTTCGATAACTTCGTCTCTGCCTGCCTCGCGTCTTGCTCTCTGTGCGAAGCTTTCGTCGTCATTTCCCTTAAATTCCTCTCTAACTTGAATTTCGATCGCTCCAGTTGCTCTTGACTCGACTGCATCGTCTCTTTTTGTTGTAAAAACTCGTGATATTGAACGTACGGGAAAAACGTCGCCAATACGAACACAAAGACGAACAGTTTTTGGAGGAAAGAGAAAAAAGCTTCCATCTTACTCCTGCTCCCATCCCAGACAGACGACCCCGAGGTGGAATACTTCACCAGACCCATGAATACTAATACCAACGATGAATAGTATCGGCGGCGTGGAAAGGAGAGTGAGAGAGAGTAAGAGTAAGAGAGCTCTTCTATCTCTTCCGATGATATGAAGAATGTTTTTGTTGATTGATTTTTTTCTCAAGCAAAAGTCGCTCCTCTTTTCTGTTCTTGTTGTTTTTTAGTAGTTTTTGTTGTTTTTGATTCCTTTTGTTTGAGGAAAGCACACAAAGGCAACATCGAAACGTCATTTCTACTCCCCTTATAAACATCACACATCACACACACACATAAAAGAGACAACCACACAGAAGAAGATGTTATCCCCCATGATTTTATCGTCTACTGTTACCACCACTCGCGTGGCGTCCTTCAGATCCTGCTCTTCTTCTTCTTCTTCTTCTTCTTCTTCTTCTTCCAGCGGTAAAAAAATGCTCCAATCATCATCATCATCGACGTCGATGAAAAGAACATCAACAACAACAACAAACTTTAATAAAAGGTTGACAGAACAGAAAAGAGGGAGAAGATCTGCGATGATAATCAAGAGCGGCAACGGCGACGACACGCTGAAAAACTTGGAGTCTCTGTTACCAGAGGACGATTCCGAACGGTTGCAAAAGGAAAGAGAAAGAGAAGCGGAAGAAAAATACAAGGAAAAACAGGAACAGAAAAGATTAGCGGAGGATTTGGCGAGCGCGATTAAGAACCAAGAGAAAAATAAGAAGAACACGTTCACGATGGGTGACGACGGGGAGTACGATTTTGCGCAGAAATCTATCGCCGCGTTGTGCTACATGTTACCTCTGCTCGACTCGTTGAAGTATTCAAAATTTCTGTTGATTCAGTTCCCGCTCGCGTCGTTGGCGTTGTTACCGCTGAAGCCGCTGATTGAGTTATGGTTCGCGCTTGGGTTCTTACAAATTGCCGTATTTTTTGGCATGTATTTGGGCGTAATACAAAACCAGAACATGTCAAGATTTGTGAGGTTTAACGCGCAACAGGCGATTTTGTTGGATATTTTGTTGATTCTTCCGGACGTGTTGACACGATTGTTTGCCGGGATGGACGGGCAAGGACCAACCGGAGGAATAGGTCTCCAGGCGGAAGTGATTATGTTCAACTCAGTGTTTTTGTATACCTACATCTCTTGCCTCGTAGGTTCTGTATCCGCGACGTCGGGTAAAACGGTCAAGTTGCCGCTCATCGGGGACGCGTCGGACTCGCAAACGAGATAATAAAATGGACACTTTTTAATACTATTCGATACAATCACAACTACAGCGACAAAAACGACAACTTCACATTTCTAATTGACTACAGTTTTACATCTCGAGCATGTCGCTGCGTTTACTCTTTGGTCGTCGCGCGGGTGCGGCTTTTTTCTTCTTTTGGCTCGAAGATGCATCTACTCCCGCGTTATCCTTGATGAAGGACACGGTTCCTTTTCGTACTTCTCTGTTCTTCTTCTTCGTAGCCGCCGGTTTCTTCTTCGCGACGACGGCTTGCTTCTTCTTTGCTCGCGCGCTCGATTTACCTCCCCCCGCAGGTGCAGCTGGCTTTTCTTTAATGTCGCCTCGCACGTCCGCTAAGATAGATTCAAAAGATAAACCAGCTTCGCCGTATCCGTCCGAATCCGAGTCGCCGTCATCATCTTTTTCGTCTTTATCTTTGTCATCTTCTTCTTCTTCCTCGTCGTCGTCGTCGCTTCCAAATTTATCGAGAATTTTATCGTCTAAACCAGGACCGTCTTCGTCGTCGTCTATTTCAACATCCTCGGATTCAGAAGCTTCACCGCCATCTTCGTCTTCGTCATCATCTTCTTCGGAACCAGCAGCCGCTCTGCTTCTTTTTCTCGTCTGCCCTCTTTCGTCTTCTACTTCTTCCACTTCGTCGTCTTCGTCCAACGCATCCTCGTCTTCTTCGTCGTCACTACTTTCAATTTCTACATCCTCTATTTCGTCATCTCGCGCATCTTCGGCGTCGAACAATCCATTTGCGCGCGGAATTCGTCGGTTGACTTGTTTCACCAACAAATCTCTCGCCGTTTGCGTCATCGCTTCAGCGGCGTCGCGCTCTGATTTTGATGCGTTTTCGGACACGCCCCCGCCGCCGTTCTTGGCGCTCTTAGCGTCTCGAACTGCCGCTAAGACGTCTTCGCTCGGCGGTAGCGAGGGCGGTGGTGCAAAGTAAGGAATTCGACCGCGCTGCCAATCAAATAGAATAGACTTGGCTACCGAATTTAAATCGGGTTCACCCCCTTTTAATAATTTGCCTTGATTCCTCGCGACTTGTTCGAGAAAATGCGTCGGCGAAGTCCAAGACGCGACTCGGTAGGCTCTTCGCAAATATTCCGGCTTTACTCTCGCTACGACGTCTGGTATGTGGTCCGCAGCGTCATCCATCTTCTCTATTCTAACAACGCCTTTCAAAACGGCATCCGTATCAGTATCCTCGGTATCGTGATACACGACGCCGGGACAATCGATGAGAAAAATACGCTTGGTCAAGTTAACGTATTGCCAAACTTTCGTTTCGCCAGGAATCGGAGCCGTCACGCACACGCGTTTCGTTCGCAAAGCGTTGATGACGCTTGATTTACCTACGTTTGGATACCCAATGAATCCTACGGAAATATTTTGTTTATCGGACCTCAAACGAGAGAATTGTCTCAGGACAGATAAGAGCGCACCCTTCCCAAACGGATTCGTCACCGAGGCGTGGAACGCGATGGTCGGGTACTCCTTCGATAACGCGTACAACCATCGTTTGGTGACCCATGCGGGAACTAAATCAACTTTATTGAGCAATAGAATCAAGTGCTTGTGCCGTTTCATCGCGTCCATTTTCAAATGCTTCTCTAAATGTTCGCATCGCGTGCCCAAAGGATCCCTCACGTCCAACACTTGAATCAAAACGTCCGAAGAGTCGACGACTTTATACAATTCTCCCCAAATTCTTTTGGATTGTCCTTTTTGAAACAGTTCATCGCCACCGGCTTTCCGTACACCATCATCTGCAGTCACCAAATCGCGGTCGTGAAGTGCTCCAGTCTCTATGCCTTCGTCGTACGCTTCTCCCGCCAGTTCAGCGGTTTGCGCCATCGCCATTATGTCGTCCATTTGCAAGTTTGGCTTCTTCCTCGTTTTCTTCGCTCCAAACACGCTCGAAAACGGCGTTTGGTTCAACAACTTCACTCGTCTCGATCTTCCTTTCTCTGGGTCCGCCAATAACGACAGAGGAAGTTTCTTCTGCTTCAAAATCACCTGATATCCGTCCGCCGTTTTCTCCGCCATCTCGTCTCTAAACTCAGCCAGTTGCTTCTGGCCTATAACTCGTGTATTCCCGAACCATCTTCGATCGGGAACGATTCTCGTGCTCGGTAACTCCTTCGATTGTAACTCTTGCTTTAAAATCTTCCCTTTCTTATCTCGTATCGGTCGTTGTTTGTACATTTTCAATCGTCTCACGGTCGCCGCGCTTCTTTGCGAGTTCCCGTGCGCGCTTCCTTTCGTTCTGTTTTCCGTGCTCATGGAGTGTTTCGGTTTCGCCGCACCACCACCACCTGCACCACCACCCATCGGCGATTTCTTCTCTCTCGTCTTCTTCGCCATCTTTGTAGTATCTCTCGGTCGTCAAACGTGTGCGTTTGTGTGTGTGTTTGTGTTTCAAGCCGGCGGGCGTGCGAACGACAGCACGAAAATGAATGCGGAGAAATTTCTTTACGCCGCCAGACACCAAAAAAAGCCAAACTTTTTGTGATTTGTGTGATTTGAGTTCTCTCGTCTCTGCAAAAGTGCGTCATATAAAAATAAAATTCCTTTCTCTCCTGGGTGAACCAAGAAAGAGCGCACACCTTTTCGGCAAAGGTAAAAAGAATACTCACCGCACGTTTAAGGAAAGGAGGACGATGGAAGCGAGCGACGACGATCGCAGCAGTCACGGGTTGACCTGTCACACCGCACCTGTACGTTTTATATTGATTTATATTATAGATTCTTTGTTCTTTCACGTTTCACCTTTTCTCGCTCCAGTGGCTGACGGCGAATCGCACACTTTTCTCTTTCTCTCTCTCTTCTGTGTGTACTCATAAACAGGGCGTCATCTTCGAGTCTACGGACGAATTGAAAGCGCACTATCGAACAGATTGGCACAGATATAACTTGAAGCGAGACACGAGCGGATTACCGGTGGTTGGGAAAGAACTGTTCGACCGAGTGGTGATGCAAGCGGAAGCGAGTAAGTCGGCGTCGCAAAAAGTGGTATCGAACGCGCACTTGAAGAGGAAAGAGGAAGTGCCGAGATCGGTCGCTCGAGCGAGACGATTGCAAGAGTGGTGCGATCATCACAGAGAAGAAATCGAAGAGGCGGAGAGAAAAATCGCAGCCGGAGAAGATTTGTGGGAATCTTCAGAAGAGGACGACGGGGACGACAACGGTTCGGATTGGGAATCCGTGGACGAAGACGAAGCGGAGGCTGTTTTAGCGAGAATTGAGTCGATGAACATCGAAGAAGGAGAGGAGGACGAAGATGAGTTTCCAGATAACGACGGAAATTCTGCGACGGTTACTCTCGCGGACAACGGCTTTGAGTTAATCATTCACAGACCGGATGGCCAAACGAAAAGAATAGGACCGCGAGAGCTCAAGCGTTACTACAAACAAAGACACAAACCATCGGACGAGAGAGAAGAAGATGAAATCGCGAGAGAAGAACTGTACGAAAGAATGACGAAGCACATCCCGGAGAAGAAATTAGGCACAGTTAAAGGCGAGAGAGGAAACGGCAACGGTTTAGCGCAGAGATGGGTGAAAATCAATCAGCTGCAAAGGCGTTCGGAGAAGAGTCAGCAAAAGTACATGGCAAAGTCGCACAACATTTTTGCCGGTTCTGGGAACAAGAAGTTTGACATGAACATGCAAAACGCAAAGACAAAGTTACCAAAATCTGTTCCGTATTAGTCTGTATGTAGTGAATGGTTGTAACTTGTTGTAGGATACCACAAAGTAATCGTAAAATCACACCATATCGCTTGCCTCGAACGTGTCAAACACTTCCCAGAGCAAGTCAAACAACAATAATAATCTCGGTGTGCGTCATAAAAAATCTCACATAACTACCACCTTTTACTCCTCGCTCAACATTGCGAACATCAATACATCACGAATAAAATGAGTAACATACGCACCATTCACGATACTCCAACAGCGAGTAGCAACCGTTTTTCCATGAGTCCCATCGGTGGAAACCCGATATACGTTGGAACTGTGTTTGGGATTGAAATTACTCTTCACCCGTTGTTGCTATTGTATTTCGTAATCTCCGCCGCACTCCCGTGGTTGCTGAATTCGTCCACGATGACGATGAAAGTTTGGTTATATTTAGTCGTCGTGAACATTCCTTTGTTGTTTGGTACCGTTTTACTGCACGAATTGGGCCACTGTTTCGCGACTAGAAAAGTCGGAGGCGAAGTTCATGGCATTCTGTTATGGCCTCTGGGAGGACTCGCATACATCGGTCACAGCGGAGATGCTAAGGATGATTTGATCGTCTCCATAGCTGGTCCTTTAACGCACATACCTCAAGCACTGTTGTGGTATGGATTATCTCAAGCTTTTACTCGGGGGACGTTTATGGACATGTTGTGCGTTCAAGCCTTATGGCTCAATATCTCGTTGATGCTTTTCAATCTCTTCATTCCCTGCTATCCTTTAGATGGAGGTAGAATTTTCGCAGCGTCGTTGCAACTGATGAAAGTGAGAGTTGATATCGCAGCAAAGATTTGCGCGTTCGTTTCATTAGTGTGCGCTCTTGGCATTGGTTTGTATGGCTTTCTTTATAATGAAATAATCGCCATGTTCATCGGCTTTTGGTGCGCTCAAGAATCGTATAATCTCTACGTCCACACGAAAGAAGAACGGTTGCAAGAGCATCAGCTTTTCAGTAAATACGCTATCGAGACGAACGATGGCCCGTACAATCAAATTTAGTAGATTTTCTTTTCTATTTTGTCATGCAGCGTTGTATAATATTACATACCTAGTAGTTCCTAATAATAAAATAAATACGAGTCTTTTCTCTCTCTCTCTCTCAGCGCGCGTTGATGGATGAAGACGACTTCGTTGAAAAATCAAGAAATACAATCGGGTCCAAAGCCTCTAAGCGCTTAATCTGAGCCTCAGTTAATTTTCCTTTTCTGTACGCCTCCTTTTGATCTTCTATCCAGGCTTTGATGCTGTTTGCTTTCTGCAAATTTACTACCCTTTTCCTACTCACGTAATCTGACATTTCCGATAAATTTTTCAACCACGCGGCGGAAATAGGCGTTAAGTCGACGCCGATGATGGCTAATTTATCCAACTGTCTCTCCGTTAACTCACCTTTTTCAGCCATTTCTCTCGTTTTCATCAGCCATACCGCCAAAGGACTTCCCAAAGGAGGCTCTGCATATTGTCCTCGCTCGGCTAAAAACATGGCCATATCCGAAGCGGATTCGTCAAAAGCAGTCAGTCCGCCTTGGAAATTTATGTTCACCACTGAAACGGTACTCTCCGCCTCGTCTTCGTCGAGTTTTAAACCTAAAGTACGCAATCGAAACTCGCGTTTCTTCGAAAGTTTTCCATTCTTGAACAACGATCGTTGTTTCGCAACCCACCTTCCTAAACCGCCTTTCTCGCGTTCGGAATAACTCGGATCGCAGTTCCCGGTGATGCACTGGTACTCAACCAACTCGTCGAACCAACTTTCCCAGACCGTGTTTGCTTGTAAAACCTTGGTCTCTGGTTCTAATGCGTCGAAACCTACAATATCGAGCAAATACAGTTGCTCTTGAGCTAACGATCCGGATGTTCTATTCAAGCGCGTCTCCAAGACCCATTCTCTCAATGTCTCTGGCGCTCTCTTCACCAAACCTTTCGTTCTCGCGTAATACGTTTCCTTCACCTGGCCGCTTTCGTCTCTCAACGGCGGTCTCCCAGTCCGCTCGCGCATTCGAACTCTCCCTAACGTACCTCCACTCTCCGATAACTGTCTCGCGGCGTACTCTAATAAACTAAAATTCCATCTCGACTGCGTCGGTGAAACCGCCAACACCTGCGGCGCCGCTCGGATAACTTGTCGAACTTCTTCCTGAGACAAGCCGCACCTTCTAAAAACTTCTATAGCATTCTGAGCGTTTTCCGCGATGAGTTTCATCCGTTTTCGATCGACTAACGCTCTGCCTCTGGCGGTAATCCGCCACGCTGCCGCGGCTGAAAATGTCGCCACCGCTTCGTCTTCTGTAAAACCGACGACTTCTACCAAGTAATCTTCCACGTACGCTTGCATGTTACTCGGTCGTTTTCGAGACGCCAACGGTTCAATCACGCGTCGTTTCTGTTTCAAAGATGGGAAAATCTCTTCTCCCCATCCTTCGCCTTTCCTCTCAAGCTCCCAGACGAGTTCGGTGTTGATTTGATTAATCTGCGTGCCTCTGTTTGCGCTCGGCGGAGCGGGCGAAGGTGCCGACTTTGCCGAAGATATTCTGCTGCCGCTGCTGCTCCTGCTTTGGACATTTTTCTCGGAAGAACTCGCTTGCAACTTCGATCTGCTCCGTCGATCGTCTCGACTCCTCTCTTCCTCCTCGTCGTCTTCCTCGCTCTCCTCGTCCACGGATCGACCGTAATCGATCGAAGACGCGCGGACGCAGAGAACATCACCATCCCTTCTCCTCCTCGTTTCCTCCCTTACGCAAAAGCCGAAGGAGAACTGGTTTTGGGAGCCAGCGTTGTGCAGATGACGCATTTTCTTTCCTCCTCCTCTTCCTTTTTGCATCGACGACGACGATACAGACGGATGATTGGAGATCCTCGCCAACATTCCGCGCATTATCTCTCTTTGTGCCTCTCTTTACTTCCTCTTACGAACTGTGATCATTTGTTCATCTCGTCGTATGCGCGTGGTAAAAAATTATATGGGGATGATGCAACAAATCGTATCTTCTTCTTGCATACGACTTTAAAAGAGATCCAAACACAGAAAAAGCTTTGGTTCAAAAAAATAGAAAAATAGATGAAAATTCAGGTCCCAGAACTGACGGACAAAAACCAGTTTTTAAAGCAGTTAGTTCAGTGCAGTTCAGTCTTATCAAGAATACAAACGCCACACACGCGATGGGACTCAGAGCGTCGA
>Ga0181598_1000767_pt1 | contig 31459 bp, 33 predicted proteins | sample 041ome_4_FD_153295 | JGI IMG/M metagenome (GOLD analysis project Ga0181598, IMG submission 153295) | Coastal salt marsh microbial communities from the Groves Creek Marsh, Skidaway Island, Georgia - 041404US metaG (spades assembly) | ecosystem: Environmental > Aquatic > Marine > Intertidal zone >... | reverse complement strand
GGAACTTATGAAATAGGCTTTACCGGGGGAGAGCCATTTATGAATAAAGATATTCTAACAATGATAGATTATTCATTAAGCAAAGGTTTTAAAACATTAGTTTTAACTAATGCTATGAAACCAATGCTAAATAGAAAAGAGGCTTTACTAAAAATAAATCATCCGAATTTAACTATTAGGGTTTCAATCGATCACCATGAGAAAGAAAAGCATGAAAAAATAAGAGGACAAAATACTTATGATGTAATGATGCAAGGTTTACAGTGGCTCAATAAAAATCAATTTAATTATGCTTTAGCTACAAGGTTATTATGGGATGAAGATGAAGATACAGTAAGAAAGAATTTTAACAATTTTATCAAAGCTAATCATCTACAACTCGATGCATATTCAAAAAAACAATTGGTTACCTTTGCTGAAATGGATGAAAAACAAGATACACCAGAAATCACAACTGCTTGCTGGAAAATTTTAAATAAAAATCCAGATGAAATAATGTGTTCATCTTCACGAATGATTGTTAAGAAAAAAAATAACGTAAAACCATCTGTTATCGCTTGCACTTTATTGCCTTATGACCAAAGTTTTGATTTAGGCGATAGTCTTGCCGGATCTTTAAAAAAAATTTACTTAAATCACCCTCACTGTTCTAAATTTTGTGTATTAGGTGGATCTAGCTGTAGCTAAAATGACAAAATTTTTTAATCTAAAATCAATTATTCTATTTCTTTTTTTTTTCATCATAGCAGCAAGTTTTATTTTTGATTTAAATAACGCTGTATCTTTTGAAATGATTAAAGAGAAAAGACAAGATTTACAAAATTTAGTTGATGCAAATTATATTTTATATTTTGTAATTTTTTTTATCATTTATGTCGTGGTTACCGCATTAGCTTTGCCGATAGCAGTTTTTAAAACCTTGTTAGCTGGAGCTATTTTTGGTTTTTGGAATGGAATTGTTTTAGTATCTTTTGCTAGTAGTATTGGAGCTTGTCTGTGTTTCTTGTTAGCACGTTATACCATGCGAGATTATGTGCAAAACAAAATGGAAAAATATATTGATAAAATCAACCAAGGAATTCAGGAAGACGGTGTATTTTATTTATTTTTTTTACGATTAAATCCTGTGTTTCCCTTTTTTGTGATTAATTTTGTATTTGGATTAACTAATTTTAAAGTTAGAGATTTTTTTCTTATTTCCCAGATTGGCATGATTCCAGCAACAGCTATCTTTGTTAATGCTGGAATGCAAATTGCATCGATTAATGATATTTCAGAAATTTTAACGCTTAAATTAATTGTATCTTTATCTTTAATTGGAATTTTTCCCTTGATAGTAAAAAAAATATATCAATACTTCAAAAAATGAAAAAAGAACCTATTCAATCGTTTATTAAAACAGAATGTGGCTTGTCTGAATATCATTTGTTAAAAATGAAAGCTAATAAAGGAATATGGAATAAGCTTAGATTGTACTGGTTTATTTTTTTTGCAACCTTAAGAGATTTATTTAAATAAATTATTTTATAATTTCAAATGTTGAACTGGCCCATAGTGATTTCCAGTCTGCATTTATTTGCTTATTATCATTCTTAGAAAAATAAACAGCGTTTAATAAAAACTTCCCACCTTCTTTAATCGGTATCTTGGCCTCGCCCTTGTCATTGGTAGCTATTTTATAAATATCTAAATTATTTTGGAATAATCTAAACATGGTAATTTGACAATTGGCATAAGGTTTATCTTGGTAATAAAGCTTAACAGGTATGTCTGACTGATTTCTTAAATTAGAAATCGAATTTAACACTACTAGCTCAAATAATAGTCCAGTTTTAAAATCAGATCCCGGAGCATTTCCAGCAGTAATAATCGATTTTGCGTACCTAGTGTAAGATTCTGAAATTTTATCTGATGATGTATATTTTTCTTGGTTCCATAGACCTTGTTCCTCTAAGAAAGATTTAAATTTATCAAAATTATCATACTGCAACAATTCAGGAGCGCTTTCATAAGCTAGGATATAGGATCCTTTTTTTGCTAGAGTAGCTTGGATAGCAGGATAATCACCATCACGATGTTTGAGTTGTATTATTTTAGTGTCGTGAAACAGATTTAGCTTAATAGTTTCTGCTCCAATATAGGGATATTGTTCGCCATGAAAATTTTGTCCAACCTTAATATGAGTTTGTAATATTTGATTAGGTTTTAGATTAAAATTAACAGGCTCCAACCAAAGCTCATGAGAAAAACTTAGTGTGCAATAAAAATAAAAAACAAAAAGGCTTATAATTTTTTTTAAGAGGTTTTTCACTAATCTTACTATATATTCTTATTCATGTTTGTTCGCTCATTAATAATCTTTATTTGTTTTTGTCAAATTACATTTGCGCATGAGCTCAAGCCAGCTATTGCTAATTTAAATTTTAATCCAACAAATACAGGAACAAATATTCAATTGAAAATTCAATTCAATTTAGAAGCTATTTTAGCAAATATTAGTCCTAATCACAGCGACACAGATGAATCTGAAAATGCACAAATGTATAATCAGCTAAGATTATTACCCCCACAAAAGTTAATAGATAAATTTAATATAATTAAATCAGATTTTGTTAAAAATATTTTATTTCTAGAAAATAAAAACAAAGTAGAATTAACAGTTCGTAATATTATAGTTCCGCTAGTAGGGGATGCTTCTTTATCAAGAGAAACTTTAGTAGAATTGACTGGCAATGTATCTAGTAATTCACAATTTCAATTTAAATGGAGTGATAACTACGGTCCAATTATTGTAAGAGTGAATAAAAACGACATTGATATTGTAACTAAATATTTAGCAAGCAAAGATTCAGTAGCGGTATTTTCTCTGAATGTAAAAGAGCAAACTTTGTTTAGTGTTGTCAAAGATTATATGACAATTGGTTTTTTGCATATTTTGCCCAAAGGCTTAGATCATATTTTGTTTATTGTTAGTTTATTTTTGCTTTCTATTCGTTGGGGAGCGCTTATTTGGCAGGTATCAGCTTTTACTTTGGCTCATACTGTAACTATTTTTTTAGGAGCCTTAGGCATTGTTCAAATATCAAGCTCGATTGTAGAACCCATTATTGCTTTATCGATTGCTTATGTGGCTATTGAAAATATTTTTTTTACTAAACTAACCAAATGGAGGCCGGTTGTTGTATTTTTATTTGGTTTGTTGCATGGGCTAGGTTTTGCTGGAATTTTAAACGAAATAGGAGTTGCCAAAGATTATTTTATTGCGAGTCTTATTTCATTTAATATTGGGGTCGAGATTGGCCAATTGGTTGTTTTATTCTTATGTTTTATAGTATTTGGATATTGGTTTGGTAACAAAGATTGGTACCGAAAGTTTGTAACTATTCCATTGTCCATCATGATTGCAGCAATTGGTTTATTTTGGTTTCTCCAACGACTTTCCTTTATTTAATTTTTCATGAAGTTATCGATCATCATTCCTATTGGCAAAGAAGAAACAAATTTTCATCTTATACAGCAAATTAGAAATCAGTTTGTTGATAGTGAAATTATTTTAGTATGTGACTCTAAATTTGATCGTAAAAATTTAGCCAGCATTAGTTATCATCAACTTTTATTTATTGATAATAGCACAAGAGCCAAGGCTCTAAACGAAGGATCTAGATACGCAAAATATTCTTACCTTTGGTTTTTGCATTTAGATAGTAATATTAATAATATAACTCCAAAGGATGTAGATAGATTAGAAGATAATCAATTATATTATTTTTCTTTAGCTTTTGAAAATTCCCTTAATACCTTTAATGCTATTGGAGCAAATTATAGATCTAAACTTTTAAATATTCCATTTGGTGACCAAAGTTTTTTAATGTCTAAAAAGCTATTTTTTTTTATTGGTATGTTTAATGAAGTCATCAGTAGAGGAGAGGATCACGAGTTTATCTGGAGAGCAAAATCTTTAAAGGTTGCTATTACCATGTTAAACAAGACTATTATTACTTCTTCAAGAAAATATGTAAGTAATAATATGTTGCAAACCCTACTTACAGTTTGGCGAACTCTTATTCAAATTATTCAATTTAGAAAAAAAACAATTAAAACTATTTATCTTTTTTTCTCCAAAGATCCATTGTCAATCCAATCAAAAACTAGATTAAGAAAAGAGACAGACGATTATTTTGTGAACGAATTTAATGCTTTGTGTTTATCGATCATGAAAGAAAATATTATGCGGCTTCAAGTAAATAAGACTAATAAAATTATCTTTGTAAATAATGGTAATGATAATTCTTATATAGAGCGTTTAGGTATTCCCAATGTTGGGATGATGAATATTTTTTCCTCAGAACTTGGAATTTCAATGAAAGATGCTTATGATTTTTCCTTAGGTTTCGTTGATCAGGTTGTTTTGACTGGTTCTGATATTCCTGAAATTACCCACAAAATACTTGAGAAAACAGCTGATTTACTGCCTATTAACAATAATATTTTTTATCCAACGTATGACGGCGGTTTTTGTATATACGCAACAAAGGATAAAAATGTAGAGACTATTTTTACTTCGGTTCGATATGGTTTGCAGACTACTCTAAGAGACTTTGTTTCTCACTTAACGAATTATCAAATCATAAATAATTTTTTACACGATATTGATACGTTACAAGATGTAAAACAATTATATCAAAAATGGCAAGCTGCTATTAATTTAAGCGAAAAGCAAAAAGAGATGCTGTCTTTTTTAAAAAACAGTAAGTACATCGCATAGAGTATTATTTGATTTTGCAAAAACCATTATTTTTCACATCTAATGCAGCATTAAATTTACTCGACATATTTTGATAAGCAATAATTGCAGTCAGCTCAACAATTGCTTTATCAGAAAAATGTAGTTTTAATTTTTCTTTCAAAGCATCAGTAATAGTTCTGTGGGTATAAGTAATATTTTCTGCATATTCTAATGCAACTTTTTCTTGATCAGAAAAATGTTCACTTGTTTGAGCAACATTAAGGGAATTGATTTTATCCATTTGTTTGGTTGCTTGTGCGTACAAATACGAATTCATATCAATGCAAAATTCACATTCATTGATTTGTGATATGCGAACCGAAATTAATGTTCGCAGTGCTTCAGGTATTAATGCTTTTTTTCTTGAAATGATTTTAAAAAAAAAGTTCATAGCAAACATTAAGGCAGGTACTTTGCCCCATGCTTTAGTAGGATTAAGTTCAAATCCAAATCTTTTTTTTTGCAAGAAAAGAATGATTCTTGAAATAAAAGGTAGTTTATTAGTATTGTTGTCTATCCACATATTGGCATAATTATAAAAAGAATATATCATAGATTGATGCTGAAACGAGATTTTCTTAAAAAAATAGGACAACTTTTTTTGCTTTTTAGTTTTATTCCTAGCAAGGCTTTTGCGGCCATTACAAAAATAGTTAAAACCAATACAGAATGGAAAAAAGTGTTAACCCCAGAGCAGTATGACATTTTACGTAACGAAGGTACGGAAAGACCTTTCACTAGTCCCTTAAATGAAGAAAAACGAGAAGGAGATTATGTTTGTGCTGCCTGCAATACAAAACTATTCCATTCGTCGATGAAATATGACAGTGGCACTGGCTGGCCTTCTTTTTTTAAGCATTACTCAGATGTTATTGGAACGAAAGTTGATTTTAAAATGATCATTCCAAGAACAGAATATCATTGTTTGGTATGCGAAGGACATCATGGTCATGTATTTGATGATGGTCCAGAACCAACAGGTAAAAGATTTTGCAATAATGGAATAGCTTTAAATTTTATTCCAAAAGCATAATATGATAAGATAAATGTATGGTTATTAAAGTTTCACGTTCATCAAAAAGAATTTTTTCTTTTTTAGATCCTATTTATGATTTACTAGAGCCGTTAGCTTATCCAATTATTCGATTTACGGCTGGGGTCATGATGATACCGCATGGTTATGGAAAAGTGTTCGGAGGAATTGAAGGAACATCTAAATTTTTTGCCAGCGCCGGTTTAGAACCAGCTTTAATTTTAGCTTGGTATGTTGGGTTATTAGAACTTATTGGCGGAGCTTTTGTTGCATTAGGTTTGTTAACAAGGCTAATGTCTGCGCAACTAGTCGGTTTATTAGCAGTTGCTACTTTTTATATTCATCTTCCAAGTGGATTTATGTGGGTTAAAGGTGGATATGAATATCCTTTGTTTTGGATGTTAGTTATGATTGCCATAACTATTAAAGGTGGTGAAAAATTTTCGATTGATAATAACCTAGCAAAGGAATTTTAATGAGCTTATCCAATCTACCTCTTAATAAAGCAGTTATCGTATTTTTAGTATTAGTCGGATTAGTAATTCTAGGAATAACTTTAGTAGTATAGCTTATTACTGAATTAAGCTTTTTTCTTTTTTTAAATACTTGCTCTCAATTTTTAATGCATCAAGAATCGTATGAGGAAAGTATTCATGTGTAATTTTGGTAGTTTGATCTACTAATGAGAATGTCTCTTGTTTATATTGTTCTGAAAACCAAAGGAACCAAGGAATATGAATTTGTTCTTCTGGTGCAATTTTTCTTGGTACACCATGAAGGTATAGACCATGTTCCCCAAGCGACTCTCCATGATCGGACGCATATAATAAAAAACTTTTCTTATTAAGTTTTTGTAACCTTTCAATTAATTGATGCAAAAAATAATCCGTATAAAGAATGGTATTATCAAATGCATTAATTAATTCTTCCTTGCTGCATTCTTGAGGATTATTGGACTTACAACTAGGTTTGAATTGATCAAATTGTGCAGGATATCTTTTATAATAACTTGGACCGTGACTGCCCATTGTATGAAGGACTATGAGTGTTCGAGAATTATTATTTTTTTTGATTATTGTATCTACCCATTTTAACATTAATTCATCATAAGTATTTTCTTGGTCTGTGATAATTGCAATAGTTTTGTTTTTAATTCGATCGCAAACATTTTTGCAGCTTGAGTTATTCTCAATCCAAGTCACATCCGCTTTGGCTTTATCGATAATGTCAATTAAGTTAGCTTGATATTTTGCTTTTTTGGTATCGTATTGATCATAGTTTCCCACATAAAACATGCAGGGTACTGAAATTTTCGTAAGTGTTCCGCATGAATATGCGTTGGTATAATTAACGATATCTATTTTTTGTAGAAGTGGTGTAGTTTGTTTTTCATAGCCATTGATACTAAAGTGATCAGCTCTAGCAGTCTCACCAACTACCACAATCCCAATAATTTGTTCATTAGGATTTTTGATTGTTGGATTTTCATCTAGTTCAGCAAAGGTTGGCTGGGTTCGAAAACTATGCTTGATAATATTCAATAGACTAGAAATAGAGTAATGGGGAATTGCACTTTTATTTAAATGTTTATTCTGCCTTGCCGTTAATGAGATGTCTTTATAGTCAACCGCTATGAGTCCAACTATTACTAAGATTGTGCATATAATTAATCCAGTTCTTGAGAGTATTTCTTTTTTAACGCTGGGATAAATAATAGTTGTAAAAAACAATGGAAGAGAAGGGATGATTCCTAAAATAAAAATTAACAATACTAGTTTTATACTAATTAGATCATTGATTTCTTGAGTATTTCCTTCAATAACAGCATCCAATAAACTTAAAATAATCCCCTCATCAACTGCCACACCGTAAGTGTGTCTGTAGTAGAAAATACTAGAGGAACATAATAACAATATAAGGATTAGTGGTTTAAGAATATATCTTGCTCCAAATAATAAAATAAAAATAAAAAGCAACCCAAACAATACGAGAAACACTAAAGTAAAAAATAAATTTTCAAAAATTTCAGAGTGGCCCGTTGATAAATCAAAAAATTTATCTAGTTCAAAAACAATAGGATAGTTAAATACAATTGTTATATAGAGGGCATATAAGCTAATAACTGTTAGATAATGAAATTGATATTTTTTGAAATTCATTTTTACAAAATCAAATAACTTAAGTTAATAAATTTACAAGTGATTTGCTATTCTTAATCAATAGAGTGGATTTATTAAAGATTTCCCCATCGCACTGAACAGGAATATTTTGATTAGCAGTAATTTTAAATTCATTACTTTTAACCGTAATAATATTTTTTGATTTTGACAGGTCACCAAAAAAAATAATTAGAAATACGGAATATAAAAAATTTATCCTTGTTAGATTAGTAAAAATATAACCAACTAAATTTGAGGTAAAAATATTAGCTTGCTTAGTTATCTGGTGAGGACCAGCATAATGGCAAGCATTTGTAATTAAAACCCAATTACCAAAAAAAGTTTTTTTATTGGCAATTATTTTTATGGTTGGCTTTTGCAGAATGAAAAATTGTTTTACAGTTTCAATAAAAAAAATAATTTTTCCAAAGATTTTTTTTAAATTATTATTAATATTTTTAACTATAAAAGCATCAAATCCAATACCTGCCATTAAAATAAATTTTCGATTGTTAATAGTGGGTACATGAATTTTTTTTATTTTTCCTTTGAGAATTATTTTACAAAGATGATTGATATTTTTGGTCACCCCAGACTCAATAGCAACAATATTTGCGGTACCTAGTGGAATAATTGCTACAACAGTTGTTTTGCTAATTCCATTTATAACTTCTTGAAATGTGCCATCACCCCCAGCAACAGCTACAACATCAAATTTATTAGAGATTTTTTTTGCTATGGTAGTTGCATCTCCAGCTTTACTAGTTTCAAATAAAGTAACTTTGCTCGAATCGGAGAGCTTTCTAATGAGTTTTTGTAAAAATGCTTTATTATTAGAGCCAGCTTTAGGATTGCATATAATGGCAATATTCTTCATTTAATAAATAACCAGGTTTTAAGTTAAAGAGTTTTATACTTTATCTGCATATTTTGTCTAAAAATGAGCTTTTTTAATACAACTAAAAAGTGGGTCTTTGTAACAAAAGTTTAACAATTCTGTAACATAAATGTCTCTTAAAAGAATTACATGCGAAGAACTTTAAACAATTAAATTAAAAGGAAAAATAAATGAAAAAAATAAACTTTATTTTGTCTTTACTGATTGCAGTTACTATTGGTTCTTATGCATCAGCAAGAGATCAAATTAAAATTGTTGGTTCTTCAACTGTTTACCCATATGCGACTGTGGTTGCAGAAAAATTTGGTAAAAGTGGAAAATTCAAAACCCCAGTTATTGAAAGCACAGGAACTGGTGGAGGAATGAAATTATTTTGTGCTGGAGTGGGAACGCAACATCCAGACATTACTAATGCATCAAGAGCGATTAAAGATAGTGAAAAATCTTTATGCGCTAAAAATGGTGTAAAAGATATTATTGAAATTGTAGTTGGTAATGACGGAATTGTTTTTGCTCATTCATTAAAAGCAAAAGATGTAAGTTTTACTAAAGAGCAGTTATGGAGAGCTCTAGCAAAAGAAGTGGATGTAGATGGAAAAATCGTAAAAAATCCATATACAAAATGGAGTCAGATTGACAAAAGTCTTCCAGACTTTGGTATCAAAATTATGGTTCCCCCACCAACTTCCGGAACAAGAGATGCTTGGGAGTCTTTAGTTATGGGTAAAGGTTGTTCTAAAACTGCAAAAGCTGCTTTTGAAGCAAAGAAAGCAAAATCTAGTAAAAAAGCTTGCGTACATTTTAGAGAAGATGGCCTAGCAATTGAGGCTGGAGAAAATGACACTTTAATGGTTAATAAATTAGTTGCTGATCCAGAAATGTTTGGATTATTTGGTTACAGCTATTTAGTTGGCAATAAAGATAAAATTCAAGCCTCTGCAGTAAATGGAGTAAAACCTAGCTTAGAAGGAATTCAAGATTATTCTTATCCTATTGCAAGACCATTATTCTTTTATGTAAAAAAATCTCATATTGGAGTAGTTGCTGGAATTAAAGAATTTTTAAAAGAATTCACTTCTTCTAAAGCAATGGGAGATAGAGGATACTTAACTGACATTGGTTTAGTTCCTTTAAGTAAGGACAGATATAAAATAACTAGAGATGCAGCTACAAAGCTTATACCTATAAAATTATAAGTTTAACTGCATTTTTGAATTCTGGTAAGGCCGATCCTTTGTGGTTCGGCCTTTACCTATTGTAAGAAATGAAAAGATGAACTTATTAATAATAATTTTTATTATCGCTTTTAGTGTCACTTGTTTCTTTTTTGGCAAATCTCAAATAAAAAAAATTGCATCTATAAATCAATTTAAACCAAAAGCCTTACCTCATTTTTATGGTTTTTATTTATCATTATGGTGCGCACTACCTGCATTATTGATTGTACTGTTATGGACAATTTTTGAGCCTTTTATTGTAAAGTATTTTATTATTAGCAGCTTAGAACAAACATCATCTGAAAATTCGGAACAATTAAATTTAGCTTATCAAAAAATAAAATCATTTTATTTAGGAACATTTGGTGGTTCACCCCCTGATGCAATCAAAATCGGAGCGGCTAAGTATGCATCGTTCATATCTATCGCGCAAAACGCTAAAATCGTTTTAATTTTAACAACAGTTATTGGATTTTTGTTAATAGCTTTTAAAAAAATTAAAAATAATATTCACGCAAGAGAAGGAGTAGAATTAATTTTTAAAATCGTTTTAATTGTTAGCTCTGTAATCGCTATATTAACGACTGCAGGGATTATTTTTTCATTATTATTAGAAAGTATAAAGTTTTTTAGTCAAATTAATTTCTTTGATTTTTTATTTGGCTTAGAGTGGAGTCCCCAGAAAGCATTTGTGAGAGATGCTTCGGTTGCATTAACAGCGGAACAATCAAAAGAGTTAGGAAAAGCATTCGGCGCCATTCCTTTATTTGCTGGTACGGGTTTTATTGCTTTAATTGCAATGTCAGTTGCTGTGCCCATTGGTTTATTTTCCGCAATTTATTTAGCTGAATATGCCAGCCCTACCTTAAGAAAATTTGGAAAGCCTGTTATTGAGATATTGGCTGGAATTCCTACAGTTGTGTATGGTTTTTTTGCTGCACTAACAGTTGGTCCTTTAATTAAAGGAGTGGGAGATACTTTTGGTCTAGAAGTTTCATCAGAGAGCGCTCTAGCTGCAGGATTAGTGATGGGTGTAATGATTATTCCTTTTGTCTCCTCTTTATCCGATGATGTAATTAATGCAGTTCCACAATCTTTAAGAGAAGGTTCTTATGCGTTAGGAGCAACCAAGTCTGAAACAATTAGGCAGGTAGTACTACCAGCTGCATTGCCAGGAATTATAGGCTCCATTTTATTGGCTGTATCAAGAGCAATTGGTGAAACTATGATTGTAGTTATGGCGGCAGGACTGGCGGCAAACTTAACTATAAACCCACTAGATTCAACAACTACAATTACCACTCAGATAGTTATGATTTTAGTTGGAGACCAAGAATTTACTAGTGCAAAAACACAAGCTGCATTTGCTTTAGGATTAACTTTGTTTGCAGTTACTCTAATTTTAAACTTCATAGCGTTGCGCGTGGTGAACAAATACCGAGAAAAATATGACTAAAGAACAAAGGTTGCAAAAAAGATATGCTTCAGAAAAAAGGTTTAAAAGCTATGGAATTATTTCTATTTGTTTAGCTTTAACTTTTGTTGGACTATTGGTATTTAAAGTTTTATCTGAAGGTACAAGTGCTTTTGTAAAAACTAGTATTCAATTAGAATTAAATTTTGATCATAAATTATTAAATACATCCAAGCAGCCAACTCAAGAGGAAATTGAAGATATTGATTTTTATGATTTTACACTTCAGCATATTTTAAAAGTTTTTCCCACTTCCAATAGAGATGAAGAAAAGCAGTTAATCAAACTATTCACATCTGATTTTGAATTTGAAGTTAAAAAGTATTTTAAGGCTAATCCAGATATTTTAAATAAGGTAATTACTTTAAACATTACAGCTTCATCAGACTTAGATCAGTTACATAAAGGAAATTATCAAAGAGATATTCCAGAAAACCGAAGAAAAATTTCAAACTTTCAGTTAAAAATTTATGATCAATTACTTGAGAAGAAAAAAATAAATAAAGTTTTTAATAATTATTTTTTTACTAATGGAGACTCAAGGAATCCAGAAATTGCTGGGATCGGTGGTGCAATGCTAGGATCATTTTTTTCAATACTAGTATGTTTAATTATTGCTTTTCCGATAGCTTTATTGGCAGCAGTTTATTTGGAGGAATTTGCGCCAAAAAATAAATTTACGGATTTTATTGAAATTAATATAAACAATTTAGCAGCCGTTCCTTCCATTGTATTTGGACTTTTGGGTCTTGGAATTTTGTTAAATGTATTTGAATTACCAAGATCTACCTCGCTAGTTGGAGGAATTACACTTGCCTTAATGACTTTGCCTAGAATTATTATTCCTTGTAGGGCTTCATTAAAAGCAGTACCACCCTCAATTCGAGAGGCTGCGTTGGCGGTAGGAGCATCAAAAGTTCAATCGGTTATTCATCACGTTGTTCCTTTGGCAATGCCAGGAACTTTATCTGGAACTATTATTGGTTTGGCCCAAGCTCTTGGTGAAACTGCTCCCTTATTGCTTATTGGAATGGTCGCTTTTGTAGTTCAAGTTCCAGGTAGTCCTTTAGATCCGTCAGCGTCACTTCCAATCCAAGTTTATTTATGGTCAGAATCTGCGGAAAGAGGGTTTGTAGAAAAAACTTCTGCTACTATAATGGTTTTATTAGGTTTCTTAATTATTATGAATTCAATAGCGGTTTACGCGAGACAAAAATTTGAAAAAAAATGGATTTAATGACAGATACAAAAATTAAAATATCAGCAAACCATCTAAATGTTTTTTACGGTCAAAAACAAGCTCTCTTTGATATTTCTTTAGATATAAATCAAAATGAAGTGACTGCATTAATTGGACCTTCTGGTTGTGGAAAATCAACTTTTATTCGATGTATTAACCGCATGAATGATGTGATTGATATTTGTAGAGTTGAAGGGGAAATTAAAATTGATAAAAAAAATATTTATGAACCAGGAATAGATATTGTGAGTTTACGAGAAAAAGTTGGAATGGTTTTTCAAAAACCCAATCCTTTTCCAAAAAGTATTTATGATAATGTTTGTTACGGACCCAAGATTCATGGAATAGCTGAAACCAAGGATGATCTTGATGCTATCGTAGAAAATAGTTTAAAAAAAGCTGCACTATGGAATGAAGTCAAAGATAGATTGCAGGAACCAGGAACAAGTCTGTCTGGAGGACAGCAACAAAGATTGTGTATAGCAAGAGCAATTTCTGTTAACCCAGAAGTTATTTTGATGGACGAACCTTGTTCAGCATTAGATCCTGTTGCGACAGCAAAAATAGAGGAACTAATTGATGAACTTAAGCAAAGTTTTACTATTGTGATTGTTACGCACTCCATGTCACAAGCGGTACGAGTTTCCCAAAAAACAGGTTTTTTTCATTTAGGAAAACTTATTGAGGTTGGAACAACAGAAAAAATTTTTAAAAACCCAACTAACAACATGACACAAGATTACATAACTGGTAGATTTGGATAAACTATGACGAAAGACACTCATATTGTAAAATCATACGGCGAAGAGCTTCAATTCTTGAATGATAGTATTATTCAAATGGGAAGTTTGACCGAGTCTTTGCTTGCTGACTCTATGAATGCAATTACAATTTTAGATAAAGAGGCAGTTGATCGAATTGTCCAAAGTGACAAAAAAATTAATGAATATCGTGCCAAAATTGATACTCAAATTATGACATTGCTTGTGAAACGTGCACCAATGGCTATTGATTTGAGAATAACGATCACTGCATTAAGAATTTCCCAAGACCTTGAAAGAATAGGAGATCTTGCAAAAGGTAATGCAAAAAAAATGCTACCTTTGCCACAAAATTTATCCGAGGATTTGCTCAAAAGCTTAAAACGTTTGGGAACATTAGTGGAAAGCCAATTAAATAAATCAATTGATGCTTATATTAAAAAATCAAAAGATATAGCTGTAGAAATAATTAAATTAGATTCAAATGTTAATGAGCTTACGTATTTGTCTATTAAAGAGATTTTATCTTTTTTATCTAAGGACACCAAAAATCTTGAATATGCTACCAATCTCTTATTTGTGGCAAAGAATTTAGAAAGAGCTGGAGATCATATTAATAGAATTGCTGAAAATATTTATTATTTAGTTGAGGGTGATTATTATAAAAAAAAATAATTTATAATGATGAAGGCAAAAATTTTTATTGTAGAGGACGAGCCTTCGATAGTTCAATTAGTCAAATATAATTTAGAAAAAGAAAATTTTAAAGTATTAGTCTCTAATAATGGTGAAGAGGGACTTCAAGAAATAAAAAAAACAGAACCAGACCTAATTCTATTAGACTGGATGCTTCCCGACCTTTCCGGAATTGATATTTGCAAAGCTTTAAGAAAAGATACAAAATTTAAAAATATTCCCATCATTATGCTTACGGCTAGATCGCAGGAGGAAGATAAAGTTTTAGGATTAAATGTTGGAGCAGATGATTACTTACCAAAACCTTTTAGTAACCTGGAATTAATTGCAAGAGTAAATGCATTGTTAAGAAGATCCAAACCAAGTGTTGCTGAGGATGTTATATCTTTTCAAGATTTAAAAATAGACCGGTTACAAAGAAAAGTATTTAGAGGTAATGTAGAAATTAAATTAGGACCCACTGAATATAAATTAATCAATTTTTTTGTTAAAAATCCTTCCAGAGTTTATTCGCGTGAGCAATTATTAGAAAATATATGGACCAGCAGTATTAATGTTGAATTAAGAACAGTGGATGTTCATATAAGAAGATTAAGAAAAGAAATAAATTTACCGAATACTAAAAATTTAATTCGCACAGTACGAAGTGCTGGTTATGCGTTAGATCCTGAGTAATATTAAGTATATAAAGGAAGTCGAATAGTAATATCAGTTCCTTTTCCTTCAATACTTCGAATATTAAAATCACCCCTGTGTTGTTTGACAAGATGTTTTACGATTGCCAAACCAAGACCAGTTCCGTTTATATTTCTTGTTTTTTCATTATCCACTCTAAAAAATCTTTCACTTATTCTTGGCAATAGATCTTTGGGTATCCCCATTCCCTCGTCTTTAATATGAATTTCAAGCTGTTGATTAGATTTTATTTGTGACTCTATATAAATATTTTTATTGGGTTCACTATATTTTATAGCATTGTTTATTAAGTTAGAAAAAATTTCAATTAATTTATCTTTATTACCGATTACATTTAAATTTTGATCGTCCAAATTAATATTAAAGAGGATATTTTTTTCTAGACAAGATTTATTATAAAATTTTTGTACATATTCTATAATTTCTTTTAAATTAATTTTGTCATTAGGTCTGATATGCTCTTGTTGTTCAATTTTAGATAGCATGAGAAGATCTTTGATCAAATCTTCCATTCTATTAGTTTCTTTAAGCATCAAGGATAAAAAGTTTTTTTTTGTTTCTTTATCAGTATTTCCAATTTCCTGATTAATAGTTTCGAGTCCTAGCTTAATTGTTTGTAGTGGCGTTCTTAATTCATGCGAAACATTTGCAACAAAGTCGGTTTTTAGTTTTTGAGTTTTAAATATTTCTGTTAAATCTCTCATTAATATAAAAACTGAATCTTCATTGCCTAAAAAAAACTTAGGCGAAGGAAATATATACGACTCATAGACTTGAAAAGTTGGTTTTTTCGTTTCAGTCTTAATAGTAATTGAATTTTTATTAATAATTACATTTTCAATTTCTTCTAAAAATTTTGGTTCCCTCAACACTTCAGCCACGTGATTATCAATTATATTTTTTCCAAATCTATTTTTGGCGCTATAATTTGCGAAAATAATATTCTTATCTTGACTGACAATAATTATTTGGTCAGGAATTTCATCTAGGATTTTTTTTTCACTTAAAATTATATTATCGAAATTTGATAAATTTTTTTCGAAATTATTTTTTGTTTTTTTATTTTTATAAAATGTTAAATAAAGAAAACACAAACTAAAACCGGCGATAAACAAAAGTAATTCAAGCATATTTAAAAATATTAATATTAATTTAGCACAACTTATAAGCAAGTGAATAACTTTAAGTATTTTATATGGGATTTAAAAAAACATAGCGTATAAGATATTTGAACAATTTATGAGCTTAACACTGTTCTATACTATAGTAGGTTTTGCTTTAGCAGGCTGGTCTGTGATTGCTAACGATTCAATCCAAACACTTGGCACTTACATGGCTTCGAAGATGAAGTGGTTTAAGTGGTATACGCTGGCCGGGGTTGCATCGATTGCCATGATTATCACAATTACTTATGGTTGGTATGTTTATGATGGAGATATTTCTTACGGCAGATTAACTCGAATTCCTTATCAAGAAGTATATTGGTATCATGCAGTTGCACCAATGATTTTGTTATTTTTAACAAAAAAAGGAATTCCAGTTTCAACTACTTTTTTAGTCCTTTCAGCTTTTGCATCAACTGTAGTTTTAGAAAAAATGCTACTAAAAAGTATAGTAGGTTATGGTGTTGCTGCAGTTTTTGCTTATGCCTGTTGGTTTGTAATTGCAAGATTTATCAATGAAAAAAAAGATCATATAGAAAATGACTCCCAGAGAAAATTTTGGAGAAATATCAAATGGTGCACTTCTGCGTTGCTATGGAGCACTTGGTTAATGCATGATGTTGCTAATATTGCAGTATATCTTCCAAGAAAATTAGAGCCATGGCTGCTTATCGTTGTTCTAGCTTACTTTACTATCCTGCTTTTTTATCTTTTTTATACCAAAGGTGGTCATATCCAGGATGTTGTTCTTCACAAAACTGGAACTAGGTACGCAAGATCAGCTGCCATTATCGATGTTATTTATGCTTTTGTTCTTTATTATTTTAAAGAACTAAATGATCTTCCTATGTCAACGACCTGGGTCTTTGTTGGATTGTTATGTGGTAGAGAGCTTGCGATTGCATCGATAAATGAAGATTATAAATTTAAATATGCCTTTCCGATTATTGGAAAGGATTTTTTAAAAATGATCATTGGTTTAACGGTGTCAGTGGCAATTGTTTTGGCTATTCATTATATTATCATTCCAACTGGTTTTTTTGGTTTTAAATTTATTCAATAATTAAAAAATACTAATTTCATCAATATCTTTTGATTCAATTATTCTTTTGTTACTTTTGACTTTAAATTGTAACATTAGTCTATTATTCAGCTAAAAGCGTTATTTTAATGGTACAATTTTTTCCTTTTGCATTCGTTATATTGTGGTCATCTGCTTTTATTACCGGAAAAGTAATTGTAGTAGATGCTTCTCCTTTTGCAGCACTGTGTTTTAGATTTTCTATTGTTTGTGTTTGTTTTTTTTTATACTCCCTTGTTACTAAGCAGAAAATAATTCATTCCTTTAGCGAAACTTCTAAAGCGATGGCTACCGGAATATTGTTTCATGGAATTTATTTAGGTGGTTGTTGGTTTTCTTTTTCTCAAGGTATGCCAGCTGGAATTGTTGCATTAATTGTTACCATGCAACCCATTCTCACTTCTTTATTGGCAGGACCTTTGCTTGGTGAGGTTGTGACATGGAGGCAATGGGTAGGAATTTTTTTTGGTTTTAGTGGAACATTATTAGTTTTAGGTATTGATGCTTTAGATACATTACCCTTGATTGGTTTGATTGCATCCTGCACTGCTTTAGTTGCAATTACTGCAGGAACTTTATGGCAAAAAAAATTAAGTATGGATATGCCACTTGCAACTAACAATATGTATCAGTCTTTTAGTGCTAGTATTTTTCTTTTAGTAGCTTCATTGTATTTAGAAAATCCGTTTATTCATTTTACTACAAACTTTATTTTAGCGATGGGCTGGCAAATTATTGCAGTTTCTTTTGGGGCTTTTACTATCTTAATGTTTTTAATCAAAATTGGATCTGCTAGCAAAACAAGTACTTTATTTTTTTTAATACCACCCGTCTCTGCTGTTATGGCTTGGATGTTTGTTGATGAAGTATTAACTACTTTTGATGTGATAGGTTTAGCTATCGCTACCCTCGGAGTTTATATTGCGACAAGAAAAGAAAATGAAAAATTAATTGATAAAGTATAATAATTTTTAATGAAAAAAAAAATTGCCATTTTAGGATCTGGAATTATTGGTCTTTGTTCAGGATACCATTTGTTAAAAAAGGGACATGCAGTTACTTTTTATGATCGAAATGAACCGGGTAGTGGAGCTTCTTATGGGAATGCAGGTTCATTTTCTGATTATGGAGCTGTACCTTTGAATCAACCTTCTATTATTAAAAATCTACCTAGTTATTTATTCAGTTCTTTTTCACCACTCTCTATTCGATGGAGTTACTTATGGAAAATAATCCCTTGGGCTTTGCAATTTTTAAAAAACTGTAATGAAAAATCCATGAGAGATACTGCTGAAAAAATGAATGATTTATTGGTTTTTTCGCTCTCTGAATATGACAGAATATTTAAAGATGTTGGCGTTGGTGATTTAATAGAAAAAAAAGGAGCTCTTTATATTTATGGTAACGAAAATAAGGAGCAAGTAGCGAAATCTAATTTATTAAGAGAAGAATTAAAAATAAAACAAATTGTATTATCCAAGCATGAAGTGCATGATATGGAACCTGGTTTGCATCCTGTGTATGCAGGAGGAATTTATTTTCCTAATTCATGGCATGCTAGAAATCCAAAAAAAATTTCTGATAAAATTTTTGCTAAATGTTTAGAAATGGGAGCAACCTTTATTCAAGATGAAATAAAACATATTCAGTCAAATACCTTAACGTCAGAAAATAATACTTATGCTTTTGAACATTTGCTTATTACAACTGGAGCTTTTTCTAAACAATTTACAGATCAGTTAGGGGAAAAAATACCTTTAGAAACAGAACGAGGATATCATGTTCATTTTAAAGATTGTGAGAATATGATTAAACGTCCTGTATGCTCACTAGACTCAGGGGTTTATTTAACTCCCATGGAGCAAGGATTGAGAGCTGCTGGTACGGTAGAACTTGCTGGTTTAAAAAATCCACCGAACCCAAAAAGAATTAAATATGTTACAGATGAATCAAAAAAAATGTTATCTAATTTGCCTGATCCTTATGATAGTTGGTTGGGATTTAGACCGACCCTTCCAGATTTTGTACCTGTCATAGGAGAATCTAAAAAATATGAAAATATTTTTTATGCATTTGGCCATCATCATCTTGGTTGGACGTTAGGAGCTGTGACGGGAAGTATAATTGCTAAACTAATATCCAAAGATGGAGTTAATTTAAATTTTTCTAAATATAGTTCTTCAAGATTTAGTTAATTTAATAAATGAAGAAAAAGCTTAATTAAGCTGTTTTAATTTTTTTCTCGATAAATTCTGGTAGCTCTTCATTTCCAGTATTATCTTTATCGTCTTTCCAACCTTTTGGCTGATAAGCATGCATGACATGTAGTTTGCAATACACTCTGTCATCCATTGCAGATCTTCCGCAGAAATAAAAATCTTTTTCATCAGGATGACCAATGGGCCATCTGCAAACTTTGTCTGTTAATTTTTCTAAAGGAATTGGATTTTCAGGTTCAAAGTCTTTTTCAATAACAATAGCTCTAAGACCTCTTGGTCTTCTTTGTCTAGTTGGAGCATTATTTTCATTGATTACTCTATTGTTAATTCTTGGTGCTGAGATCATTCTAGATTGGGCTCTTCCTTGAAGACCTAATCGATGTGATTTTCCAATAACTGCATTTCTTGAAATACCATCACCTAACATTTTTGATATTTGACTAGCAGTATGACCTTCTGCCCAAAGTTTTTTTAGTTGCTCAGTTTTTTCTTCTGTCCATGCCATAGGCGGTGTTATAGTACCATATATTGGATATGCAACAAAACTTAACACAATATATAGTTTAAAAAAACTCTATTTTTCATAGGTTTAATTAACATTTGAATTATATCCACATTTTTGTGCATTTTTATTGTTTTAATTGATAGTAGGTAGGCACATGACAACAATTGAACAAAAATACAAAATCGGAACAAGAAGATTTGGAAGGGTGAATTGGATTGGACTTTACACTCTTTATACCAAAGAGGTTTTGAGATTTTTTAATGTTTGGTTTCAAACCGTGCTTTCTCCCATTGTAACTTTTTTACTTTTTTTGGGAGTATTTAGTCTAGCAATTGGAAATAGTAGAGCCGATGTATTGGAACATAAGTTCACTATTTTTTTAATTCCAGGATTAATTGCAATGCAAATGATGCAAAATGCTTTTGCCAATACAAGTTCATCCTTAATGATTGCCAAAGTACAGGGAAATATTGTCGATATTCTTTATCCTCCTCTTTCTGCTATGGAAGTTACTACTGCAATGATAGGCGGAGGTATCACCAGAGGAATGATTGTCGGTTTATGTTCTATTATAGCTGCAGAGGTTTTTATTACCGTTCCAATTTATAGTGTTTCTATCATATTAATTTACAGCTTGCTTGGTTGTTCTATGCTTGCAGGATTAGGTTTTGTTGCTGGTTTGTGGGCTGAGAAGTTTGATAATATGGCAGCTGTAACGAACTTTGTTATTGTGCCACTTTCTTTTTTATCAGGTACTTTTTATTCTATAAAAAATTTAAATATTTACTTAGAAACAATCAGTTTATTTAATCCATTTTTTTATATGATTGATGGATTTAGATATGGTTTTTTGGGAGTAGCCGATGGATCTATAACCGTTGGATTAATACTTCTTGGTGTCATTAATATTTTCATCTGGTTTTTTTGTTATTTTTTATTTAACAAAGGTTATAAAGTTAAATTTTAATTATTTATGAGCGCTTTAGCCAAAACTTATAATAGAAAGAAAATTGCTTTTAAAAAAGGCAGCGGGTCATTTTTGTATGCAACAAATGGAAAAAAGTATTTAGATTTTGTTCAGGGTATTGCAGTAAATTCTTTAGGTCACGCCAACCCTCAGCTGATAAAAGCTTTAAATAATCAAGCTAAAAAAGTTTGGCATGTTTCTAATGCATTTATTATTCCTGAAGGAGAGCAATTAGCAAAAAAAATTAAACAAAAAACTTTTGCTGATTATGTTTTGTTTCAAAATAGTGGAGCCGAAGCAACAGAAGCTGCAATAAAAGTTGCAAGAAGATATTTCTATTCCATTGGCAAGCCAAATAAAAATAGAATTATTTGTATTAAAAATTCTTTTCATGGAAGAACTTTGGCTACTATTTTTGCTAGTGGATCCAAAAAAATGACAGAAGGATTTGGTCCCAAGGTATCTGGTTTTGATCATTTTAAATTTGGTGATCATAAAAAATTAAAAAAACTTATTACAAAAAATACAGCTGCCATTATGGTTGAAACTGTAGTTGGTGAAGGTGGGATAAAAGTAATACCAAAGTGGTGTCTGCAGGGTTTACGAAAATTATGTAATCAAAAGAAAATTCTTTTAATTCTTGATGAGGTTCAGTGCGGAATTGGCAGAACTGGAAAATTTTTTGCTTTTGAGCATGCCAAAGTCAAACCCGATATAGTCCCTATTGCCAAGGGAATTGGCGGAGGATTTCCAATGGGAGCTGTTTTAATGAACAAAAAAGCTGCATCAGGAATGGTTCCAGGTACACACGGGTCTACTTTCGGAGGTAATCCATTAGCTATGAGTATTGGAAATACAGTAATAGATATAATTTCGAAAAAAAACTTTTTAGATAATGTTACTAAAATGGGAAATCATTTCCATTCAGAGTTAAAAAAAATTCAAACAGAGTTTCCAACAATTATTAAAGAAGTGAGAGGTATTGGATTAATGATTGGCCTCCAATTGTTTCATGATCAAACAAAATTTATTAAAAAATTAATGGATCATCAATTATTAACTATTAGAGCTGCAGAAAATGTAATAAGATTATTGCCACCACTTACTGTTACAAAAAGTGAAATAAATTTGGCGATTAAAATTATCAGACAAGTTTGTAAAAATTATAAATAATACAATGAAACATTTTTTAGATTTAAGTCATATTAGCAAAAAAGAACTAAGAGGCATTGTTAATGAAGCAAAAAGAAGAAAGAAAAAATGCTCCAACAAAGGAAAAGTTGTCGTAAGCGAAAAAAGTACAGCTAAAGATAAGTTGCTATTAATGATTTTTGAAAAACCATCTACGAGAACGAGACTCTCATTTGATTTAGCCATGAGACAGCTTGGCGGACAAACAATTGTTATGAATTCTCAAGATATGCATCTTGGCAAAGGAGAAGAAACAATCGAAGATACTGCTAAAGTGATTTCTTCTTTTTCCGACGTTGTAATGTTTAGAACGTTTGCACATAATTCTTTAATTGAATTATCAAAATTACTTACAGTCCCCTTGATTAATGGATTGACGGATCATTCTCATCCTTGCCAATTATTAAGCGATGTACTGACGTTCGAAGAAACTAGAGGATCAATTCAAGGTGCAAAAGTTGCCTGGGTTGGTGACGGAAATAATGTTACGAATTCTGCTATTGAGGCAGCAGTTCAATTTGATTTTCAATTAAATATTGCCTGTCCAAAGGGATACATGCCATCTAAAAAAATTTTAGATTGGGCAAAATCAAAAAAAGGAAATATTCAAATTATTTCTGATCCTGTAAAAGCTGTCAAAGGTGTTGATTGCATTATGTGTGATAAATGGATCTCGATGGGAGATAATGTAAATGTTAAGAAAAAGAAGAAGGAATTAAAACCTTACCAGGTTAATGAAAAATTAATGAGCTATGCTGCTAAAGATGCAATTTTTATGCATGTTTTGCCAGCAGCTAGAGAAGAAGAAGTTGTTAGTTCAGTGATTGATGGCAAACAGTCGGTTGTTTGGTTACAAGCCGAAAATAGATTGCACGGTCAAAAAGCTATTATTGACTGGTGTTTAAGCTAATCCCGCCAAAAAGACGGAAGAAAAAATACTAAGACTGAGAATAATTCTAATCTTCCTAATAACATCGCAAAACTTAAGTACCACTTAGATAAATCAGGTAAACTCTTAAAGTTACCATTAGGTCCAATGACATCTCCAAGTCCAGGTCCAACATTAGATAAAGCTGTTGCAGCAGCAGATACTGAAGTAACAAAATCCAAACCAGTCATGCTTAATAGGGCTGAGAGAATGAAATAAATAAAAATATATAAAAAAACAAACGTTAAGACAGAAGTTAAAATTCCTTCGTTGATAATTTGATTTTTATATTTAATAGGAAAAACTCCATTTGGATAAATAATTTGTTTTATTTGTTTGCTAATAAATAAATTAACAATTTGAAATCTAAATATTTTTATTCCACAAGTAGTAGAGGCTGTGCATCCACCAACAAACATTAGTATTAAAAAGAAAAACATAGAGAAATTTCCCCAAGTGCCAAAATCTTCTGTGGTGAATCCTGTTCCAGTAATAATAGAAACAACATTAAATACAGATTCTCTGATGTTGTGCGGGATAGATTCTTTTACAAAAAAATAAGAGTAAATAATGATAATGATACTTGCAAATATAACAAATTGTAAAAAACCTTTAATCTGATCATCAGTAAAAAATGCTTTTTTATCTCCTTTTAAATATTTTAAATAAGTTAAAAAAGGAATGCTACCAGCAATAATAAAAATCATTGCAGTCGTTTCTATGGAAACGGAATCATAAAAACCAATTGATTTAGAATGTGTTGAAAAACCTCCAGTAGAAATAGTAGTTAATGCATGTGCTACAGCATCAAAGTAATCCATTCCAAATATCCAAAAGGAAAGTGCACATATCACTGTAAGAATAAAATAAATTCTTGTAGTTGCTAGCGCAATAGCTTTAGAGCTTGGAAGAATTTTTTCAAATTCAATTCCTTCTGATTTAAATAAAGACATTCCACCAATGTTTAATAGTGGCAAAACAGTAATGGCCATTACGATAATACCAATGCCACCAAGCCATTGTAAGATGGCACGCCAGATTAGAACTCCTTTAGAAGCCTTTTCAATATTATCAAGGATGGTGGAACCCGTTGTAGTAATACCTGACATAGATTCAAAAAAAGAGTCAGTAAAAGAAAGGTTTAAGGAAGAGTACATGAATGGAATAGAAGCAAACAATGTAATGGCCACCCAAGAGAAAGTGGTCATCATAAAGGCTTGCTTAATATTTAGCATTCTATCCTCCGTTTGGTTTGAAATAACCATTAAAGAGCCAATAAAAATGGAAAAAATAGATGATAATAAGAAAGTATGAGTTTTATCTCCAATAGTAATTTCTACGATGTATGGAATGATCATAAAAAAACCCAAGATGATCAGCAAAAAACCAATTACTAAAAAAACAGTTTTTAATCCAGTATTCATATTTTCACGTAAATATAAAAATATAGGAATTCGTTTTTAAAACAAAGGAAGTTTACAAGTAAAATACATGACAAATTTTTAATTTTTGAGTTATAAGGAGTAAATTTCATTAGATGATTGATAACGAGTATTTAGATTCAAAAGCCTGGCCATTCGTAGAAGCAAGGGAGTTATTGAAAAAAAGGCAAAAACTTTTAGAAAAAAAAGGTTATGCTTTATTTCAAACTGGCTACGGGCCGAGTGGCTTGCCGCATATAGGAACGTTCGGTGAAGTTTGTAGAACTACCATGGTGATACAAGCTTTTAAAAAAATATCTGACATCCCAACAAAGCTATTTACCTTTTCTGACGACATGGATGGCTTACGTAAAGTACCAGAAAACATTTCAAATAAAGAAGTATTAGAAAAAAATCTTCACAAGCCATTAACCAGCGTCCCAGATCCATTTGGCAAATTTAATAGCTTTGGCGAACATAATAATGAGATGCTCAAAAGTTTTTTAGATCAATTTGGTTTTTCTTATGAATTTAAAAGTTCAACCGTATTATATAAATCAGGAGTATTTGATGAGACCTTAAAATTAATTTTATCTAATTATGATAAAATTATGAATATTATTTTGCCAACACTAGGTCCTGAGCGAAGAAAATCTTATAGCCCGTTTTTACCAATTTGTCCTGAAACAGGCCATGTTTTGGAAGTTGCTATATTAGAAAAAAATATTGCGTCTCATGAGATAGTGTACGAAAGTAATGGAAAAAAATTTTCCACTCCGATCACAGGAGGGAACTGTAAGTTACAATGGAAAGTGGACTGGGCTATGCGATGGCATGCATTAGAAGTTGATTTTGAGATGTATGGTAAAGATTTAATTCCTAGTGCAGAATTATCATATGAAATTTGTAAAGTTTTAGGACACAAACCGCCAAGTGGTTTTTATTATGAATTGTTTTTAGATGAAAAAGGAGAGAAGATTTCAAAATCCAAAGGAAATGGTATTTCTATCGAGGATTGGCTGAAGTATGCAAGCCCTGAAAGTTTAGCATTATATATGTATCAAAACCCACAAAGGGCAAAAAAACTCTATCCGCAAGTGATACCTAAAGCAGTGGATGAGTATTTAAGTTTTTTAGATAAATTTTCTGAACAGCCAATGAAAGAGCAATTGGGCAATCCAGTATGGCATGTTCATGATGGAAATCCTCCTCAAGAGAAAAATGTTATTACTTTTGGCGTTTTGCTGAACTTGGTTAGTGCCAGCAATGCAGATAATGAGGAAGTTTTGTGGAAATTTATTAAAAACTTTAAAGCAGATGTTAATCGTGCCGAACATCCTATTTTAGAAAAACTGATTAAAAATGCGATTTCTTATTTTAATGATCATGTCAAAATTCATAAAAAATATAGATCAGCAAATGAGCTAGAAAAGAAAGCTTTATTAGAACTTACGCAAGAGATTCAAAAAATGCCGGAAGGTTTGTCACCAGAAGAAATGCAAACAATTGTTTTTACCGTTGGTAAAAATTATTATGCTAAAGAGGAATTAAGAAATTGGTTTAAAGCAATTTATGAGGTGGTATTTGGAGATGAGCAGGGTCCAAGAATGGGCTCCTTTATATGTTTTTTTGGAAAGCAAGAAACAATAGATTTGATAAATAATTCATTAAATAGAAAATAGATAAATGCTTTATGAAATTATAAGTTCTCTGCTGAAGAAAGCAGATCCTGAATTTTCACATCATTTAGCAATTCAATTTTTAAAAAAAAATTTTTTACCCTTACATATATTCGTAAGTAAGCCCTCTAAAATTTTAGAAACAAGTCTTTTTGGAAAAATTTTTAGAAGTCCAGTAGGAATAGCTGCAGGTTTTGATAAAAATGCAGAGGTTTATAATTCTATTTTTAAGCTAGGTTTTGGATTTGCAGAAGTTGGAACCATTACTCCTATTGCACAATCTGGCAATCCTAAACCAAGAGTTTTTAGGTTAACAGAAGATAAGGCTATAATTAATCGACTTGGTTTCCCAAGTGTTGGCATGGATGAAGTTTATACTAGAATACATCAAAATAAGCCAAATGGAATTCTGGGAATTAACATAGGACCAAACAAAGAAAGTACATCTAAGCTAGATGATTACTTAAAGTGTTTTGAAAAATTTTGTAATTTATCTGATTATATTTGTATTAATATTTCTTCACCCAATACTCCTAACCTAAGAGATTTGCATGAAAAAAGTAAAATTGAAGAATTATTAACAACTATCAAGGCAAGGCAAGCCGAACTTAATAATAGCACTCCCGTCATTTTAAAAATTTCCCCGGATATAACTGATAATAATATTTCTGAATTATCAGATATTTTACTAGATCAAAAAATTGACGGTATCGTGTTAACCAATACAACCATTGGAAATCGAAATGATTTAAGAAGTAAATTTAAAGAAGAAATGGGAGGGTTGTCAGGATTTCCACTCCAGACTACTTCTAATATAATTATCCAAAAATTTTATAAAAGATTAGGAAACAAAATTCCCATCATCGGTGCTGGAGGAGTTTCAGATGGAAAATCCGCTTATGAAAAAATTAAGTCTGGAGCAAGTTTAGTGCAACTTTATACATCTTTTGTCTACGAGGGTCCTTATGTTGCAAATAAAATAAATGAGGAACTAGAGGATTTATTAATGAAAGATGGTTTTCAAAGCCTAAAAGAGGCCGTTGGTGCTGATTGCATATAGTAATATTAAATGAGAGATAATTACATTTGCAGTTAAAAAAAATCTCATACGAATATACATAGGCAATTGTTCTCCCGCCGTTTTTTTATCGCACATATAAATTAGCAGATAAATGAGAATATAAATGATTATCTTTAATACATAGGTAACCATCAATTCTGAAGCTAGAGCTATCAAGGGAAATGTAACAGATAATATCTTCAACAAATAATCATTGGTTTTTGCTGGAAGCAAAATCAGCTTCATCCATAGTGATCCAGATAAAAAACATAAAATTATCACAGAGTAGATAAAGAAAATATCGATAAGAAAATTATAATTTTTCAAATTTGCTACTAAAGATAAAAAGTAAAATGGTATTAATCCTGCATATCCTAAAATTTGAATTAATTTATTTGAATTCATTAAATAAATTTTTTAAAAGCGTAAGCCGAAATTGCAGCAAATATAACGCAAATGAGCATAGTACTTATCGCATATGTTCCAGGAAAGTTTTGAGCAGTATTTATAACAAATCCAGCTAAGCCATCACTTCCTGTTAAAGAGGAAGATGTTTTTGATAGGTGAGGAATAATTTTTCCAAAAAATAAATCATAACCAAATTTCAATCCAAAAATTAAAACAAGTATCGACATTGTTGCTCGTATTTCTTCATTTTTTAATTTCATTCCAATTTTTGTTCCAACTTGAGCCCCAACTACACTTCCGACTACCAGTATAATGGCTAAATAAATATCAACTGTATCGTGGTTTATTGCGTGAAGCAGTACAACGAATATCATAATAAATATCATTATAAAAAGAGATGTACCTGGCACTAATCGGGCAGGCATACCTAGAATATAAATCATAATCGGAACTAGCAAAAAACCACCTCCGACACCTATTAATGATGACATAATTCCAATAATAGCTCCAAAAAAAATTGGAGGAATAATGCTTATGTAAAGATGAGATTTGTGAAGTCTTATTTTGAAAGGAAGATTATGAACCCAGTAATGTTTATGCAATTTTCTTCTTATAAATCTATTTTGACTTATTCTTCGAATTTCAATTAAACTTTCAATTAGCATTGAAATCCCTATGGAAGTAAGAAAGATGCAATATAAAATGTAAATTAAATTATTTACAACACCTAACACGAAAAAAAATTTAAAAATAAAAATTCCTATAAAAGATCCTACAATTCCACCGACAGAAATTAGCAATCCCATCTTAATATCAAGCTGACCCTTAAACCAATGACTTAAACTTCCAGAAACGGATGCCGCTAGTACATTGTTTGCACCGTTTGCGACAGCAAAGGTTGGAGGAATTCCTAAGAAAATCAAAATCGGAGTAATAATCCAGCCACCGCCAATTCCAAGCAGTCCAGAAAAAAAACCTGCAAAAAGGCTTACAATTGTTAGGGTAATTAAATTGATATTAACTTCTGCAATGGGTAAATAAATTTCGAACACTAGAGTAGGTTTTTTTATTTATTATTTTTAATATCTACTTTTGCTGGATAAACAATAGATAAAAGCTCTATTTTTTTCATTTTTTTAATTAATCTCTTGACCAAAAAAGCTTATCAAAATATACCCCTGCTCGGAGAAACTATGGCAAATCTTTGTGAATTAACTGGAAAAAGACCAATGAGCGGACATAACGTCAGTCACTCAAACAATAAAACAAAAAGGAAGTTTTTTCCCAATATTAAAAAAGTAACGTTACGAAGTGAAATTCTAAATAAAAATATTAGATTTAAGATTTCTACTAGAGCATTGAAGGCTGTCGATTTCAGAGGTGGAATTGATGAATTCTTAATTAGAGCTAAAAATGCAAAACTAGCTTTAAGAGTAAAAAAAATCAAAAAACAAATTTTAGCTAAATCTAAATAAATTTTGAAATCTTTAAAAATCATTCCATTTGTAGTGGCCATGATGGTAATCGTGCTGGCTTCTAATTATTTAGTTCAATTTCCATTTTCCTATTTTAAATTAGAGAATATTTTAACTTGGGGTGCCTTTACTTATCCCATGGCATTTGTAGTAACTGATATTGCAAATCGTGTTTATGGTTTTGCATTTACTAAAAAAATAATTTTTATCGGATTTATTTGGGGCATTATTATTTCTTATTTATTTTCGTTAAGTCCAATAGATTTGATTGGAGTTAGAATTGTGATTGGATCAGGAATAGCTTTTCTAGTTGCACAAATGCTTGATGCTAAAATTTTTGATAAATTACGAAATAGCAAAAAATGGTTTGTGCCACCTTTTGTGTCTTCCTTTTTTTCATCGTTAATTGATACTATTTTATTTTTTTCGATTGCTTTTTATGGAACAGGAATTCCTTGGGTTACTTTAGGAATGGGAGATTTTGCAGTAAAATTATTATTAGCAATACTAATGCTAATTCCTTTTAAATTAATTGTTGCAAATATATTGTCAGTTAAGCGATCTGCTATCAGTTGAGAATAGTTCAACTAACTGATCTACCATTGCATCACCCAATTCTTGAACATCTGCAATTTTAATTGCTTTTTCATAGTAGTTCGAAACATCATGACCAATTCCAATTGCGTTAATTTCAATGTCTTTACTAGCCTCAACCCATTTAACGACTTTTTTTAAATGTTGTTCCAAATAATTTCCTGAATTTACAGACAAAGTTGAATCGTCTACAGGCGCTCCATCAGAAATAACCATGATTACTTTTCTTTCTTCTTTTCTTTTTTTTAGTCTGTTATGTGCCCACAAAATAGCTTCCCCATCTATGTTTTCTTTCAAAATTCCTTCTTTAAGCATTAAACCAAGATTATTTTTTGCTCTTCGCCAAGGCGTATCTGCTGATTTATAAATAATATGACAGAGGTCGTTTAATCTACCTGGATTATTTTTTTTATTTTTCATCCATGCTTCTCTACTTTTTCCCCCTTTCCAATTTAGGGTAGTAAATCCAAGTATTTCTACTTTGACAGAGCAGCGTTCCAATGTTCTTGATAAAATATCAGCACAGATGGCTGCTATAGTAATGGGTCTACCGCGCATTGATCCAGAGTTATCAATCAGCAAAGTTACAACTGTATCCTTAAAATCAATATCTTTTTCTTTTTTATAAGAAAGTGAATTGAAAGGATCTATGATTACTCTTGGTAGTTTAGATGCATCCAGAATACCTTCTTCTAAATCAAAATTCCAAGAACGGTTTTGTTTTGCTAATAATTTTCTTTGAAGTTTATTAGCCAGTCTGGATATAAAATTTTGTAAACTTGATAATTGCAAATCTAAGTTTCCTCTCAATTTTTTTATTTCATCCTCAGTTATTAAGTCTTTCGCATCAATAATTTTATCAAATTGATTAGTAAAAATTGAATATTTCCTTGGGTTTCCATCTTTTGGTGGCTGTCTTTGACTTTGTGGAATACTTTCATCGTCGCTATCTTCTAGCATTGCCTCCTGATCATTCATGCTTGGATCAAATTCAATTTCAGGAACAATATTTTCCATTTCGAATTCTTGATTTTTAGACTGTTGGTTTTGTTCTTCTTCTAGTGACTGTTGTTGATTTTGGTTTTCATTATTATTATCCTCACCATTTTCATTCTCAATATTTTGAGGATCATTTTTTTGGTCATTAATATCTAAATCTTCAATAATACTTTTAACCAAGTTAGTATACTGCTGCTGGTCATTTAAGGATGTTGTTAAATTATCTATTTTGGTAAAAATTTTCTTATTAAATAAATCATCCCATCTTTTAAAATCTTGTTTTTTATTTTCATCAATAGGCATGTTCATAATGTTTTTTCTTAAATAAGCTTCAAATGCATCGGCAATAAAATTTTGCGAATGTACATCGCTATTAGCAATTTTCTTTTGATAAAAATTATTTAAATTATTTTGAATTCCTTGATATTCATCGGATCCAATTTTTTCATATCTAATTTTTTCTGCAATTTTGAATAAACTTTTGCTAATGGTTCCTCTCGGCTCATTTTGTTTAGATATATTTTCATCATTATAACGCATGCGCAGAGCCTCGGAATCAGCTAGTGCTCTAGCCTCTAAAATTTCATCTTTATTTTCAATAGATAGAATTTTTGGAACGTTTATTTTTGCTATTTTTTCTAGCTCTTTGGGATCAATGGATTTTCTAGCAATTGCTTTTGCAGTTGAAAGAACAGCTGATTTAAAATTTTCTAAGTCTTGTTTATTGTCCATTAGCTTTCCCTACTGATGTTACAGCAGAAGAATTTATTTCATGACCAAAACATCTTTGGTAGTACTCGGCAACAATT
>Ga0181598_1000763_pt1 | contig 31599 bp, 30 predicted proteins | sample 041ome_4_FD_153295 | JGI IMG/M metagenome (GOLD analysis project Ga0181598, IMG submission 153295) | Coastal salt marsh microbial communities from the Groves Creek Marsh, Skidaway Island, Georgia - 041404US metaG (spades assembly) | ecosystem: Environmental > Aquatic > Marine > Intertidal zone >... | reverse complement strand
GATAAGCAACATAATTATCAGGAAGTGTTGTGGTTGTAGTGGTTGTAGAAGTGTCTTCAACACTTGTTTCTTCAGGAACCGTTTCTGCTGGGGTTTCTTCAGCAACTATTTCTAGGTTGTTATTTGTTGAAACTCTATTGATAAAAGTATATGTTGTTGCAATCATACCAATTAAAACAAGAGGAAGTACGATTCTTCCTGGCTTAGGATCTGGATTAAAGGTTTCCATAGCTATATTGTATCAAACTTATTTAATATATCGTTATTAATGATATTCCAATCACTATTTTCCTCTTTTGTAAGAGTTAAAAAACCAGGACCTGTGAATATAGATTCAACTCCGTTGACCTCTATTATTTTTTTTGCAACACCATCAACTTCTTGATCACCTTTATTAATGTAAATTGCTATTTCATAGTCGTGTTCAACTAATACTTTTTTAGCGTTTGGGTTTGGAGTGTCTATTAAATCCATATTTAAATAATATTTTAATATAAAAACAGTTAATATGTCTGTATGCAATACGATGTTAGCAAACTAACAAAAAACAATATATCTATAAATCGCAGTCAGATTATCTCCGTATTGGGATTGTATTGTTTTGTTCTTGGCACATCTCTACTAGGATTCTCAGTTTATTTATTTTTAGAGTCATCAGGAATAGTAAATGAATCGCTTATAAGCTGGAGTGGCCAAGGTCTCTTTTGGTCGTTCATTACACTATTTGTTTCTATTTTTATTTTGTTTGTTCCTATTGAATTTTTTGATGAGTATTTTATAGAAAACAGATCCTTTAGAAATTTACTTACAAATGTTGTTGCAGTAATATTTGTTTCATTATTTTTTCTGGTCTTGTTTCAGATTTTGTTAAGAGATCAAAATGTATTTGTGAATGAATACCTTGTAATTGCTAGAGCAGTTTCATTCTCAGGATTTATAGCAATTCCATTAGTCCTGTTTTTATTTCATAATTTTGGAAAAAACTTGAGTTTTATAAATAATTACTCATATAGTTTGATACTAATGATCTGGATAATTTCTACTCAAATATTTTTATAACTTACATTTTGTTTACAGGAGTTATTCCTAAACACCACATTACATTTTGGCTAGTTGTCAAAAATAAATCTGCAATATACAACTTTGAAGATAGTTGGTCCGAATCCTCGATTTCTAATATTTTTTTGCTTTCGTAGAATTGATTAAACAAATTTGAGATTTCATACAAATAATTTGCGAGATGATGTGGTTCGTTAAGAACAGCTGATTGTTCTAAAAAGTAACTAAACAAATATAATTTTGACAGCAGTTCCTTATCTACATCGCTAAGAATTAAATTATTTGGTTCACTGTTTTTAGTTGCAATATTTTCCAAAAGCTTTTTTGCCCTAACTTGTGAGTATTGAACATAGATACCTGTTTTTCCATTTACATTGGTAAATTTTTCTAGGTCAAATTTATAGTCCGTCTTTCTATTTGTAATTAAATCACTGTAGGTAAGAACCGAGTTTGTTAATTGTGAAATTATAGACTCGTCTAAATCATTATTAATTTTTTTAATATATTCATAAGTTTCTTTAAATAACTCACTTAGAGGCTTCGTACCACCTTCCCTAGTTTTAAATGGGTTTCCGTCACTATCATTTAAAGTTCCATAAGAAATATGTTCATGTTCGAGATTGTTAAATTCAAAATATTTAATTGAACTAAATAATTGTTCAAAGTGAAGTGATTGACGATTGTCGACAATATAGAAAGTTTTATCATATCCTATATTTTTTTGTCTAAATAAAATAGTCGCTAGATCTGTAGTTATGTATAGGTAAGACCCATCAGATTTTGTAATTAAGATTTTTGGATCTTTATCTTCCGCACTAATCAAAGCTCCATCGTCATATATGATTTTTTCATCTTTTAATAATTCCTCAATCATTTTTGGAATTAAATTATTTACATCACTCTCACCCAACCAATAATCAAAGCTATGACCAAATATTTCAAAATTTTCTTCAAGGCTTTGTATGGAGATATCTTTAATATACCCCCACATTTTTAGTAGTTCCTGATCATTATTATTTAAGAGCTTATTTATTTCTTGAGCTCGATTTTTGAAGTCTTTGTTTTGTTTATATTCCTCACTTGCTTTTGGATAAATTATTTCTAATTGGCATGAGTCTAAGCTTTGTAACTCTATTTTTTCTTTTTCCAAATAGGCAATAATTTGAGCTATTGGCATACCCCAGTCTCCAAGATGTATATCACTTACTACCTGATTACCAATAAATGAGTGAATATTATACAAACTTCTTCCAATATTTAAGGTGCGCATATGTCCAACATGCAACGGTTTGCCAATATTTGGACCACCGTAATCAAAAATAATTTTACTACTTTGCTCGCTTTCAAAATCTCTTTGTGTATTTGTTATATTTTTCTTGAGATAAATATGGTTAAGGCTTAAATTGAGAAATCCCATGTCATTTTTTTCTACAGGCAGGAAAATATTTGATGAATTGATTTTTTCTATTATATTTTCTTGTAGTTCAACAAAGAAGTCTGATTTGTTATATTTTACTAAGTTGTTAATTTGTAAATCATATCCTGCTATTTTTGCCATGCTTAGCTGTATTGCTTCATCTAACTCAAATTTTTTAAACTCCTCTGACAAAGAAGTAGTTAAATTATTAAAAATATTATTCATATAGCTTTTTCTTATCTTATTTTACTGTTTATCTACGAAAGAACACTTGTCTAAAAAAGTAAAGAATAAATAATGTGTTGTCGATTAAATATCTTTTGTAAAGTCTTTTTGGGTCTTGAAGTAATCTAAGTAGCCATTCAAACCCCAAATTAGCAATCCACTCAGGCGCTTTCTTTTTTGTTCCCGCAACCCACTCAAAAACTGCGCCTACACCAACAAAGTTAATTGGGATATCTATTTCATTACAAAGAGCATCTATGAAGAGTTCTTGTTTAGGGAACCCCAAAGAGACCCAAATTATATCTGTATTAATATTTTTTATTTCTTCTTTATAGTTTTTAACTAGATCTTCTGCACTCATGAATTCTGGACATAGATAGCCAGTAATTTTTATATCTGGAAATTTTTCAGTTAATTTATTAATCATTATCTGCGTTATTTTGTCACTATTACCAAAAAAATAATGTCTAGTACCGCGGCTCAACCCATTTTCAATAGTTTGTATAAAGACCTTGTATCCATCAACTCTTGAAAATTTTTGTTTAGTTAAAAAGGATAGTGCTCTTGCAACAGGGAAACCATCAGGTGCTTTAATTGTGAAGTTGTTGATTGAGTTTCTAATTCCAATATTGCGAACACTTCTCACCAGAGTATTTGCATTACAAATCGCTACACGGATTTTTATTGAATTATTCAGTAAGTCCGAGACTTGCGGTATATTTGTCTCGCTTATGTTTGTTTGAAGTACCTTAGTAGTTTTCATTCTTGGAACTATTATATAAGTATTAAATTTAGATTATAAGAAAATCTTGCGCCTGTGGCTCAACTGGATAGAGCATCTGACTTCGGATCAGAGGGTTGGGGGTTCGAGTCCCTCCAGGCGTGCTATTGGCTTAAAAAAGACAATATTTTCTTTGACCTATTTTCTAATGTGATACTTTCTAAGTCAATTTTATTTAAGATACTTTGACTGGATGCATCATTAACAGCTTTTATGAAACTTTTACTATCTTTTTTTGTAAAAAAACAGATATTTGTGCTAAACGGCAACGCTTTATGAGAAGGAAAGTCAATAGCAATAATTTTTAGGCCAGCATATAAGTATTCAAAATACTTCAGTGGAGAAGTGTGGTCTGTGGAATGTTTATCATTATTACTGTTTAACAAAAGACCAAATTCAGAATTTCTTAATTGGTTTATTGTCTCCTGCCTGCTCATCCGACCGACTATTTCTACACGATCCTTTAATTGTAATTTAGACACAAATTCTTTTAAACGATCGACTTCATCTTTTGGTCCACCAATAATTTTAAAGACTATGTTATTTGGAAAATCTTTTTTCGCCATTGATTGTAAAACAAATTCAATACCTCTGGATTTATTGAATCTTAACAAGTTTCCAACAAATATCATTTTATTTTGTTGAGAAGGTTGTTTTAATGGTATTTTAAAATAATCATGATCGACGCCATTATGCATAACTGTAATATTTTGAGAATTTTTTACAAAATCTAAAGTAGAATCTTTTGCTAAATTATTATTTAGAAAAATTATTTTTGATTTTGGATATTTGATAGATTTTTTCATTAAAAGTGTTCTTAAATTGGTTAATTGATGGCATTCAAAAACTACAGGAATACTTTTTCTAGACAGGAAATAATAAACCCAGTCGGACCTAGTAAACACATAAGAGTCTTTTTCCGGTTTAAAGTTTCTAGTTACCCAGTAAGACCATAAAATGTGACTAAGTAGGTAAGTATATTTTTCTAATGTCTTAACTTTCCCAAAGGGAAGTAAATGGCTTTTACCCTTAAAACTAATATCAAAATCTAATGAATAATAATCTTTGAGAATTGACAAGTCATCTGTACTATTTTTATTCCTTAGTGGGTAGGTTAAATCTACTTTTACACCTTGTTTATTTAGATTTCTTAAATTTTCTATCGTTTGTATTGTATTTGCTTTTTCAGATGGAAAAGTTTGATAAGTAATATAGTGAATCTTTTTAATCATGAATACATCTCAACAGTATCTTGATGCTTTGTTAAGTTGTACGTAAAAAGCAACAAAATGAATGAGTTAAGGTATAAAATCGAATCACTTTTTAGCATGTTAATTAAAAGAAAGATAAGTAAGTATTTAGTTGTTGAATTATTGAAGAGAGATATTTTAAGTGTTTTTAACAATAGAAATATCAACAAACCTAAACCTGCAAAACCAGAAAATATTAACACATCCAAAAGAGATGAGTGAGGGAGAAATAGACCCAGTAATTCGTTTTGGGGAACGTCTAAACGAATACTGTGTTCAAACAGATACTCGTTAAGCTGCAACGGTCCATATCCAAAAATTCCTTCTAGTGGATCGGGATTATGCTTAGCAATAAAGATGCCCCACATTTCAGTCCTGTTTATGTATAAAGAAACAATTGAGAGTACGGCTACTATATTTGGCAACAAAGGAATGTTGATTGATTGTGTAAAAACATTCACAAGCATTAAATAGGTGGAGGAGGCTTTCAGATAATTATCATCTAAAGCCAATAGGGTTTTAAAATCTCTCTCTATCATCTTTTGTTCTACGCTTAAGTAATTTTTGTAATTATTTTCAAAACTAAAAAAATCATGATGTAAGGTTGCTTCATAAAGCAATTCGGTACTCAGGTACTCGTAGTCATTATTAAGATAATAAAAACCAAATCCAAGAAAGAATAGCAAGAAGGTAATGATGGTGTATTTAGATGATAGGAATCTTTTTAAAGATGTTGTTAAGTAATATTTGTAGTATAAACAAATAATTAAAACTAAAATTGATACAGCTACAGCAAAATTATTAGATCTATACAGACCATAAGTAATAGGAATTAAAAATAGTAAGTCCTTGAAAATAAATTTTATTTTTTTTTCAAGTAAAAATATAAGGTAAAAAATAATTATAAATCCAAAAAATTCTCCTATTGACTCAGCACTTGGAGAAAAGCCTCTCCAAGTATTTCCTTCAATACTTGAAAACACTTTCATCCCGCGTTTATTTTGACCAAAAACGATCATATTGAAAAAATTAATAATAGGGCTACTGGCACCAAGATATCCAGCTACCACAACTAAAAGACCAGTTATTAAAAAACTATTTTTAATTTTTGAAAAATTTTGATAATTTCTTGATTGATTTAAAAAATAAAATATCCCCTTTGCAAATAAATAAAACATTAAAATCCAATAAATTTTAGAAGTAGTGGTGCTTGAGGAATTGATAAACCCCCTTAATTTATCAGTATCAAAATAATAATTAGAAGAACTTGTATTGTTTACCCAGATAATAGAAAATACAAAGTATATATAGTCTGCATAAGAAAAAATCTTTTTTGAATTAAGTGCATTTATTGTTATTTGATGGAGCCCCAGAAGCGCACCAAGAATAAAATAAATGTTTAGATTGCTTCCTGTATAGGTGCCTGTAATAACAAATAAAAAGGGAATATAGTTAATTAATTCATTAAATCTATACGTTAATAATTCATTAAATACAGCACAAATTAAAAACAGATTCAAAAAAGTTAATAAAAAGTAATAATTATTTACGTCTATTACATTATCGAAAAGTATATTATTATTTCTGTAAAATCGTTCTTCACCTAAAAATTGTAAAATTAAAATAAAGGGCAACGTCAAAACAGGCATAATCGAAAACTTTGTAAATTTTTTAGATTTTGGAATCGCCATAAATGCTATAAGCCAAATAATTGATTGTAAAATAATATTAGCTGATGAATTTGTACCTATTGAAACAAAATAGCTGTTTCCTACCTTGTCTACTCCTGTAATTTTTCCATAACAATTCACGTCTGCATAATCGTTATTGTTAAAATAGATATTTAATTCTTTTGTACGATTTTTAAGATAAAACTCATATAAAGAGATTTTGCATGTTGTTGACTGGTAGTTCCCTACGGTCGTGTCTGAGAGAACTAAAGCATCAAAACTATCATTTGAATCATGAAGTGTAAATGGAATTACTATAACTATAAATATGAGGCTCAATAATACAATATTTTTATTCATAACTTTTTTTTTGATTCATATATTTGTAAATTCCAAAACCTAAATAAAGCACTGCTGTTATTTGTAGAAGTACAGATGTGCCAACATAACCAGTTTGAACAATAGATGACCAACCACCATTAACATAATTTGCACATTCAACCCAGGAATTAACATTAATTACATTTCCATCTACATCATATAATGTGACTGTTGAAAATAAGGGATCATTTTCAAATACAAAATTTGGATTATTACTAATTTTAGGAAATTCTTTTCCTGTATTATTTAATCCACAACTTTTTTCAACTAAATCTATATCAATATCCATAAGTTCTATAAGTATTAATTCTATTTAATAGACTGCGTTAATTTACTAATATTAAAAAATATTGATATTATTTACTCATAATGAAAAGTGATCCTGGGTATTTTGGCCCAAATTCAATGATGTGGAAAGTAAATAGAGAGATTACAGTCCTTTTTGGTGGAGCTAGAGCACTACTTATGCACGCAGCACACCCATTAATTGCTGCTGGAGCTAGACAAACATCATTCTATCAAAGAGATCCTTGGAAAAGATTGATAAGAACCCTATCTTTGCAGAATTCGGTTACATTTGGAACAAAAGAAGAAGCTGACGAAAGTGCTCATAGGATAAATAAATTACATGAAGTGATAAATGGAAAAGACGAGATAACAGGGGGCACTTATGATGCTTTAGACCACGAGCAGCTTCTTTGGGTACACGCATGTCTACAAATTTCTTCCATATATTTTTATGAAAAAACTGTAAAGAGATTGACAAATGATGAAAAAAATCAATACCACAAAGAAAATACAATTGCAGCTGAAATGGTCCTTGTGGATATAAATAAAGTTCCTAAAACACATGAAGGCTTAAAGCAATGGATAATTGACAAATCAAAAGAAAAAGATTATTTAGTTTATACCGATGTTGCAAAAGATGTACAAGATATTATTGCCGGAGGGCCTGTTCCAACACACATTAAACCGATTTGGCCCTTTATTGCATTTACTGCATTCCACACTCTTCCAGTTGAATTTAAAAATATTTATGGGATACAGACATCAAAATTCAAACAATATGTTTTAAATTTTAACCTACTACTTTTAAAATTCACAAGGCCACTGCTCCCTCCATTTTTTAGACTCATTGCTCCAGCACGTTGGGCAAAGCAGAGAATTACTAAGTCACCAAATTTAAAGTTTAAGGATAAAATTAATATTTAATATTAACTTATAATTTAGTTATGGAAAACAACAATAATTGGTCAAAAATAAATGACGAATTATCAGAACTAATCAATAAATTTCAAAATAGAGCTATAGAAGATAATGCATTAGAAGATTTAAGGACTTCATTTAAAGAAACAATTGAAAGTACAAATAATATTTTTAAAAACCTAACAGGTGTTATTGAAAATACAATAAAAGATGATGAGATTAAAAATGCATCTAGGGATCTTATAAACAATATATATGATGAGTTTGAAAATACAATTAAAAATTCTAAACGAAATATTATAAAAAATATCAATTCAAATATTTCTGAAGAGGAAGAGTAGCAAGCTTGTCAAATTTGAACTTCATGACTTTTACAAACAAAGGTTATGTTGAGTACACCAAAAATCTTATTGTTTCAAATATAAACAATAAAGTTAATGCACGCATAAGAGTTTATGCTTTAGATCAGTATTCATATGATTATTTTCAAGATTTTCACGATAATGTAGTATTTTATAAAAAGCAAGATTTTGAAAACAGTTACTTAAGCCAGTCGGATAAAAATTTTGGAAACTTAATGATTGTAAAATTTGAATTAATTTATAAAGAACTTTTAGAACGCGACAATGTTGTTTATGTTGATGGAGATATAGTTTTCAAAAAAGACTTTTCTTCTTATCTTGTAAACTATTCTCCTGAATCAGATATAGTTTTTCAAGATGACTTGAGACCTTCAAAACCTGATCTGGAAAATGTTTGTGCAGGATTTATGTATATTAAATCAAATATGACTACAAGAAATTTCTTCAAACCAACTCCAAAATTGATTCGTAAATTTAATAAATACAAGACTCATGATCAAACTTACATTAATAAAAATAAAAATAAATTTTCATATATTAAATTACCTCTAAATAATTTTCCAAATGGTGCACATTTTTACCAGTTTCATGAGACTATCGAACCTTACATGGTTCACTTTAATTATGTCAGAGGTGATGAGAAGCTCAATCGTATGAAAACACATGGTGAGTGGTATTTATAAATTAGAAATAATACTTCATTATTAGATTGTAAAAATATTAAGCTAGAACTTGCGAATATTAGTTAGGGTCGGTAGCTCAATCGGCAGAGCAGGAGCCTTTTAAGCTCAAGGTCGTGGGTTCGATTCCCACCCGACCCACTGTAAAACTTAGAGACCTTTCTTTTTTTTTGAAAATAAAGCAAAAGGAGTTTTCAAAATAATTGCTATATCTAAATATAGACTCCAATTTTCAATGTATTCAATATCATATTTGTACCATGTAGAAAATTCAGATGAGTTTCTTTCATTAATTTGTAAAAGTCCAGTTATTCCAGGAAGAACATTTAGTCGTCTCATGTAATTTTCATCAAATAGATTTGTATCTTCATCAAATAAAGGTCTTGGACCAACAAGTGACATTTGACCTTTAATTACATTAAACAATTGTGGAAGTTCATCAAGGCTTAAATTTCTTAAAAACTTTGCACCTTTTAAGATTCTTGGATCGTCTTCGATTTTAAATATAACCTTATCGTTTTTGTTAAGATCTTGAAGATCATCTCTAAGATCATGAGATTCATTTTTCATTGTTCTGAACTTATACATTTTGAATTGTTTGCCGTGGAGTCCAACACGATCTTGTTTTATTATTGCTGGTCCTCGGTCAAGAAAAATAATATAAACATAAATTAAAAACATTATCGGAAAAAATATAATTATTGCAAAAAATCCAAGCATAAGATCAAGAACTCTTTTGAGAATATACTTAGATCCATATTGAATGTCATTATTAAAGTAAATTAGATTAGTATTCGACATAACCTCAGTCCTAAATAAGAAAAAGTTGTGAAATTCTACCCTAGCTTTAGAAATTATTAATACTTTTTTATTTAGTTTTATTAAATATTTTTCGAGTTCTTCACTAATCTTATTTTTCTCAGCCAGGTTTAAGACAACAAGATTAATATTCTTCTTTTTATTAACCGAATCAATTGTGTTAATTATTTCTGTATCTTTTTTTAAATCTATTGCATTAAAATCTCCAATATTTTTTCTAAAAGTCATTATTCTTAAATTCCTAAATATTGAGTCTTCTTCTAAATTAAACGTAATATAATTTTCGTTTGTTACTGACCTTCCAAGTAAAGAGGAAATAAATTCACTATTCCTAAACATCAAAAGCATTAGAGGGACTATAAAAGTCAATAAAATTAAATAACCTCGGGAAATAAGGTTTGAGATTCTAAAAATTGTAAGAAAAACTACAAAACTACTTGTCCAAAGAAGATAAATTGAGAAATATTCATCTAGATAACTTCTGTCTAATGAATAAGAGAGTTCATTAACGTAAGTATAAAATTTTGTAGAATACAAAATTATTAAAAATATAAATATAAAAGCAATAAAAAATGATTCAACTGTTATAAATCTTTCATCAATAAATGAAAAAAATCTATTACGGTCTTCCCATAGATTATTGTTTATTTGCATTCTAAAACTAAAGCCTGCACAATAATCACATCTTGCTTCAGATATTAGAAATTTATTTAAATAGAAAATTGTAAAATATGTCAAGAGTAACTGTAAAAATACAAATCTAAGTCCATATTTTAGAAAACCACTTAATTTCATATACCTACATATTATTGTAAAGAAATGTTTTGTTTGAGTTTTTTTTGAATGTATACTTTTAATCTACGGGGGCGTGGTGAAGTCTGGAGTTCACGCCTGCCTGTCACGCAGGAGGTCGCGGGTTCGAATCCCGTCGTCCCCGCTATAAGGCCAGATAGCTCAGTCGGTAGAGCACTTGTCTGAAAAACAAGGGGTCGGCAGTTCGATTCTGCCTCTGGCCACAATAAATATAGGCTCTATTGGTCTTCACAAACAAACTATTTAAAACCGAGCACAAAACCGCACACATTGACTTTTAGCCAAGTAAGTTGAGATTACATACCCTCTTTAGCGTCGCATAAGTAATGGGTATTTTTAGAGAAAGTCGGAATATATTATTTCAATATTTTGATATATATCCATACCTCTGTTCCTTTCAGAGGTATTTAGGGAGGGGTAATTTAGTCCAATTCTATTTCATACACAGTCCAATTAGTTTTTGTCGCAACTTTGTCATAAAATGCTCGGGCACGATAATTATCATCTCTTGTATTCCATCGGATTTTTGTCCATTTCTCTCGTTTGCCGATTGATTTTATTTCGTCAATCAAAAGTTGTGCGGTATCGCTTCCTCTCTCTTGAGGTATAACCACTAAATCGTGCAAAAAACCTACATTTATCGCTCTAAGTGGATTAGGTAATGCCCTGAAATGTGCGAGACCAATCAATTTGCCTTCAAAATCGGCAACAATTCCAGTCAGAGGGTTTTCGTTATCCATCAACCAATTCCAAGTTGTAGACACCCCCTCTTCAGTTAGTTCTGATTGGTAGTGTTCTGCATAAACTCTATAAACCTCTAACCAATCATCATAATCTGACACACTTAACGCACGAATTGAAACCACTGAGCACCCCCGAAAATTATCTATATCTCAAATATAACAAATAGATTATTTCAAGATATGAATTTCTTGAACTTCTTGAAACTCTTGAGATTCTTGACACTCTTGGAACTCTTAAAACTATGACTAAACTATGACTCGCTCACTATATAATTCTGTTTTATTTACCGCTCACTGCAACCTAGAGCCTGTTAGCAACGAGCGTAAAATCAACTTAAATAAGTTATACTTAGCTAAGGTCAAAAGGTTAGCCCTTATCTGAAAAACAAGGGGTCGGCAGTTCGATTCTGCCTCTGGCCACTAGGGTTTTGGCTAGAATAATATATAACTATATGGAAATTCAAGAAACAAAAATTAAATTGCTAGCACTCGTTTTATTATTTTCAATAATAGGAATTCTAATATTCAATATTTTTTCATACCACCCTATTCTTGGTTACGATGCTGAAGCTCACGATGGTTACATAGATCATTTATCGAGGTACTTGCCAGACAGCATTAATTTACCCTTAAAGGAAAATACAAGAGAATTTTTTAATCCTCCTGCAGCATATTTATTTCCATCCATTGTTCAGGTTATATGTAGAAATATAATAGAAGCTCAGGATCAGCTTCTGGCGTGCAAACCGTATTACAACAAAGCAACACAAATCTTTCAATCGTTTCTTTATTTACTCACAATATTGATAAATATGAAAACAATGCAATTATTCACAAAATCAAAGTACTTTTTAAATATTAGCTATTTACTTCCTGTTTCGATACTTGCAGTTAATTACAGAACAATTTCTATGATAAGAGGAGAGGTTTATATTCTATTCTTTTTGAGTTTACTCTTAAATAGATTCTTAAAGCTAGTTCAGAGTAAGTTTAAATACTCTCTATTAGATATTGCAGTTTTCGGCTTTCTCATAGGGTTACTTGCCTTGAGCAGACAGTGGGCTTTTTTACTTTTTCCAGGTTTTTTAATTCTTGTACTTACTATAGAAAAAACTTTTAGAAAAAAATACTTGATATTCATAATTCCTGTTTTTATTATCGGTTTCTTTGTTTCTTCGTGGTTTTATTTCAATCTTTATTTTGAGTATGGATCTTTCACATCATTCAATAAAGACTCATCTGGATTTAATCTAACTAATCAGCCTTTGTCATTTTACTTGCCCTTTGGCGAAGAAATATCATATATGTTTACAAAACCTATTCGACCTTATTATGGAAATACACTTTTACCCATACTTTATTCAGATTTTTGGGGGGATTACTGGGGGTACTTTGTATTCACCTCTAGATTCTTGGATGTAGGTAGAAATCAATTACTAATTGGCGATTACCTAGCAAGAGTAAATATAGTTTCATTAGTACCAACATTTCTTATATTGTTTGGATTTTATAAAATCTCTAAAAAATACAAAAAAGATACATTCATAAGGTACATATCTATCTCTGCAGCAGTTTCTTTTTATGGCTATTTATGGTTTTTAATTTCATATCCTGCGCTCCCAACAGGAGACACAATTAAGGCTACATATATGGTTCAGCTATTTAATTTGATTATATTTCTTTTTGCTTTATGGCTAGATCAATTTAAAAAAGTAAACTATAGAAATTATCTCATAATATTAGGAGTATTTATTTTTGTATTTTTTCATAATTTTTTAAGTTATCTTTCGCATTTTCCAATAAATTTTATTAATAATTTGTAGTTGTAAATTGAATAACCTTACAGTCATTGTGCCTTTTTTTAACGAGGAAGTATATTTAGAGAAATCAGTCAATAGACTTTTAAAGATAAAAGTATGTGATTCTATTATTCTCATTGACAATAACTCTTCAGACCAGTCACTTGAAATCGCTAAAAAATTAGCTCAGAAAAATAAGAATATAGATTTGTATCAAACAGATGAAGCTCAGGGTAAGGGAGTAGCACTTAATTTTTCCCAAAATTTAATTACAACAACACATGTGGTAATTCATGACGCTGATTTAGAGTATTTTCCTGAGGACATTGCTGAAATGTTCTCCCTAAGTGAAGAATTTCCTAATTCAATGATTCTCGGCTCAAGATTTATCGGTTATAAGGATAGAAAAAATGTCTATAAAAGAACCTACTTTGCCAATAAATTCATGTCTCTTTTCTTCTCAATTGTTAATTTTTATTATGTATCAGATGTAGCAACCTGTTACAAGATGATGCCGACAAACTTTTTTCGAAATATTTATATTAAAGAACAAGGATTTTCAATCGAGATTGAGCTATTATCTAAATTTTTAAAGTACAACAAATCAATAAAAGAATTACCTATTAAATATTCAGGAAGGTCATATACAGAAGGCAAAAAAATTAAATTAGTTGATGGATTTAAATATCTATATAACACCTTGAAATATAGGTTCATCAATTAGTAAAAAATAACTATAAAAGATTAATTATTTATTTAATAATTTTTATCACAATCTGTTTGTCGTTACTGAATGCTTTAGAACTATATTCACTTTCTTCAAATGTTTCAATCAATCTTTTTTATTCTCCCACTTCCCAACCTTTAAAATTTTAAAGTTTATCAAAAAGTATTTCCCACATAATAAAATAATAGCCCTTAAATTAGTTGACTAAGTTGCACAAGTTAAAAACTGTACGCAATAATCCCTCATCAGCCTGAATCATTCCTCTTTATTCTGCCCTAAGTCAGTCATCTGAGTCTCTCTTAGAATCGTGTATCTAGAAGTAGAATAAGTTATAATCAACTAAGGTCAAAAGGTTAGCCCATATCTGAAAAACAAGGGGTCGGCAGTTCGATTCTGCCTCTGGCCACAAAATGCATAAATACTTTAATCCACTTAATTATTTGAAATATGTAATAAAAAAAATAAATTCTTATCAAAAAAATAAAAATGAAATAAAAATAAATAAAATTAGCTTTTTAGAAAAAAGATTAAAAAATATAAATAATATAGATGAGTTATTAGATTTTCATTTTAACACTTACTCAGATTCAAATCATATTAATAAAGACATGTTTGAAATATTATTAGAAAATTCCAAAGGTTCAAGCATAAATATTTTAGAGACGGGAAGCGCTGCACACGGTACTAAAAGCTCAGTGCTTTTTGCTTGCTATGTTAAAATTTTTGGTGGACGATTTGATACCGTTGACACAAATCCAGAAATTAAATTATATTATAGTTTTTTAGAATCAAGTAATGTTAAATTTCATTCAGAAGATTCGTTAAAGTTTATAAATAATTTAGAAGAAAAATATGTGAATTCATTAGATATTATTTATTTAGACAGTTTTGATTTAGATATAAATAATCCAAGTTCATCTCAGAATCATGGATTAAATGAGTTTTTGTCATTGGATAAAAAATTGAAAAAAGGAGCAATAGTAGCAATAGATGATACTCCAGTCAGCTATGAACTATTTGGCAATACTCAAAAAAATGAGTTTGATTATATTCCGGGCAAAGGGCGATTAGTTTTAGATTTTCTTGATAAAAACCCAAATCTGTATGAAATTTTGTATCATAACTATTCTGTTGTTCTAAAAAAACTTTGAAACTAATTAAATGATTAGGTCAAATGGTTTGCCCTTACCTGAAAAACAAGGGGTCGGCAGTTCGATTCTGCCTCTGGCCACAGGGTTTTTCCCAACAGAATCAGAACTGTGCCATAAACTGTGCCAAGCACTATCTAAAACATCAATATTTATGGGGGTGTGTTTTTTATTTTTTGTGGGTTATTTGTTAATTTTAAAAATCTTACTTATTTTATTTGAATTGTAATAATATTCACTTTTGTCAAAAATATCTTGGCTTATATTAAGATCTCTTCCCATAATCAAGAAGCTTTCCGTACATAAAAAATTCTGATCGTTTATCTCGTAATAAAGATTCTCCTCTTTATTGGTAGAACAAATAACTAAATCTATATTATTTTGCAGGGACTGTTCAATGTAATTAGCTTTTATAATATTTCCATTGATAAAATTATCAATCATAAAATATTCATTGTGATTTGTAGGATGAACTATGTATATATCATTATTTTGCTCAAGATAAAAAAGAATAAGTAAATTATCTAATGCAAGAATAGAAAGATCCTTATTGTTTACTTCTTCCAATAGTTGTTCTGAAAGATTTCGTAAAGGATATTCTTCGTAAATTTGATTGTACTCTGACAGGTTTGAATATGAATTTGTTGCATAATTTGGAAAGTAAGTAAATAAAACTACTAAAAAACTAGTCAATAGAACTACTTTTAAATTACTTGAGAAAACCAAGGCCAAAGAAATTGAGACAAAGAACATAAGATAGATTAAATGATGATAATATCCTTTGTTTCCTGAATAAAAAAATAGTACTGAACAAAATACAAATAATATTATAGAAAGATTGTTACTGTCTTTAAAACTATTAAAAGCTAATTTAAAAAATATATTTAAGAGGTTGAAAAGTGGTATGAGAAATAAAAGGCATAAAAAAATATTTGTTTTAAAAATCGATTCTATAAAAACTCTGATATTATAAAAAAAATAACTATCAGTTGTTGTATAAGAAATTGGTATTTTGAAAATTGTAGTTAAATATACTTCAAATAATCCATTTAATGAATATATTATTGCCACTAGTAAGTGTGGAACACCAAAGCCCAAAAAAAATTTAAAAAATGCTTCTATGTAATTTTTTTTAAAATTTAAATATAGCGTAAATATAAATCCAACAAGAAATACTCCACTCCCAATATTGATTAAAGTTGAAAGAGAAAAGAAAAATCCTACGAGATAGAAAATGTACTTACTTCTCTTACTAAAACTTAAATAGAACCCAGTAGATAGAAAAGACAAACTCATAATTTCACTGTATTCTGCATTAGCCCAAGGTTGACTTGAGATAAGTAAATATAATAAAGATGAGACAATCGAAACAAGATAGCTTTTTCTTAATTTCCTATTAGCAAAAAAATAAATAACTAAAGCATTTAGAAACGTAAAAATATCAAATACTACTTTAAATAGTAAAAAGTTTTTGTTTGTAATTAGTAAGATAATGTAATTTAAGAAATAAAATAATGGTTGTTTGTTGTCCCATTGTCTCTCATATGGAAGAAAACCATCAAAAAACTCCTGGGAAATTAACAAAAAAGTGCTTATATCATGATCAAGAATTTCATATTGTAAAAAGTTATTTTGGGATAAAAGAGTAAATAAAAATATAATTGCAACAGGTACTAATTCAAAAATTCCATTTAATTCAAATTCTGAAATTTTCGAGCTTGAAGGTAACATCTCTTTATCGAAGATGTAGAGAGATAAAAAAAGAATTTGAAAAAAGAATAAAGAAAAATCGTACTGGTTATAAATCCCCATATAGATAAAGAAAACAATATTTATTGAGAAAAAAAGGTAGTGTCCATATTTTATAAACGTACAAAATAGATAAAAACCAAGCAACAATAAGTAAGAGCTTTTTAGTTTTGTTTCATTGAAACCAAAATTATTTAATAAAAAAAAGAATCCAACTAAAAAGATTAAATTAAAATATTTGTGAGAATTTTTACTCGAAAAAAAAATATCTAAAGTCTGCATATATGTTCTTACCCAATGATAAACAATTTAGTATTTGCATATATGAAAGTTAATATATTATTTTTGATTTCATTTAGTATTGTGATTAATAAATTTATAACTTTTTATTCTTCTTAAATAAGTATTTTACTGCTTCAATTATTATCGAGTAGTTCATTTTTGATATTCCGAGCTCTCTATCAACAAAAGTAATTGGCACTTCAACAACTTCTATATCAGAATTTAAGCATTTCACAACCATTTCAATCTGGAAAGCATATCCATCAGAGTTTGATTCTAAATAATTAGATTTTTTTAGAGCATTCATTGAATAAACTCTAAATCCACTCGTCATATCTTTCACATTTGACTGCTTTAAAATTCTTGAAAATAAATTTGCGTATTTTGAAAGCGTTTTTCTATATAAACTCCAACCAATTACTTTACCACCAGGAATGTATCTACTGCCTATTACTAATCTGTTAGGCCTTCGCTGATCTAATAGATTTTGTAAATCTGAAAATTGGTGTGAGAAATCCGCATCCATTTCTACAATATATTTATAGTTATTATTTTCAGCCCATTTAAATCCCTCTCTATATGCAGAACCTAGACCAAGCTTTTTATCCCTAATAATTAAATTAATTGAATTAAAATTAGTTGAAAATTTCTTTACAACACTAGCTGTACCATCTGGCGAGTTGTCGTCAATGATTAAAAGATCTAGATTGATTTTTTGTATACTCTCAATAAACTTTTCTATGTTTTTTACTTCGTTATAAGTTGGAGTTATGACCAATATACTCATACAATATATATCATAATCCCTCGATGATAGATTAAACTCAGTTCTTTTAGAGTTTGTTTCATGACCTAACAACCTCATACACCCTTGTTGAGTATGTTGAATTTCTTGAGTATCTTGAACATCTTAAAACTGTGACCAATCTGTGACTCACTCACTATTTAATTGTGATTTATTTACCGCTCACTGCGACCTAGAGCCTGTTAGCAACGAGCGTATAATCAACTTAAATTAGTTATAATGAAGAAAGGTCAAATGGTTAGCCTCTGTCTGAAAAACAAGGGGTCGGCAGTTCGATTCTGCCTCTGGCCACAAGTGTCAAATATAATCAAAAAATTAAATGAATACATCAATTTTACAGATGGCTTCTTTGTTGAGGCTGGAAGCTATGATGGAATCTTTTCATCCAACACTCTAACTTTAGAGAAAAATTTAAATTGGAAGGGTTTATTAATTGAACCAAATTTTGAAAAATATTTAGAATGTCTTAAAAATAGAAAAGATTCAATAACTGTTTCAGCAGCTTTATGTAGTTTCAAAGAATATAAAAAGAATAAACTTTTGTACTCAAAATATGATGGACCTTCCGCTTCCATAAATAACTTAAGACACAAAAAAAGAAAATTTATTATCAAAAAGAAAAATAAAATTAATTTAATTCCTCAATATGCGATACCCTTCTCTCTTTTAATGGATAATTTGGGTTTAGAAAATCAAGATGTTGATTTTTTCTCATTAGATGTTGAGGGTTATGAATATAGAGTCTTAAATGGGATAGATTTTGTTAAACACAAGCCAAAATACTTATTAGTTGAAGTTTATTCATATGATGAAGATAGAATTTTTAAACTACTTAAAAAGAAAAATTACAAAGAACCAATAAATCTTACAAACTACAACATGATAGATAATCCGACTTGGGATGGTTTACACCAAGATTATCTATTTATAAGTAAATAGTTTTAATTAAATTCACAAACTATAGAAAAATAAAAACTGTCACATAATCGTATCTTTAATCCATATTTCATAGCGCTCATTGTGTTTTAGAGCTTGTTAGAAATGAGCGATAAATTATGATGAGTAATGTAAAATGATGAAAGGTCAAGTGGTTTGCCTCTGTCTGTAAAACAAGGGGTCGGCAGTTCGATTCTGCCTCTGGCGACCAATGAATTAAAAAAGAAAGCCAAATTATGGTTAACAATTTAAAACATGGAAGATATCTTCTCTTGGAAAACTTAATGATAAATAAAAAATGACTCTTCTCCTATTTTCTGTATTTAACTTAGTGCTCACCCTTTTTTTAAGAGGATTGATTGTTTTTTACAAAATAATACTAAAAAAGAAGTTTGTTGTTGATCAACAACAAGTATTTGGTTTACCAGTTTTTATTTTTTTTCCAATCCTAGGTTTATTTTTAATAGGAAATATTTCAGTTATTGCAAATATTTTGATGTCCATCAATCAGTTTCGTATGATCATGATATTTATCGTCGGCGTATTCTTAATATTTAACTTTTATGAAAAATTTCAATTTGATAATAAATTACTACTGATTACTACTTTAATTGCAACACCTTGTATTTTGGCAATTAGCTCCTACGGTTTGAAGGTACATTTTGATGCTATAGATTATCATCTTAATTTTCAATACTGGATAAGAGAATCTAAAATTATATTTGGACTATCAAATCTATATATAGCCTACGGCTGGTCAACGATTTATGATTACATACTTTCTCATTTCTGGTTCGGAGATAATTTTATATTTTTACACTATGTTAATTTGTTATTTTTTACACTTTTTTATAATTTTATATTTTATAACTTAATTTACTCAAAAAACTTATTTTTAAAAGTAGCCTCACTGAATCTACTTATTTTTGGATTATTAGATAATTTTGGTATAGGCGGGGGTGCTAATGGATTTATCAACATCCAAATGATAGGAAAGCCAGATGTCTCTGTAGGTGTTTTGTTTGTAATCTGTTTTATGCTGTTTCTAAGAGATTTTATTGAAGATTATTACAGTTTGAATCACTTTATTTTCCTGACAACGCTGTCACTTTTTGCATTTCAGATTAAAATCGTTAGCTCCAGTCTGGTATTTCTCTTAATATATTATGTTTATAAACTTATCCATAAACATTCCTTTCTATCAATATTAAAAAAAACTAGTATCTTAAATCTATTCTTCTTTTTTTACTTATTAAAAAATATTTTCATTAGTGGTTGTTTAGTTTTCCCAGTTTCTTCAACTTGCTTACAAAGCCTATCTTGGTCGGACAAATCTAGAGTTTCACAGTTTTCCTATGATGTGTCTACAGGAAATAACTTTTCAATTTTGGGTTATGAATCTATAAATAGTTGGTTTAACGAATGGATTAATCATAGTTATAACTATCAAGTATTCACTAACTTTCTAATGTCGTTGATTATCATCGGAATATTTAATATCATTTTATTTAATAAGCGAGATAGATCCAAAAAAAATAAAACTTTTTTAATATATATGTATTGTAGTTTCCTAGTAGTAAGTTTTCTATATACAGGACCAACTTTTCGATATGGTTTTGGGCTTTACCTGGTTTTAGTCTCAGTAATTGCAATTAACAACAATATTGATAACTATAGTATTACTTCTCTCAGATTTAGATTTATTTATATTGGTTTATTTCTTATTACGCTTAGTTTAACTCCAAGAGCATATTCTTATCAACAATTTCTAAGTTCGCCTCTAAGTTTTTATGAGACTATAGATTCTACAAATGAATATTTAAATCACCCTGCCTTAATTGATGAAAAAGAAATAGAGTATGAATATTCTAAATGTTATATTTTAAAAACTTGTGTTAAGAATGATGACTATAAAAATATTGTAGAAGAAGTTAAAAGAGGATATTTATTTTATTCCAATAATAATTAGTTTTTTATAAATTCTTTTGCAGCATGAAAACAAAAATTTAATATTTTTTTATATTTTTTTAATAAAGATTTATTACCCCATGTGACACCTTGATTATTACCAACTAGGTTTTCTTTATATTTATATCTACTTACTTTAATATTTTGTCTCAAGGTTTCTTTTGTTGAAAATATATTAGGAATTGTTGTTTCACTTGGTATTTCAGACCATATTTTATTAAAATTTTCAAAAGTATATAGCCTTAGGGGGCAATTTACATCTCTCCAAATTTTAAATAGTGTTATAAAAAAAAGCACTTCTAGAAGTATTGTTATTCCTCCTCGGAAAAAACCGTCATTAAATCTATTTCTTTTGCCAATAACAAGACCTTCATTTTTGAGAGACAATAGAGATAGCAATTCTGCACTTTCGAGTTTTATATCAGAATCCATTGTTAATACAAAATCAATATTATTCATATTCAGGCATTCTTTACTCAGCCTGATTAGAGATTTTCCATGACCTAAATTTTCATTACTGTTACTAATCAGGATAATATTTATTTCTGAATTTTTTTTAAAGCCTTCTATGATCTCAATAGAATTATCTGTTGAATTATCATCATGCAATATTGTGTATATTTTAAAATCTTCTTTTTTTTCTATGTCACTTATAAGCTGTAATGTGTGTTTTAAATTACTTTGTTCATTGTAAAAAGGTATCAATACCGCCAGAGTTTGTTTCTCTAACGTCATTTTGTCATATTTAAAATTTGTTTAGCACAGGAAAATCCCTCTAGAATAGCTTGATCTTGATTGATATAAGTGTAGTTTGCTAACCGACCCGCAAACCACACATTAGTCTCGAGCTCGTCACTAATTTTTTGTTTTAAGTTCTTATTTTCATTTTCATAAAGATTATCTACTGTTACCACTGGATAGTGTCTATCTGCAGTACCTGTATATTCTTTTGCAACAACAGTTCCTTTGATTTGCTGTCCTGTTGCGTGTTTTGTTTCAACAGTTCTCACATAAGGGACTTTTAGACTGGGATAATTTATTACATAATTTTCAGTCATGTGAGAATTTTCTTCTGTTAAATCAAAATATTCGGGTTCTAGCCTTATTCCCCTCCACTTAAGAGTATCAACTCCTAAAAACTCATCAAGAGGGCATGTTAAGACTATATGGTCGTATGAAAAATAATCTGATATATTTTCAAAATCTAAAGTTTTTGAGAAAGTGACATCTGTATTTTTTAATATTGACTCAATTATTGGCGTTACACCCTGAGGATGAAAGTACTCATATTTATCTCTGAATAATCTTTTATAACCATCACTCCTCAGCTCAACTCTTTTTGGTGCAAAACTAGATGATAAACTACTTAATTCGTCACCCCATTGTTTTATTGAGTAACCTTCTATAAACATTTCGTATAAAGTTTTCCCCATCATTGAGACTATATAATCAATAAAGGTTTCTCCTTCTGGACTATTTGGTAGATTTTGTAAATCTTTTTCTATATTTTTCCAGTTGGGAAGTCTCATAAGTTCATCTATCTGAGGTGGCCACGAGAGCAACATTTTTTCATCAAACATATCAATTTCAGTAATAACTTTATGCTCATACTTTCTTGTAAGTCCGTGTTTGTTTACAAACTTAGCAACTTCCTCATTTGATGTGTGAAATATATGTGCTCCATATGGCTCCCATACAACCTTGTTAATTTCAGAGCTACTAGAGTGACCGCCGACAATAATGTCTTTTTCAACGACTAGAACATCTACATTATTTTTCTGAAGAATATTTGCAATGGTTGCACCCGTCCACCCAGCTCCAACAATTAATACTTTTTTATTCATGTATTTGGATTTTAACACTAAATTTTTAATAGAATAGTTTCGCAAAGTTAGTATTTATCAATTGATAATTATTTAATTTGTCCAATTATTTAATTTGTCCAATTATATAATTTGCAATTTCAAGACTCCCAATGCGTGTTAAATGAACACTGTCATAGTACATTAATTCTGTACCTTTAGTCGCATAGCAATTAACGTAGGAATTTGACATACAAAGAAATTCTTCGGGATAAACTCTTATAATTTTTTCACTTTTCACTGAATCTAGTACGTTAATCAAATTCTGGTTATTACCAAACCATTCATCTGCGTTATACAAAAGATCATTTTTTGTATCATAATCATCATAAATTATTACATTAGGAACGTTAAAACCAGGACTTGGTATCGGATAAATCAAAATAGTGTTTAGATTATTATTAACAATGTATTCAAGTTTTGTTACAAAGTAATCTAACTCAATTTCATCCGCGAGGAAACCCCCGTATATTACAAAGTCAAATTCATTTTTTTCTATGAAATTTGTAAATTCATAAAGATTATTTGGTGCTACAGTTTTAGTTGGATTTGCAAAATAATCATGACCGACTAAAAAAGTTATCTTGTAAGGTATATCTTCTCTATTTTGATATACATGAAAAGCAAACGGGTCCATTAAAGAATTTCCAATAAGCAATATAGATTTGTTTTGATCCTGATTAAATTCACATAAGTTATCGATACTTCTTTGGAAACAATTTTCACCATCAATTTGAATGAATCTAGATTCATTAAATTGCTCACTTAATTGTGACGAAGACAGGTCAGTAAAATTTGGATTATTTATAACGTAAAAATAAGTGCTTAAATTTACAATAAACAAAATAAAAACAAGTGTTACAGCTTTTTTATTTGTATAATTTAAAAACCTTTTTTCCACATTTTTATAAGAAAAACAAGAAATAAAATATAAAGAAATTAGAGATATGAAAATTATGTAGTTGTTCAATTCATAGTTAATTGTTAATAAATATTTTCTTATAAAGGCAAATAGAGGTTGGTGAATCAAGTAAATAGAATATGAGATCGTTCCAAGATTAAAAAGAAAGTTTTGAGAATTACTTAATTTAGAATTTGTACTGTCTTCATAAAAGAAAGTTGATATTGCAATAAAGACCACAATTTTTATAAATATATTATTTATAAATGAGTCATCCAGTAAGAATAATATTCCAGATAAAAAGAAAAATAGATGACGAAATTTATGAAGGTTTACGTTTAAAGATTTATTTGCTAATTTAACCATCAGCAATAGGCCAAAAATAAATTCCCACACTCTGAATCTGGTTGAATAAAATTGAACTATAGGAGATATTGGTACCAGGTGCTGGATAATCATTATCAAAAAAATAGCATTTATAGTAAAGTCAAAATTTTTAATGAAGTATTTAAATAACACATATATAAAAAAAGGAAACAATATATAGAACTGTTCCTCTATTGAAAGACTCCATGTGTGAAGCAATGGGTAAAGTTCAGTATTTTCAGAGGTATAAGAATCTAAATTTTGTAAAAAAAAGTTCGAAACAAATAAAAGGCTAGATATTTGGATACTTATAAATTCGTAAAGCTCCTTGGGTGTGAACATCATAAGAGCTAATGGAGTTGATATTATTAGAAGTAAATATAAAGCTGGAAGGATTCTTTTAATTCTTCTTGTGTAAAATTCACGAAAATTAAAAGTATCCTTATTCAACTTTGAAATAATAATATTCGATATTAAAAAACCTGAAATTACAAAAAATATGTCTACGCCAATCCAACCAATAGAAAAAAGTCTAAAATCTAAGTGATAAAAAACAACCAGGAGAACCGAACCAGCTCTCAACAAGTTAATATTATTGTTAAAGCCTATTCTTTTAATATTACGAATGGAGTCATTTTTGCTCAGTAAAAAAGGGATGACTAAAAGAACAGACACATGGTCTAGAAAGTTATCAATACTGTAGTCGTATCTTATAAAGTAAATTAATAAATACAGAACCGTTATCGAAAGTTTTTCTAATTGCATATTTTCTCTATTTTTTAGAAAAATAAAAGATATCGAAATCCAAACTAATAAAAAATATTTTAAGACTAAAAAAAATCTTGTACTGTAGAAAATATACTTATAAATTAAACCATCCTGCTCAGAGTTCTGTTCAAGTATTATTTCATAATTGTAAATTTTCCCTAGACAGCGAATATTTTCAAAATTTGCCATGACAGAAATCTCTTTAGGAATATTCTTCTTCTCGTAGTTTGCATATATAGACGGTATTTCAATTGAATTGCAATTATTTGAACTATTAAGGTCTATTATATTAAGGGCAAAAATACTTCCAAAAATAAATATCGCTAATAAAAATATATTAAATCTATTTAAATTATCAGCTTTTTTTGACAAAGCTATGTAATTCATAAATTAATTACGCTTTCACCTTCTAAGATTCAAATAAGCAGGTTTTTCATAATTAATAAAGTTATTTAAATCAAGATCTTCTTCATTTTCCGGCCTGTAGATTTTAATATTAGTAAAGGAGTCACTAATTATTCCATCATCATTAGCAAAATGAGTAAAGCCCAATGCTCCATAATCCTCATCTCTCCCAACCCCTACAATTTTTACAGGTAGCTCATCTTCATTCAAAAAATTTCTTATGAATTCAAAGGGTCTAAATAAAATAAATGGAGTGATTGAATAGACTATGGGTTTAAATCCATCCATAGCCATACCGCTGGCCATGCCCATCATGAGTTGTTCGGAAGCTCCAGGATTGATAACTCTCTTAGGAAAATCTTTTTTTAACTTGTCAAAAAAACCAAATCCCACATCACCTAGAATAAAATAAATCTTATCATCATGAGACATTTCATGATATAAATTTTCAGAAAAAGTTTTTCTCATAATAACTCAATCGCTTTAAGGTATTCCTCTTCACTAATTTGGTCGTAATGTGCCGAAATACCTTTTAACCCAAAATATTCTACAGTCGTTCTTTTAAAATTTACTTTTGGATGGAATACTTTTATTTTTCTTTCTAACCAATCTAAATCTACTTCTCTATATGCAGCAAACCCGTTTGCATTTACAAATATTTTTAAATTATCTAAATTTTGTTCGTGTGCAAATTGTAAAGATTCCCAGACAGATCCCTCAGAACACTCACCATCAGAAATTAAACAATAAACATCTCTATTTCTATTGATATAAGCTCTACCTACTGCTGCGGTTATTCCCATACCTAAGCTACCAGTTGAACAAAAAACTTTTCTTTCTTCGTCTCTTTTTGGGTGTTGTCCTAAATCCATTAATAATTTTTCAGCATCAAATCCAAAGTATTTTTCTATTACTACGTACAAACTCATTGCGGCATGACCATTTGATAAGATAAATATATCATCTTCATCCATTTTTGAAAAAATTTCATCTACTATATCCAAACATGAAAAATAACTTCCTATGTGATGAAGTTGATGTTTGTAAGATATCTCCAGCAATCTTTTGAATAGTTTTTTGTCAGACATATCAACTAATTATACGGTATATTCTTTTTTCATTCTATAATTACAACAAGAAAGTATTTAAAAATAAGGTAAAATTTTGTTCAATTTTCAAACAAACGTCCAAAACTATTTCGAGCACTTAAATTCTATTAATAATTTAAAATCACTTTTTAATATTTCAATTGAAACAGACAGTTTCATCATTGTTCCTTTTTCCACTGGAATTAATAAATCAGAAATATATCAAAATTTAACTTTAAGTAATAGTAAAGATTCTCAAATATTTATTATCTACGATAATAACTTCAACCTAACTGCACACTTAAAGGTTCAAATTAAAGATGCTAAAAATGAAGTTTTCGAGATAAACGAAATATCTATATTAACTAAAAATATGGATTTAATAAGGGAGTCAATACATAGTTTAGCTAATTCGCTAAGTGAGCATTTGCTTTGTAAAGAAGTTCATGTTCAAGATAAAATAGTTAATTTAGTAAATGAAAAAATTGTAAATAAACCTAAAGATATAATTTTGACTGCAGGACCATTAGTTTCCAATTATGAAAAAATATATGTACAAGATGCAGTAGAGAATGGGTGGAATAATGACTGGGGAAAATATTTACATGAATTTGAGACAGAGTTTAAAAAATTTACTGATACGGAGTATGCAATTGCTACATCTTCATGCACAGGAAGCCTCTACTTATCACTACTAGCTTTAGGTATAGGACCTGGTGATGAAGTAATAGTTCCAGAACTTACATGGGTAGCAAGTGCTAGTGCAATTAAATACACTGGTGCAGAACCGGTATTTGTAGATGTAAACAAAAGTGACTGGACGATGTCTTCAGAAAATATTGCTGAAGCCATCACTTCAAAAACCAAAGCAATTATGCCAGTTCACTTATATGGGAATCCCTGCAAGATGGATGAGATCATAAAAATCGCAAAATCCAACAACTTGAATATTGTAGAGGATGCAGCCCCTGCAATTGGCGCGACTTTTAAAAATAAAAAAGTTGGTAGTTTTGGTGACATTGGTTGCTTTAGTTTTCAAGGAGCAAAACTTCTAGTTACAGGAGAAGGCGGGATGATCGTAACTAATGACGAAAATTTATACAACAAGATGATTAAGTTAAACGATCACGGAAGAGTACCAGGTACTTTCTGGATTGATCAATTAGGGTACAAATTTAAAATGTCAAATATGCAAGCAGCATTTGGACTAGGACAGTTAAGAAATATTAATCTATTAATTAACTCAAAGAGAAAAATTTACGAAAGATATAGTCAAAACTTGTCAGATATTTCAAATATTGAGATTAATAAACCTTTAGAAAACTCAGAAAGCATTTTCTGGATGACCAGTATTACAGTTAATCCAGAGACCGGCAGCAATAATCAAAAATTTATCGACTATCTAAGAACAGAAAATATAGATACAAGGCCAGTTTTTCCACCAATTAGTCAATATCCAATTTGGAATAGAAAATATGCACCTCAACCAAACGCAAAATTTATTTCAGATAACTCCGTTAACTTACCCAGTGGTGTGAAATTGAAAGAAGTAGAAATTGATTATATTTCAGAAAAAATAATTAATTATTTAGAGAAGTTTGGAGATTGATTTGAGTAAAAGTAAAATTATTATCTGTGGAATACCTGAAATTGTTGAGCTAATAACTCCTACTATAAGAAATCACAGTGATAAACAGCAGATAATTATCATTACTCCTGAGGAAGTAAAAAATCAAACTGAATGTGAACGTTTAATTTTTGAAAATTTAGAGAATGAAGATAGTTTCCTTATTTCTGCATATTGGCCTTGGAAGTTTTCAAACCAAGTTCTTAAAGAGTTTAAAAGTAATTCTTTAAATTTTCACCCATCCCCACTCCCTAAAGATAGAGGTTGGTACCCGCATGTTCATCAGATACGTAAAAATACGATGGCTGGTGTCACTTTGCATGTTCTTGAAAGTGAGTTAGATGTTGGGCCCATATGGATACAAAAAGATATTAAATTATCATTTCCTATCACAGCAGGGGAAGCACATACAATATTAAAAAAAGAAATTGTATCTCTATTTAATAAAAATTGGTCGTTGATTATAGAAAAAAAATTAACACCAAAAAAACAGTTAAGTGACGGTAATTTTCACTCAAAATTTGAATTAGGCAACCCTGAAATAATAGAAATTGAAGAAGGCTCTAAAGAAGAGACTTTTTTAAGGATATTATCGAGCAGAAATATAGGAAAAAAATCATTCATAAAAATTAAATATAGTGATGAAAGTGATCGATTTATTCATATAAGTTATTCTGATGACGGAGAATTAATCTAATTTAAAAGTTAATTTCTTCAGTTATAGAGTGTTTTATTTCTGGCCTTACATGTCTATAGATTGAAAAGATATACTCGCCGAGTATTCCCAAAACTAAAAATTGTATTCCTGAAAAGAAAAACAAGAACACTATCAATGTAGGTATGCCGGGTTCTGCCGTTGAGGGATTAACTAATGCTAAAATTAATGAAACCGTTCCATATATTAAGCTAATTAAAGAAATTGTTAACCCTAGGATTGTTAAAAATCTAGTTGGTCTTTTAGAAACTGATGTAAACGCATTAATTGCAATGTCAAAATTTTTAAAAAAGTTTACTTTTGACTTACCCCGAACTCTCTTCTGCCAGTTAAACTCTACAAATTCAGCTTTAAATCCCGTTTGTTTGATCATCGTTCTCAAAAAAGGGTCTTTATCATTACTATTAAGAATTATTTCGGAAATTTCAGTAGTTATTAAACAAAATTCTCCCGTCCCATTTGGAAGACCCAAGCCACTAAACTTATTTATTAAAGAGTAGAAAGTATTTCTAAAAAAGGATGTTAAAAAGTTTTCATTACGATTTTTTCGTACACCAAAAACTATTTTTGAATCCTTCTCTTCCATAATTTCTAACATTTGTGGGATTATTTCAGGAGGGTCTTGAAGATCTGCCGGAAGCTGCACTAAAATTATCTCTCCTTTTGTAAAAGATAATGCACTAAACATACTTTTAAAAGCGCCAATATTTTTTGAATTTCTTAATACTTTTATTCTTGAATCTTTTTTTGCCTCATCTCGCAAAAGATTCATAGTATTATCAGTTGAAGCATTATCAGTAAATATATGTTCGTATTTGTAATTAGGTAAATTTTCCTCAAATACTTTTCTTAATCTTTCTATACATTCTTGTATATTTTCTTCTTCGTTAAAGCAAGGAGTAATTATAGATATCAGTTTCATTTTTTATATTTAATTATTTTATAGTAATGTTACATAGAAATTTTCTTAAATTCGCACTAATGAGAAAACATATCTAGATAATGCTTTATTTGAGCAGTAACTACAGTACCTAAATCATCTGAATTCTTATTTTTTTCCCAATCATATATATTCTCAATAATTTCCTCAACATTGTAGAAATGATTCCATAGGAGAGTATTTTTTGCCTTCGTCGAATCTATCCTTAATGCATTCGATTCTGATATTTTCTCTTTTTTTTCAATAGTTACTGATATATTAGATTTAAATTTTTTGATAATCTTATTTGTCAATGTGATAACACTAATCTCATTTAGCTCATCAGAGTTTAAGTTGAACTTATCATAAGTATTATTTAGAGCATGATGTTGAGCGGTAAGGACATAACCACCTATTGAGTCAAGGATAAACTGCCAAGGTCTTATAGAGTCTGGATTTCTTAAAGAAAGATTTACGTTTTCATTAATCGATTTTAAAATGTCTGTTAATATCCGATTCTCTCCTCCGTCACCACCTCCTAAGACGTTTCCTGATCTGACTACAGATATTTTATTGAAAGAATCCTTATCATTATTAAAAACGTCAACAATATTTTCTACTGCAACCTTTGATGCACCATAAAATTCAAAAGATCCTAAGGGACTGTCTTCTAAATTCTTTTTTTCAGGGTATTTATAAACTTTATCTGTAGTTGCTACAACCGTTGTAATTTTTTTATCTGAATTTACTACCCACTCTAAGATATTAAAAGAGCCCATAATGTTAGTCTCAAGAGTAGATTTTGGATCTAATTTACTAGTAATTACTAAAGATTGGGCAGCTAAATGAAAGATTACATCAGGATTTAGCGAATTTAGGTAAGGTACTAAATCGTGTTTATTTTCTATGTCTATAAAAGTATTTTTGTTATCTTTTTCAATTTTGTTATATTTATCAAAGATTTCACTATGTACGCCTTCTTTAGAGATTCCATATACATCTGCTCCGAGCATTAAGAGTAAAAGATTTAACCAGAAACCTTTGAAACCAGAGTAGCCAGTAATCAATACCTTCTTATCTTTCCAAAAATTAGTATCAATCATTTGCCCACGGAATTTTGCCATGATTGTCTTTAATAAATTTTTCCAATGTTTGTTTCTCCCTAATTGTATCTACAGGATACCAAAACCCCTTATGTTTAAAGGCAAGTAAATTATGTGATTGAGAAAGATTTTCTAATGGAGAGTCTTCGAATGCTGTTGAGTCATTCTCAATATATTCAAGCACTTTATTGTCAAGAACGAAATAACCTCCATTTATCCAGCCTTCTTTTGATTGTATTTTTTCTCCAAAATCAATGACAATATCATTTTCAATCGTTAAGCTACCAAATCTTGCGGGGGGCCTTACAGCCGTTACTGTGGCTAATTTATTATGACTTTCGTGATAATTAATTAATTCAGTTATATTTACATTTGAGAGTCCATCACCATAAGTCATCAAAAAAGGTCCATCCAAATATTTTTTAGCTTGTTTGATTCTTCCTTCTGTTGCTGTCTCGATTCCAGTATCTAGTATTTTAATTTTTATATCTTCTCTAAGATAAAAATATTCATCAGCATCTTTTAACTTTTGATTTTCGAAATATTTAAAAAAATAATCAATTTTATATCCTCCCAATATAATAAAATCTTTGATCCCGTGTTTAACATAATGGTCAATGATATGGATAATTAATGGTTTTCCATCTATTTCGATCATTGGTTTTGGTTTAATATCGGTTTCTTCCATAAACCTTGTGCCCTTACCCCCAGCCAGAATTAGTGCTTTCACAATCAGCTATTCTTTTCTATAAAATTTCTAGTTTCTTCAATCACAAAGTCCAGCATATCTTGAGTAAGACCTGGGTATACCCCCAGCCAAAAAGTATTTTCCATAACATAGTCTGCAACTGGATGATTATTGTTAGATTCTAAACCTGCATCCATGTAGGCTGGTTGTTTGGTTATATTGCCTGCAAACAATAATCTTGTTCCTATTTTCCTTTCTTCGTAGAATTTTAATAAATCATTTCTTTGAAATGTAGCTTTAGAATTTAAACTAAGTGGAAAACCAAACCAACTCGGCT
>Ga0181598_1000758_pt1 | contig 31685 bp, 27 predicted proteins | sample 041ome_4_FD_153295 | JGI IMG/M metagenome (GOLD analysis project Ga0181598, IMG submission 153295) | Coastal salt marsh microbial communities from the Groves Creek Marsh, Skidaway Island, Georgia - 041404US metaG (spades assembly) | ecosystem: Environmental > Aquatic > Marine > Intertidal zone >... | reverse complement strand
TAACAATCCCAATCAATTTTGGTCATTCAAGTTTATCCCTTTTAATAATCTTGAATGACCTCAAAAAATAGGAAGAAATTATGACTTTAAAAATAAATGATACAGCACCAAATTTTGATGCTGAAACTACTAAAGGCAATATTAATTTTTATGAATGGTCGGGAGATAGTTGGGTAGTATTATTTTCTCATCCAAAAAACTTTACTCCAGTGTGCACTACAGAACTTGGAGCATTACAATCAATCAAGCATGAATTTGATAAACGAAATGTAAAAATTTTAGGTTTGAGCGTTGATCCAGTGGAGGACCACAATAAATGGAGTGATGATATTAAAGATGTAACAGGTCACTATCCTGAGTATCCTCTCATAGGAGACAAAGATCTTTATGTTGCTAAAACATATGGAATGCTTCCAGCAAATATTGAAGGATCATCACAAGGCAGAACGGCAATTGACAATGCGACGGTAAGAAATGTTTTTGTCATTGGCCCTGATAAAAAAATTAAATTAATTTTATCTTACCCAATGGCAACAGGAAGAAACTTTCCAGAAATTCTTAGAGTGATTGACTCTTTGCAATTAACTGTAAAACATAAAGTTGCAACTCCAGCTAATTGGAAACAAGGAGAAGATGTAATTATTGTTCCTGCAGTAAAAGAGGATGAGGCTAAAACTTTATTCCCAGATGGATGGAATACCGTCAAACCTTATCTAAGAATTGTTAAACAACCAAATATTTAAAACACAACAAAGGAAAAAAATGAAAAAAATAATAAGTACAATATTTTTTATTTTCTTTGCAACATCAGTTTTTTCAGCAGAACCGCTGGTTGATGTTTCATGGCTTAATAAAAATTTAAATAATAAAAAAATATTTATTTTAGATATACGAAATAAAATTGATAATGGATCATATGAAACTTTTAAATTAGCTCATATTCCAGGATCGGTTCATTCTGATTATTTAAAAGGTGGATGGAGAGCTGAAATTAAAGGAGTAGTAGGACAATATCCTGGAACGAAGCACTTAGAACAATTAATTGGAGGTTTAGGAATAGACAACTCTAAACATGTGGTTATTGTATATGGTGGTGCTAACTCAACAGACTTTGGTAGTGCTGCTAGAATCTATTGGACATTTAAAACTTTAGGACATCAAGAAGTTTCTATTTTAAATGGTGGATTTAATGCTTGGCAAAAAGCTGGTTTACAAACAGAAGCTGGTGAAAATAAAATTACTCCATCCAAATTTGTAGCTAAATTTGATAAAAAATACTTAGCTGATTACAAAGAGGTTAGAGATGCAAGAAGAGATCGAAATGGTTACACTCTAATTGATGCAAGACCCGTAGAATTTTTTAAAGGAGAAAAGAAATTTGCTACTATTGAAAGAGCTGGAACGATACCTACCGCAAAAAACCTTCAAGAATCAGCATTAATTGATACTAACTCATCGATTAAATCAGCTGATGAAATTAAACAATTAGTCAAAGCAGCAGATCTGAAAGCGAAAAAAGGATTTGTAACTTTTTGTAACACAGGACATTGGGCTGCCACTGTTTGGTTTGGGTTAAGCGAAATTGCTAAAGTTCCAAACGTAAAAATGTATGATGGCTCTATGGCGCATTGGACCATCAATCCTAAAAACGAAGTTATCAAAGGCTAATAATCTTTTGTTCACCTAGGTTAATATATTAACCTAGGTGTTAGCTTTTAATTTAAAAATATTATACTTTCCCTTATGGAAAATTTCAGGAAAAGTGAAATACCTTATCTTTTAGTTGGAATTTTTTTATCTATTTTTTTATTAAATTTTTTATATCAAGAATTAGGTTTAAGACACGTATTAGTTTTTAGTATTGGTTTAGCTCTTGGTATAACGTTATACCATGCTTCATTTGGTTTCACAGGTGGATGGAGAGATTTTATTGAAAATAATAAAAGCAATTCTTTAAGAGCTCAAATAGTAATGCTCGCATTTGCCATTGTACTTTTTTCCCTTTCCATTGGTAACAAAAGTTTAATTTATGATGGAAATATGGTTGGCGCTATCGCTCCTGTCAGTCTTTCAGTAATTGTTGGATCTTTCATTTTTGGATTTGCAATGCAATTGGGTGGAGGTTGTGGATCAGGAACTTTATTTACCGCAGCTAGTGGAAATATAAAAATGTTTATTACTCTAATTTTTTTTATTATTGGCTCTTTAGTCGGTACCTATCATTTCTCTTTTTGGTCATCCTTACCATCTCTTGGTGCAATTTCGTTGCTGGATAAATTTAATTTATATGAAAATATTGGGATGCAACTTAGTTTCTTAGTATTGTTATATATTTTTTTCTCTTATTTGGAGTCAAAGCGTAACACACAAATAAATCATTTAGATATTTTCAAAGCATCTAATTTTAATTTAATCAAAGGACCTTGGCCTTTATTTTTAGGTGCTATTCTTTTGGCAATATTAAATTTTTTTATGCTACATGCTGCTGGTCATCCTTGGTCTGTAACGTTTGCTTTTGGATTGTGGGGAGCCAAAATTGCAAATATCATTGGTATCAATGTTGCTCAGTGGGATTTTTGGCAATTGTCCTACCCTAGCACCGCTTTAGAAAATAGCGTTCTTGCAGATCCAACAACTGTATCTAATTTGGGAATTATTCTTGGAGCTTTGATAGCTGTAAATTTAGCTGGAAAATTTTCCAATAAATCAAATGTAAATTCAAAATTATTTTTTGCTGCAGTAATCGGAGGTTTTTTAATGGGTTACGGCGCAAGATTGGCTTTTGGATGTAACGTAGGAGCCTTATTTAGCGGCATAGCTTCTGGAAGTGTGCACGGCTGGGTTTGGTTTTTATTTGCATTTATTGGCTCTATTTATGGCGTTAAAGCTAGGAAATATTTCTACTAATGAAAAATATTCTATACTGTTTGTTTTTAATTTTAATCATAGTTCTAGCTCTTATGGATCACGACAATAGAGGGGTTGCATACAATCCTTTATTTCACAAAAGTGGAGATGATAATTCTAGTAATATTTCTATGCCTTGTGGTCTTGGTGGATCGCACAATCATAAACATTAAATATTGACTTTTTAATTCAATTATTATTTAAAGTTAGCAGCGCTGATTTAGTTCAAATTGCGGGCGCTTTATAAAACCAGCTAAAGCGATTGTAACCACCGCTCTAGCCGGTGGTTTTTTTTTGGAAACTCCATTTAAAACTGCCGAAAATTTGTTCATAAAAATTATGAAAAAAATTGATTTAAAATTAAGCTTTGAATTTTTTCCTGCAAAAAACTCTGCTGCTGAAGAGCAGGCTTGGGATAGTTTAAAAAAATTAGAAAATTTTAATCCTGAATTTTTTTCAGTAACTTTTGGTGCTGGTGGTGGAGAGCGATTAAAAAGCGATTCTTTTGTCAAAAAAATAGGTAAAGACTCTCTTGTACCGGTGGCAGGTCATCTAACTTGTGTAGATATGTCAAAAGAAGAGATAAATGATTTGGCACTTGGTTGGTTTGAAAAAGGTATAAACAAAATTGTAGCTTTGCGAGGTGATGTTAGGGAAGCAAATAAAAAATACGTACCCCATCCAAACGGCTACATCAATGCTGCAGATATGTGTTTGGGATTAAAAAAATTAGCAAATTTTGATATTGCAGTTGGAGGTTACCCAGAAATTCATCCTGACTCAAAAAATAAACAAGATGATATTGATAACTTAAAAAGAAAAATAGACTCAGGAGCTGATAAAATCATTACACAATATTTTTTTGATAAAGATGTATTTCTCCGATACCGGGATGAAGTGATTAAAGCAGGAATAAAAGTTCCTGTAATACCTGGAATAATGCCAATTTCTAATTTTAAAAAAATAAAAAATTTTAGTGCTATGTGTGGAGCTTCTATTCCTGAATGGGTAGCAAGTGAATTTACAAATTTAGATCAAACACCAGAAGTACAGCAGTTTGTAGGAGCAAGTTTAGCTAGTGATTTAGTTAAAAAACTAAAAAAAGAAGAAGTAAATGAATTTCATTTTTATACATTAAATAAATATGAATTAACTTTTGCTGTGTGTTCAAGGCTTTTGTCTTTGCAGAGCAATTTAAATAATGAACAAAATAAAGGAGAAGTAAGAGCATGATACAAGTCGCATCAATTGGTTATCCTAGAATAGGTCCAAAAAGAGAATTAAAAAAAGCCCTGGAGCAATTTTGGAAAGGTGAAATTCAAGAGCAAGATTTACACAATGTTGCTAAAAATTTACGCAAACAAAATTGGCAAACGCAAAAAAGTGCTGGTGTGGATTTAATTTCTTCAAATGATTTTTCATTTTATGACCAGGTGCTTGATGCAATTTGTTTATTAGGAGCTGTTCCTAAAAGATATAAGTGGGATGGACAGGAAGTAAATCTTACAACTTACTTTGCAATGGCAAGGGGTTCACAAACTGCAGACTTGGATGTTCCTGCATTAGAAATGACAAAATGGTTTGATACAAACTATCATTATCTAGTTCCTGAACTTTCTGCAGAACAAACTTTTAAATTAAGTTCTAATAAACCATTTGAAGAGTATGAAGAAGCTAAGCAAGCTGGTTTTGATACTAAGCCTATTATTCTTGGTCCTCTAACATTTCTTCTTTTAGCTAAAGGCATTGATGGATTTAATACCATTAATTTATTAGATAAAATTTTACCAATTTATAAGCAAATTGTTGAAAAATTTTCTCAATTGGGAGCTGAGTGGATACAAATTGATGAACCAATTCTAGTAAAAGACTTAGACTCTAATGTTGTATCAAAGATTAAAGATACGCTTAATCAAATTAAAGGTGCTGCTGGAAATTGCAAAATCTTATTAGCTACATACTTTGAGGATCTAAATGAAGATGTAAAAAATCAAGTTTTTGAAAGTAATGTAGATGTTGTGCATTTAGATTTGGTCAGAGGCAGCAAAAATAAGGAATATGTCAAAAACTCAAATAAAAAACTTTCCTTAGGATTGGTAGATGGAAGAAATGTTTGGAAAACAAATTTACAAGAAAAAATTAATTTCATAAAAGATAATATTTCTAATGATGTAATTATTGCTTCTTCTTGTCCCCTGCTTCATTCCCCATATGATCTAGAATTAGAACAAAAAGTTCCTGTTGAAATCAAAAGATGGCTTTCTTTTGCAAAACAAAAATTACTGGAGCTTAATGTTATTAAGGGTTTTATTAATGAAGGATCTCATCGGGAGGCTTTGGACAACAATGCTGCAGATATTCATGATAGAGAAACTTCAAAACTAATTCATGATAATGCTGTTAAAGATAGAATTAAAACAATTAATAAATCTATTACAGAGAGAAAATCTAGTTATGTGGATAGGGCAAAAATTCAAAAAAATATTTTTTCTCTTCCAAAATATCCCACAACAACTATTGGCTCATTTCCGCAGACAACTGATGTTAGGCAAGCAAGAGCTAAATTTAAACGTGGGGAACTTGATGAAACAAGCTATGAAAAGTTCCTAGAGGAAAAAACAATTGATACTATTAGAAAACAGGAATCAATCGGAATAGATGTTATTGTTCATGGAGAGTTTGAGCGTAATGACATGGTAGAATATTTTGGTGAACAGCTGAAAGGATTCACTTTTACTTCAAGTGGATTTGTTCAAAGCTATGGATCACGTTGCGTAAAACCTCCCATTATTTTTGGTAATGTATCAAGACCCAAACCAATGACTGTTAGATGGTCAAAATTTGCTCAGGAACAAACAAAGCAAATTGTGAAAGGAATGTTAACTGGACCTATTACCATTTTACAATGGTCATTTGTTCGAGATGATCAACCAAGAAAATTTACAGCCCAAGAGATTGGTTTTGCAATTAGGGATGAAGTTGAGGATCTTGAAAAAAATGGAATTCGAATGATCCAAATTGACGAACCAGCACTAAGAGAAGGGCTTCCATTAAAGAAAAAAGATTGGAAAGATTACCTTTCTTGGTCTGTTGATTGCTTTAAAATTTCAGCTGCAGTCGTTAAAGATGAAACGCAAATTCATACACATATGTGTTACGCGGAGTTTGAGGACATTATCGATTCAATTGCAGCATTAGATGCAGATGTTATTTCTATTGAGACCTCTAGATCTAGAATGGAGCTTCTGACAACTTTTGAGAAGTTTAAATATCCAAATGAAGTTGGACCTGGTGTTTATGACATTCACTCACCACGCGTTCCATCTCAAGATGAAATGAAGATCCTTATAGAAAAAGCATCTAAGCTAATTGATCCATCAAGAATATGGGTTAATCCAGATTGTGGACTAAAAACTAGAGGGTGGCCAGAAACGATTGATGCATTAACTAAAATGGTTAATGCCGCAAAAGAATTAAGGGTAAGCTAATTGAAAAAAAAATTTAAGTTAGAAACAAATCTAGTTAGGGGTGGCCTAACTAGATCTAACTTTAAAGAAACATCAGAAGCTATTTTTTTAAATTCTGGATTTGTTTATGACTCGCCAGAACAAGCCGAGGCAATTTTTTTAGGAAAACAAAAAGGCTTTCAATATACACGGTATGCCAATCCAACTATAGAAATGTTTGAGCAAAGACTTGCTCTGCTGGATGGGTCAGAAAGCTGCTTTGCTACAGCAAGCGGTATGGCTGCTGTTTTTGGATCGATGATGTGTCAATTACAAGCTGGAGATCATGTCGTTTCAGCTTCAGCCCTTTTTGGATCTTGCCGATATATTTTAAAAGATATTCTTCCAAAATTTGGTATTGAAGTAACATTTGTTAATGGAACAAATTTAAATGAATGGAAAAAATCTATAAAAAAAAATACCAAAATTTTCTTTTTTGAGTCGCCTTCAAATCCTTGTTTAGAAATTATAGACATAAAACAAGTTTGCTTAATTGCTAAAAAAAATAAAATAACAACTATTGTAGATAATATTTTTGCTTCCCCCGTTCTGCAGCAACCTATTAAATTTGGTGCAGATATTATTATCTATTCCGGAACAAAGCATATTGATGGTCAAGGTAGAGCAATGGGAGGAGCAATTTGTTGTACTAAAAAATTTAAAGAAGATATTTTAAAACCTTTTTTAAGACATACTGGTCCTTGTATTAGTCCATTTAATGCATGGGTGCTATTAAAAAGTATGGAAACAATAAAAATTAGAGTTCATTCTCAATCTCATACAGCACAAAATATTGCCGAGTTTTTAGAAAAACATAAAAAAGTTGAAAAAGTATTTTATCCAGGTCTTAAATCTTTTTCACAATACGCTTTAGCTAAAAAACAACAGTCAGCTGGTGGAACCATGATATCTTTTAGAATTAAAGGATCAAAAAAAGAAGCTTTTAGATTTATTAAAAACTTAAAAATCTTCGATATTTCTAATAACCTTGGCGACACTAAATCATTAGTTACTCATCCAACCACTACAACCCACAAGGTTTTAGGGGAAAAAGATAGAATTAGTCTTGGTATTACACCAAATCTTGTAAGGCTATCTATTGGGCTGGAAAATCTAGAAGACTTGAAAAAAGATATCTTAGATTCTTTGAATAAGTCTTAGATTAAACATAATTCCATCCTAATCCGCCTTAATTAAAGATTATCTAGCTCCTCACTAACAATTAACAAAGGAAATACCATGAAAAAAGTATTGGCACTAATGTTGTCTTGCTTTTTATTTACTTCAGCAGCTTTGGCGGCAGGAAATGCTACTCAGCTAATGAAGCAAGTAGATCAAAAAATATCTGAGTCTAAACAGCTTTCAGCTGAAGAACTAAAAGATATTAAATCTTTAAGAGTTCAAGCAGAGGATGCTCTGAAAAACGGAGACGAAGAAGAGTCTGAAAAACTTCTTAAAGAAGCTCTAAATTTACTTGGGTAATTAAACATTTATATAAAGGCGCAGATATACTGCGCCTTTAAAAACATAGTTTCATCAAATGATTGTCACAATTTAAAAATAAAATTTTATTAACAAAAGAGGAAATTATTATGAAACTTATAAAACCAGCAAAAGTTAATCCTATTGAAATTAAAAAAGAATCTAATTTTTTTTCTAAAACAGTTTCTGCAATCGTTGCAGCTAACTTATTGATACTTGGAATGATATATTTTACTATTTATAATGGTTAAGATTTTGTTATCAACTTAACAATCTTAAAATAAATATTTCTAGGTAAAATTCTTAAAATCTTAAATAAAATTTTCATCGGGAAAGGGAAAGTAATTTCATACTTTTCTTTTTTTAAACCGTCTACAATGATATCTGCAGCCTTATCAGCGCTCATTAAAAAAGGCATATCAAAAGTATTTTTTTCTGTTAGCCTTGATTTAACAAAACCAGGATTAATAATACTAGTTTTGATATTAAACTTATCACAATCAATTTTAATCGATTCTATATAGTTCATCATAGCTGCCTTACTAGGTCCATACGAAGATGAATTTGGCAACCCTCCAAAGCCAGCCAAAGAACTTACCACGGCTAAATGACCTGATCTCTGTTTTTGAAATAAAGGCAAAATTACTGAACAAACATTGATCAGCCCAATAAAATTAATATCCATAGTTTTTTTAAAAAGTTTTAAATTTATTTCAAAGGTTTTATCTGGCTCGTAATAACCAGAGCAATAAATAACCTTATCTAATTTAGATATTTTTTCGATCAGGCTAGTTAATTTTTTTTGACAATCCTCTTCCTGAGTAACATCCAAAATCTCAGTTAAAATTCTTGCTTTTTTGTTAGCAAAATCTTTTTGTAATTGAGCCAATCTTGCTTCTGTTCTGCCAAGCAAAACTAAGTTTTCACATTGATCGCTATATTTTTCTGCAAGAGCATTTCCTATTCCAAAAGTTGCTCCAATGATTAAAATATTCATAAAACTTATTAATAAATAACAAATAAAATGATATATAGTTAGCTTTATGGCATCAAGAATTGAATCAGATAGTTTCGGAAAAATCAAAGTACCAAACGACAAATACTGGGGTGCTGGTACACAAAGATCATTACAGTTTTTTAAAATTGGAAAAGTTGCAGTTCCAATTGAACTTATTCACTCAATAGCAATTGTGAAAAAAGCAGCTGCAATTGTAAATGAAAAATATAAAGATATTACTCCTAAAGTTTCAAAAGCGATCATTAAAGCGGCTGAAGAAGTTATTGCAGGAAAATTAGATGATAATTTTCCACTAAGAGTTTGGCAAACAGGTTCGGGAACACAAACAAATATGAATGTCAACGAAGTGATTGCTAATAGAGCCATTGAAATGCTTGGTGGTAAAATGGGAAGTAAAAACCCTGTTCATCCCAATGATCATGTAAATAAGGCTCAATCAACTAATGATACATTTCCAACTGCAATGCACATAGCAATTGCTCTAGAAACAAAAAAAAAATTATTACCAGCTATGCAAAGTTTAGAAAAAGCATTAGCAAAAAAAATGAATGAATTTAAAAATATTGTCAAAATTGGAAGAACTCACTTGCAAGATGCAACTCCTTTGACGCTTGGACAAGAATTTTCAGGTTATCATATGCAAATTTCTAAATGTATTGCACGTATCAATAGAGCGTTATTAGAAATTTATCCCCTTGCGCAAGGCGGAACTGCGGTTGGCACAGGCATTAATTCCAGAAAAGGATGGGACAAAAAAATTGCAGCAGAAATAAAAAAAATTACAAAACTGCCATTTCATACTGCAAAAAATAAATTTGAAGCATTGGCTGCTCATGATTCTATTGTTAATTTTTCTGGGACACTAAATACATCTGCGGTTGCTTTAATGAAAATTGCAAATGATATTAGATTTTTAGGATCTGGCCCACGAGCAGGATATGGAGAATTAATTTTACCTGAAAATGAACCTGGCTCATCAATTATGCCTGGAAAAGTTAACCCTACCCAATGTGAAGCAGTCACAATGGTTTGTGTTAAAGTTATAGGAAATCACAATGGTATTACCATGGCAGGATCTCATGGTCATTTTGAATTAAATGTTTTCAAACCACTCATTGCCTATAATATATTGCAATCAATTGACATCATGGCAGACTCTGTGAAATGTTTTGTTGATTTTTGCGTCAAAGGTATCAAGGCAAATCACAAAAAAATAAATCAACTTTTAAATGAATCTCTTATGCTAGTCACGGCACTTGCTCCAAAAATTGGATATGATAACGCAAGTAAAATTGCGAAAACAGCGCACAAAAATGGAACCAATTTAAAAGAAGAAACTTTAAAAACTGGATTAATTTCAGAGAAAGAATACGCTGAAATTATGAATCCAAAAAAAATGACACACCCAAGTTAAAATAAGCTCAAATAATTATCTAAAAACAAAGCTTTTTCAAACTTACCATCAATCAATTTGTTCAAGGTGGTGTTAATTGTACTTACATCAGCTTTTGCAAAACTATTTAAACCTTTTATTTGATCAAGATTAAACTTGGATTTACCAATATTAAAACTTCCAACAAAATCAACCTCCAGATTATTCTTTTGTATTTTTGACTTACAAATCTGCACACATAGTTTTTTAAGATCTTCAGTTTTAAATTTGCTCTCAAAAAACATTAGTCTGTCGTTGTTATCTTTGATAATTCTCCCTTTAATAGATAAAAAATTTTTGTCCGAAGCAAAATCTATATTGTGTAAAATTATATCTCCATTTTCAAATGAAATGTATAATTTAATATTGTCAAAGTAATTTTTATATAAAATTATATTACTTAACTCTATTTCAATACTAGCATTAATATTATTTGAGATTAAAAATAAATTTTTTTGAAAAAAATTTGATAGTTTTTTTAATTCTAGATTATTAAAATTTGTTCTATAAAAACCAAACTTTGACCTAGCAAATAAATCTTGCTCATAAAGTAATTCAATACTTCCGTTTCCACTAAAAATACTTGAAGTTACTATAATATTATTAAAATTTATTTTTTTTAAATTAGGTTTGTAATTAATTTCAGACTTGGCTGATATATTTTTAAATTGTGGAAATAAAATTTCATTTGCGTATTGAACTTGAATTACGGGTGTCTTATTAATTTTATTAATATTGTAAATAATGTTAAATTTTATTTCTGGCATTTCAAATCGTATTTTTTCATTTTGAAAAAGAAAATCATACTTTAACGTTCCGAAATCACCTTGTGATTTTATAAAATTCAGTTGATTTTTACTAAATTGTAAGTTGCCACTACTATTGTCAAATTGAATTTCGGAAAAATTATTATAAATTTTTATATCAATATTTTTAAAATTTAATTTTTTTAACAAATGATTTTGAACAATAAAAGAATTTATATAGTTTTGAGTTACAGATAGTGATCCTTTTTCTATATATATTCTATGAAATTTGATTTTATTTGTAAAAAAATCTAAAGGGTTAATTAGAGCGACTAATGAATTAATGTTTCCATTTAATTGCTGATTACTATTTTCAAAAATTAAATTTTCAAAGTGAATTTTTGGTCCTTGAGAAAATGAGTAATCAATTTTTCCTTCAATTTTAACATTGTCATGTAAAGCTTGGGATATAATCTCTTCATAAAAACTTTTTTTAGTTTCAAAATTGATTAACAATGGAAAGCTTAAAACGCTCAAAAAAAATAAAAAAATAAATATCAACAATTTTAAAAATAAATTTATTTTAAATATATTTTTTTTCATTTTTCTTATTGTATTTGGCTACTAATAATTTAATTAATATTTATGAATGAATCTGCGTCAAACTACTTAAATGCGCTCAATATTCAACAAAAAGAGGCAATATTACATTCCGAAGGTCCTTTATTAATTCTTGCTGGCGCAGGCTCAGGCAAAACCAAAGTATTAACAACAAGAGTTGCACAACTAATTAAAGACAAAAAATGTTTTGGTAATCAAATTCTCTGTGTCACCTTTACTAATAAAGCTGCTAATGAAATGAGGGAGAGAGTCTTAAAACTTACCAATAACAAATCAAACTCTATTCCGTGGCTTGGTACATTTCATTCTATAAGTAACAAAATTCTACGCAAACATGCTGAAGCCGTAGGCTTAAAGCCAAGCTTCACAATATTGGATACTCTTGATCAATTAAAACTAATAAAAAATATTTTAGCAGCTGAAAATATTGATATTAAGAAAAATCCTCCGAAATTGATTGCGTATCTTATTGATCACTGGAAAAACAAAGCGTTGTTACCAGCTAATGTAAAAATCAATTCCTCTGATTATTCAAAAATTAATGCTCTAAAAATTTACAAAATTTATCAAGAAAGATTAAGATTAATGAACTGTGTCGACTTTGGAGATTTAATTTTACACTGCGTAACTATATTTAAAAACTTTAAAGAAATTCAAGAAAGCTTTAAAAAAAACTTTAAATATATCCTAGTTGATGAATATCAGGATACAAATTATGTTCAAAATTTATGGCTAAATTTAATAACTAATGACTCTAAAAATATATGCGTGGTTGGTGATGATGATCAATCCATTTATAGCTGGAGAGGAGCTGAAGTAAAAAATATTTTAGAATTTGAAAAAAACTTTACTAATACTAAAATTGTTAAATTGGAGCAAAATTATAGATCTACCAAAAATATTATTAATACTGCATCATCTTTAATATCTAATAATGATGATCGATTGGGGAAAAAAATTTGGTCTGATTTAAAGGATGGAGACAAGGTTAGAGTAAACTCTTTTAGCGATGGAAGAGATGAGGCCACTGGTATTTCTGATATTATAGAAAAAGAATTAATAAAGTATTTTTCGCTAAATGATATTGCAATTTTAGTTAGAGCAGCTTTTCAAACAAGGGAATTTGAGGAAAGACTTATTAAAATTGGATTACCTTATCGAGTGATTGGAGGTATGAAATTTTATGAACGCGCTGAAATCAAAGATGCGTTATGTTATTTACGATTAATTCAGCAAAAAAATGATGATTTAGCATTTGAACGAATAATAAATAATCCCAAAAGATCTATTGGTGACAGCACATTAAAAAAATTACATGACCTATCCAGAACAAGAAATAAAAACTTATTTGAGACTGCAGATGAAATTTTAAATGAAGATGAATTAAAGCCTAAAACAAAAGAAAGCTTAAAACAATTTATAAAATTAGTTAAAACGTGGACAAAACTCTCAGAACAATTAGATCATGTTCAACTTTTAGAGCGTGTGTTAGATGAGTCTGGGTATACACAAATGCTTATCAACGAAAAAAGTCCAGAAGCAGAAGCAAGATTAGAAAACTTAAAAGAACTTAGAGCATCGATGAAGAATTATAGCAATTTAGTTGAATTTTTAGAAAATATCTCTCTTCAAACCTCTATTGATGAAGAATGGGAAGGTGAGAAAATAAATTTAATGACAATACATGCGGCAAAGGGATTGGAATTTAACTGTGTTTTTCTTCCCGGGTGGGAGGAAGGTCTATTTCCTCACCAAAAATCTATTGAAGAAAAAGGAGATCAGGCAGTTCAAGAAGAGAGACGGCTAGCCTATGTTGCTTTAACTCGAGCTAAACAAAGACTTTTTATATCGTTTGCTAATAATAGAAAATATTATGGAAATAACAATTCGAATGACTGGATGCCCTCCATGCCTTCAAGGTTTATTGATGAGTTAGATAAACAATATTTAGAAATTAACGAAACTGCAAAAGATAACGATCCAGACTTTGAATTCAGTCAAGATTTTAATTTTATGGAGGGAAAAAAAAGTCCTGGTTGGAAAAGATACTTGCAGGAAAAAGAAAAGATAAAAACAATAAATTATACAAATAATTTAACTAATTTTAAAATTGGTCAAGGTGTAGAGCATGAAACTTTTGGAAAAGGCAAAGTAATTCATATTGATGGAAACAAATTATTAATTAATTTTAAAGATTCTGGAGAAAAAAAAGTAATTGATAAGTATTTAAAACAATTTGATCATGAATAAATTACAACAAATAAAAAAATATTTATATTTAAATAATCTTGACGGATATATCATTCCCAAAAACGATATCTTTTTTAATGAATTCACACAAAAAGAAGATAATCTATTATCTATAATTAGTAATTTTACTGGCTCTGCTGGACTGGGAATTATTTTAAAAAATAAAAATTATTTGTTTGTTGATGGAAGATACTTAGAACAAGCAAAAAAAGAATCGGGAAAAAACTTTGTAATAATTGATATTTTTAAAAAAAAAATATTCCAGATATTAAAAAATTTAAGAATAGGTTTTGATCCAAAATTATTTAAATACTCGGAAATTACAAAATTTAAGAATAATAATATAAATCTTATTTGTGTTGAAAATATTCTCACAAAGATGATTGTTAAAAAAAAAACTATTATTAGAAAAGCATTCTTATTAGACGAAAAATTTACTGGTGAAAATTATTTACTTAAACTTAATAAAGTAAGAAAATATTTAAATATAGGTGAAAAGCGAGAATATTTTATCTCATCCAATGAAAATATATGTTGGCTATTAAATATTAGAGGTCATGATCTAAAATATTCTCCAATATTAAATGCGCAGGCACTCTTAAAAAAAAACAAAGTAATAGTTTTTTGTGAAATTAAAAAAATTTCAAATGATATTAAAAAATTTTATCAAACAAATGTTCAATTTGTAAATTTGACAAATATGAAAAAATTTATACAAAAAAATATTTCAAAAAAAATATTATTAGATCAAAATACCATATCTCAAGATATGATTAATTTTTTTATATCTAATAAAATAAAAATTATATTTAAAAATGATCCTATTTATTTTCTTAAGTCAAAAAAAAATTCAGTTGAAATTGCAAACTCAAAAATAGCACATATATTAGACGGATCTTCATTGATAAAATTTATGTACTGGCTACATTCGTATCCGCTTAATAAAATTGATGAAATAAAAGCGCAAAATAAATTAGAAAAATTAAGAAAAGATAATAATCATTATTTAAACCCTAGCTTTCCTACTATCTCAGCATTTGGCAAAAATGCATCGATTATTCATTATAATGCAAACTCAAACTCCAACTTAACATTTAAAAAAGGTTTGTACTTAGTTGACTCAGGAGGTCAGTATAAACTTGGTACAACAGATATAACCAGAACTATCACAATAGGAAAACCAAATACGATAGTTAAAAATATTTACACAAAAGTTTTACAAGGTCATTTAGCAGTGGTTAATTTTAATCTAAAAAAAACTACCCAAGGAAAAGCAATTGATTTTGCCGCTCGAAAATATATTAAAAAAATTAATTTAAATTATCCTCATTCTACAGGTCATGGCGTTGGATATTTTTTAAATGTTCATGAATCCCCACCTGCTATTTCTAGTAAAAGTAAAAATTATTTTTTTGAAGGACAGATTATTTCAAATGAACCTGGCTTTTATAAAACAAAAAAATTTGGAATAAGAATTGAAAATTTAATTTTTGTAGAAAAAAATAAAGATAAATTACGATTTCAAGATTTATCTATGGTTCCATATGATAGAAACTTAATTAACAAAAAAATTTTAAATAAAAAAGAAATAAATTATATTAATAATTATCATACTAAAGTTTATGAAAATCTTAAAAATTTTATGAATAAAAGAGAATTAATTTTTTTACAGAAAATTTGTTCACCTATTTAATAATTTATACCACTTTTCTTCATCAATAATTTCAATACCAATTTCTTTAGCCTTTTCTATTTTAGAATTAGTTGGTTTTGAGTTTCCTACCACTAAATAATTTAGCTTTTTACTTAAGCTACCCAATACTTTTCCTCCTTGAGATTCTGCAATTGATTTTGCTTCAGATCTACTCATTTTAGAAAAACCTCCAGTAAACATTAGTAATTTATTAGCAAAAATTCCTGAGGTAATTTTTTCAAAACTTTTAATCTTTAATGCATGCACTAGTTTCTTGATCACTTCAGTATTCTTATTGTTTGAAAAAAAATTATTTAAGGCATTAATTTGGGTTTCGCCAATACCGTCAATCTCTCTTAAATTTGATAGTTCTTCTGTAATTTTTTTACTATCAAATAATTTTTCAAAGTTTTTTATATTTTTAAAATAACTTGCTAAAATTTTTGCGTTTTCCTGTCCAATATGACGAATACCAATGGAATAAATAAATTTTTCTAGAGTAATATTTTTGCTTAATTCAATAGCTTGCTTTAAGTTATTACAAGACAAGTCTCCCCAGCCATCAAGTTGTTTTATATGATCATAATTAAGATTAAAAATGTCAGAAGGAAATTTTATAAGATTTAATTGCCAAAAATTATCTATAACTTTTTTTCCTAGCCCATCTATATTTAAAGCCTCTTTTGAAACAAAATGCTTTAATCTTTCTTTGGCCATAAATGGACACTCGTAAGCTATGTCTGGGCATCTTCTAACCGCATCCATTTTTTTAGTTGTAGAATTAAATTCTTTAACAGTATCGTTTCCGCAGGGACATTTTTTTGGAAACGCATAAGGTTTGCTATCTTTAGTTCTTTTGTTTTTTTCCACATACAATACTTGGGGAATGACATCTCCAGCTCTTTGGATACAAACGACATCTCCAATACGTATATCTTTTCTTATTATTTCATCCTCATTATGCAATGTTGCGTTAGAAACAACCACTCCACCAACGGTTACCGGATCGACTTTTGCCACTGGCGTTAATGCTCCTGTTCTTCCTACCTGAATTTCAATATCAATAATTTTTGAAAATGCTTTTTCAGCTGAAAATTTATGAGCGATTGCCCATCTTGGACTATTCGACAAATTCCCCAATCTTTGCTGCAAGCTAAAATCATTTACTTTATAAACCAAGCCATCAATATCATAATCAAGAGAAGACCTTAAAGCTTCGATTTTTTTATAATTTTTTTCTAGCTGTGAAATATTTTCTACCACGGTGGATAAAGGATTAATGTTAAATTTACATTTTTTTAAAAAATCTAAAAATTCAATTTGAGTTTTGCAAATATTTTGATTTTTTTGAATTGTAGAGTAAGCAAAAAATTTTAAAGGGATTTTAGCAGTGTTTTTTGAATCTTTTTGCCGTAAAGAACCTCCTGCAGCATTTCTGGGATTTGCAAAATTATCTTTTAATTTTTCAAAATCTTTTTTTCCAATATATACCTCACCCCTAACCTCAAAAGATGATGGCAAATTTTTTATTTCAATTTTTTTTGGTATATCATTAATCGTCATTAAATTTTCTGTAATATCCTCTCCATATTCACCGTCCCCTCTGGATAAACCTCTTGCTAAAATACCATTACTATAAAATAAAGATGCAGAAATACCGTCAATCTTAGGTTCTGCTGTTAATAAAATATTATCATCAAGGTGAAAGCTTAAATAGTTTTTTATTTTTTTATAAAAATTTTCAATATCGCTTAGGTCAAATGCATTATCTAAAGATAGCATTTTTTCTGTATGCAAAACTTTTGAAAATTTTTTAGATGGAGAAAATCCAACCTTATTAGAAGCAAAATTTAAATTTAATTTTTTATTTTTTTGTTCAAAATCAAGAATTTCTTTTTTTAATAAATCGTACTCAGCATCACTGATCTTTGGTTTGTTTAAATCATAATAATTTTTATCAAAAATTTTAAGTAATTTAATTTTTTTATTATAATCATTAATATTATTAATCATTAAATTACTAATTAATTAATGCTTTAAGTTTTTCTCTTAATGTTTTTTTTGTGTTTTTTTGTTGAACTACAAAATTCTTATCTACTACAATTGTGTACGACTTTTTAAACCAATCACTGTCATTAAAATTGTATCCTAAGATAGAGGCATATTTTTTAGCAGCTTCAATATTTCCAATTTTATAATGTATTTCTACCATTCTATGCAAAGCCTCTTCGATATAAATTGTTGTTTGATACTTTTCTAAAATATTTGTTAATCTTTTTAATGCAGCCAACCATTTTTCTCTTTTTTGATAGTATCTTGCTACATACATTTCTTTACCAGCCAATTGATCATTAATTAAATCTAATTTTAGCTTCAAATCTTCTGCATATGGCGTATTTGGATAATTTTTTATAACTTTATTGAACTGTTGAAATGACAATCTGGTATTTGTTTGATCTCTTGCGCTAATATTAATTTGCTCAAATAAACAAATTGCAATTAAATATTCCACATATGCTAATTCTGAATTTCCTGAATATAGTTTTTTAAAATTTTTTAAATTTTCTAGGGCCTCAACGTATCTTGATGAATCATAATAAATATATGATTTAAGTAGCAAAGCTTTTGCCGCCCACTCTGTATAACCATAATTTTTTTCCACTTCTTGAAATAATTCTACTGCATCTTGATATTTTCCTTGTTCAAAATTTTTATACGCTTCTTTATACAGTAGTTCTAGGGGTATTGTTTTTTTTGGTTTAATTAAATTTTCGTTTTTAGAAGAGCAATTAATTAAAAAAAAGGATGTTAATATTAAAATAATAGTAACGGAAAAATTTTTCATTTATTATAATTTTTTTTCAGACAATTTGTAAATTTATATTGCAACTTTATAACTTATATTTGGCTTGGCTGTAGTAATTAATTTTTTTTTTAAAGATTTTTCCATATTGTTAATAGTATAATTTTTTGGATTAGATAAAATTTTTTGTAATAATTTATTCGTAAGTTCATGCCCCCCTTGATTGCACGTAATTTTACCTTTTATAAAAAAACCTGATAGATATAAATCTCCAGCACAATCTAAAATTTTATGTCTGACAAATTCATCTTTATATCTCAGGCCTTCTTGGTTTAAGACTTTTTTTCCAGATATAACAATAGCGTTATCTAGAGAGCCTCCTTTGGCAAGACCCATCGCAAAAATTTTCTCTAAATCTTCTTGATGACAAAAAGTTCTAGCATTATAAATTTCTTTGTAACTATTTTGAATGTTTTTAACTACTTTTCTTTGTTTTTTAATTAATTGGTCTTTATAATCCAATGTATAATCAATCTCTAAATATTTATTTTGATTTGGTTCATATTTAATAAATTTATTTTGTTCAACTACTTCAACTGAATTATTGATTATTAATTCCGGCATCTCAGTTTTTTGCTCGCTTATGCCAGATGTAATTAATTCTTGTATAAACAAAAGTGAACTGCCGTCTAAAATAGGTATTTCTGGTCCATCAACCTCTATAGTAACATTTGTTATTTCTAAAGCGTACAAAGCAAACATTAAATGCTCTATAGTACTAACACTCTCCCCTTTGGAATTTTTTATCATAGTACAAAGATTAGCCACTTTAACATTGTTCCACGTAGCGAGTGTGGGTTTGCTATTTTTTAAATCAATTCTTTTAAAAATAATTCCTTGATTAATTTTTGCTGGTAGCAAGTTAATTGTAGTGACCTCTCCAGCATGTAACGAAATGCCCTTAAAAGTTACTTTTTTATTTAATGTTTTTTGAAATATTTTCACTTTAAGTGAAATATATTTTAAATCATAAATAATCGATTCAAGAAATGTTTCAGTTCAAATCTTTTTTTTATTTAAATATTGTGTAAAATTTATCGAAAAAACTATTTTTTTGTTTTTTTTGCGTTGTAATTTCTGATTTGTATCTATTTTGCAATAAAGAAATAATTGATAAACAAACATCATAATCGTCTATAAAATTATTGTCAGATTTTACTTTCAGTGAAAATTTTTCAAATAATAATGTTTTAATTTTTGTCTTTTTTATTAATAGCTCCTGAAAACCTTTTAGCTTGCTACCTTTACCTGTAAAAATAATTTTATTAAAGGTTGAATTACCTAAATTTAACGATGAAATTTCATTATTAATTAAATCTATAATTTCCTCAGCTCTAGAATTTGTAATTTTATTTAAAATATTATTAGAAACTTTTTTAAAAGACTTTACTTGGTCATTATCTATATCCAGAAACTTTCCATTTTCTTGAAAATTTTCCGGAATGCAAGATGCATATTCTTTTTTTAACTTATCAGCAATTTCATAACTTAAATTTAAACATTTTGATATATCATTAGTGATATGCCAAGATCCAATTGCAATGGAAGAAGAATAAATAAAATTCCCATTTTTAAAAATACTTAATGAAGTTTTTTCGTGACCAAAATCAATAACCAAAAATATATCAGCAAGTAAATTTTCATAATAAATAGTGCAAGCTAATGAATAAGATGAACTTATAAAATCTTCAGAATTAATATAACTTTTCTTAATTAATTTTTGATAGTTTTTAAAAATATTTTTATTGCAACATATAATAGACATATCATTTTCTAAACTATCTGCATTCAAACCGCATGGATTGTCTACTAAATTTAATTTATCTAACCTTAAGTTATAATTAAAAACATGAATTATTTTTTTATCTTCATAACTAGATTTAAACAAATTTATCCCACTATTAACTAAAAATTGAACATCATTTTTTTCATCTATTTCGGAATCACCAATATACTTTGATTGACAAAAACTAATAAAAGCAAAGTTTAAAGGATTTATAGATATGTAGATTTTGCTTATTTGTGTTTTGGATTTTTCTTCTGCTGTTCCTATTAATTTTTTTACTGTTTCTGAAAGTTTATCTAGATCAGATATTATACCTTTCTTTACTCCCTTGGTATGTATTGTAGTATTTGCTAAAATTTGAACTTGGTTATCACTCCCAGATATAGAAAATATGATAAATTTACTTGTTTCTGAACCAATATCCAAAACTCCGACAGGTGTATCTAAATCAATCATTCTTATATGTAATATAAATTTTATTACTATTCCTTAAATCAATAATAGAATTTTCTTTATTCTCTATTATTTTTTCTAAAATTTTAAATTGCTCCAATTTATCCTCGTAACCCAATTTCACTAATACATCATTATTGAGTAATAAATTCCATCTTTTTGGTGCAATCATCTGCGCCTCTGTAATTTTAAATAGAATATTTTTAAATTGCACTAATTCTTGAAATAAATTTTTAAAATTAACTATACCAACATAGGAACTAACTTTGACTAGATTAGAATCAATTAAATTTTTATTAGAACTAATAATTTCAAAGTTATTACTTAAATAAGTAAAATTATTATTATCTCTAAAATATGCAATTGGATAATATTCTTTGATTTCTATAAATAATTTATTAGGAAATTGTTTTTTAAATTTAACTTCTTCAACCCACTTACTTAATAATATTTTATTTTTTATATTGATTTTATCTAAAAAAAATAAATTTTTTTTTAATAGATTCTCATAAGCATCAAATTTTATTTCTTCTTGAAAATATTTAGTGTTATTGAAATGAACCTCCTTAATTTGAAAAAGGGGTATATTAAAATTACTTAAATTTAAGTTAAAAGTAGTTAAAGTTAATAAGACAAATAAAATAAATAAAAACTTTGCTTTTTTAACGATTGATAGAAGCATCCTTAGCAATCCATTTTACTAATTTATCGAATGAAATCCCTCTGTATGAAGCGATTTCAGGTACAAGAGATAAATTAGTCATTCCAGGTTGAGTGTTTACTTCAAGAATATATATTTTGTTATTTATGACTCTAAAATCAGATCGTGTAACTCCTCTGCAGCCTAAAACATTGTGAGCTTTTAAGGCAATGGATAATACTTTTTTATATAAATTTTTGTTTATGAGCGCTGGCATTATGTGTTTAGTTTTAGCCTGGTGACTATATTTTGCTTTAAAATCATAAAATTTTCTTAATGGTTGAATTTCAATAGCACCTAAAGCTTTTTTCCCCATCACGGCAACTTGTATTTCCTTACCTGGTATATACTCCTCTTGAAGAAGTTTTTTATATTTATTTAATAAACTTTTTATTTTTATAAAATTTATTTTTTTATAATTATCATAAATTAATACTCCAACACTTGAACCTTCATTAATTGGTTTAATAACAAACTTATTGTTTGATAGCTTATTTTTAAGATCCAATGTTTTTTTAATAATTTTATATTTAGGAGTTAGAATATTATTTTTTATAAAACAAATTTTTGATTTAACTTTGTCCATGGCTACGTGGGATGACTTAACACCTGAGTGAGTATAAGGTATTTTTTGTTTCTCTAGTATTTTTTGAACGGTTCCATCTTCTCCAAACTGGCCATGTAAGGCATTAAATGCTAAATTGGCATTATATTGATAAAAATTAAGATTTTTATTTTTAGGATCAATTTTTATTACGTCGTAACCTGCTTTAATTAAAGCCTTATAGCATGCTTTTCCAGATAAAATGCTGACACTTCTTTCTTTAGATGGCCCGCCCATCAATAAGATTATTTTTTTTTTCATATAATTTTAATTTCAAGCTCTAACTTGATTCCTGATTGTAAAAATATTTTTTTTTGGGTTTCTTTAATTAATTGTTCAATTTCTTCTGAGGATGCTTTTTCAGAATTATCTATAAAATTACAATGCTTGGATGAATATTTGGCTTTACCAAACCTTAATGTATCACAGTTATATTTTTTTATTAACTGCCAAGCCTTAAGACTTGTACCGTAAGTTGGATTTTTAAATGTACTCCCACCTGTTTTGATAGAACTAGGTTGATTCTTTTTTTTTTTAGATTTTAATATATTTATTTTTTCTAGGATTTTATCAGAATTAGTTTTTTTTGTTTTGGCAAATAAAACACCAAGGATTATTAAATTTTCATTTATATTAGATTTTCTATATTCAAATTTTATCTCACTTTTTTTTAAAATGATTTCATCGCCATTTAATGTAATCGCACAAACCTCTTCAATCACATCACTAAATTCAGAGCCAAAGCATCCAGCATTCATAATTACACCGCCACCAATTGTTCCAGGAATACAAGACATAAATTCAAATTTTGAATAAGAATTTTTTAAAGCAAATTCTGATACCTTGGATTTTAATGCTGCAGCCTCAGCGAATATTTTTCCATTAATTTCTTTTATATTTGTAAAACCAGGTCCTAATTTTATAACAATATCTTTATTGTTAGTTTCTTTGAATAGTATGTTTGAACCAGATCCGATTATAATATTTTTTTTTATTTTATAATTAAGTAAAAAATACTTGAGTGCTTCTTTATTTTTAGGTTGAAAAAAAATTGAAGAATTCCCACCAATACCAAACCAAGAATTTTTACTTAAATTATAATCTAATTTAATTTGATCTTTTAAGTAATTTGCAATTTTACTAATTCCAGATTTTTGCATCAAATATATTTTTAGAAATATTTCTAATCCATGAACTTATATTTCCAGCTCCCATGCTGATAACAATGTCATTTTTAATTAAATTTTTTTTTAGAAAAATTTCTAAATTATTTTCATCTTTTATTACAACAATTGGCACATCTGATTTAACAGAAATATTTTTAGCAAATTTATTTAAATCAAATATCATAGATTTTTCTCCAGCAGCATAAATTGGGCACAAAATAACTAAATCTGACAAAGCAAAACATTTTGAAAATTCATTATACAGTGAAATAACTCTAGAGTAGCGATGTGGTTGAAAAACTGAAATAATTCTTTTTTTCATGAAATTACTCTTGCAAGCAGAAAGTACAGAGGTAATTTCAGTTGGATGATGCGCATAATCATCAAATATTAATCTTTGTTTATAATCTAAAATTTTTGTCATTCTCCTTTGAACACCAGAAAAGTTTTTTAACGATTTTTTTATTTTAGAAATTGGAATTCCGATATTTAAAGCTGCAATAATTGATGCAGTGGCGTTCAAAACGTTATGTTTTCCAATTAAGTTTAGGGTGATATTTTTAATTATTGTTTGTTTTTTTAAATTAATTTTAAGATCAAAAATAATTTTCATATCCTTAAATTTTATATTATGAGGTATAAAATTAGCCTCTTTTTTAAAGCCATATGTTATAAAATTTTGATTTTTTATTTTTGCTTTAATTTTTCTTAAATTTTTATCATCCAAACAAATTATATTTTTTCCAAATAGAGGAGTTTTTTCTAAAAAAATTTTAAATTGATTTTTTAAATTGTTAAAATTTTTGTAATAGTCCATATGCTCAAAATCAATATTGCTTACAATAGCATGGGTGTTGTTAAATTTTAAAAAACTTCCATCTGACTCGTCAGCTTCAATTACTGACCAATCACCATTACCCAGGTTTGCATTTGAATTCATCGAATTAATAATGCCACCATTTACTATAGTAGGTTTATAATGAGCATCTTTTAAAATAGTAGACACCAAAGATGTGATTGTTGTTTTTCCGTGAGATCCTGAGACTACAATATTTTTTTTTAAAGAAATAATATGAGCTAACATATCTGCTCTTTTTATTATTAAAATATTTTTCAATTTATTTGCTTGTATTAATTCTGGATTTTCTTTTTTTATTGCAGATGAAATTACTATTATTTTAGACTGCTTAATATTAGAAGCTTTATGACAATCAAAAACTTTAATTTTATTTTTTTTTAAACGATCTATATTTTTGTTTTTTTTTGAAATATCACTTCCTTGAACTTCATATCCCATTTGCTTAAGGATGAGCGCAATGCCGCTCATGCCTATTCCACCAATACCTATAAAGTGAATAATATCTTTTTTATTAAAATTTAAATTCATTATTCTAAATATTCTAAAATTTCTTTTTCAAAATTTTTAATTGGATTAATTTCTTTTATCTGTTTTATAGAAAAAATTTTATTATTTAATTCTTTTTTTGAAGAAGAAAAAATATCAATAATTAATTTTTTAAAACTTTCAAATGAAAAATCTTGCTGCCTAATTAGCCAGCAACAATTTTTATCACTATAATATTTTGCGTTATAAAACTGATGATTATCTAGAGAATTTGGTAAAGGTATTGCTATAAATGGCAAATGTAGATTAATCATTTCAGCAATACTTGATGATCCAGATCGAGTTATGGCTAAATCAGATTTTTTCATAATTTCCTCTATGTTGTTTTTAAAATTAAATACTTCTACTTTATGTTGGCTGCTATACATGTCCTTGGTCGTGTTTAAGTCATTTTCCCTACATTGATGATAAATTTTAAATGATAAATTAATATCTTTTATTTCATTAAATATTTTAGGTATTACTTTATTAAAAAATTCCGAACCTTGACTACCACCCATAATTAAAATGGTTTTTTGGTCGTTATTTATCTTTGTATAATTTTTATTTAAGAAACTACTTCTTAATATCTGTCCAACATAAAATGACTTTGATTTATACTTTTTAGATAGAAATTCTTTATTATCATATCCAAGAAGAAGTTTTTTACAAAAAAAATAAAAAAATTTATTCGTCTTTCCTATAATTGAATTAGTTTCATACAAGACATATTTTACATTCAAAAGTATTGATGCGATTAAGATAGGGAATGATGCATATCCACCTGATCCAATCACTAAATGAGGTCTGTTTTTAATTAAAAAAAAAAAAGAAACAATTATTGAATATAATAAATTTCCTATTGTAAAAACTTTAAAAATACCCTTCACATTAAAGGGACTATTAACATTCAAAATTTTAGTTTTACTTAATATTTGATTGTTCAAATATTTTTTTGCCCTTAAATCACTTACGAAAAAAACTTCATAATTATTAGAAATTAAATAATCATGCAAACCAAGCATTGGAAATATATGTCCACCTGTTCCACCTGTAGTAATCAGAATTTTTTTTTTCATTATAATTGCTTTCTAGTTATCGATAAAATTATACCAATAATAAAGCATGATCCTACTATTGAAGAACCGCCATAGCTTACGAATGGAAAAGGCATTCCAGTTGATGGCAAAATATTAATTGTTACTCCCAAGTTAATATAAGACTGCACTATCAGCAAACATCCCAAACCTATTAATGTGGTTTTGTTAAAAATATCATTTGAATTATTTGCTGATATAAAAATTCGTATAATCAAAAATAAAAGTACTAAAATAATCAATGCAATTAATATAATTCCGTATTCTTCTGCTATAACTGACATTACATAATCAGTATGAGCTTCTGGAACTTTTTCCTTTAAAATACCTTCCCCAATACCTTTACCAAAAAATCCACCGGACATAATAGCATTTAGTGCCTGCTCAGATTGATATGAAATTTTTAAAGAACTCGACCAACTAATCAATCTATCAAAAATATAAAAAAACTTTTCTTTAAATAAAAACAACACAAAGACCATCGACCCAAGAATAATTAAACCAGCCGAAGTGATAAAAAAAAGACTAATTCCAGATACGAAAATCATAATCATCCAAATTGTAATTATTAGTAAACTTTGACCGTAATCAGGCTGTGCCAAAAGCAAGATTATAATGCTAAGAATCACTGGTATCGTTATAAAAAACCTTAATTTAATTGAAATTTTTTCTTTATTTAAAATTAAAGCAATAATCAAAATTAAAAAAGGTTTAACAAATTCTATGGGCTGAACTCTAAAAAAAAATAAATTTAACCATCTTCTTGAGCCTTTCACATCAACACCAATAAAATGAACCAGTATAAGAGAAATCCCAAATACAAAAAAAAATATTAAACCAATTTTTTTTATTTTTTCATTATCAAAAAAAGAAAATGATAATAATATAGCTAATCCTATGACTGAAAAAAAAAAATGTTTGTAGAATAAAATATATCTACTTTCATATAATTTCTCTGAAGGTATTGTTGAGGTTGATAGAAAATTTAATGAAATACCAATCAACAATAATGATAATGATAAAAAAAGGATTAATTTATCTAGGCTTCTCCACCATATTGCGATTTTACTATTATCATATCTACTGATAAACATTTATATCTCTTTAGCTAATTTGGTAAAAACTTCACCACGATGTTGAAAATTTTTAAACTGATCAAATGAAGCAGCAGCGGGACTTAATAAAATTACAGATTCTTTTATGTTTTTTTGCAAAGCATCTTTATAAGCTAATTTAAATGCTTTATTTAAAGTTTTCACAATAACACAATTTACATTTTTTTTTATTTTTTTTTCAAATAAATCACAGCTCTTCCCAATAATATAAGCTTTGATAATTTTATGTTTTATTTTATTTAAATAAAAATGATCTCCTTGCTTCATAAGACCCCCTACAATCCAAAAAATATTTTTGAAACATTTTATTGAAAATTCAGCAGAATCAAAATTGGTTGCCTTAGAGTCATTAACAAACTGAATATTTTTTATTTTCCTAACAATTTGTTGTCTATGTGGTAAAGATTTAAAATGAGATAACCCTTTTTCAATTATACGTTTTGAAATTTTTAGTTTTTTTAGTATTTCAATACATATATTTAAACTGGAATTAAAATTTTCATTATTTAGATAATTATTCTTTATTGTGAAATTTAAATATTTATTAATTTTTTTTATTTTATTTTTTAATTTAAATTTTGTTAAATTAATATTTAATAATTTCTCATATTTTTTTGAAACAAAAACAAAACCTTTTCCATTGGGGACTAAACTTTTAAAAACTTTGCATTTAATAGAAAAATATTTTGAAAAAGTTTTATGTCTTTCTAAATGATCTGGAGTTATGTTTAAAATGGCAGCATAATGAGTTTTTAAATATTTAGATTGCTCAATTTGGTAAGAAGATAATTCTAATACATATATATTTTGATTAGTATTAATTCGGTGAGATAACACTGGCTTTCCATAATTTCCCAGCAAATATGTATTTTTACATTTTAATTTAATAATATTATAAAGTAATTTTGCAAAAGTTGATTTTCCATTTGTGCCTGTAATTGCAATGATTTTATTGCGTTTTAAATCCAAACTTGAAACGAAGATATCTATGTCTGTTACGATTTTTTTTTTATTTTTAATAAAATAAGATTTATGTTTATGTTTTAGTAAATCTATACCAGGACTTATTACAATATAATCATATTGTTTACGATGAAAATTAGGGTCGTATTGAATTTTTTTATTCTGAATTTTTTTTTGATTATCATCCCACACTGAAACAATAGATTTATTTTTTATTAATGATTTTAATGTGGCAATTCCTGAAATTCCTAACCCAAAAACTAAAACTTTTTTATTTCTTAATTTTTGTAAAGAGACCATTATCTCAATTTTAAAGTAGATAAAGCTATTAAAACTAAAATTACAGAAATAATCCAAAATCTAATTACAATAGTAGCTTCTTGCCAACCTTTTTTTTCAAAATGATGATGTAGTGGTGCCATTTGAAATACTCGTTTACCAAATAGTTTGAATGAAATAACTTGAATGATAACTGATGAAGCCTCCAAAACAAAAAGTCCACCCGCAATAAATAGTGCTATCTCATGTTTTGTAATCAAACTGACAGTTCCTAAAAAACCACCCAAGGCTAAAGATCCAGTGTCACCCATAAAAATTTTAGCTGGCGGAGCATTAAACCATAAAAAACCAAGACAAGATCCAACGATAGAACCTAGCACAATACAAATTTCACCTGAGTTTCTGATGTACGTAAGTTTTAAATATTCAGAAAAGTTTATATTTCCAACCATATAAGTGATAAGAATAAATGTTAAAGCAACTAACAATACAGGCATTGTAGCCAGACCATCTAATCCATCCGTTAAATTAACTGCATTAGAAGTGCCGACTATTACTATAACACCAAAAAAAATATAAAATATTCCAAGATCAAAAACTAAATTTTTATAAAAAGGTAAGTGCAAAATATTTCTTATATCAAAAGAAGTTGAAATATTTATTAAGTAAACAATCATTATAGATATCAAAATTTGAATTAAAAATTTAAACTTTGCAGGAATCCCATTTGAGTTTTTATTTTTAATTTTTAAATAATCATCAAAAAATCCAATCAAAGCAAAAGCTGATATTGCAAACAGAGATATAAGAACATATAAATTTTTTAAATCAGCCCAAAGTAAAGAAGTAAATAAAGTTGCGAAAATTATTAATACTCCGCCAAATGTTGGTGTACCTATTTTATTAATAATATGCGAAATAGGACCATCATTTCTAATAGGTTGATCAAAATGTTTGGAGGATTTTAGATAGTTAATAAATGGACCTCCTAAAAGAAGAACAATAGTTAAAGATGTGAAAATTGAAACGCCGGTTCTAAAAGTAATATATCTAAAAACATTTAAAAAACTGTACTCAGAAGATAAATAAGAAAATAGATAATTTAACATTCTTTCAAAAATTGATTTAAACCAACACTATTAGAGCTTTTTAACAAATAAATAGAGTTATTTTTAAAAATATTTTTTTTATTTTTTTTTAATTGATTAATATCTTTAAAATACTGGCCTTTCTTTCGAAGATTTAGATGTGAAAAAGTATCTTTAATTTTTTTACCGACACAATGAATAGTATCTATATTGGAACCATTTAATTCTCTGGCAAGATTTTTATGAAATTTTTTTGTCATTTTTCCTAATTCTAGCATATCGCCAAGTATGGCGACTTTTTTTTTATTTATTTTTAATAAAGAAAAATTCATGACCGCATTTTTCATTGAAATAGGATTGGCATTATAACTTTCGTCTAGAATTTTAACTTCTTGATTATTAATTATTTTTTTTACAAAACTACCTCTGCCTGAGGGAGTGGGAAATTTATTAATATATTTGATAAGTATTTTTTTATTAATTTTTAAATAAGAAAATATAGAAATTACAATTAAAAAATTCATAATAAAACTATCATTAAAATTTTTAACTTTAAATTTATAATTTTTATTTATAATTTTAACTAAAATATATTTTTTATTTTTTAATATTATTTTTTTTATTAGTTGAAAATTCGCTTTATTAGATTTCCCAAAAGTAAGAATTTTTAATTTATTTTTTTTAGATTTTTTTTTTAATAAATGAAAATATTTATCGTCAATATTTAAAAAAATAGTTCCATTCTTTTTAATATTATTAATAATTTCAGACTTGCATAAGGCAATATTTTTAATATTTTTTAATTTTTCTAAATGAGCTGGTCCAATATTAGTTATAACACCAATATCTGGTTGAAGTATTTTAGATAAGTTATGAATCTCTCCTTTGTTATTCATTCCTAATTCAAAAATATTATAAATACTATTTGCAGGTAGATTAGAAAGTGATAACGGCAATCCAAAATGATTATTAAACGATTTGGGTGATGAATAAGTTTTTTTAACTTTGCTTAATAAAAAAGAAAGCATAAATTTTAACGTAGTCTTTCCAAAACTTCCTGTGATACCAAAAAATATTCCCTTAGATTGATTTCTTTTATATGTTGCTACATTTTCTAAATATTTCAGTGGACATTTGCACCTAATAAATTTTTTTTCTTTTTTTCTTCCTAAGTTTTTATACCCCTTTTTTACTACAACAAATTTACAATTTTTTTTGATAGCCTCAGGTACAAATAAATGTCCGTCTGTATTTTTTCCTTTTACTGCAAAAAAAATAGTTTTTTTATTTACTTCTTTGCTGTTTAGTGTGCAAAGACTATTATTAAAAACTTTAGAGATATTATTTAATAATAATGTCATAGATTTAAAACTTCTCTGCAATAATGGTAGTCTGAAAAATATTTTTTTTGATTGTTAATTATCTGATAATTTTCATGACCCTTTCCTGCAACAATTAAAACCTCATTTTTTAATTCTTGAATAGCTTGTTTAATGGCAGCTGCTCTTGATGGAATAATTATTGCATTATTGCAGCCTTTTTTAATTTGCATTCGTATTTTGTTTGGATTTTCAAACCTTGGGTTATCATCTGTAATATATGTTTTATCAGCCAATTTACCTGCAATCCTTCCCATTAAATATCTTTTTTGAATATCACGATCTCCTCCACATCCAAAAACTATATTTACTTTTTTATTAAAAAAATTTTTTGTTTCTAATAAAACATTTTTTAAAGCATCTGGTGTATGCGCATAATCTATTAGAATTATTTTTTTATTTTTTTGAATTAATTGCATTCGTCCTTGTGGATTGTTAATTCTTTTCGATATTTTTATTAATTTATCAAAATTAATACCTAATTTAGCACAAGCAATTAAAGCTGATAAAAAATTATTTAATTGAAATTTTCCTATAATATTAGTTTTTAAATAATAAATTTTATTTAAAAAATTTAATTTAATTTCAGTACTTAGGTTATTTTTTTTTATAGAAATTATTTTTGCAGTATTTCCTTTTAACCCCCATGAAGCAATAGTAACATTTTTTTGTTTTAAAATTTTTGAAATAATTTTAAACTCAGGTATATCTGTGTCAATAATTACTAAGCTATTTTTTTTTAAGTGCTTTTTAAACAATATCATTTTAGCATTAAAATAATTTTTTTTTGTTTTGTGATAGTCTAAATGATCGTGAGTTATATTAGTGAAAATTCCACAATCAAAATGGAAACCAAATAGTCTGTTTTGGTACAATCCATGACTTGAAGCTTCTATAATAGCGTTGCTAATTTTATTTTTGTAAAATTGATTAAATATTTTATGATTTGTTAAAAAGTCTGGTGTTGTAAGTGGGCTTTTTATTTTTTTTCTATTTTGATAAATACCTATTGTTCCAACCGATGCGCAGGAAATATTTAATAATTTATTTAATTGTAAAAAATAATGAGCAACTGATGTTTTGCCATTAGTTCCTGTAACTGCACATAGATAATTTGGTTTTTTTTTATATTTTTGAATAACGCTTAATCTAA
>Ga0181598_1000749_pt1 | contig 31870 bp, 37 predicted proteins | sample 041ome_4_FD_153295 | JGI IMG/M metagenome (GOLD analysis project Ga0181598, IMG submission 153295) | Coastal salt marsh microbial communities from the Groves Creek Marsh, Skidaway Island, Georgia - 041404US metaG (spades assembly) | ecosystem: Environmental > Aquatic > Marine > Intertidal zone >... | reverse complement strand
AAGCGTCTGGATTACCAGATACTGCAAATTGTGCAGTATTCGATGGCATTTATTGTAACTGGTTAGAACTCGAAATACCATATCAAATCAAATTGAAACGCGTGTTACTTGAACTTCGTAATACTGGAAATGCACCCGAAGAAATGCCAAAAGATGGATTTATATATGCGAGTAAGGACGGTGCAAATTGGACTCTTATTAATGCATTTAATAATTTAAATTATGGTGGAAGCACGGGAACATTAAGACCAACTATAGATATTGATACTTCGAATTCATACAGAATATTCAGACTTGTCATTACAGCTAACTATTTACCACTGACTTCGTATACTGATGTCGGTGAACTTCGCCTCTTCGGCACCCCCGCCCCCTCCTCTCTCGAGGACGGGCATCTGACCTTGGGTAAGGCTCTGACCCTCCCACGGGTCTCCGGACACCCTGCTGGGGCGGAGACACCACGGGCGGCCTCCCTCGTGGTCCACTACGATACCACGGTGGATTCGGTGGTCTCTGGGAGTACGGTGGTGGACATTTCGGGGAATGGGATCAATGGGACGTTGGTCAATGGGACTACATATAACTCAACTAACCATTGTCTCCATGGTGATGGTCCATCGGCTGGTCATCACACGAATACACCAATAACTCTCACAGGTGGTGCGATGAGTTTATCAATTGGTATGTGGTTCAGGGCTGAGACACTTGCCCCATCAGCCAATGATTATAGAGTTTTATCTCTCGTTGGCACCAAAGCGACCGGTCAGGCATTTATTGTATCGTATAGCAGTACACATTTAGTTCAGGATTGGTATGGTAAAGATTTTAGAAGCAGTAAGACACTGCAATCGAATACATGGTACCACGTAGTGAGTACATATAACGGTGGGAATATTCAAAGTGGGAGCTCAAAAATATACCTAAACGGTGTTGAGTTGCCAGGTTCTACCGCATATACCGGTGCACTAAGCTTACCAACAGCACAGACTTCATTGGAGTTATTTGACTACATTAACGGGTCTAATGATAGACACCACGGTGATATTTCCAACTTCAAACTCTGGTCTGGTGTCGCCCTCACGACCGAAGAGGTCGCCGCGGAGTACGCCCTCGGACGCACCGGGAAGTCCATCAATCTCACCGATACGGCCCTCTGTTTGGGGGGCATGGTGCCGAGGGCACAATTGGATGTGCGGGGAGTGGCCTACATAGATAAATTGCATCTCGGGGCATCGGGGACCTCCTTGACCCCACCAAAAACAGCCGCGATGTTCGCCACAAGCACACATTCCTCAAACTATAGTCATCTCGACAGTACTTGGCGCGACGTTTGGCACCATGATTTTGATAGTAATTGGAATTTCCGTTTAGCACAATATCACGACCCAGGTGTCATTGTGAAGCATGGGTTCAGGTGGAAACATAACGCGGTTGATGATAACAACATAACTTTCTACGGAAGTAACGTCGGCATTGGGACGACGAGTCCGGGTACAAAGACCCACATTCATCAAAGTGGTACGGGTAGCAACGACGGTTTACGTTTGTCAACGTCATCGAGTCAATACTGGGATATTTATAACAGCTCAGGGGATGATTTAGCTTTTAGATATGGTGGTGGTTCAAACGGTGGGTACATACAAGATACGGTCGACGTCGCAAACATCGATTTCACTGGTCAGCACAGGAACTTTATTGACGGTGTCCCCTATACGGAGTACGACACCCTAGAAGGCCTGATTGTTTCGGCAAACAAGAACAAATACTACGACATCAACGAAGACATCACGACGGGTTCGAATGCGATTCAAATCAGTCAAGCGCTTCCACTCGTGAGTTTATCATCGGTCGCCAAGGATAAGGCGTGTTTTGGTGTCATTTCGGGCTCGGAAGACCCGGAGAAGCGTGAGTACTCTCAGGGTTCGTTCGTCAGTGTGGTACAAAAACAAAAAGGAGACCGACGTGCGTTCATCAACTCCGTCGGTGAAGGTGCGATGTGGGTGGTGAACACGGCGGGCCCCCTCGAGTCGGGTGATTACATCACGACCTCCAACGTCGCGGGCTATGGTCAGAGACAGGACGACGACGTGCTTCACAACTACACCGTGGCCAAAATCACGATGGATTGCGACTTTAACCCACCGGACATCCCCGTGCAACGCATCCTCAAGGAACTCTCCAACATAACCTACTGGTACCAGTTGGAAGATGCCACCTCCAACGCGTACGACCGCACCGAAGAGGAGACCTACTACACGTTGGACCGCCGTGTGGAAGTCCACGGTCACGTGGACGAGCAATCCAACGTGTTCGTCGAACCCGTGCACGACCTCGAGTTGTACACGAGGACGCAACAGAACGTCATCACCGATGAGGTGTACAATGCCCTCCCAGAGGATGAACGGGTGCTCTACGACAGCAACACGTTCACGTACACCCAAGTCACTGAACTCGCCCCCGAGGTGTGGGCGGACCTCGATGGGGAAGAACAAAACACCTATGTCCGCGACTATTTCAACATCGTGACCGACGAGGTCCCTCCGGAGACTCCTGGCGCGGTAGAATGCACGCGCACCGTCTACAAAAAGATTGTCAACGAAACAAAGGTGGAACCGGCGACGCCCGAGGACTATCTCTCCGAGGTGCGTCAGGAGTGGGTGAACGTTCTCGATGCGCACGGCCAGCTCCAATGGGAGGACGTGCCTTGGGGAGAGACGGAGCCCGCGTACAAGGTGCGCTATCTCGATGCCGATGGGAAAATAACCACCAGGCACAATGAGGTCCACAGGGCCGCCTTCGTTGGGGTGACGTACCATTGTGGCTAAGTACTTAAAAATTTAATTCTCTTGTAATAATATAAAAGATGTCTGGTGGAATCGCCCAACTCGTGGCCATCGGCCAACAAGATGCGCACCTCGTCGGCAACCCCGAGATTAGCTTTTTCCGCAGTACGTACAAGCGACACACGAACTTCTCACAGTCGGTCGAACGTCAAGTGATCCAGGGCAACGTCAGCGCCAATGGCATGTCCTCGGTGCGCATCGAGCGCAAGGGGGACCTCCTGTCGTACATGTACCTCCAACCGGTGAAGTCCGATGGCACCCAAGCCGACGCGACCATCACCGACTGGACCACGGTCATCGACAAGGTTGAATTGCTCGTCGGTGGTCAAATCATCGACACCCAGGACTCCCTCTTCACCTCTCTCATCGCCCCGAAGGTCTTGGCCCAAAACCTCTCCAAGTCCCGCCTCGGTGGTCTCTACGAAGGCGGCACCGCCTCTGGTTTCTACCCCCTCCGATTCTTCTTCTGTGAATCGTGGCAAAACGCCCTCCCACTCGTGTCCCTCTCCTACCACGACGTCGAACTCCGCATCACGTGGGGTGCCAGCGCGGACTCGTACAAGTGGGAGTGCTACGCCAACTTTGCGTACGTCGACACCCAGGAGCGCGAGTTCTTCGCCAGCCAACCGCAACAAATCATCATCAACCAAGTGCAAAAGGCTCTCGCGTCTGGTCAAAAGATGCAAGAGTTGAACTTCAACCACCCGATCAAGTGCTTGGTCGCTGGTAAGGCGAGCGATGACATGGCCATCCTCGCCGCCACCAACAAGTTGAAGCTCCAAATCAACGGCACCGATGTGGCCGACTACAAGTGGGCGCACCCAAACTTCAGCACGGTCACGACCTACTACCACACGTCCCACGCGGACGTCGACACGCCGAAGGGTCTCTTCTTGTACCCGTTCTGCTTGGACGTGAGCAAGGCGCAACCCACGGGGTCGTTGAACTTCAGCCGCCTCGACTCCGCGCGCATCGTCAACGACTCCGCCTTGTCCAGCGACACCATCTACGCCATCAACTACAACATCCTCAAGTTGGAGAACGGCATGGGTGGCTTACTTTATTCTAACTAATGAGTATGTGGACCACTGTGATGCTCCTCGCCATCGCCTTCGTGCTCACCTACGACCCAAAATCTAGAACTTTGGAAAAAATCGTAGAATCCCCAGCCCGGCCCACAGACCGGGAGAGTCAGGACGTGTACTTTCAAAACTTACAGTTTGGGGAACTTAAAAATTAGGGACTTTTTTATACCAACGACAATGATTCCCATTGATAGACAAACGCTCATCCTCCTCGCCGTCATCGTCTGCATGGCCGGTCTCGTGGTCATGTTCCGCGAACTCAAGTCCGCCAAAGAAGACGTCGAAGGACTCAAAGGTTTCTCTATGAACGTCATCAAACACATGCAAACCCCACCGACGGCGCCCACGCCCGTGGCCGCCCCCGCGCCCGCATCGGAGCCATCGGGAGAAAATTCCAATGATAATAGTAAGATTGCCGATGTGCAACAATGAAAAAGTACAAGGCCATAGCCATACCCGTGACATTCGTTGACGAGAAACCACGGTTTCTCACGGTGAGGGACCGGCGGTTTAAGGATTGGATTTTCGTCACAGGGGGGTGTCGACGCAAAGAAATCTTTAACCCCCTCCGGTGTGCCCTCAGGGAACTTGAAGAGGAGACCAGGGGCGTGGTGTCTCTTAAAAATGGTGAATACATGGATTACGTTTTCACAGTTAAAGAAAGTCCACAGGTGGACCTCGTGTATCACGTCTTCGTGTTCTTCGTGAGTTGGAACAAAGTCGAACAACAGCAGTTGCTTCGCAGGTTCAACGACGAAAAGCAAAAGACGCATTTGAAAAAAATAAATAAACAACCGTATAAAAAAACATACGACGAGAACGATTACATGGCGTTCGACACCCTCTCGGAGTTTAACGCCAAGAAAAACTGGGGACTCATCTCCACGAACGTGGTGAAGAACCCGGAATTCTATAGCTGCATGACTTCGTTGCATAGAAAAAAGTTTTCGATAAAGTAGTAGATGAAGTCAAAGAACTACATTTTAATGCAAATCAAAGAGTTGTACACGGTGAAGTTTGCTTGGTACGACTACCAGGCTGAGCGCGAACTCGAAAAACTCAAAGATAAAACAGTCTACGAACTTCTCGTAATCAAGAAGCAATTAGCCGAATCAAAGGATGGTCCAGACATGCGATGTCTCCATTGGTTTAGAGATGACGCGCGGTTTGATTAATAACGAAGATGTTCCGCCAGTGGTGCGCCCAAGAGGGCTTTGCCCACTCACGCAATTTGTCGCATGTGTTGATGGACGGGGGATGTCTCAGCGTGCCATTCGACAAATTACGGGCATTCAACGAACGATACGTCGACGCGTGTCAGCGAGGCGAACGCGTGTTCGTCGTCGAACAAAAGACGACGACGTACAACTTTTTCTGCGACATCGACTATAAAGACACCGAACCCCTGTCCCTCGAGGAGATTCAAGACGTCGCTCGCATCATCTGCGACAAAGTGCGACGCTATGGGGGGCAACGATGTCTCGTGAGCGTCGCCGAACCCAAACGCGTCGACGCCGAGAGGTACAAGACCGGCGTGCATCTGAACTGGCCCGGGATGGTCGTCGACCAGACCTCCGCCGTGGCCCTGCGCGAACACATCCTCGTCGTGCTCTACACCGCCAAAGCCGGGGTGGATTGGAACGAGGTCATCGACAGCTCGGTGTACGGCGACCTCGAGAGGGGGTCCAAGGGCAGTGGGTTTCGCCTCCCATGGTCCTATAAGAAGGCCAAGTGCACGTCGTGTCAGGGGAAAGGGTGCGACGCGTGCGAACACGACGGGAAGATGACCCAGGGGATGTACCTTCCAGTGTTCGCGTACGAGGAAGGAAAACTCACCACCGTGGACCCATCGCCGACGGTCGAACTCCTCGAGATGGCCACCGTGCGCACGTCCGCGAGCACGCCCACGGCGCGCGTCGAACCCCCAGCCAAGGCTATCAAGGAGGGGGCGTTCACCAAGTTGCAGACCAAGGATGAGTTGGACGACATCGAGGCGCGAGCGACGCTCGAGATGTTCATACAGAGAAACATGGAGGGACAGGGGTCGGCGAGGGTGACGAGGATTTTTAAATACAAGCAGTCCTACCTGGTGTCGACGTCGTCGAGGTACTGCGAAAACCTCGCGAGAGAGCACGGGTCCAATCACGTGTGGTTCTACGTCAACGGCAACACCATCGCACAGAAGTGTTTCTGTCGGTGCGAAACCGTGCGCGAACGCAGGGATGGATTCTGTCGCGATTTCGTGGGCAAGCGGTACATGATGACGACCGAGTTGTTCAAGATGCTCTACCCCGAAGGCGTGGCACTGTGTCGCCCGGTGTCCCCGTCGACGACGCAGGAGATCGTGGAGACCAGCGAGTTCGAGACGTTCATACGTCGGTATTTCACTGGACACGAAGAGACCAAGGTCATTCGAGTGCAGAAAAATAAGATTTTCACGAATAATAACTTTTGCGCCGACGCCGGGAAGGAACACGGACAGATGTCTTTTAGCGTGGACAAGAGGGGGTTCATGACTCTCGGGTGTCCCTGTAAATTTAAAAAAAGTGTCAAGGTTTTACCATCCATGTTTAAACGCTTAAACGGGAGCGGTGTTTAGTTATTCAGAGCATCATGACGACGAGATACGGTAGAGTCATCAAGCAACCAAAGGTCGTGTACGTGCCCGAACACGTCGCGTTAGAGGATGATTATTCCGAAGACGAATACGATAGCGATTACTCGCGCAGCGACGACATACCGACGGACCAGGAAGGGGTTTCGGACGACGATGACGACGACGACGACGACGAGGATGACGACGACGACGAGGGAAGCCTCAAGGACTTCGTCGTGTCGGATTCGGAGGAGACGGATTTTTCTGACAGTGATGAGAGCGTCGCTTAAAAAAATAAATCGTTTATATTGTAATAATGGAGACGGACATTGGTAATCCAATTGAATATAATCCACAGCTTCGAGATGACGACGAACCACCACACGAGGAACCCATGATGCACTACTACATGCACCCTCCACCTCCACCTCCACCCCCATCGGTACACAATGATAAGTTAGATTTCACAAATTTGGACAAGAACACGTACATCGTGATGTTCATCGCATTCATAGTCGGGTTCTTCATGGGTAAGACCATGCAACCTGTCATACTCCGAGCCATGTAATACAACTAGTATATACGTTGTCTATCCACGAGACTCACATTAGCATCGAGCGCGTCTGAAGCTGTCCAGTACCAAGGCGGAGTGTTCTCCGATATGGTATTGACAGTGTGCGATCTGCCATAGGTCAAACCAAAAAGAATCACGAGCGCGATGGTAATGATGTTTAAGATGATACTTAACATTCTTATATATAGGTTATATTAAAAAAATCTACTCCGTAGTCTCCGGCTCGGCCTCGGCCTCTGGCTCGGCCTCGGCCTCGGCTTTTTCGCGCGCGGCTTGGCGTTCGGCGACTTCCTTGGCGACGATTTCATCAGCCTCCTTGACGAGGTCTTCCATGGATGCATCCGGCTTTTCCTTCTGAAGTTCGGCGAGGACTTCGGCTGGGTGGCGCACTGGGGCTTCGTCGGGTTTCGTGTAGAACTTGCTGTTTTCGTCGCCCGGAACGAAGTGGTTCGTGCCCGACAACATACCGCGCTTGCGTTCTTCGAACATCTTCGCAGCCGCGGCTTGGGATTCGCGATAGCCCGTCATGATTTCTTCGAGACGGTCGTTCTGGTAGTGCACGTCCTCAATCTTGGAGTCATCCGGGGGGATGAGAATCCACTTGTACATGTCGACCACGTAGATGTTAAACGTGGCGTCCTCCTTTTGCAAACGCTTGGCGTGCGATGCGGCTTCGTCGCGCGTCGCGAAACATCCGCGAATCTTAATGCCAAACTTGTCAGACTTTTGCGGCGCCTCTGGTCCAATGATGGAGAGGCACGCGTAAACCTGACCCGGGACGGTGGTGTAATCTTGTTCGAGGAGGGACATGATGTTTTCTACTGTACAAATGACACTAAACTTTAATTACATTTAACATGTGTTTGGGGACTTTATCGGTGAAGCGTCGAAGCATGTGTATAAAATTTACACGTCGGTACCCATACGTATTCGACACTAAGAGGACCAATCTATTTTCGTACAGGTTTTTCAATTCATCATCGGACTCCTGGTCTATGGCGCGTTTGAGCGCGCGCATGCGGTCCATGTCCTTCGCCGTGAACTCACCGAGACTCTTCATGTTGGTCAAAGGCCACGTGTTGGGAAGACCCATGTATTTCGTGAGCGACCTCTTCGTAGGGAACAGTTTGAAAAACATGTCATGATGGCGTTTCAGTTTACCACGCGCGAAATCGTCCAAGACCTTTGTGTCGAAAAATTCTTTACTCCACGAGTTGTTTCGTAAACGCGCGAATTTCGCAAGGATTGGGATTCGGTCGCTGAACGATTTGATGTGATAGGGTTCGAACGGTTTCTGTGTGAATGGGGACTTCTTCAAGGTGTTCAAACTGCGACGTTCATACACATATTTCACACCACTGTTCACCATGTCCGTGAGTAAAAATACTTTGTTCTCGACTCGGTCGTTTGACGTGGGATGCATGAGTCGATTCAAGAAGACGACGTCCTCGTTCCTCGTACGCGTGCGTTCCGGTGAAGAAGGTGAACCGTACATGAGTTTCAGCCGTGCGAGCGTGTTCGGAGACATGGTTCGAGGTCGAGGTCGAGGTCTGTTTGGCGTTCTCCGCGGTCCCAACCATTCCAATTCCCGTGTGGTGAGGTTTCGACCCAACGCCGCACGGAACGTCAGTTCGGGATTTTCTTGGCGCTCGATTCTATTGTTCGTGTACGTTGACCCAAGGACATTTCTGATTTCCTGGAAAAAATTCTGTCGAGTCATATACCATAGGCACATACTAATTTTTTACATACTAATGAAAGTGTCACACATTAGTATGTGTCACTGATTTTTAAAAATAATTTTCATACGATTGACAGGATCCAAAATCATCACCAACTGTAAACCTAACCTAAAATTTTTTATATACATACTAATGAAAGTGTCACACGTTAGTATGTGTCACTGATTTTTAAAAATAATTTTTTTTAGGATCGATCACATCTCATACGATTGACAAGATCCAAAATCATCATCAACTGTAAACCTAACCTAAAATTTTTTACATACATACTAATGAAAGTGTCACACATTAGTATTGATCATGAATTTCTAAAAATAATTTTTTTTAGGATCGATCACATCTCATACGATTGACAAGATCCAAAATCGTCACTAACTACATGTAAATAAAAACAAAACGCACTTTACATGTAATGCACGAGCACGATGTTCGCGCGTGGGCCGAACGCATCTATGACACCCTCGGACCTGGCTATAACGAGTGCGTGTACCACAAGGCGATGGAAGTGTTGTTGAGAAAGCAAGGTGTACAATACGAGAGTGAACGCATTGTACCCATTGTGTTCGAGGGGCACACGATAGGCAATGTGAGAAGCGACATCATCGTCGACGGTGAAGTGGTCTTGGAGTTCAAATCGGTTCGGGTGTTGACGGACGCGGCGGCGCTTCAGACGCATAACTATCTTCGTCTGACTGGTCTGTCCCTTGGCTATCTGATAAACTTTGGTCATCAGAAGCTTGAAGTTGTGAAAATAATAGCATCATTGGAAACGCCCGCGCCATGACTTCGTAGCTCTGTTGGGACTCGTGTCTGTATCGTTCGGGGTCTCGGAGTCCTTCTTGGAGGATGTATTTGGCGCGCTCGAGATGGAAGATGACTTCTTTAATGCAAAAGTCCATTGTTCTCATAGCACATCTAGTTCTTTAATATCACACCGTGGGTATGAATTCCCATCGCAGGTCCTGGCATATTCTTTTCCATATGACATCCTGTTGGTACAGTTTCTCTTTGGACTTGAGTAATGGAAAGTACTGTAGATACTCATCTTCCGAGAGCAGTTGACAGAATTTGTAGAGGACGTAGCTGTACGACAAAAAGTTTTTCCTATCCTTTGGGCAATTATCGTCGAATGGTTTTTGAATCTGTATGAACATCATGCGCAACCGTTCTTCGAGGGTCTGCGACATTTTGGGTGGTTTGATGCCGTTGAGCAGGTTGGTTATGTACGGCGTGTGTTCGTAGTACTTGTTGTATTTCAACTTTTTCAACAAGCCCCTGACTTTCGTGTGCGTTATTTCACTCATCTTTTTGATTTTCATCTTCTTGAGTTCCGCTCGCAACTTTTCCACCACTTCGTCGGGAATCGTGGTGCTCTCCTGGGCCTGGAACTGCGACAGCCATTCGTTGAAGTGATTCTCCCTCTTGTAGCTATAGTTGATGATTTTCGACGTCTCCTGTTCTTCCTTGTACGTCAACTCGTCCGAAATCAGTCTCGTGAGCACCATGCCACACCCATCGCACACCAGTTCGCTCGTGTCGTGGCAGTGGATGACGTTGCTTTCTCTCGCACACGCGTCGCACGCGTCGATGCGTCTGTTCTCCACCTTCCTCGCGAGTGGTTGGTTCTCGACTTCTATGAGATAGTCCGTGTACAGGCTCCCTCTCGCCAACCCCGCGGTCTCTTTGACGTTGAACACGTTATCCGTCGTGGACGACGTCTCTCGCTCTTCTTCGGCGTACTCATTCATGTATGGCATGCACTTGATGATGTATTGGCTCATTTCTTCTTCGTACGCCGCCTTCTTCGACGGGTCGCCTTCAATCAATGTGTTCCACTCATCGATTTTATTATTGAAGCGACTTAAAAAATTGCCCTCCATAAATATGTAAATGTCAAATCTTTTAACTAACGTTATAGTTTGGGCCTACGGCACCTATCGTCGCATCTTCCGCACACGAAACTACGCCGTCTCTCACGTGTTCCTGGAATACTACGTGGACCCCGAACGCAAGTACGAAATCTGCGACTTTTTCTGGGCGAACGAGGAAAAGCACTGGGAGGATGAGCACGAATTTTACATCGACATCACGCACAGTGTGTTCCGCGAGACGGAAATCCCGCAGAACGTCACCAAGACCATCGTCCGCGTGCACTACTGGTACGACGACGTGCGCTACAAGCACTGCACGTACGACCTCGATTTCCAATGGCCCCCCACGCCTCCCAAGACCGTGCGCTTCTCCATTCCCATCCTGAGCGCCGTGCTCGTGGACGAGGACGACAAACCGAAGAAGGACGTGACGCAAAAAATCAAGCGCTACGCCGGTCCTCACGGCGATTTCCACGGCGAATCCGTGCGCATCGCGGATTTACTGTACTACGACGACGAGACGCTTCGAAAGGAGTATCCGAAAATTCAAATTACAAACGCCCTCGGGGTGAAGACGACGGTGTCTACCATCGATGGCTACACCATAGCCTTAGTGGCCAAGTAAAACTTCAACTGACCCAAGTTGGCCACGTTGTATTGTAATATCAAGAACTGACTTTCTTGCAACAGTTGCACCGACGCACACATCCCCGTCGCCTTCGTGAAGATGTTGAGATATTTCAGGGAAAACACCCCGGAGATGGATTCGGGCACTTCTTCGACCGTCTCTATGACTGTTTCTTGATTGGCGAAATCCCCTTCGCACGTGAGGGTCATGAGATTCCTATGTCGCGCGATGGCCATGTCGGACCCGATGTTCGCCATGTCTCGACATATTCTCTGAAAGTCCACGCTTTGCATCGTCGTCATGCACGCGCACTTGAGTTCGGGGACTTCTATCCTGTGTTCGTCGATGTCCAGGAGTTTGAGTTGAAACTTCGACTTGGTCTTCTTCGCTTCACTGAGAATTTCAATGTTCATGAACTCCTTGGACGTGATGGACATGGTCAGGATGTCGTTGTTCGTGATGCTCTTGAGGAGCTTGAACGTGTTCGCGATGTTTATGCCGGCGATGACACCCCCCTCCTCGGGGCATTCGTACTCCTCGAAGTTGTCAGCGGACAAGTGGAGGTCGACGAGACTGGAGCGCGCGGTGTCCAAGGTCACGATGGAGACCCCTGACGATGTGAAATAGACGTTGACGTCGTTGAGGATTTCTTTAAGTACCTCGCATACCGATTTCACAGCGGTGGATTGTATGGTCACCAGGCGCATCTTGTGTGTGTGTATATGACAAAAGAACTATTTCTTTATTTGATTGAACGCATCGCTCACGCTTTGGTTTATCTTCGCTTCGAGTTCGGGCGTCATCGCCGGCTGCATGGTGGACCCATATCTGTCGAGCTCGAACGCGCCACCACCGTTCCTGACCTCTTCGTCGTTCTCCAGGGACGTCATCGAACACGAGAACCCCGCGATGTCGTCGAACGACACGTCTTCGTTCGGCAGGAGGGACATCAGCCACGCCTTGATTTCTGAACCCACGAGAATTTTCCCATTCTTCGTGAGCATGGTCGGGACGCGCGTGATTTTCTTTTTGTATTCAGGCGGAATCCCTTGTCGGTTCACGTCGTGATATTGCACGAGCTGCGCCAACTGCGGACGGGCTCGAACGAAATCGATGAGCTCCCGGCTGTGTTGACACTTCGGACTGAATATCAATAAAGACATCTCTAACTACTTTACAGGAGATTATTTTCTCTAAAAATATTAACGCAACCATGCTCTTCTGGATGATCATTTTGGCAGTGGCCGTGGCGTGGTGGTACATGTCGCAAGAATCAAACAAAGAAAAATATACCCTCGATGATCCAAAGTACGACACGTCGTCGTACACCGAGGCCGAGGCCGTGGTGGACCACGACCTGATGGAACAACTCGTCCTCGCGACGAACGAGGAAATCACCAGACGCACGGACGATTGTTCGTACATCATCGAGACCACCGCGGTCAAGCGCTACGTCAAGAGCGGCAGCCCGGACGTGTACAAGTGCATGTTCATGTGCGTGCGCGCCAAGGGATTCGCCTATGGATTCTCCGTGGTGTCCACGCTGTCCGTCAGGGGGGACGACGTCCGAGTGCTCTCGGTGCGTTCGCAACCGCTTCAGGTGGACGCCCCTACCGACGTGAGCCCGTACGTACAGGACGTGGCGCGGGAGTTCCTGGACTTTGACATCGTCAAGGAAAAGTCCGCACCCACCGTGGGTGAGTTAGATGCGGCTAAAGAAAACCTACAGTAAATTTTAGATGCCGATAGACATCAATGAGGTACGTAAGCTCGATGTGAAACGCAAAGAGATACGTAAAGAGATATACACACGCATTTACGAACAGTTTGAACGGAAGATTCGTCAACAGGTGGAGCTCGGACGGGACAAGTACGTGTTCCTGCGCGTGCCATCCTACGTCATGGGCTACCCGAAGTTCGACCGCGAGGCCGCCGCTCGGTACTTGGTGCGACAGTTCGCGCGCAGTGGGTTCGACGCGCAACACGTGGGTGAAGTGGACGTGTTCGTCTCGTGGCACCCGAAGGTGAAGACGAAGAAATCACGACCGGCGGCGGGGGCGGCGTCGGTGGAAGTGGAACTTCCAGTGGAGTTCCCGACCCTGATGAATTTGAAAAAAGCGGCGAGTGCGTACAAGGCTGGGTAAAATTATTCCAGCCCATTGTAATATGGACGTGCTCGTCGAAGCGAAGAAGGAATACCTCGGCCAACTGTGCATCATCATGGTTCCCGCGATGATCGAGACGTTTGAAAACATGTACAAAGAGGCCGTGACGATGTGCAAGGGGAAGAAGGTGCTCATTCAATTTCAAAAACTTTTAAAGGAAGTGCCGAACTGGTCCAACGCCATGTCCAAGCAGCACAGCGACAACATCTCGAACCGGTGCGCGTGGTACAGCGACCTCCTCGCCGCGGTCTTCGTGGCGTGCACGAAGATTCTCAGCTCCGTGCGCCTCAACAGCAATGGTCAGAAAATCAGTCTGAAGCTTCCAGCGACGGAAGTGTTCATTCAGACGTGCTACAACAACGTCGCCAAGGACTTGTACAAGGACCCGTACGTGTACCACGACGAACAGAGTGAATACGCCAGGGACGATACGCTCACGACGCGCATGACGCTGTGCATCGAAAACACCGTGAAGGAACTGATTCCAGTGCAACAAATCCTTCAGACGTACATGTCGTCGCAAAATGCGGAGAAGGACATCGAGCTCGGTGACGAGGCCACGGACCTCGAGGACCCAGAGGAAGTGTACGACGAGCCCGAGCCGGAACCCGTGGCCGAGCTGGAACCCGTGGCCGAGCCGGAACCCATGGCCGAGCCGGAACCCATGGCCGAGCCTGAACCCGTTGGTTTGGAGAACGAGTTCAAGACGATTCCCGACGTTCCCGCGCTGCAGCAGCAGGAGGAGGAGGAGGAGGAGGAGGACGGCGTCCTCTTCAGCGACGCCCCTGACCGTCGACGTTAGGAAAAAGAAAACCTATGCTTAATGTAATATGGAACTCAGTGATTACCTTCGAGACCCGTTCAGTGCGGCGCTCATCGGCGCAGCCATCACGGCTGGCTACGTCCACCTCAAGGCGCAACTCAACAACGAGGGTAAGTTGCAGCTCGCGCAGTACACCAAGCCGGCGGCGCTCAACGCGATTTTGATTTATTTCATCGTCTCCAATGGTCTCGGACAACGTGAGACCATTTCCACGGACCCATTTTAACATCGCTTAAAGATTGTATGACATAATAACACAGAAACCCCACGATGGCTTCTGTTTCGGCGTTTAACGAAATGATGGCAAACTTTTTGTCCGAGCTCGCGCGGGCTTTCCCAGAAGAGAAGGGGATTAAGAAGTTCGAGACATCGTTCGACCTGCTCCGAAAGAGTAACCCGAGAAAAATTGTAGAGACGTACATGGTGGGCATCGGCCCATACGCCGATCGCATCTCCGCGCGCGACGAGACCCTCCTCGATGAGGACATTGGATTCCTCAACGACCTTAACATGAAGGCGAACTGGGGAACCGCGAGCGAGGGCACTCGAAACGCCATCTTCCAGTACCTGCAGACGCTGTACATGCTCGGGGTCACGATCACGAGCATCCCCGCGGATACGTTGAAGGCCATCGAAGGTTTGGCAAAGGACTGCGCATCTAAGATGCAGACCGATGGAGGGGGCATCGACCAGGGGGCGTTGATGAACATGTTAGGTGGGTTGTTGAAAAAATAAACCTTTTGTTATATTAAATGAAACCCTGGTTTGAAGATTTCAAGGAGCTGATTCGTTCCGATATGGTTTTCAAGTTTTGGCCAACGAACGAACAGTCCCCAGCCGAACGCGTGAACGCGACGTCTCGATTCATCATCTACGCCACGTGTATCATCTATCTCATTCGACGCGACCCGCGTATTTTCGTGCTCGGCGCCACGGTGTTGGGCGTCCTCGTGGTCATGTACCGTTCTAAAATGGTGAAGACCGGCAACGGCCCGAGACCGGAGGGGTGTCAATTACCCACGAAGGACAATCCCATGGCGAACGTGCTCATGACCGATTACACGGACAACCCCGAACGCGAACAGGCGTGTGTGCACGACTCTGTGAAATACCCAGTACACGGTGCTCGCTACGACAGTGGGCGTTCGCGCACGACGCACCCGGAATACCGTCGTCGCGCGGCGGAACGTCAATTCGTGAGCATGCCCGTCACTGAAATCCCAGGAGACCAAACGGCCTACGCGGAGTGGTTGTACGGACCGAAGTTCGGGCCGATGTGCAGGGGTGGCGACATGTACGCGTGCAATCCGAACGCGCGCGGTGTGCAATTGGAGGCGTTTTCTGGCATCGATTCCGATGGGGACAGGCGATAATTAAAAATCTCCACTAACATTAATAATGGCTTATCAGCTTCAACCCGGACTCACGATCGTCGAAAACACGGGTGCGCTCCCGGTGCGTCGTGCCACTGACGACGTGTTCGTGTACCCTCAGCCGAGCACTCTCAACACGGCCTACGGTGGTCGACCGAACACGATGTTGTACGGCACCGCCCCGTTCATGGCTGGTAAAGGGTCGCCGGCGCAGTTCATCGACACCTCCGACAGGTTGCGTCCTCAGAGCACGTCTCGATTCAACAAGCCATTGGTGCAGACGTACGAGAAAAACTTGTACCCGCTCAACGACATGACGTGTAAACTTCCAGTGCGCACGATGGCGTTTGAACCAGCCAGCACGCGCGCGGACGCACAAAACGAATTGTTCCAGCAGCGATATGCGATTAAGAAATAAAAAATAATATTAGTAACCAATAAGAATGGCAGACCCCATTTCGATCGCAGCCGTCGCCGCTTTGGTGTACGCCGGAAAGGTGTTGAGTTCGCCCACGCCGCCACCGACGCCGACGCCGACGCCGCGGCCGCGCGCAGTCGACGTCGAACCCGACATGGACGACCCGGAGGATTTCATTGCGTACAACGAGAGTAAAGTCGAGGTTCCGAATTTCGGGGACATAACCCCACAGCAACGGTCGTCAGGTGGTGAGATTTTGGACATGCGCAACCGCCTCTATGATCAGGGGAAGATGAACAACTTATCCCCCATCGAGAAACAAATGGTTGGTCCGGGTTTAGGTTTAGCCCCAGAAGTCCCAGCGGCCGGTGGGTTCCATCAACAGTACCGGGTCATGCCCACGAACGTGGGCGAGTACAAGCTCACACAACTCGCCGGACGCACCAATCACGGTGCGGACACGATGGGTGGGCGTCGCGGCGTCTTGGGTGAAGTGGCGAAGAATCGCCCCGAACGCACGACCGAACTGTTGGACCGTCTCCCGCCGACCCGCGGTCGGGCGCAGGGCATGAGTGCCATCACCCCGAGACAAGAGCACGAACGCACGAAGCGCACGACGAACCGGTCGGAGACGGGTCTTCGCACCGATGGGTTAGAGGTGTCCGCGCCGAAGCGTTTCACGTCGGCGATGACCATCGCACAAGAGCCCACGAGAAACAAGAGCGACCTGTCGGATGCGCAGTTCCAATTCAACGACCGCGCGCAGCCGGGGATTCACAGCTTCCATGGGGCGTACGTCAATTCCGTCGCGGTCAAGGCGGCGCAGGGTCGGGACAACAAGACCCTCATGGAGTACGGGTTCAGGCCCGAAGATAAGCGTGGTCAGGCCAACCGCGCGGGCAACCCAGGTCGCATGAACGTCAGAGAGAGTGCCTTGAAACAAGGGGGGAAGTTGACGAGCGTGCGTTCGGACACGACGCGCATGGACGGTCGCGTGAACCCAATCTCTGGTGGATGGATGCAGCAGTACAAGGATGCGGATTACCACAAGCTCAACTCGTACAAGGGTCAGGCGAACCCGTACGCGACGGACGAGAGCTTGAACGCGACGAAACGCCAGTTGGCCAACAACCCGTTCGCGCAAAGCTTTTGCTAAATCTTTGACGATGGATGAAAAAAACACTCATTAAAATTATATGCCTTAATTTTAATGAAGGTCTACACCTTGGATGTTGACAGTAGTCAGAGAGACCCCGCGGTCCACGCCTACGCCAACAGCTACGTCATCGCGTTGGAAAATCCCGTGTACGACGTCGAACGCATTGAACTCGTGTCGGCGCGCGTGCCGGTGTCTCGATATCTCATAGACGACACCAACAAAACCTTCACCGTCGATGGCGTGGACGTGTCCCTGCCCGTGCGAACGTACGCCAACGCCGTGGTTTTGGCTGATGTTTTACAGAGCGCGTTGGCGCCGCCGACGTCGAACGTCGACGTCGTGAATTACGTCGAACTCACAGACACCCTGTACTTTGCGAACGTCGAGGGCACGAGTCATTTCACGTTCGAATTCGGCACTGGTACGAATGGATTCGAAAGCAACGTGACGAACCTCACGACCCCCCATGACGTGTTGGGATTCACGGCGACGGACGTGGGGTCCAACGTGCAGTGCGAACTGTCGTCGGGTTCGGTCGACCTCTCGGGACCGACGGCGTTGTACGTGCGTCTCTCGACGGGTTCCGATGAGTTCACGAAACACGTGTACTCTGGCACGCCGTTTTACACGGGGAAGATGCACGTCCAAGGTCGCGATGCGGAGTACATCGACTTCACGAGCGCGGACGACCCCATCGTGCACGAGTTCTACTCGGGTCCACAAAAAGTCATGGACACGTTGCGCGTGGATTTCTTCTACATGTCCCAAGGGCGCCTGGTGCCGTACGATTTTAGAAACAGGGACCACTCTCTTAAATTTAAAATAACGTGTTCCACGGACAGGTTGGAACACCTCCCACGGGTGAGGTTCTCCCATGACGACGCGAAGGAGGAGACGGTGGAGGTGCAATCACACATAGACGTCGAGGAATTCGACGTCTATAAATGGGTTCCCATTGGGTTCATTATATTAGTAGGCATTCTGCTCATGTTGTTTATCGGCCGACAACCGCGTACACCGGCATCGGCGGGCGCTCAATCTTCGGTCTGATGGACGTGATGATGACGAACACCAAGATGCTCAACAAGGTGGTGGCCAATGCCGTCAAGGTCAACGGCAAGACACCGTTCTTATTGCCCTTGATGAATTGACCGATGACGGAGCGGGAGACATCCATCCACGCGAGGGCCGCGGCGAAGAAAAAGCCACTGGTGAGTGCGTTGAGAGACTGCGATTCGAGTTGCTTGGACACCATTTCCATGCTCTCGGCCACGCGTTCAGTGATGCCGGCTGTGGGGGGTTGCACGACAGCAGCAGGCGCCTTGGCCACTGCCGGCTTCGGTTGTTCAACCATCATCTTTTCGTCGTTCGCGATGATATCAGCCATCGTGTGAGTGTGTTTGTTAATATGTGTGTAGAAAAAAAAATTATTCAGGTAAGAGTTCTTCTTCGTGGATGATTTTTTTATATTTTACAACGCTTCCCTCCATTCCCCTGGGGGCGGATAGGATTTCCTCATCCTCCTCCTCTTCATCGTCAGAGGACGTCGATGGCGAGGATGAATCGTCATCTAAGATTGGTTTGAAAGTGTCACTAGAATCCCATCCCTCCACTTCCACCATCTATAGCATTTTTTAACATTATTTCCACGGGAATTATCGGCTCCCACGTCGCCCATGCGTCGTACGCGGCGTTGACACCCTGGAGAATGGGGTCTTCGCCGTCATACCTCGTGAATTCGTGTTCGCAATCGTCGACGACCTCGATGTCGTCCTCGTCCTCGCCCGAGTCGTCGTCTTCGAGTTGCAAAACACTCCCCACATCCTGACCCACGGTGTTCATGGCACAGTATTTGGCAGCGTATTCCACGTCTTGTGCGAGGACTGTCTTACGCCCACACGCGTTGCAATACTTGCACGCGAGGAGTAAACTCTTTTCCAAGACGGGGGTGATGATGTTCACGAGGGCTTCGGCCTGTCGCATTTCGTAGCCCCCCGAAGATTCTCCGAAACCAGTCTTCATTAATACTGTACGTTGAAAATTACTCGGGCGTTTCCCCCACCCACGCGAAGGACGTTGTACGACCTGGCGTACACGCGAAGCTGTCTATTCTGGAGCGTATTCCTGTTCAAGGTGAGCTCGAGATTCTGGTCTTTGATGACGGTGAAGTTAACCTGACCCGTGGGTTGCGCCTTTTCGGGTTCGAGGGCAAAGCTGTAGCTGTAAAACCTTCGAATCAGTTGAGTCTTCGCGTGATGTATCGCCGCTTGCACAGCCTTGAGGAACAACACTCCACCAGTCTTGGCCGTGAGGACTTCGGCCCCGTCGAGCGCCAGTGTCAAATGTCTGAGCTGTTCGTACTGCACCAACTTCCCGTCGGGGTCGGTCTGTCGATAGTTGTCGTAGTCGAACACACGGGCACCCTCGCTTTGAATGACGAAATACAACTCTTTCACGAGATTCGTAAAGGCGAGTTTACACTTGAATACGTCCTGTCCCTTGGGCACTAAAAAACTGTTGAGTTGATTTTGGGTGATGATGTAGTCTTTGGGGGTGTTTTTGAACTTTATTTTTTCAATGGGGTCCAAAAACACCATTTCGCATTGCATGACGAACGAGGACACACTGTGTGTCTGTGATACCACTGGAAGACTCCCATCGGTGACGTCGACGACGAGGTCGGCCACGTCGCGCAGTGTCACTTCCACCTCCACCTCCTGTTGGTCGCACACGGCGCACAGGGGGAACGCCAGTGAGGGTTCTCGGTGGAAATAAAACGGCACGTCGACGTAAAAGTCCACCGCGTTCGTGGACGTCCCCAAGTAGGCCAGAACTGCGGTGCTGTTCGAACGCACACCCGCCGAACGCACGGGGTATTTGCCCGTGAGTTGGAACAGTGCGTTCTGTTTCGTCTGCGTGTAGTAATGTTCGCCGTAGATTTCTAACCAATCCGAAGACACTCGCTGGACCACCTGTCCTCCGACGAGAAAGTCCACGCGCTCGATGAGGGCGTGGCCCACGGACTCGATGTAGCCCACGTTGGTTTCATTGAGGCCTGGGAGTGTGAACTTGAAACTGACCGTGCGTATGAGGTCCCCGGCGTTGTTCGGCACGCTGAACCGCACGGTGCGTCCGAAATCCACGTCCTGGTCCGCCTCGACGTCCACGAACTCCGTGCTGAAGTTGGAGTGTTTCCTAAAATTTTCTTTAAAGTGGGTGTACTCTGGATTCAATGTGAAAAACTGGTCCTGAGGCCCTGTGGTGGCCAATTGAATTCGTCCAGCCATTCCTACTAATATGAGTAGATTAAAACCTTAGACCAGCTAACCCGTGTTCGATGCACAGCACGTTGTAGTTTTCGGCGTACACGCGTACCGCGTTCTTGCCGGACACGTACAGAGGGGCAATCTCCACCGTGAGGAGTTTGTGAATGATGCGCGACATGTTGACCTGTCCTGTGGGGTAGGAGCGCTCTGGGTACATCGACCACGAGTACATGCCGAACGGCGAACGCACGACGTAATCTTCCAGGGTTCCAGTGGCCCTGTTGAAAAACTTCGTCGTCGTGTCTTGCGCCACCGGGGAGTTGACGTGTCCTTTGAGTGGTTGTTCGTATTGTAAAAACTTCGTGCCTTGATTGAAGACGACTTTATCGTTGAACCGCAACTCGACGTTGACGAGGTTGTTAAAGTTTGTCGGAATGTTTTGTGCCACGGCGTTTTCGTTTTGCGACACAAAGTACATCGTCTTGACGGGGTGTTTAAAGTTGAGCATGACGGATTTTTTGGTTTCCCCATCCTTGATGTCGAACTGCGAGAGTTGGAGCTGCGTGATGACGTACTCCACTGGACGGGTCTGGAAGAAGCGTCGTTCATCTTGCGTCATGAACACGAAATCGGTGTCTAAGGACAGGTTGACGATGTTCGCCGTCGTGCCTTCCGGTGCGCCGAGGAACACCATCTGCGACAACGGGCGAAACTTGACTCGGACCTCGACCTCCTGTTTCGTGAGCGCACACACGGGAATCGCCAACGCCGGGTTCCTGTAATAATAAAACGGCAAGTCCAGGAAATAGGTGTTGTTTCCTTGGTACCGCAGGAAATCGCCGTGTCCCGTGAGAAAGTACACGCCTTGTTTCACGTCGTCGTCGTTGTTGTACAACTGCTGACGCATGTATATGTACTCCCCAGTGATGCGTTGGATGGTTTGTCCACCGATGATCAGGTCGGCCCACTCCACCAGATGCGTGCACACGGAGGGTGGGTAGTACACGTCGTTCCCAGCCAATCCATCGGGTTGTGGGTCGCTCAGCGTAATCTTCAGCGTCATGTTTCGTATGATGTCGCCTTTGTTTCGAGGAATTCGACAGGACACTTCCTCGCCAAAGTCCACTTTCCCATCGAACGGCGTCTCCACGCGTTCTTGAGCAAACTTTGTGTGTCTCTTGAAATTCATCAGGAAATGCGAAAACGTGGGTTGGCCTGTGCACCACGTGTCGGCCAGACCCGTTGCTGCGAGCTTCAGTGACATCTCTGATATAAGTGAGTAAAATTTTGAGAAACAAAAAAAGTGCACTGTAGTAGATATGAATCTTCAGTTGCGGAAGTTCAAACCCGAAACGATGGGGGACGACAAGGTGTGCGTCTTCATCGGAAAGAGAGGCACGGGTAAATCCACTCTCGTGGCGGACATCTTGTACTACAAGAAACATCTCCCAGCGGGTATCGTTCTCTCTGGCACCGAAGAGGGTAATCACTACTACAGCAAACACGTGCCAGACCTGTTCATTTACGGCGACTACGACAAAGAAGCCATCGAAAGGGCTATCGAGCGTCAACGTAAGCTCGTGAGTGCGGGAAAACAAAATTGTGGATGTTTCCTCCTCTTGGACGATTGCATGTACGACAACAAGTTTCTGAAGGACACGTGCATTCGACAATGTTTCATGAATGGAAGGCACTGGAAAATCTTCTTCATGTTGACGATGCAGTACTGCATGGACCTCCCACCCGCACTTCGAGCGAACGTGGACTACGTGTTCATCCTCAGGGAAAACATCATTCAGAACAGAGAGAAACTCTACAAATCTTTCTTTGGCATCTTCCCGTCCTTTGACATGTTCAACAAAGTCATGGACGCGTGCACGGAAAACTACGAGTGTCTGGTTTTGGACAACACCGTGAAATCGAACAAAATCACGGATTGTGTGTTTTGGTACAAAGGAAACATCAGGAAAAACTTCCGCGTGGGCGCGCCCGAACTCTGGGCGGCGCATAAGAAGATGTACAACCCCAAACACATGCAGGACCGTCAGGGGGACCCGAAGAAGATGTCGAAGAAGACTGCGCTCACAGTGACCAAAAAGAAATGAGCTGATAAAATATGTCAGACGACGTGGTCACGTACAATCTGAGCGATTCCGGTGAGGGTATGGTGTCCTTGTCCCCACCCCCTGTCCCGGAATTGCAGCAACAAGTGCAGAGCCAGAGCACGGCGTTTGTCGCCGATGAAAAAAATGTCCGCCAAGAACATATGGATTCCACCGCCATCTCTGAAATCATGGAGCCTGAAATGGTTCAACCCGCCGACCCCAGGATGCAAGGAGTGATGCCGCACATGATGGCACCGCACGCCGGTGCCCCCACGTCCGCGGGATTCGCCATGCAACAACAACAACAACCACCAGTCGCGGAGAAGCAAAACCCCATGGGTCTCACGGATGACCAAATGACGGCGTTGTTAGTGGCGGCGTGCACGGCGGCGGCGGTGAGCAAGCCGGTGCAAGATAAGTTGGTGACCTCTGTTCCCAAGTTCCTTAACGAACAAGGGAGCAGAAGCGCATTCGGCCTCGCGGCCACGGGCGCGGTAGCTGCGGTTCTTTTCTACTTTGGAAAGAACTACATCTGAGCTCATTCCCAGTTGAGGTTGCTGTAGATGGACCGGTCGATACCGATGTAATAGGTCAGCAACGCCCCGACGGTGAACGTCACCGTCAATAAGGCACTCACTTCAAGTGTCTTCTTGACGTCCTTCCCGAATTTATCGAAATCCTCCTTCAAATTTTTAAAGTAGGAGTGCACAGCGTACGTGAGAATGAGCGCGATGGCGGTTGACGTGAAGAAGAAGCTTCGGTCCACGGCCAGACGCGGCAGTCGGTTCACGACGAGACGCAAAAGGTTCGGCACGATGAGAGTGATGAGCAGGAGACGTGCGGTGTAGTTCTCGACGACGACGGGTAGGAGCGCGGTGTAGAACACGGCTATCCAGTAGGCCACCGCCATGTACAAATCATTCGCGGGTGTGGACATGTTTTACTTACTATAGAATTACATTTTATTTACACGTCCTGAACTTCTTTCCCACAGAACGGTGTCTTCTCTGGAATCTTTTCGTAGATTCCCAAGGCCACGGCGATGTCTCGAAGTTCGATGTAATTGTTCCAGTACGCATCGCTGTGGTCGTACTCGTCCACTGTGCAGTGCGCGAGCTCATGGAGGAGGATGTGAAACACCTCATTCACCTGACCGTCGATGCACACGCCAACTTCGAAGCCCTTGTTGACGTTGTATCCCAAGGCACCGTCCCACGAACGATAGTACGCCGTGAGGGGTTTTGGCGCGTGTAATTCCTTGAACTTGCCCTCGCGCACCAGAGCTTCTCGAAGCGTGGTGTACTTCTCGCGCACCTGTCGCAGTTTAGGGGGTTCGCGCGTGTTCAAAAACACGTAGATGTTCACGAGAATGATCATCAACCACATCATTCTACTTTCTATATGTAAAGATAAATTTAGAATACATCTGCGAGACCGCGTGTCCTGTGAGCGCACCCCAATGCACCAAGTGAAACCCATGCTGTTCCAACGTCGTTATGAGTCGGTCCTTGTACGCGATGGGTTCGCTTTTCGCGCCGTCGTCGTAGTACGGCGTGTCCGCCAAGTTCACGAACAACTTTTCACCAAACCCACCCTCCGGTGTGCCTTTCATGAGGAAAAAGTTCCCCAATGCGTCTTGCATGGGTGTGCGCATGATCACGGCGTCGCTGTCGGGAATGATGCCCGCGAGCGTCCCCCCTGGTTTCATGCGTTTTCGTATCTCTTTGATGCTTCGGTAGAACAAGTCCGAAGAAGCAAAGATGTAGTGCAGACTAAAGTTGTAACACACGACGTCGTACTTTCTGTTTGGACACGCCGTGATGTCTCCCACGTAAAAATTCACCTGCATCTTCAATCCCATGGCCCGACTCTTGGCCTCCTCCAAAGCTTCCACACTCGGGTCGCACATGCTCAAGTTCGCGCCCATGTGTTTCCACTTTTGCAAGTCCCCGCCGTATCCACACCCGACGTCGAGGACTTGGAAACCATCTCGACACACAGCCTGTATGATTTCCCTTTTAAAGAGATTGTGGGATTTTCGAACGTCGTCCATCTCATTTTCAAATAATGAACGCACCTAACCCTTATATGGGTGCTTATGGACCCAGAGATTGCACACCCATTTCTCACCCCGAGACACGGGCTTGCCCCCGTGCCACGCCTTGCTCGTCATGAACTCGTAGTTGTCGAGGTTTTCGAACAGGAGACAATCCCCCGTGCTCAAGCGGTACTCCTGTTTGATGTTCGGGAACGCCGTCGCCCCACCCTCGTACTCCTCGTTCAGGGCGACGATGAACGTGTACATCCTCGGATTGTCCCCATCTGTAAAGCAATCGTAATGGGGCTTATAGAATCCACCTGGACGATAGCGAAGGACTTGAAGTTTTTCGCAGTTTTCCGACGGTCGGTCCACGTGTTCGAGACATCGATCCATGAGTTTACGCACCACCGGGTCGTCCCTCCCGAGCCACGCCGTCTCGCTTTGACGCACGTTCATGTTCACTTGGTGATGACCCCCGACGGTGGATGTGTGCAGCCTGGGTAGTGCCAGGCGCTTGATGTGCTCGCACTCGTCCTTGGTGAGGACCTGGGATATCTTCACCGGTCGCTGGTACCGAGGTATCATGAACCACACGAACACGATGAGTGCCAGAATGAGAAGCATGTTATGTTACACTCAGAAATTTTCTATAAAGTACGGCGTCACGCACTTGTACCTATCGTGTATCGTGCGTATGACACCGTTCGTGTACTCCGTGAGCAAGCGAATGTTCTCCAACACCTCGTGCTTCGGTTTCCCTAGCACGTATTGACGCAGTTCATCACTCGACGTGTCTAAAAACATCTGGAACAGGTGCGTGACGTCCGCAGCCTTGGCGTTTTGTTTGTCTCGACGCTGTAGCTCTTTTTTGAACGCGTCGTCATCAATCTCGTGTAGCATGTATTGCACGCGCAGGTACACGTTGTCTTCGCGCACGACCCATCGCCAGCGAAGTTCACCCTCGATGCGCAGCAGCGACAGACGCACGGTGAGCAGTTCGGTGCATGACGGCTCCTCGTGCTGACGAATCTCCTGATAGGACGGAAGCCCACCGCACGGGATGTCCCCATGTTCGCGGTTCAACGCACTCGTCTTCCTCTTAAATTCCAAGTAATGCGGGTTGTGAATCTTACCCACACAAATGACCCCTGTGCGCCAATCGAACGCCGTCTCGCACATCGTGCACCACATCTGCGAACACCCCGACGTTTTCTGTATCATCTCCCCACACTTTGGACACGGCTTTGTGTCTTTGTTCAAGAGCTGCATCGTCTGCACCGCGTCTGGGTCGCACTCGTGCGCACCATCGCCGCACATCGTGTCGTTGCACTGCGCGCAAAAGTGCTGACGACACAATCCACAGTACCAATCTTCGTCCATGAACCCACGACACTCCCCGTTCGGACACTTGCGTACGAATCGGCGCTCATCCGTGTTCACGGTGGAGAGTCCACCGGTGCGCAACTCTTCGTACTCTATGAGGGCATCCGTGTACGCCGCGTGCATGTCTCGCAAGTCAGGATGTCTCTCGAAATGGGCGTCGTCCACGACTGGGATCGGGATGTGGTACGCGTTCAGGAGACGAATCAACTCCGAACGCAACTCGCGTATGGTTTCACGCACGTCACGCATTCGCAAAATACGTTCCACTTGGGGCTGTGTGTCCGGGAACAAGGCTCTTTCCCTTTCGTACAACACCATCTCCCTATGTCTTCTAAATTCCGTGTTTCGAAACTTTAACGTGCACCAACTGTCGACGAAATCCCGGTCCCATCGAGTCTTACAACCCATGCAGTGCGCGTCCTCCGCGACGCTCAACAAGTACTTTTGACAACACTCGCGACAACATTCGAAATCACAAAAAGAACACGAAACCTTTTTGTGATTTGTTTTATTCCATGATTCACAACACACATCACACATTTACCTATTTATTAACTAAAAACTTTAAACGGATCCAGTCCCTGTCGGATTTGAAAATCTTCGAGAGACGGGGTTTACTATTCTTGAAAAAAATCATCAACGCGTTGAGACGTCGAAAGAGACCAAGAGGGGGTTCACCCGCCTTGATGGCGCGCGACAGTGCCCGGTGCCTCGCGTACTTGGACATCTTCGCGACCCCCTTGTACCCGAACACGGCAAGGGACACGTTTTGACTCAAAGGAATGCGCACACCAACGATGGGAGAGTTCATGCTCTATTACGTATTAAGAAATTTATCCACGTCGAGCGGCTCTATTCACGGCTTCCGCGGCTTTACGCGATTTGTCGTTATAGTTTTCTGCGACTGACTTGAATGACTTCTGGCTCGCCATACTACTGCTTCTACTGAGATACCCGCGAGCGTTTTTGAATTCGTTGTTTCCAGCGTTCTGCTTTGCCTTGGCTGCGGCGGCTGCGGCGGCTACCGCAGCCTTTCTCTCCGCGTCCTTCCTATTGGCCACAGCCTTTTTCCTCTCTGCCTCCCTCCTGTTGGCCTCAGCCTTTTCCTTTTTCATCTCAGCTTCCTTCTTCTCTGCCGCAGCCTTTTTCATATCAGCTTCCTTCTTCTCTGCCGCAGCCTTTCTCTCAGCTTCCTTGCTGTTGGCCACAGCCTTTCTCTCAGCTTCCTTGCTGTTGGCCACAGCCTTTCTCTCAGCTTCCTTGCTGTTGGCCACAGCCTTTTTCCTCTCTGCCGCAGCCTTTCTCTCAGCTTCCTTCTTCTCTGCTGCCACCTTTCTCTCAGCTTCCTTCTTCTCTGCTGCCACCTTTCTCTCAGCTTCCTTCCTCTCTGCCGCAGCCTTTCTCTCAGCTTCCTTCTTCTCCGCTGCCACCTTTCTCTCAGCTTCCTTGCGGTTGGCCTCGACCTTTTTCCTCTCAGCCTCGGCGTTGGCCTTGACTTTTCCCTTTGCGTTCGCACTCGCAACTAATTCTTTCAGTCTATTTTTGAATCCAGGTCCATATGGTTCTTTAATTAAATTACTTCGAAGAGCGTTAGCTTCACTCTTGTATTGAAGAGACGTCATCGCATCTTCTCGAATAGCTCGCATCAATACATCGTTGATATTCGTTGTAGTCAATTCCTTGATGAACTGACGTTTCCGACTCGGAGACAAGTGTTGCAACGTAGTAATCTCACCCCGCGCTGCCTCAATCTCAGCCTTTTTCATTTGTGTTTTAGAGTTTTCATTCTTCGCCCTTTGGAGAACATTTACATAATTACCAGTATTCAATTCTTTGAGGAGTGCACTCTTTCGTTGCGACGACAGATGTACTAATGAACTGATTTGAGCCTTCTCACTTGGGTTATTGTTCCTCAATTGCATGACTTCTGCACTGCTCGATGCATTTTGAATTTTCTTTTTCATATTTGGATTTTTATATGTATTAGACACTTCCTTCTTCAATGCGTCCAGTCGTTGTCGCTGCACATTCTCTTCCACTTCCTTCTTCACAGTATTTATGTACGTGACGACCTGATTCAATGTTTTATCACGAATCGAACGTCCAAGTTGTCCTTCACTGAAGGCGAGTTTAGATTGTGCACCGGTTTTCGCGAGCTCCGACGCAGCCGTGGCGATGAGAAGCACCTTTTCGAGCTGTTCGGGTTCGCGGCCTGCAATTGTAGTGTAGTTCTTGATATCTGCCGACGTGAGACCCTTGATTTTTCTAATTTTTTTGCGCAGCTCGTCGACCCGCTTCGCCTTGTTCATCGCACCGGCATCACCCCTGATTGCATCGCGCTCGAACCTGTTTTTCTCATCTTGACTGAGCGTGCTGAGTTTTTTCAAAGTATTCGTCGTGCGTTGTCGATTGATGCCATACAACTTGTTCAGGATGGTCGTGATGTTTTTCTTGTCCGTGTTCGGGTCGAGGAAAAATATTTCATCCGTACCCTTTTTACGTAATATTTGTGAAAGAGCGCGTTCCATCTTTTTCGGTGCAGTTTTTCCATACATGTTCGCATACTTCTTGGACTCTCGATTCATTATCGATTTCAACGCACTGCGTTCCTGCACATTCGTCGGTGAAGTTTGAATATTCAAATAAGCTTTAAGAAGTTGTTGACGTTTGTCCGTGTTCATTCTTTGTCGTTCTGCGCGCACCTTGTTCTCGTTCACGTCGACACTTCGAATGAAGTTCTCGCTCACCAGGTACTTCTGCGCCAAGTTTCTGACGCGAATGTTTTCTTCTTTTTTCTTACGGATGTTCGAAGCCCTGAGTTCTTTCGCCTGTGCTTTCATGGTGTTTTGCGTCTTCTTGACTCCGGCGATGTTAAGGCGTTGTCCATTCATCACCAAGAAATCTGGACGCACCTCTGTTTTATTGTTCGTCAAAAAGCTGTTGACCAAATTGGCGTCGACCGTCTTTTTCACTTTACGCACCGCGGTGTTCTTGTAAAAGGCCTTTTTGTACGCCTCGGTATTTGAGATGTTTGGATTCTGCGACATGTAGTCTCGAACGTATCTCTCGCTGACTTGCGCCGCGTCGCTCAACTCCTTAACGAACGCCACGTTCTTCTCTTGGGATTCGAGCGCAGTCATTCGGTTCGCCGTGACTGGTCTGTACGTCATCGTCAATCTGTTCAGTTTCTGTGCAATCTTACCACCACCGGTCACGGCCACTTCGGCGGCGCGGGTCTTGACGTTCTCGTCGACCATGCGCTTGAAAGTGTTCATGAACCCATTTTGATTCAAGAAGTTGTTGTTTTGGTTCGCCAAGAATGCCTCGACGTATCTCGATGACACCCTACCTTCCTTCGACATTGCCTTTTTCTTAGCGTCCACGATAGCCTTGGCGTACTTGTCCGCGCTGTTCAAGTACACGAGTTTACCCGTGTACTTTTTGAGTTCCCGTGCCTGGCTGAAGGCATTCACGAGGGCGGTGTTGTTCTCTTGCAAACTCTTCACGTTGCGTCCCGTGTTCTTCAAGAATGCATTCGTGAACGGTGCCGGAATGTTTTTGTTCTTGGCGAGGAGACTTCGAACTTCGAACTCATCTTCGGGCACGTAGCGCACGTCGTTGCCGAGCAAACGCCTCTTCAACCCCGTGCGTCGCTGTTCCTCTTCCGCGAGCTTCTTGTCTCTCTTGACCTTGCTCATGAAATCAACCTTGTTCGCATTCTTAGCCTCGGCCACGTTCTTCCCCTGCAAGTACGCCACGACGTACGCCACGCTCACACCACCATTGCTCGCCAAAGCCTTGATATCTCTGTCATCCTTCGCCTTCTCGGCGCGTCGAAGACTGTTTTCGTACACAACGTCCGGAATGTACGCGACCGTCTTGGAACCCAAGAGGTTGGAGACTTTTTTATCGGCATCAATTTTTACACGTAATGCGTTTCGGTTCAACGTCTCGAGAGACGCCCCGGCTAAGTACTTATCGAGGTAATCCGCGGACACCCCGTAAGACGTGGCGACTTGTTTTCGTTGCTGGCGCTCGGTCGTGTTCAGTTCTCGCTTCGCTCTCATGTTTTCTTTGTTCGTCAGCATCTTTTTCGCGTTGGCCAAGGCTTTCTCGTACGTGCTCGGTGGAACGAATCGCAGGCGCGTGCGCGCGAGATTCGCAACCTCCCTGTCCGCGGCAATCTTCAGAGCCAGTGCGTTTCTGTTCAAATTTTTGATACTCTTACCCACCATGTATTGGCGGATGTAAGACCCATCGACTCCGTACTCGCGCGCCAATGACTCTGGTGTATTCTCCATACGATTCGCCGCAATGTTCGCCCTCGTGTTTTCTTTGTTCTTCGGTGTCTTTTTCGCATTGGCCAGGGCTTTATTGTACATGCTCGGTGGAATGAAACTCAGACGCTTGCGGGTGAGATTCGCAACCTCCTTGTCCGCGGCAATCTTCAAAGCCAAGGTGTTCCTGTTCAAGTTTTTGATACTCTTACCCACCATGTATTGCTTGATGTAAGACCTGTCGACTCCGTACTCGCGCGCCAATGACTCTGGTGTATTCTCCACACGCTTGGCCGCATCGTTTGCACTCTCGAGAATTTGTTGACTTTCCACACGCGCACGTTCCTGCGCGCGTTTCATGTTCTCCAGCTCCTGCTCCGCGCGTTCAGCCCTCTTTATCAATTCCACGTCATCCGTGCTTTGGGCCGCGTTTTGGAGCGATTCAGCCACGGTTTCCGCCATGCTCACGCGTTGATTATGCAACTTCGTGATTTTCGTCTGTGCGTTCGACACCTGCGCAGAGTTCCCAGAGCGCGCCGCCGAGGACAACGCCGCAGTGGCTGCTTGCAGTTGTTGAGACAATTGACGCATCTCTTGCTCTTTTTTGTTTTGGTTGAGACGGCTCACGACGTTTTTCATGGTACGAACGTTTTCATTCGTGTTCACTCTCGGTGGACGACGTTTGATGGAATTGTAAATTTCATTCAAAAGTTGACGCTCTCTCAAATTTTTGATGCGGTTGTACGTGTTCTTGTACACGGCGTCGAGTTCCTCCCCACTCTTGCCACCAAACTGTTTACGCAATTCCGCACGTTTGGCGATCGTGTTCATCTTTTCGACGTCTTTCAAGAGTTCAGCTGTGATATTGTCCAGGTACGAACGACGACTACCCCGTGCAACGGTGTCGAGACGCGCGCGGTAAATATTCTTCTGTGTCGCCGTCAAGTTGGTTGATTTCAACTTTTCCAAGATGTCCCTCTTCTTCTTTTGGTACATCTCGTTTTGTTTCTCCGCCTTTGATTTGATTTCTTTCAGAGAGCTACGGTTGGACGCGAGATTATTATAGTAGCTGTTGACGTCTTCCACGGACAACGCCTTGAGACTGTCCAGATGACGTTGCAGTTCCTTGCGTTTGTCCGAACCACCACCACGCACGTTCGGTAATCGCGTCGGTTGAAACACTGGACGCCTGTTGTTTGTGTTTTCGTTGTTGTTCGTGTTTGCATTCCTCTGTAATCGAAGAACGGGAGCGGTCGGTCGTGGTCTGTTCACTACCTGGACCCTCGGCACCGACAACACTGGCCTTGGTTGTTCAACTTCGGGGGATTCACGAGACTTGATGAAATTGGGTACAAAACCTCGTTTGAATACAGTCGTGCGATTGTTCACGTTCACGCGGTTCGCACGGTTCATAGTATTCGTGAGGTTCACGCGGTTCACGCGATTCGCATTCGCGCGGTTCACGTTGTTCACACGGTTCGTGAGGTTCACACGGTTCACGTTGTTCACGCGGTTCGTGAG
>Ga0181598_1000738_pt1 | contig 32110 bp, 38 predicted proteins | sample 041ome_4_FD_153295 | JGI IMG/M metagenome (GOLD analysis project Ga0181598, IMG submission 153295) | Coastal salt marsh microbial communities from the Groves Creek Marsh, Skidaway Island, Georgia - 041404US metaG (spades assembly) | ecosystem: Environmental > Aquatic > Marine > Intertidal zone >... | reverse complement strand
GCTCTACCAGCAGAAAATGGGGCTAGCACCAGCTTTCAGTGGGAATGCGGCAACCCACTGGGGGAACATGTTGGAGGAGCCTTTACGGCAGGTAGCAGCACGAGAGACAGGGCTAAAGTTCCGTAGAAGCAGCAAGACATTTCGCCATTCGCAGTTTGAGTACTGCGTGGCGCATGTGGATGGTTTACACCGTGAGGCTGGCTTGGAAGTAAAGACCGCAAGCTTTCGGAGCAAGAAGAAGTTTGCACCCACTGGTGAAGTGATCATGGAGCCTGGAGAAGGGCTCCCCCTAAACTACTACTGTCAGGTGCAGTGGTACATGATGATCACAGGCAAGAGTCTCTGGTATGTGATAGTAGGCATCTTGGGCGAGAATGACATACGGCTCTACAAAGTGCCCTACAACAAGAGCTTTGCGCAGCGATTGTTGGACAAGTGTACTCACTTCTGGGAGGAGCATGTGCTCAAGCAGGTTCCACCAGAGCTGGAGTTTTTGGCAGACATGGAAGCAGCCTATCCAAGGGGGAATGATGAAACAGTCGAGTGTCCTCAGTCGCTCGTGGTGGCAGTGGAGCAGTTTCGCCAGTGCAAGCAGAAGCAGAAGCAGCTGCAAGAGCAAATGGCGTTACATGAAGCGCAAATTAAGGGGCACATGCGTGAAGCTCAGACGTTGGTATCTCCAGCTACGGGCTTGGTACTGGCAACATGGAAAGACCAGAGCCGCAAGGTCTTGGACACAAAAAAGCTCAAGGAAGAGCAACCAAAATTGACAAAAGCCTACGAGCTTGAAAGAACGAGTAGAGTTTTCAAGCTTGTGGAGCTAGAGGAATTTGGATGAAGCACAGAAACTAGTACTAGGCTGGCCTCCCAGCGTCAATGGCTACTGGAGACAATTCCAGGGCCGCACCATCCTCTCCAAGGCAGGGAGACTTTACAAGAAGTCTCCTGCCCCCTCCTTTCAGCGCTACACAGCTCAAGACCGTTTAGCAGTAAGCATAGAGTACTATCCACCATCAAAAGCAGCCAGGGACTTGGACAACCATGCCAAGGCAGTGCTTGACCTCTTGATGCACTGGGGAGTTTTCCCAGATGATTCGCAAGTAGATGAGCTGCATTTGTATCGTAGAGATATCCAACGCCCAGGCAGAGCTGAAGTAACGATTAGCAAATTATGAGCAAAGGCAATGTCTATCGTGAGTTTCTGGAGCGTTATTACGATGACCCCAATGGGTTTGTCATTAACGTACTGAAGGTCACCCCTCAGCCTTGGCAATCCCAACTACTAGACCAGTTTGCACGTGGTACACGGAGATGCAGTTGTGCGGCAGGCCACGGGGTGGGCAAGAGTGCAGTAACGTCCTGGGCCATGCTGTGGTTTCTGCTGACAAGATACCCCATCAAGCTGGTAGCCACGAGCCCTACCCAGAGCCAGCTTTTTGATGTGCTGGCTGCTGAGGTCAAGCGCTGGATTACAGAGCTTCCAGAGGCTCTGAGAGAGCTTTTAGTAGTCAAGAGTGAGCGCATTGAGTTGGCAGCATCTCCTACAGAGGCTTTCCTGAGCTTCAAGGTGAGCCGCAAAGACCAGCCCGATGCCATGCAGGGAATCCACTCAGCTACAACTTTTTTATGCGTAGATGAGGCTGCTGGAGTGGATGAGGCTGTATACGAAGCAGCCTATGGCAGTATGACGAGCGCAAACGCCTACATATGCTTAATTGGCAACCCCACAAGAAGCACAGGCTACTTCTTTGACACGCATCACGTGAACAAGGGCACGTGGTACACAATGAACGTCAGCTGCCTCGACTCGCCAATGGTGAGCCCAGACTTCATCACAGAGATGAGGGACAAGTACGGCAAGGAGAGCAACCAGTGGCGTACTCGTGTCTTGGGGTTATGGCCTACGGTGGATGATGACACGGTCATCCCCCGTGGCTTAGTGGAGGATGCAGTCAGCCGTAGAGTCAAGGTTCCGCATGACTACCCAACCATCTGGGGCCTGGATGTAGCCCGTATGGGTGCAGACAAGTCAGTGCTGGTGGAACGTCAGGGCCGCAAGGTAACGAAGATACAGAGCTGGGAGAAGCTGGACTTGATGACCCTGGCAGACAGGGTTGACCACTTGTATCAGGATGCAGAGCAGCAGCCCATAGAAATATGCTGTGACAATATCGGTTTAGGAGCTGGTGTAGTGGACAGGTTGCGTCAGCTGGGTGTGCCAGCAATAGGCATCAATGTCAGTGAGACCCCCAGCAAGGCGGACACTTACGCCAATAAGAGAGCAGAGCTCTGGTTTACTTGCAGAGAGTGGCTTGGAGGGGAAGTAGAGTTACCAGACCATCAGCAGCTCGTAGAGGATTTAGTGGCTCCACGGTTTGAGTACAAACCCAATGGCACATTAGGGCTGGAGCGCAAGGAAGTCACAGCCAAGAGGCTCCGCAAGTCACCGGACTTTGCGGATGCTCTTTGTCTAACCTTTGCGAGCCCGATGTTGGACAGCAGTGGCTATATTCGGAACAAACGCAAACCTGAGCGCAGAAACGCAGGAGTAGTCGCATGAGCCTGACCCAATGCCCAGAGTGTCAAGGGCCGCTAGCACCACCTACAAGAGCCTATCCAGCATTGCATTGCGAAGCGTGCAACAAGGAATGGTTTGAAGTTGATATCCCAGAGAAGGAACCCAATGGCTGAGTACATCCCACTAGACGAAATAAGCTTCCAGGCTTGGGTCAGTAACACGATTACAGAAAGTATTGACTACATTGACACGGAGCTCTCTCCAGACAGAGCTCGTGCCATGCGTTACTACCTGGCAGAGCCCTTTGCAGACAGTGGAGACAATCCGGTAGAGCAGGAAGGCAGAAGTCAGTACCAAGCAAAGGAGATACATGATGCGGTGCAGCAGTGTCTGCCCAGCATCATGCGTACCCTCTTCTCAGCTGAGCATGTAGTCGAGTTTGAGCCCAGACAGGCTGATGATGTTCCATTGGCACAACAGGCAACGGAGTACTGCAACTATCTTCTCAAGGATAGACTTGATGGATATACATTGCTGGACACTGTCATCAAGGATGCCCTCATCAAGGGAGTAGGAATTGCGCAAATTTGGTACGAGGAACAGGTAGAGACCATAGTACGGGAGCTAAGTGGCATCAGCCAGGAAGTAGCAGCTGCAGTAATGCAACAGGGCCAGTGGGAGATTACGAGCTCCAGCCAGAGTGAGGATGGGCTATTCAACCTGACCCTGAGCAAGACCAGCTCCAAGGGGAAGGTATGCGTAGATGCCGTACCACCAGAGGAGTTCCTCATCAACAGAAATGCAGTCAGCCTCAAGGATGCAAAAATCCTGGCACGTAGACAAAGGCTCACCGTCAGTGACCTTGTGGACATGGGCTATGACCCTGAGCTCGTGATGCAATACGCTGATGTGGATGACACCTACAAAAGCAATGAGGAGTGGCTCCTACGAAATCCAACCTGGAGGGAAGAAGAGCAGACAGAATCAGACCCAGCAAATAGAGAAGTGCTCTACATTGAGGCCTATGTGAATGTGGACTTGGATGGAGATGGCAGAGCAGAGAGACGCAAAATCTGCTGCATGGGTAGCGCCTACAACATCGTGCGCAATGTAGTGGTAGATGACCATCCTTTTGTAGTATTCCGCATGAGCTGCCTGCCACATCATTGGAGTGGCGAAAGCCTATTTGATGAGCTGGCAGACATTCAACGCACCAAGAGTGCAACCATGCGCAACATGCTGGACTCGCTGGCATTAGCAACGACCCCCCGTGTGGCGTATGTTGAGGGACAAGTGGACTATGCTGAGCTGAGCAATGATGAGGTTGGAGCTTTGATAGCTATGCGTCAACCTGGAGCCATCCAGCAGCTCACCATTGACTACGTAGGCCAGCAGGCCCAACCCATGTTGGAATACCTCGACAGAGTCTCCCAGAAGCGCACAGGGCTTACTGATGCGTCTCAGGGCCTGGATGCTTCCAGCCTCCAGAGCACTACTGCCATAGCAATAGATAGCCAAGTCAAGGCAGCTCAGGCACGCCTGGAGCTCATCACCCGTACCCTTATCGAAACAGGCATCAAGCCATTGTTTGAGAAGATGTTGCTCTTGATAACCTACCATCAAGACCAGCAGGACATGATGATGCTGCGAGGGCAGTACATCCCGATAGACCCTAGTGGCTGGCCTCTGATGAATGTCAGAGTCAGCCTGCCCATTGGGGGAGCAGATGTTGCGCAAAAATCCCAGCTCTTCATGACCATCCTCCAGAAGCAGGAAAGCCTGCTGCAGCTGATGGGCCCAGATAACCAGTTTGCAGGACTAGTCCAGTATGGGGCTACTCTGCAACGCCTGCTGGAGCTCAACGGAATTACTGATGCCCAAACCTTCTTTGGTGACCCCCAAGCCGTGTTGCAACAGTTGCAACAACAGCAAGCTCAGGCTCAGCAGGAGCCTCCAAAATCTCCTGAGCAAGTGATTGCTGAAGCAGAAGTCCAAGTAAAGCAGATGGACATGTTGGGCAAAGCTGCATCTGATGCTAGAGAGGATGACAGAAAACGTGACCAGATGAGCATAGACCTTTGGCTTAAGGCAAGTGAGCTCAAGGCCAAGTACCCTGGAATCCAGCTGGATGCTACAGCTCTGGTGCAGGAGCTCCAACGGAATCGGGAGCTGGATGTGATAGAGCAGCGTACACAAGTAGAGCGCTACCAGCAGGCATTGAATGCGGTGGGGATGCAAGCCCAGCAAGCTCAGCAGGCCATGCAGGCAGAGCAGGCTATGCAGCCTCAGCAGCCGATGCCACCGCAAGCTCCCGTCAATTAACTCCTAGCAATTACTCGACAGTAGACCCTCTTGACTTCATGAGCTAAGACAAACTTATGGCACGAAGAAAACTAGACACCCAACAAAACTTACAAGAGCTGCAGACTGCAGGAGCTGAGGAGCTCCTCAGTGCTGTTGGAGCATTTAGCCCCGTAAAGACAGCACTGGACGTAACAGGGATGAATCCCCTGAGCCCTAGAGCTCTCAATAGCGAAGCAGACTTCCGCAAGCAATTTGGCAATGCGATCCCTACGTATAGGGGCCGCCCAGCTGGAGATGCTATCTATGCATCTCCCTACGCTGAGGCAGTAGCAGCAGACCCCAGGCTCAGGGCCCTGACTCCTTACTTGATGGCTGAAGAAATACAGCAGCTCCCAGAGGGAAGGCGCAAGGTTCCCAACCTGGAGGAGATTGCAGACTATGCCACTGGAGCTGGTCAGCGGCAGTATGTGAGCCCACGGCATGATGTGAACCTTGACCCTGAGCACATGGCAACCCTAGCGCTAGCTGGCGCAAGTAAAGTGGGTTGGTACGAGGCAAGCCATGCTGCCCTGGTGGAAGTATTTGGGAAGGACGATGCTGCCAGATTTGCTGGATTATTGGCAGCTACCTCGCCACAAACGAGCGTGGAAGCCAACTTCTTAAACACGTTAAACATTTGGAAGAACTGGAAAGCTGCAGGCAGGCCTACTGATAGAGACGAGATCCTCAAGATTATGGGCCAGAGTGTCCAAGGGGGCAGGGGAGAAAAAAGTGTTTTACCTGGTTGGAAGAATAACAGTGTCACCGCACTACAAGAGAAAGACCCGTTTGACATCCAGCTGAGTGGGCCGAAGGTGCAGTCCTTCATGAAGAACCTGCAGGGCTTTTACGACTATAGCACCAATGACACTTGGCAGGGTAGAGCATTCAATGTGCTGCAGGATGTATTCAGTGGCGTAGACCGCAAGGCTGGGGCTGGGCTTCCAGGCCAAGGGTACTTGGCAACCAATGCTGCTATGCGTAGAGCCACAGAGCTTTTGCGTGAGCGCACAGGCTATGATTGGACAGTAGCCAATGTCCAAGAGGCTATCTGGAGCTACACCAAGACCTTACTCGACTACAAGAACAGCAGGCAACAGAACCCAGATGCCATGAATGCGGCACAGCTGGTAGATGAGCAAGCCATCACCGGAGAGCTCATTGCCAACACACCGGATTTTGCCAGCTTGTTTCAGCAACGTAAATTTGCCCAACCCCTAATAGATGCAGGAATACTGGCTCCTACCCCTGACGGAGGTGCAGGCCTCCCTGCAGCTGGAGGAGCGACTCCTCTGACAGTACGTAGCTTTGGACAGCAGATGCCCATAGCTCCAGACCAACAGATGCTAGAGCAATACGCCATCATGATTGATGACGTTGACCGTGCAAAGCTGGACACCAATGCAGTCAATTTCCAGTACGAGATGATGCCCTACGCAAACGCTGGGCATCTCCCTGAGCTCTTTGAAGATGAAGCCCTAGCGCAAGAATATCTTGATGACCCCAGAGCAGACTTCATGGCTCCAGGGGAAACACGAGACGCACTAGTGCAGGCACTCAATAAGGATAGGGTCAGACCTACACGAGACGGTATAGGGGTATGGGCTCCCGAAGGGGGAGAGGTAGAGTTTAACCAACTGATGAACCCTAGCCTTGTTGGCCCAGATGACAAGAACGAAAAGCTACCATCAAAGCTAGCAAAGCGTCAGGACTATGACGTACTGAGCGCAACCAGAGCTGCAATGGGAGCGCAGGGTGGAGTCAGCTGGAACTACCCAACGCCTCAAAGAGCTGCAGAGTTTGAAACCGATGCAGCCTCTATCTTCTATCCAACAGCACTGATGCCTCAGCAGATGGAGATGCTGGCAAAGCGCTACCCGAACATTGTTTTGAGTGACACAGGCAGCTCCATCACAGCCTACCCTTATTTTAGAGGAGACAAGGACGGGCTGGCAGATGTAGAGAAGCTGATGGCAGACGAGGCCTTCCTGCAATCCCAGCTAGGCACAGGGACACGAGTCAGGCCAATGATTGTCAACCAAGATGATGCCTTCAAGCAATGGAAAGAGAAGAAAGTAGGGACAGGCAAGAAAGCAACCTACCCCAATAAGCGCAAGCAGGACGATACCTTCAACAAAAAAATCCAGCCCAAGCAGGCTGGCTTCATGAGCTTTGAGCAGGAATTCAAAACTCCAGGGCAGGGGCTGGTTACCAGAAAGCTTTTGGAGAGTGTAGGCACAGCAACGCCAGAATTTAGGAAGAACCTACAAGGGCCCAAGGTACGTAGAGCCATTAAGGATATCTACGAGCTGGACAAGGAAATGGAAGCACGAGGGTTGAAGGTCAGGCCAGATATTCAACTGATGCGTCAGCGCTTTACGGAGGGAGGCTTTGACGAGCTCCAACGAGCTCTAGACCGTGGGGAGCCCTTAGCAAACCTAAGCGCACTGGAGCGCTTCAGAGCTGCCAGCTAGCTGAGCCTTTAGGTGCTCCAGCTGCTCAATTTGAGAATCCAGCTGCGCCAGCTTCTTCACTTTGTGTGGCCCAGGGAGCATCCGTAGCGAAACATGAGAACGTGTATTGACTACGTTCTCTAAGGAAGTAACTACATCACTCATGGATGAATGGAAGGTAGTTTTATGCAAGATGACCAACTGATTAAGTTAGGTGAGGAAGTCAGGAAGCTAGGAGCTTCCACGGCTTTCAATGAGTTACTAGACCAGATTAGCAAAACTCAGCACGAAATCATAGAAAATTCTGAAGTAGAGGCAATTGAAACAAGGCAAGCTGCATACCATATGATACGAGCCATACGAGCCATCAAGACGCAGGTAAGTGTAGTCCTCAACCGTGCAGAGCGTGCCAAGACTAGAAAGAGGTCATCATGAGTGAAGAATTACTGATGACACCAGATGCTGCAGCAGAAGCGTTTGAGGGGATCTTGGAAGGCACACAGCCAGAAGGAGCTGAGGAGGAGCCAGTTGCCCAGGCGGAAGCTAATGAACCAGCTGAGGAAGAAGAAGAAGAAGCCTATGAAGCTGATGAAGAAGATGAGCTAGAAGAAGAAGAGCAGCAGGAAGCTAGATACAAGATACTAGTCAACGGGCAGGAGGAAGAGGTAAGCCTGGATGAAATGCTGAAAGGCTACCAGCGCCAAAGTGACTACACCAGAAAGACGCAAGCCCTGGCTGAAGAGCGCAAGCAAAACCAGCAGCTCGTAAACGAATACAGCCAGCGCCTAGCTCAGGTATCGCAGCTAGCAGAGCAGCTCCAAGCCAATCCAGAAATACCAGAGCCCAATATCAACTGGGACAAGCTCTACCATGAAGACCCAGTAGAGTGGACTGTCCAGCGGCAGCTCTATAACGATAGACAGCAGCTGCGTGCCCAACGGCATCAGCAGCTGGAAGTAGTAAAGCAGGAGCAACAGAAACTCCAGCAACAACAGTTTGCAAGCCACCTAGAGGAGCAACGGCAACGACTCCTTCAGCTAGTACCAGAGTGGCAAGATGCCGAAGTAGCTAAAAGCGAAAAATCCGCAATTAGGGAATTCGCTAAACAGCAATACGGCATGACAGAAAATGATGTGAATCAAGCTTTTGATGCACGGTTGGTCAGTATGCTCAGAGATGCTTACTTGTTCCGCACAGGACAAGCAAAAGCCCAGGAAGCAGTAAGGCCCAAAGCAGAGAAAGCCACAAGAACCCAAGGCCGCTCCTTCAAGCCAGAAAATGAGAATACTCGTTTGCGCAAAGCAAATACGCAATTGCGCAAAACTGGCTCCGTTGAAGATGCAGAGGCTGTATTTGAACAAATGTTCGGCTAAGCACTAAAGGCAATTATGGCACGAGTTAGCAACTCTGTTACTTCTTACCAGAGTAAGACTGTTAGCGAGACTCCAGAGGATGTCTCTGATATCATTTACAATATTGACCCAGCAGATACACCAATGGTGTCACTTGCTGGTACTAGAAAAGTCACTAACACTATTTTTGAGTGGCTTACAGAAACCCTTACAGCCGCTTCTAGTGGCACACCAGTAGAAGAAGGTTTTGAGACAAGTAGAGATGCTTCTAGCATGACAGCTAGACAGAATAACTACGTACAAATCCTTACCAGAAACGCTACTGTTACTGGAACCCAAACAGCTCTTAAACTGTTTGGCAAGAGCAGCCAGATGGCTCACCAGATGGCACGCAAAAGCAAGGAGCTTAAAAGGGATGTTAATTACTCAATTATGCATCCGCAAATTAAGAATGCAGGCTCTGATGCAGCCAACCCAGGGACACCAAGACAGAGCGCTATGCTAAATTCTTGGGTGAAAACGAACGTAGACTATGACACAGTTGCAGGGGCCAACCCAACAGGAGACGGGACAAATAACCGGACAGATGGAACCCAACGTGCGTTTACCCAAGCAATGGTAAACGAAACAATGCAGCTATGTTATACCAATGGTGCCGAACCAACGACACTAATGGTAGGCCCATTCAACAAAACAGTCATCAGTGGCTTTGGTGCTAGAGGTATCTCTAGAAGCATGATTGACGAACAGCAGGCAGGAAGTAACGTTACCGTTTACCAGTCAGATTTTGGAGTCTTAAAAGTGGTTCCTCATCGCTGGCAGCGTGAGCGTGACGCTTGGCTTATTGACCCCAAGCATGTACGTATTGCCTACCTTAGAAGCTTCCAAACACAGGAACTTTCACGTATTGGAGACGCTCAAACGAGACAAATTCTCGTTGAGTATGGCTTGCAGGTAGACAACGAAAAAGCTCATGGCTTAGTTGCAGACTTAACAACCAGCTAACATGATTGTTAAGGAAATTCTGGATCATCGAGGACATGTGGCCTCGTTGATTCAGAGCAACACTAATGACCCTACTGTCTTCCACCACATCTTGAGGGAAGACCTAGACCCAATGATTAAGGAAGCAAGAATGCTCCAAGAGCACCTTGACCCCAACAGTCATTGGAAACCAGTAGCCCACATCCCTGCTGCCGTTGTGCAGCAGATGATGGTAGATGGTAGCTGGGAGGACACTACGCACCTCAAGCGATGGCTCAATGACCATGACAACCAATGCTTCCGTATCTGGCAGGGTAGAGTCTGATGGACTACGCTAGCCTCCAGACAAGCATTGCGGCATGGCTCAACCGTGATGACCTGAGCTCTTATATTCCAGAGTTCATTACTTTGGCAGAAGCAGAGTTCCAGCGCACGATACGAGCCAGGGAAATGCTGCGCAACGCTGACACCACAACCAGTGTGGTCAGCGTGCAGCTCCCTAATGATTTTCTAGAGCTACGGCACATCACGCTGACTAGTGAAAACCAGCCTTTGTACTACGCAACCCTGGCAGAGCTGGATGACATTAGGCGCAATGTGCAGGTAGCTGCACAGCCCACTCATGTGGCTGTATACAACACCAAGCTAGAGCTGGCCCCAGTGCCAGACAAGCAATACACTCTGGAGATTGTCTACTACCAAAAGATCCCAGAGCTCTCAAGCAACACCTCCACTAATTGGCTGATTGCTGCATATCCTGACGTATACTTGTACGGCTGCTTAACGAAGGCAGCTCCATTTATTGGGGAAGACGAACGAACAAACGTCTGGCGACAAGAGTACACCAATGCAGTAAACCAGCTCAATATCATTTCTGAGCGCACAGAGCTGCGTGGCGCACGCAAGTCGCTAGCCTACAAATACTTATAAAAAATGAAATTTGGGGAAGGGTTTTACGGGCAGGGGAAATTCCAGCCTGAGCCCACAGTGTCCACCAGTGATTGGGTGACCGTAGAAGACAATGCGGACTCCTTTACAGAGGGCACTAGTGAACCATCTAACACTTGGCTTGATGTAGTATGACCAGACCCGTACTAAGCAAATACAACAATATTGAGCTCCCTACTATTGGAGGGGATAGTGGAGTATGGGGGAGCGTACTCAACCAAGCTCTGGACAGCATCGATGAGCTCATCTATGCCAACGAGCAGGGTACAGCCACCAATACAGCAGCAATTGCAACGCTGAATGCCAATGACCAGACCAGTGGCTCTGTAGATGCCAAGATAGCCACAGCTATCAATACTCTCAAGGATGGCAGCACCAATACGCTGGCAGACCTGGAGAATCTCATAGGTGCTGCAGGCAACATTGACTTGAGCAGCATCAATTCATCCATAACGAACCTACAAACCAACTTAGGAGCACCTACCAATGCCAACCTCACTACAGCTGTTTACCCCCGTGTTCAAAGCCTGGAATCAAGCATATCAACTCTGGTTGGAGGCACAACTGGAGATGACCAAAAATCTGTCAGAACCATTGCAACCGAAGTAATCGGAACCAGCAACACTGGTATTACTTCCACAGCTGCACAAACGCTGATTGACACCAGCATCGCAGCTGTGCAAGGCAACACCACACAAACCATTGCAGACTTACTAGCACTCATTACAACCCTGCAAAGTCAAGTGGCAACACTGCAGCAGGATGTGACTGCACTGCAGACAGGCAAGGCCTCCGCTTCCTCGCTGACAGCTCTGGAGAACACCGTCAATGGCAATGCCAATACTACCGGACTCGTGACCACGGTAGCGAATGTGAGCTCCACAGCAACCCAGGCGAAGAACGCAGCAGATACGGCTACCAATAATGTCAGCACTCTTACCACGAGCGTCAATGGCGTTTCTGGGAGAGTGACTGCCCTGGAGAATGCTGGCTACATCACGAGCTCAGCTCTTTCCCCCTACATCACTACTCAGACAGCAAATAACACCTACGCAACCCCTAGCTATGTCAGCACAGTGCTGACGAGCTATGCCACTCAGAGCTATGTGACTTCAAGAGGCTATCTGACGAGCTCCAATCTGGCAGGCTACAACTACGCCACGCAAAGCTATGTCAACACCGCAATAGCAAACATAGGCTCAGGCACAACCTATGTGTCTACGAGTGATGCCAATTGGAAAAAGGTTAGAGGCTTGTTTGAGGGAGTGCAGGACAGCAATCGGACACTGCCTACCAACATCTACTTGGGAGGCACAGATAGCAGAATCTACTACGATGCATCAACTACCAGCTACAAAGATGTGAGTGCTATCAATACCTCTTCTGGCAGTGCTTACGTCAGTACAAGTGATAGTACTTGGTTAAAACTCTACGCAATGATTAATGGGGTAAATCCAAGCCAACAATACTCTGACTTGGCATTACCCGAACGACTTTTTGTGCGGCCCTATATTGGGTCATGGCCTAACTACACTGGGAATACTGCAAGCCACCAGACTCATAAATTCATTGTAATCACCTGTGAAGCAGATAGCTCCGGTGGAGAAGCGCATTTACGAATAGCGGAGCACATTGGCGTGAATGATACAAACCTCAGATTTGTTCATCTTGTGAATAGCACCTAATGGCAACACAAACCACCAACTATAACCTCTATCTCCCAGCAGTTAACGGAGATGAAAACCAATGGGGTACATATCTCAACTTCAACAGCCAGCGCATTGATGTAGAGCTCAACAACCTTGACCAACGGGTGGACGGAGTTGCCGCAAGCATAGCCAGCACTGGTGTGAGCTTGAGCAATGTGAGCGCTACCGTCACAGCTCAGGGGAGCGCTATCAGTGCCCTGCAGCAGGATGACTCTGCGCAGGACACGAGCATCACCTCCCTTGGGGATCGCATTAGTCAGGCAGAGCTAGCCATCAGCACACTACAGTCCTCTGGAGGCTCAGGGGGAGGTTCTGGTGTGAGCCTGACCAACGGCAGCGTAGTGACCGCATACATTGCCTTTGGTGCAGTAACGGATGAGAAGTTGGCAGAGGATAGCGTCACAGCTTTTGCCATTGAGACTGCTGCCGTGACGAGTGATGCCATTTCCAACAATGCTGTAGCAAGCAGGCACATCCAGACAGATGCTGTTGGCACTTCCCAGATAGCAGATGATGCAGTTATTGGAACGCACATCGCTGATGACCAGATACAGCCTCAGCATATCGTAGGCACACATGTCCTAGCGCCAGCTCCTACAGCTGCTGATGCAGACAAGGTACTCTACAACGATGACAACTATGGCTTGCGGTGGAAGCGGCAAAACAAAGTTACACGGGTGACCAAGTACGCTGACATGTTCCTCAACACGCAAGACGTAGAGCCAGGGGATTTGTTTGTCATTGAGAATGCTGGCTCCGCTGGAGGAGCTGGAGTCAATGACTACCCCTACAGTATTAATGGCGTTGTCACACCCAACAGCCTGGATGCCAGTAGTGTTTTCCTGGCAAACATTGGGACTCCTTCCAGCCCTGCTGACTTCACTACGCTCTACACGGGCTCCAATGGAGTCATTGACGTAGACACCTCTGACCCACTGAGAGCAGTGTTTGAGCTGGCAGATGGAACCAGCTACACGGTGAACCTGCCAACCTTCAGCATCAATAGCGAAACAGAAATAACAGGAGCCAACATCGCAGGCAATGACTATGCGATGGTGCATGACCGTTCCAACAATGTGCAGCGCAAGATACAGCTCCAAGAGCTAGGCATTGCAATGGGTTGGGGCAGTGTAGTGATAGAGGGTGGGGATGGCTCTGGTGGCCTCATCAATAGCTTTGGAATCATCACAGGCTTTGAGGTAGACCCAGTGAGTGGCTCCCTCATCATGAACAGCACCGGAGGCTTCAGTAGTCAGACTGCATTTATTAATACAGATGGTGATTTTATTCTAACAGGATGACATGCCACTAGCACTGAACCTTGGGCGAGTAATGCCCAAAAAACGCACCTGGAGCACAGCTCTGGACTTTGAGGTGCTGGATTTCGTGGAATACAACGGAAGCTACTACACGTGTATCCAGAACCATACGAGCTCTGTAGCCAACCCCCCTGGCACAGGCACTAACGAGTGGGCGCTGGTTGCAGCAGGGCTGAACTTTTTGGGAGGCTGGCAAAACATAGGCTATGCCCCAAACAGTGTGGTGACCTATGGAGGTAGTGCGTATGCGAACACGCAACCCATTGCAGCAGGCACAGGAGCCCCAGACAACAATAACCTCTGGTCTGTCATTGCAGCAGGCATTGGAGTCTACATTGGAGACTATAACGCACTAGCTACCTACACAGCTGGAGATGTGGTCATCTATCGGGGTTCTACCTATCGGGCGAACCAAAGTGTCTTTGCTGGCGAGACTCCAACCTCTACGGCAGCAAAATGGGACTTAATTAGCTTTGGCTTCAATGGGCCTAGTGTGGTGGAGCTCTTGGCAGGCAACAATGTGGACTATGAGAAAGGTGACATCGTCAGGTTCCGCAACTCCGTTTATATTGTGCTGACCAACCTCAACAGCACCAGCAACAATCCCCAGACAGACCCTAGCGATTACACCACGCTCATTGAAGGAGAGAACAGCTTAGGAGCTTGGACAGCAAACACCACGTACTACCCCAGAGATACTGTGCTCTATGGGAATGGGCTCTGGAAGTGTACCCAGTATGCGGTATCTCAGAGCAATCCCAGAATTGCGACCAGCTACTGGACAAAAATCAGCTCAGGCATTGGAGGCAGAGGGGCTTGGAGTGCTGGTAGCGTAGACTACTTTGTAGGGGATGTAGTGAACCACAATGGAGCTGGCTTCTTGTGCGTGCTGGATCACACATCCAGTGACGCACAACGTCCTACCAATGGAGCTCAAACAGCTTGGGAGAAAATTGTGGGGGGTTTCCTCTGGGAGGGCACATGGGCTCAGGGAGCGTATGACGTAGGAAGTGTCGTAGAGTATGACCAGAGTGCTTGGGTAGCGACAAGAACCATCCTTGCCAGCGAAACAGAAAACCCTAGCCTCAACACAGGTTTTGACAGGATGGTCAAGGGCTATCCAAACACTGACGCAATCACCTTTGCTATCGCATTAGGATAATTATGAGTGACTTCCAGAGACAAAGCTTTGAAGTGGGCAATGGCAGCTATACAGCTGTTACAAATGATAGTGTACTCATTGGCCTACTCCTAACCAACAAGAGTGCAGCCCAGGTCACAGCTACGGTGAAAATTGGGCCAAGTGGTAGTACAACAGAAATCGTCAAGGATGTAGTGATCCCCGTAGGCTCATCACTTAGCGCTCTTGATGGCAAGCTTGTGCTCAATGCCAACGATATCGTTGAAGCTACCAGCTCTGCTGCTAGTAGCGTCAATATCCACATAAGCTTACTGGAGCTACCATAATGGCTGGGTATATCGGGAACCGTAGGCAAAACAACTTAGTAAGCCTCACTGGCTCAACTGGAACGATTGGCAGTGGGGTGGTGTTTCCTGCTGGTGTAGTAATTGGTATAGCTTTTTTGGCCGATGTAAATGATGGGGCTGCAGGGGGTAGTAGTACCTCATATACATTGAGATCATTAAATACTGTAAAATATCAAATTAACTGTCCAATAACGATTACTTCAAATGAAATAACATTTGACGAGTCTGGGTCGTATGTTTTACAAGCAATTGCTCCAGCACTAAAATCAGATAGACACATTGTTAGACTTAGCGATGATTCAGGTACTAGTTTTATAAGTTCAGGAAGTGCTGCACACACTGGTTCTACTGAAAATAGCACCACCTCCTCTTTTTTATTTACAAAATTAGTAGTAGGAGCAGCAGAAATAACGGGAGGGGGCAGTGAACGAAGTTTTGGGTTTTTTACAATCGTTGATTCTGCGAAAGCGGCCGATGGATTAGGTAATGGAAACAATGACGTAACGAATGAAGAGGTTTTGCAAGTTCAAATTTTTAGAGTAAGCGAATGAGACATCCAGACGGTTTATATTATTATCAATTAGATAATCATCAGTTTTCTTCTCAGATACCGATAATTAAACACAGTGGGAAAGAGATCCTACCAACAGAACCAGAATTTGCAGATAGGTGGGCTGCCGAACCCCTACGCTTACTACGCCAACAACGCAACCAAAAGCTATCCCAGAGCGATTGGATGGCAGTAAGCGATAGAGTCATGACGCAAGCACAAATCGAATACCGACAAGCCCTACGGGATCTACCAAGCACAGCAGACCCACAACTAGACGAGAACGGAAATCTAACAAACGTAACGTGGCCCAGCTATGAGTAATGCGAGACTATTAGCGAATTTAGTACCAGATGGGCTGGATGACTATGAGGAGGGGACTTGGACACCTGTAGTTACAAGAGCAACTTCTAACCCTTCTGGGACTCCATCTTCAAGTGAGGCTTTAGGGAGCTATACTAAAATTGGGAGTATGGTACATGTTGAAGGTGCAGTGTCTTTTAACGGGTTTTCAGGAGGATCTGGGCAATGGCAATGTTCTTTACCATTTACTCATGCAAATTATGGCTCTATAAAGGCTGGTTTAGATAAATGTAGAGTTTACATGGATGGGGATAGTGCAGATCGTCAATTTAGGATTGCTCCAGGAACTAATTTTATTGCTCTTCATATACCTAGTAGTGACCAAGGTTATACTAGTAATACAACATATCTTATTTGGGAATTTTCTGGAACTTATTTAATTGAAGGGTGATATGTCACTAACAAAACAAACAGTTACGGATAAGGTGGAAATTGTTGGCCCCTACTCTCACATTCAAGTCAGAGAGGCCATTCAAGTTCTTGAGGATGGAGTGAAGATTAGCGAAAGCTATCATCGCTATGTAGTCTCTCCAGGCGAGACAAGTAATGACGCTAAAGTTGCTGCAGTGATTACGGCTGTACATACGCCAGAGGTGATTGAAGCGTATGAGCAACATGTAGCCAGCCAAGAGCTCTAATGCCAGTAGAGTATAGAGGCAAGAGCTACCCTGGTTATAACAAACCTCGCAGAAGTTCCTCTGGTGGCAAAAAATTTGAGGTCTTAGCGAAGGAAGGCGATACCGTGAAGCTCGTGCGTTTTGGTGATGCCAACATGAGCATTAAGAAAGACCAACCAGCTCGTAAGAAAAGCTACTGTGCCAGGAGCGGAGGTATCAAGGGCAAGACCAGTAAGCTGAGTGCTAATTACTGGAGTAGACGCAAGTGGGATTGTTAACAGTAATAGAGATAAGCATATGCCAATGGTAGGTGGAAAGAAGTATAGCTACAACAAAGCAGGAATGAAGAAAGCCAAAGCAGCAGCCAAGGCCGCAGGTATGCCCATGAAGATGAAAGCCAGCTACAAGCCAGGGAAGAAAAAGTGAGCTTGTATAGAAACATCCACAAAAAGCGTGCTCGTATCAAAGCAGGTAGTGGAGAGAAAATGCGCAAGCCTGGGAGCAAGGGAGCTCCTACAGCTGCGCAGTTTCGCAAGGCAGCAAAAACAGCAAAGCCTAAGAAAAAGTGAGGAAATTAGAGTACCAGCAAGGGTTGCTGGAAGAGACACCAGATGAACTAGACCCATTGAGCCTACTAGGTGCAGCTGCTACGGGCATCTCCCGTAAGGCTGGAGGCCTACTAGGGGAGCTGCTCACACCAAGCACAGTGGAAGCTCCTACGTTTGTAAGGGGCCCAGAGCGAGAGCAGAACTTTGCTAATTGGTTTGGCAGTAGCAAGATGGTAGATGAATTTGGTGAGCCCTTGGTTTTTTACCACGGCTCCCCAAAAGCTTTTAAAGCTTTTAAACTAGGTGGTAGCCAACAAAGGACACCAGAAGAAGCGCTTGAATGGTTTAGGGATAGGTTATCAAGCAATAGGAATATTCCTTTACATAGCTGGCGAATGGGATCGTTTTTTACACCTAAGCCAGAATATGCCAGTAGTTATGCTGATAGTAATGGTGGAGTTGTCTACCCAGTTAATTTAAAAGCAGAAAACCCAGCTTGGTACGACAATGTAGAAAAAACTTATCGACTTACAAACCCTAATAAAACTCCAGATGCTTTAATAATTCATCATGACAAAGACATCAATGAAGTTATAGTGCCTCAACCCAACCAAGCCAAGAGCATCTACAACAGAGGAACCTACAGCTTAGAAGATGATGACCTTCTGGGAATGCTCAGGAGGGGAAGTAATAACAATGTATAAACATGAGGTAAAGTGTATATAGGAGCAATACCTACTCCAGCTGCTACGGAAAGCAGACAAGAATTTTTAGCCACAGCTAACCAATCCGTATTCAATACCACTGGAGGAACCGTAGGCTACTGCGATTGCTACCTCAATGGCGTGAAGATGGCTAATAGCGACTTCAGCTTTGATGGTGCTGACGTAACGCTAACCACGGGAGCGGCTGCTGGAGATGTACTAGCGGTAGTAATGAGGCAAGCAGATAATGCACTAGTGGCGTTGCCGATTACTGATAGTGCTGGCAATAATGTCCTGAGTGAGACGAATAATGTTGTGAGTATAGATAGTGGGGTGGTGTTTCCTGGGAAAATTATAAAAAATATTTATATAGATAGTACTGCAACAGATACAACAATTACAAATTCTACATCAAATAAAATTGTTTATAGTGTTTCAATTCCTAATCCACAAACTAGCTATAGCTATTTAATTATTGGTGGAATTGGTGGTTATATTGATACCGGAAATGATGCTCAATTAAAGGGATCTTTAATAAAAGACAATGGTCTTGGAACTCAAGCATATATTCAGGACACAATTTCAGCTATTTATTTATATAACGTAAGTTATAATGATATGGGGTTCTTTTTAAATTTAAATTATTATTATGAACCTGCTACCAGTACAGCATTTACAATTGATGCTGCTGTTAGATCAACGGGATTCCAATATAGAGCGCCTCACGTGTTTAACAATCCATTTATTGTATTAGAGTTAGGAGGTAATTAAGAATGGACTATACACTAAAAGCTTTAAAATCATTTAGTGGTTTGGAATTTAGCTATTCTCCAGAAACAGGTGAGATTACTATTCATAAAGGGGATGCTAATAAAGATGAAGTCCTTCTTAAAGCTGAAGAAATAAAAGCAGCAGAACCTTTGCGTCTTTTAAGACTAGAACGTAAACGCCTTATCACTGCTACGGATTGGTGGGTACTACCAGATAGAACACCAACCCAAGCCCAATTGGACTATCGACAAGCCTTGAGGGATCTCCCAAGCAATAGCACCAATGTTGCCCTAGATGAGCAGGGCAATTTGATTAACGTGACATGGCCTGAGATGCCCCAATGAACTACATCGTCATAGCCATCTTTGTACTAATCGTTTGGGCATGCACAGACTACCCAGCTTCTGAGGGGAACGATAGTGAAGCCAACCCCATAGAGATTAATATCAACATACAATCAGACTCTGAATCCAAAGCAGACTCTGATGCCTACATTGAAGAGGGTACGGATAACCGTAGTGATAATAACACCATCAACATTGATAACGTGAGTAGCTGAGTACCGCTATGCCAGAAAGCTCCAGTATCATTCAATTAGTATCCGACTTAGGCGCAGGCTTAGGCTCCTTGATAGCTTGCTTCTGGTACATTCAATTCATTACGAAGTCTCATCGTGAGGAGCGCACTACTGCTGACCAGATGCACAAAGAAGAGAGGCTGGAATGGATGCGCAAGGATACCTCTTCAGACGAGGCGCTTAGAGGAATAATTTCTGAGAGTAATAAAATACTAGGTGATTTAAGAGCATGCCTTACAGAGCAGACAACCCTCTTAAAAGCTGTACTGGAGAACAAGCGATGAGCGATAGAGACTATCCTTTTTTCAAGCGTCAGGAGCTGGCTTGCAAGTACTCAAACGAGTGCGAGATGGATGAAGGCTTCATGGAAAAACTTGTGGAGCTACGCAAAAAATTTGGCAAGCCTATGCGTATCAGCTCTGCCTATCGCTCCAAAGAGCTCCACCCCATTGAGAAAGCTAAATTGCACCCAGGCTTTCACAGCAAGGGGATGGCAGCAGACGTACTCCTCTGGGGCCCAGATGCTTGGGAGCTGGTGAACCTAGCGACCTCAATGGGCATGTCCGTAGGCATAAGTCAAAAAGGCGCTATAGAGTCCAGATTCATCCACGTGGACTCTCGCACAAACCCACAAACCATTTGGAGCTACTAGTGAAAAAGCTCGTACTTGCCATAGGGCTGCTGCTGCTGAGTTGCAGCCCAGCTCCTGCGCAAGAGCTGGAGTACAAAACTTTATTCATCGCAACATGGGTGTACAGCTGTGCGAACAATATGCAGCAGAGCTTTTTGGAAATGGGGATGCCTCAGCAGCTGGCACTGCAGGAAGCCATCCGCAAGTGTAGCTGTGTGATAGACCACTTCCGCACGGACTTCAACCACTCCCAGCTCATCACAATGAATGAAGAGGATCGCTTAGCGTATTCCAATGGTTATAGTGCCCAGTGCTTTAACGTGGAGCTCATGTAATGGAATCACTACTAGTGCTTGCAGATGAACTAGCCGCAAGTGGCTCCTTGGAGCTGGTTGCCACAGCTGCAGGGCTCCCAGCCGTAGCAGCTGGTTTAGCTGCCTATCGTATGTACAAGAATAAGAAAGCAGATGCCAAAATCCCTAGTACCTATTCAAATATCACCAGGCTTTTCAGACGGGACTGATTACGAAGTTGGAGCCCAGTGGGTACGAGGTAACCTCATCCGCTGGCATGAGAACCGTCTCAAGCCGTGGAAGCCTTGGCGCAAGATGTTTACGACCACACTATCTGGCCCAGCTCTGGGGATGCATTTTTGGACAGCATCCAATGGGCGCAGGTATCTAGCAATCGCTACAGCTGACCAAGTTTATCTGATAAGCATTGTTGAGAATACCCTCACTACCATCACTCCGGTTGGGCTTAACACCAGCCAGACCTTCAACATTGGCCCTGGCTATGGAGGGGATGTCTACGGAGGCTCCTACGACTACAATGCAGCCGCAGGCTTAGGAGGCTTGACGTTCATCTTTACAGACTTTGCCAGATGGAGCATGGACAACTGGGGAGATGCCCTCATCTGCATGAAGGAGGGGGATGGTAAAGTTTATTTGTACAACCCTGTTACTGCTTCCGCTGGAGATGTGCTGGATATCATTACTACCGATAGTGATCCCCTAAGAGCTCGTGGACTGATTGTCACAGCTGAGCGCTACCTCCTGCTGTTTGGGGCTGATGGCATCACACGCAAGCTGAGGTGGAGCGCAAGCGAGGACTACACGGTATTCACAAGCACAACCCAAAACCCAACCGAAGCTGGTGATTTAGAGGTAAGCACCAAGGGCTTTCTGATGGCTGCGAAGAAGGTGCGTGCAGGGATTTTAGTCTTCAGCTCCGTTGACGTACACCTCCTTTCTTACTTGGGCCCCCCTTTCATCTATGGTTTAGAGTCACTGGCTGAGGCTTGTGGCCCAGTGAGCTCTGCCTGCATCCAGCAGATAGCAGAGCGCACAGTATGGCTAGCAACAGACGGATTCTGGCAATATGACGGGAATGTCACACCCTTACCATGCCCAATACTGGAGACCTTCCTGGCAGACATCAACATGCAGCGAGGGACACTAGTGGCAGCTGGCAGCATTAGAGAATATGGAGAGGTTGTCTGGTTTTACTGCAGTGAGGGAAGCGCAGATGCAAGACCAGATGCCTACATCCTTTGGGGCACGAGAAACAACACTTGGAGCATGGGCACACTCAGCCGTGATGCATTCATGGAAGAAGAGGCTTACGTGTTCCCAATAGCAGTAGGGCCCGATAGCAACGGAGATACATATATTTGGGCCCATGAAGTAGACAGAACTTTGGCAGATGATGGGACAGTAGAGACCTATGCTGAAACAGGAGCCTACGAGATAGAGGTAGGCCAAAGGCTAGCTAGAGTTACTCGTATCTGGCATGACCTGGAGAAGCAGGGCACAGCTGGGAGCTATCCACAATTCACGTTCTACACGAGCTCCAGTGCGGATGGGACAGAGACTACCAAGGGGCCATACACTCCACAGGCTGATGGAGCCATAGACTTACGTTGGCAGGGCAGGCAGCTCCGTATGAAAGTCGCTGCCCCCATTAGTGAGGAGTGGACACTAGGGAAGCAGAGGCTGGAAGTTCAACCTGGAGGGACAAGATGATTTTAGGCACACCTCCCAATAATTATGACCGCAACTGGTTCTCCAGAGCTTTCGACAGACTAAGCATAGAGCTCCGCAATCGCTACACTACCAACCAAGATATTGTTGTAGATGGCAATCGGCTCGTGCTAGTGAGCCCCAACAAAACAAAGTACAAGCTCACCGTGGATGATGCTGGTGTACTAAGCACTACCGCACTATGAGGCACAATGGGACTATTTGACAGTGTAACCAAAAGCATTAGCAACGTAGGCAAAAGCTTGGAAAATGCTGCTAACAGTGCAGTAGGCAACCTGCAAAATAGAGGGAATCAGTTTATTGGGGGAGGACGTAGTGTCCTCTCTGGTGACCTCACTGGGTTGCGAGACATGTCTTCCGCTGGAGTCAATTTAACCTCTGACATGTATGCCACTACCAACTCGTTACAAAATTCCATAGTAGATGCCTATGCCGAACCCTTAAAGGGCACACCGTTATACGGGTTAACTGCTGGCAATATCAAAGGCCTAAACAATACTGTCGAGGGGATTCTCAGGGGGAATTTAGCTGGGATTCAAGACCTTCCTACGGATGTGGGTAAGGCTGTGCAGTCAGGCTTGGATGCAGGCAAAGACTTAGTGGAAGCACTGGGAGGTGCTTTGGGTGGCCTAATGGGTGGAGGAGCTGGGGGAGGAGCTGGGGGAGGTGCAGAAGTCCTCCAGAGCCTACGCAACCTAGCGAACCAGAGCGCAAACTACGCCAGTAATCTACCTAGTGAATTCCAGGCATTTGAAGGGGATCGCTTTGCAGCTCCTAGTGACAGAACCACAGCTGCAGAGAATGCACTCTACAACCAGCAGGGCTCCAATATTCAAGGAGCTTATGACCTGACAAACAGGCTTACCGGAAAGGCTGAGAATAGCAGCTTCAACAGCAACATTGCAGATGCCCAAAGTTATGCGCCAGTAGGGCCCCAGACAGAGCGGAACTTCACCAATGCTTCCAATGCAGGCTCCAGAAACTACTCAGGCATGGATGTCCAAGCTGGGCCAACAGCAGGAGCTCAGCAATTCAATGCTACTACGTACAACCCTGCAGGGGCCAACGTGGCTCCTGAGAGGTACACTGGACAAAATTTTGAAGGGAGCAGCTTCAACCCTGCAGCGATTGCCTCCACAGGTAGGGATCGCTCTGGAGATGCCTTACAGTTTGAGGGGCAGCAATATGGCAATGCAGTAGATGCTCAGGCCAGGGACTACCAGAGTGGCAACACCTTTGCGCAAGACCTCAACCAATACCAGAACCCCTACAACCAGAGCGTCATTGATGCCAGCCTGGAAGACCTCAACAGAGCTCGTATGCTGGCAGACCAGCAGACAGATGCCCAAGCCATTGCCGCTGGAGCCCTGGGAGGCTCCAGGCAAGGTCAATTAGAAGCTCAGAATTTTAAAAATTATTTAGAGCAAGCTGGCAGGCTTAGTTCTCAAATGAGGCAGCAAGGATTCAACACGGCAGCACAACTAGCCAGCCAGGACAGAGCACAAAGGCTAGGGCTGACAGCTGAGGCTCAACAGCAGACACAACAGTTAGGGACGCAAGGAGCCTTGCAAGGGCAGAGCTTAACAGCTGGAGACTTGCAGGCAGCTCGTGACGCTTCCTTGCGGTCACAGCTGCAGTCACAGCAGCTAGGGCAACAAGGAGACCTCCAGACACAACAGCTGCAGGCACAGGCAGCATTGCAGGGCCAAAACCTCACAGCTCAGAGTGCGAACCAAGCTCAGCAGCTGATGGCTCAAAGTGGCATGCAGGGGCAACAGCTGACCGCACAAGCAAGAGAGGCTGCTAACCAGCTCATGCAGCAACGAGCTCTGCAGGGCCAGAGCTTAACTGCAGCAGACCTTCAGCAGATACGGAACCTCAACCAGCAGAGTTATGATACTGCTGCCCAGAGGCAACTACAGAGCCAGCTGCAAGCACAGAACTTGGGCGTACAGTCTGGGATGCAGGCACAGAACCTTGGGGCAGACTCCTACAACCTAATGCAGCAGCTGCAAAACCAAGGGGCTTTACAAGGCCAGAACCTGACTGCATCGAATCTGCAAACCATCCTCAACAACAATGCAGCTGCGCAGCTCCAGGCTCAGAACTTAGGAGCGGATAGCTTCAACCAACAGCAGGATAGGCTACTAGACCAAAGCCGCTTGGCTGAGAAATTCCGCCAGAGTGCCCTCAGTGATGCCCTCACAGGGGCAAACAACATGGGCCAGATGGGGCAGAACCTAGATGCTACTCAACGTCAGCAGCTGCTAGACCAGCTGGCAGTAGGCCAATACCAAGACCAACGCAACCAGCAGCAATTGGACTTTGACTACGAGCAATACCAGAACGAGCAAGCCTTCCCTGCCACGTACTTGGACAACCTCAACCGTGGAGGGCAACTGGGCTTAGGCATTGCCAACGCCACAGCAACAGGAGCTCCAGCTGGTGGAGGTGGAGGTGGAGGTAGCCGCAACCCATTGGCTGCAATGATAGGTGGAGGCCTTAGTGGCTTCTTGGCAACAGGCAACCCTTGGGGAGCTGCCGCTGGTGCAGGTATGGGTCTGCTGGGAGTCAATGACAACAATAGCTTTGCAGGGCTAGGCAAGTTATTGGGTGATTCACCTACCGAAAGAACTGCAACCACAACCAACCCAAGCACAAACTATCAAGGAGGCCCTAGTGGGAGCTCTGGAGGCAGAGGTGGAGGCAGGGTAGCAGCACCTAGCGCAGTAAATGGGTTCCCCTCATTACCCAATAGCGCCAATTTCCAAGCTGGTGGAGGAGGAGGTGGCAGAAAAATAGGGCAGCCTCAAACAGGAGGCCCATTATTGAGGCCTCCTGCTCAAGTAATTAGCCAAAATGTAAGCCCCCCACTAGCTGGCAAGGCTTCTGGCTTGGCTGGAGGCTTATTTGGCTCTGGAGCTGGAGGCTTTGGTGGGGCAATAAGTGGGGCATTGAACAACGCGACACAACAAGCGCAACCCATTAGCTCTAACAAGCAATTTACTTTGCCTAACGGGAATGTAGTAGGCACTGGTTTGAAGCTTGGGCCACTGGGTGGCTTTGGTGGCTTTGGTGGCTTTGGCATGGTTTAACGGAGCAACATATGTTTGGTAATTACTTTAGTGGGCTACTGGATGATTTCAATTCAGACCCAGTGGTCAAAGAGTACAAGGGCTACATGGGGCAGGGGATGGACTACCTGAGCAACATGTTGCCAGATAGGGAGACCATGAAGGGCTACATAGATGGGCCCTATGATGACTATGTCATCGATAAGGTAGCAGATGGCTATGGCTACTTACGTGGGTTGCTGGATGAAGCACCTGACCCCTACGCTGGCTATGATCCTACAGCTGAGTACATGGAGCTGAACCAACCAGCACCGCAAGCTTATGACCCTACTGCTGAGGCAATGGCTGTGCAGGCTATGCCAGATAGTAGTATTAAGCAGCTCTTCCAGCGTAAGCGTCCTAGGATCATGGATGCAGTGCAGGGAGCTTATGAGGCCTCACCAAGGCCTAGCACTGGAGCACAAGATATGTACAACCCATACAAATCCAGTGACTACCCAGAGTATCAACAGCTACGGAAAATGAGCCCACAACCTGGAGCTAATAGTACTAGTGTGAAAATCATGGATGGCATGTATCGGCAACCAGAGGGGCTGCTTGGGGGGCAGATGGCTCCGCAAGGCTTTGCTGAAGAGGAAGCCACGGTGCAGCCATTGCCTCCAAAAGGGTTTGCAAAACCAATTGAGGAACTCCAGAACATGTCTCGCTATCTAGACAATAGCACTAGGGGTAGAGTCAAGCGAGGGCAGGATTTAGACGCAAGAATGATGGCTGAGCAACGCAGAATTAGAAACGCATTGTCGAGGTAATATGCTTTTTGGCTTACTAGATGACGATACCAGCTTGTACGAAGATCCAGCCAAGATGGCTCTATTTGGAGCTGGGCTAGGGCTAGTCAATAGCCGTGGAGTCACAGGTGCTGATTTCCTGCGTGATGCCATCACTGGCGCAGGCCAGGGCTATGGAGCGTACCAGCAGACAAGACTGCAGCAGGCGCAGATGGAGTCTGAGCGTAAGAAGCAGGAGCTGGAGAACCTCTACAAGATGGCTCAAATTAGGAAGATGCAGTTTGAGATGCAAGGGCCTCAACGAGCTCAGAGCAAGGAGCAGCAACAGCAGCAGATGCTACGTGAGCAGCTGCAGGGGCTAGGGCTACCAGAAGAGCAGGAAAGGCTACTGATTGCACAGAGCCTGCTCAACCCAAGCGCTGCAGCTACAGAGCTAGGGGAAATCCGCAACGAGAGGGACAGGAACAAAACCACACAAGCCTTGCAGGCCTTCATGCAAAAGCAGGGCTTTGAACCGGAGCTGCAGAATTTGGCAATGGAGATCATTGGCAACTCTGGTGAAAACGTCAAAGCTGGCTATGAGGCAGCAAAAAGCTGGCTGGATAAGTATGGAGCTGAGGCCAAGGGTGCAGACAAAACGGTAGACTTGCAGATGTTTGCCAGCACCATCCAGGCCCCTTGGGACACCACAGGGAACGTCAAGCAAACAGCTATGTCCATGCTTCAGCGAGGGCAGAGCGTCAACGCTGCCCTCGACTACATCAAGGCTATGCGTGAGAGCATGAAGCCTACAGAAGATGAAGGGATGAAGATTAGCAACAATGGCACGATTACCTACAAAAACCTTCCAGCTACAAAAGGCAAGGATGGGCTTTGGTATCGTCCCGATGGCACGCTCCTCCCAGCTGGCGGAAGCTACACCAAAGCAGCAGATGGTAAGGGTCTAATTTTCAAGCCTAACGAAAAAGCTGACACAAAAGTATATGGTGCAGGCATTGGCATAAACTTGGTGGGAGCCTTAGCAGACCAGATTACAGAGAAACAAAAATTTCTAGGGGTTTTTGGGGCCAACACGAAAGTCAACACGATATTCAAAAGCGAAGAGTTGGCAGAGCTGCAGGCTCGTTACATTGAGCTTCTGATGAACCTTAAAACCCAGTACGAGTTAGGTGCGATCACTGGGCCTGACATGGATATCTTGAACAAGGCCGTTGCTGACCCAACGGGGTGGACGTTCCAGAGCACTACGTCCATGCTCAAACGCTTGGAAGCGTTGCGTGAGCGGATGCAACAGGAGTTCATCCTCAACGCACGCAAGCTGAACCACAACCCTGAGCAATTATTCCAAGGTACATATGCAGCCTCATCAATTGGCACGCTGAACCTTGACCCACTAGTAACCCCACAAGGACAAGCTGGCAGAGCAGGAGCTACGGGTGGAATCAAAACAGGCTCCCCAGCACTGCAGAGAGCAAGGGAAGAGCGAGAAAGAAAGCAGTCGCAACTTAACTACGGGCAATGATGGATAACTTAGAAGAGCTTCTACGATACGTTAGCCAGCTGGCAGCGGAAGGCTTCAGTAATGAGGTCATCGATGCTGAGCTTGAGCTCAATAATCATACGAGAGCTAGCTTTGAAGAGGCAGTCCGTAGGCGTATAGAGTCCCAGATGACTCGCCCAGATAAGTCTATGGTAGACAGAGCCATTGGTACGCTACGTGAGCAGCTGGATGGACGCACACTAGGCTTTGCAGAGCCACTGGAAGCACTAGTGAGAATGATGGGCTCAGGCGCTCCAGGCATGGCAGGCATGGCTGCAAGGTTTCTCAGTAGTGGCCTGAGTATTGAGGATGGGCAGCTGAGAAGTCGAGACTTTGAGAACATACGTGGAGACATTCGGGCAGAGCGTGAGAACATGCAGCAAGTGCTGCCTGGACAAAGCACACTAGCTCAGGCTACTGGAGCCTTAAAAACTGGGCAGCTGGAAGGGCAATTAGTCAATAAGTTTTTGCCAGCACTCAACCCAGTAAAAGGGCAGTTTGTTGGCAATGCCGCTCGTAGAGCTGGTGAGGCTGGTATCGTTACGCCAGTAACTGCAGGCACATACTACGCCAACCAAGGTGATGAGGATGTAGGGCAGAACACTGCCAGAGATACCCTAATCACAATGGCTGCAGGGCCTGTGCTAGGGCCAGTAGTCGAGGGGGTGGCCCGTGGTGGAGATGCTGCCATGCGTAAGCTGATGCCAGGGGCAGGAGCTGGAGGGGCTGGCATGCCCCCTCAGCCTCCTGCTGGCTCAGGGTTAGTCAACAAAGGAGAATATGACCCCTACTTCCAGGGGTTGAGCAAGTTTGGGGATGCTCTGAGTGAAGACCGCATTACCGTGGACATGGCAAGAGCTGAGGCACAAAGGCAAGCAGCTGCCGCAGGAGCTGAGGAAGTGCTCCCAGTAGATATCGGGGGAGTCAACACCCAGCGCTTTGCCAAGACACTTTACTCGACACCTGGAGAGCAAGCAGACATAGCCCAACGAGCTTTGGAAGGCAGACAGCTCCAACAGGGGCCAAGGATGCAAGCCAAGCTGGAAGAGCAGCTCACAGCTGGCAAAGACCCCCAAGTCTTTGCACGTGAGCAGGCAGCTTTGCGCAAGGAGCAGCTGAACCCTGAGTACCAGAAAGTCATGGACATGGGTTTGCCAGAGGGGCTGAACCCTGAGCTTAGGCAGCTACTGGATGCTGACCCAAGGATGGCTGAGTACTACCAAGCTGCACGCAATAGGGAGACTAGCCGCAGAGGCAACCCTGACCCTGGTGATTTCGCTGGGAACATGAACTTGCGCATGGTGGAGACCGCACGTAGAGGCTTATCTGGCGAGGAGCGCAAGGCCCTACGAGCTGGGGATATGGATGAGGCAGAAAGCTTAGGAACCTATAGACGTAGGCTGATGGAGCAGGCAGATACAGCTGTACCTAGATATGGTGAGCTCAGGGGCCAAGGCTTTGACTCTCGCAGGCTGGAAGAAGTAGCTTCACAAGCAAAGAAGGATTTCTATCGGGCACGCCCAGAGATTATGCGTGATGACTTCAATAAATTAAATGATGTGGAGAAAGACGCATACCGTGCTGGCTTTGTCAGGGAGTTTAATGCCTACCTCGACCCCAAGATAAGTGACTCAGCCACTAAGGGGAACATTGCACGCTACATTGACAAGAAGAGCCTTAAGGAGCGCATAGAAATTTTGTTTGATAGCCCTGAGCAATTCGCACGCTACTGGGAATCAGTGCTAGTGGAAGCTCGTAGAAGCAAGAGCTACATCTCGACCATTGGAGATGCTACACGCAACACCCAGCAGATGCAGTCAATGGCTGCAGACAATTTAGTTGACCCAAGCCCATTGGATGAAGCCATTCAAGGTACTAACTTCCTTGGGCGTATGCGTGACCTCAGCAACGTAATGCAGACCAGGGAAGCGAAGCGAGTTGCCGAAGCTTTTGGGCCACAGTTTTACGGTAGTGGACTTGACAATACAATGGGCCTGCTAAATGATGTCGAGTTAGCCCAGCAGATGAGAAACTACTATAACCTGGGCAGAGCAGAGCGCATGGGGGGTACAAGGGCTGCAGTTCAAAGTTTGTTGGACTAAATAAGTTAACCGTAAAACCTGCCGTAATAAGTTAATGTTTTACCGTAGAACTATTAAGTTAACCATTCCAAAAAAGTGAATGGTTTCTGTGCATTAGGCCAGTAGCTCAGTTGGTAGAGCAGCGGATTCCAAATCCCTTGCTTCCTCAGTAAATACCTGCCCTCCAGGCAATCCCACCGTAAAACAATTTCCCAGAAAATTCAGCCGTATTACGGTAGCCGTAAAACCCTTGCGGCATAGGCATAGCTGCGTCCAATTCTCAGAGGCAGAAATTTACGGGTGGGATTTAGGTGGGATTTAGGTGGGAAAAGTGGGGAACATATAAAAACAAACAAATAATGCACAAAAAAAAAGCCCCACTGCTTACGCAATGAGGCTCTTCTGCTAATGCACTCCAGCTAGCCGCTCATGCTCTTCTTCCTCGCATAAGCTTTCTGCCTTCATGTTCCGCAAGTGGAAGCTGATGGCATCCAGCTCCTTCAGCGTAGCAGTGTTGTCTTCAAACACTGCCCACTGATGCTTAGCCCTTTCCAAGGCCAGCTGAAACTCAGTGTGCTCATCTTCAGCATCCAACACCTCCAAGTCCTTCAGTTTAATCTTGCCCAGTTCCTGTCTATATAGGCTGAACAAGTTCTTCATGTACACATCCTGCTTCAGTACCATTTAGGCTCCTATATTTAGAGCAACCACAAGTGTTTGAGTTGCCAGATAATAAATTGCTTCTCTCGACTACAGTAAATAGGCCACAACGGCAGAGGCAGCACCAGTAGCTCTTGCCCTCTGCCTTGAGTCGCATAGGCTTTGCGGCTGGCCCGATAACCTTGAGCCAGCCAAACTCCTCTCCAATGATTGTTAGGTCAAGTGGTCTTGCCATCTTCTGAGTCTCCTATTGCTATGGCGTCATCTATTGGGTTGAGGCCTCCTCGCCAGCCATCAAATTCATAAAACTTAATAGCATACTGAGCATGACCGTCAGCCAGTTTGGTTACCTTGCCTCCCTTGGCAAGAAAGTGAGCGACCTCTGGCCCATATTGCGTCCTACCTGAGATCATCCCCAGCTTGGTGCTAGGGAACTTCCGGTTGAGGATTCTGTTGCACGCTTGGGTCAAGTCCTTCAGCAGCTCATCCTTTGAGTTTTTGACTTTTACGCTCACGTAACCTCACTTCCGTATAGTTAGTTTGGCAGTGCGCACACCGGAGATGAATCACATCTCCGTTTGCGCCAATGATTTCCGCAGTCAAGCGATTACAGCTAGGGCATAGGCTCATAACTTATTCTCCCTAGCTTTTAAGTACGTTCTCCAAAAGCTCTCTCTGAGCTCCTGCTCATAGGCTCGTAGTGGGTAGGCTCCCTTAGCCATAATCCTGTGCTTAGGGGTGGCTACCTCTACAATCCTCTGGCCTCCATAGCCGTAAACTGTGTTTTTCACTGTGTCTCCTCTACATAGACTTTGAAACGTGGTGAAAGGTAAGCAGTAATGAGCTCACCTTGATAGCCCTCTGGTGGAGTATCCAGCCTGCAGAGATACTTGTCTTTCTGCTCTACAAACTTGTCCTTGAGCCAGAGCCCCTCTTCCAGTATGCCGCTAGGGCCTTGTACCTTGCGGAAGGGTTGCGTGTTGTGTACGTCTGCTAAGGCCTTGCAGACCCAATTGCCTTGTAATGTGCTCACCATGCCTCCTCTTCTCCAGTAGCGCTATAAAGTTTGGCTTCATAGTTCTTAGTTATGGTGTATTCGGGCGCTGGCTCCAGTAGTGGGATATAGCTGCCTACGATGTAATCATGCTTGAAGCTGTAGTCCACATTCTCAGTATTGAAGTCCAGCTTCAGCTCCTCAATATCTGCATTTTCATCAAGGTCTAGCACAACCGTGATGGTTAGCTTTTTGTTAGTCATTTGACTACTCCTAGTTAAGTTGCCTAGTGATGCGCACGGTGTGCACCAAATGTGTACGAATATGTACGTGCGCATCATGAGCAACTCACCAAAGTGAGCTGCTATTGCTTAGGCTGCTTTCGTCAGGGAGCGGAGAGCACTAATCTTGTTGTTGCGCTTATCAATGTAGCGCTCAGTAGTCTCAATGGAGCTGTGTCGTAGCAGCTCCTTGACGTTGTAGATGCTTGCACCAAGGTTGTGGAGCTCTGTCGCAAATAAAGCTCTGAAGCCATGCACTGGCTTAATCTCATCACTGATGCCTACCTGTGCTTGCAGCCGAGAAAAGGCTCTGGAGAGCTCTATGGAGCTTTTCCAGTAATTGCCCAGCACAAACTCATGGTCATGCTCCCAGCTCTGCAGCTCCTCTATCAGACAGTCATGAACGATAGGCACCACAGCAGCGTGATGTTGCTTGACTTGGAACCACTTGCCACGTGCATCCTCGTGGCTGTTGATATCTAGGAAGCTATCCTCCTGCAGTGGAGCCAGCTTGATATCCTTCCAGCGTAAGCTCAGCAACTCAGCGCCACGTAGGCCAGCATAGCGAGATAGCCACCAAGCTCTACGGAGCAGCTCCCAGCGCCTATGGAAGTCAGGGTTGACATTGGGCAGAGGGTTGGCAATACGTGCCTCAATGAGTTGTAAAATGTTGTCAGCCTGCTCCTTGGAGTAGCTGCTAATGTTGGCAGGGTCAGTCTTGAGGTTGCGGAACTTACGAGCATGCACGAGCGGCAGTGCTTTCGCTGCACGCTCG
>Ga0181598_1000737_pt1 | contig 32132 bp, 27 predicted proteins | sample 041ome_4_FD_153295 | JGI IMG/M metagenome (GOLD analysis project Ga0181598, IMG submission 153295) | Coastal salt marsh microbial communities from the Groves Creek Marsh, Skidaway Island, Georgia - 041404US metaG (spades assembly) | ecosystem: Environmental > Aquatic > Marine > Intertidal zone >... | reverse complement strand
TCCCTAAATAGTTTTGAACGTTAGTTGGTGAACAGACAGCGGGGGCTTGTCGTGTCTATCCGTCATTTACGCACCTTGTTGGCCATTCGAGATCATGGGTCTTTTAGTGCCGCTGGCGATGCTATTTTGATCACCCATGCGGCGGTGAGCCAGCAGATCAAAACGCTTGAGGCGCACTGGAATGTGACGCTTTTTGACCGGCGTCCGCGCAGCCCGCAGCTCACCCCATTGGGGCATGCCTTCGCGGCAAAAGCCGAGGCGGTAGTGCGCGCCTATGATAACATGCTTGCCGAAATTATTGATGGCGCCGGATTTGACGACGATATCGGGCTTGGCGCGGTGCCGACAACATTGACCGGGCTGGTGCCGCTGGCGGTGTCACATCTCAAAAATAATTTCAGCCAGCTTCATGTGGTGATCCAGCCGGGGCTGTCGACAGCCTTGCTACAGCAGATAGAGCGGCGGCAGATTGATGCCGCGATCATCACCCGCCCGGATATTTTGCCGCGCGGCTTTCGCTTTCGCGACATCGCCACCGAGCCGCTGGAGATTCTGGCACCGCCGCAAACATCTAGCGAGGACCCGCTATTTTTGCTCACCCATTATCCATTTATCCGGTTTGACCGGAATGCGATTGTCGGACAGATGGTCGAAGCGTGGCTGCAGGATCGCAATATCGCTGTGCAGGATAATATGGAGCTTGAAGACCTTGAGGCCATTTCCAGCATGGTCATGGCCAATCTTGGCGTATCGATCGTGCCGCAAAGATGTGTGCGTAATATGAACCCGTTGCCAATCAGACATATCAGCCTCGGGCCGGATTCGCCCAGTCGCCAGCTTGGGCTGGCCTATCGCGGCGATAGCAGCAAATTACATGTCATTGAGACGGTGTATAAAACCCTGCTTGGGGCTGTTGCCAATGGCCGCTTTTCCGACAGTTTTGAATCGCTGTAGCTGTGATCACCTGGCAAGGGATATTGTAATTAGGCTCTGCAAAACCGGGTTATGATCTGTTTGGCTGGGCAAATTCGTCGCGTATCGCGGTGCTGTTTGCCCCCAGATCAGGCACCGCGCCAAGCGGCGCCATCACGCCATTCACCACCGCCCCGGGCGCCAGAATCTGTAATTCACCGCCAGTGGTACGCACCGTCACAAACCGGTTTTGCGGATGCGCGGCAAAATCATCCATCGTGTTCAGTCGGCCAAAGGCAATTTGAGCTGTCTGCAACATCACCGCCAGCTGATCGATCGAATGCGCGGCAAACACCGTATTAAGAATATCGTCAAGCGCGGCGCGGTTCTCCACCCGCTTCACATTTGAGCTGAATTTCGGATTTTCCGGCAAATCCGGCTGTTGCAACACATCACTGCAAAGACGCTGCCATTCACGCTCGTTTTGGATCGACAACAACAGCTGACGGCCATCACCACAGCGATAGGCACCATAGGGCGCAATCGTTGGGTGATGCAAGCCCGGGCGGCGGATGTCGCGGCCGCCATACTGGCTTTGGATATAGGGCACATTCATCCAGTCGGCCAGAGCATGGAACAGCGAGACTTCGATGCCGCGCCCTTTGCCGGTGCGGCTTCGCGCATAGAGCGCTTGCAGAATCGCCTGATGCGCTGTCATGCCGGCGGCGATATCGCAAATCGACACACCGACCCGGCCGGGCTGTTCGGGGGCACCGGTGATCTCGGCCAGCCCAACCTCGGCCTGTACCAGAAAATCATAGGCTTTCATCTGTTGAAACGGGCCGTTTGAACCATAGCCGCTGATATCGCAGGTGATCAGACCGGGGTCGGCAGCGCGCAATTCTGCACTCGACAGCCCCAGCCTTTCAAGCGCCCCGGGCATCAGATTTTGTATAAAAATATCGGCTTTGCTGATCATGTTTTTGAGAATCTGCAGATCATCAGCCTGTTTCAGATTGAGCGCCACGGATTCCTTGCCGCGGTTAAGCCAGACAAAATATGAACTCTGCCCTTTGGCATCGGCATCATAGCCCCGCGCAAAATCACCCTCGGGGCGTTCAACCTTGATCACCCGTGCGCCCGCATCAGCCAGCCGGCCAGCCGCATATGGCGCTGCCACCGCCTGTTCCAGTGAAATCACCAACAGCCCCTGAAGATCATCCGCACCCGTGATCACTGTCATTTGTCTCTCCTCAGATTCATCTTGCCTGATCCGACAACCTGTCGGCTTACGCCAGCGATTCAAAATCCTGTTTGATCCGTTCGGCGCGCTTGATCACCGGCAGATCGATCATCGCCCCATCCAGCTTGACCGCTGACTGGCTGTCCGCCACCGCCGCCAAAACCGACAAGGCCCAGTCATAATCCGCCTGACTTGGCTGAAACACCGATTGTGCCGGCGCCACCTGCCGCGGGTGGATCAGCAATTTGCCACCAAACCCCAAATCACGCGCACGTCGCGCCTCGGCCGACACAATCGCCGGGTCATCAAACGATACTGTCACCCCATCCAATGGCGGTGCCGCACCGGCCAACCGCGACTGCAACACCAGCTGGCTGCGCACAAAAAGCAGATTTTCCCACGCATCAGAGGCACCAATATCAAGCGAGAAATCAAGATGCCCAAAGGCGCATAACGGCACATTCGGATGACCCAATAATGCAGCAACAGCATCCAGCCCGCGGGCGGTTTCAATAATCGGCAGAACTGGCATATCCGCACCGACGCCATCACGCACCCGGTCAAGATCGGCCGGGCTTTCCGCCTTTGGCAACACCACCATGCTGGCCGGGCTGGATCTTACCGCGTCAAGATCAGCTGCGAATGAAGATGAGTCCGGCGTGTTCACCCGCACCGCGATCGGCACCGGCATTGCCGCGCAATTTGCCAGATGCGCGCGGGCCGCTGGCTTGTCGCCCTCGGCCACCGCATCTTCAAGATCAATAATCACCATATCGGCACCGCTGGCGGCTGCCTTTGGTACAATATCGGCGCGATGACCGGGTACAAATAAGGGTAATTTAGGAGGGGTTATAAGGGTCATGTTATTTTTCTCAAAAGATCATATCAATTAGAGCGTAACCTCGGCAGTCATCGTCACGGTACCATTCGCCGCCCTGACGCAACAGCCAAGCTGGCCAGCCTCAATTGGGTCTGCATCCACCATAATCGGATCGCTGCAAACCAGCGGGCTGACCCCACGATAGGCCATTTTCTGCGGCTGTTTGCCATTAATCTGGCAGGCCAGATTAAGCATCAATGTTGCCTGCAACGGGCCATGAACCAACAGCCCGGCATGTCCCTCACTCTGCGTCGAATAGGGCAAATCATAGTGAATCCGGTGGCCGTTAAAGGTCAGCGCGGAATAGCGAAACAACATCACCGGGTCAGCATTCACCTGCCAACGATGCGCTGGCGCGGCTGGCGTGGTGGGTGCCACGGGCGGTGATGCCGGGGTAACGATCTCGCGATACACAACATCATGTCGTTCGCGCAGGACAAGTGTATCGGCAACGTGAAATTCATGCATCACCGCAATAAAGCAAAGATTACCGCTGCGCCCGGATTTAAATGTAATATCGTCGATCCGGCTGGTTTTGCGCACCGCGTCACCAATCGCAAACTGGCCATGAAACTCCACCCAGCCGCCAGCCCACATACGCCGCTCATAGGGGATTTCCGGCAAAAACCCACCCAGCTTTGGATGGCCGTCTGCGCCCAGTTGATCAGCGGCAACCACATCCGGGGCCAGACACCAGAACAAGCCGGGCGGTACCGGCTGATCAGCAAAGCAATGCGGTGCCAAACTCTGCTTAAAATGCTCAACCATTCGCGGCGTGATGCTGTCATGCCGGGTGACGCTGTTGCCAATCCAACTGGAAAAATCCATTACCACTTCCCTTTCATCCATCGTCTGATCATTGTCTGCTGCCAGCCTATGACCGCAGATACCGCGCCATATCGGCGGCAGATATCGTCTCAATTGCCGCCATATTGTCCCATATCTCACCGGCCTTGGCGGCACCAAGCAGCGCGGTTGCTTTGGCCACGAGGCGGCTTTGCAGAACCGCGATATCAAGCGGCGCCATCAGATCAAATGCGTCTGTGCAAATGGTGCCTGATCCGATATCGGCCGACACCACAACGCCGCCATCACTAATCAGCTCGTCGCCGATCACGGTAACTTTGCCGGCTGTGGCAGCCAGCGCGGCATCGTCGCAGAGCGCATCATCATAGCTTTGAGTGGCAGCGGTATCAATCTGCTGCAAGACCATCGCCGCCAAAAACGCATAGCTGAATTTCACTTCGAGTCCGGTGCGTGGCCGCTTTATGTCGCATACCTTCAGCCATCTTGGATTGACCTTGATTGTCAGACTGAGCAGATTTTCGGCGGTCACATCCTGTTTTGCCATCAGCATGCGCAGCGCTTCGATCATCGCATGCGTGCCATGACAACAGGCGTGCAGCTTATGCCGGACATCAGCAAAGATAAATTTTGTCGGCGTTGTTTGTGGCCATAATATTTCACAATCATCATGTTGCGGTTGATGCGCTGGCACAAATCCCTGCGGCCCGCCCAGCCCGTCACTGGCCGAGGTAAATCCGCGCCGGGCCAGCCCGCAGGCCTCGATCGCATTGGCCGCTGCCATGCCAGCATTAAAGGGTTTGCCCATTGTGCCAAATTGTGATTTCAGGCCGGATGCGCGGGTGCTGGCCAGCCCAAGAGCGCCGCACAAAGCCGCGCTGTCCAGCTGATATAACCGCGCCGCCGCAACGGTGGCACCAAAACAGCCAGCGGTCGCGGTTTGATGAAACCCGGCATCATAATGTCGCCGCCCCAAAACCATGCCAATGCGGCAACTGACCTCGGCACCAAGCAGGAACGCCTTGCAGACATCGGCGGCTGATGCGCCCACCTCTTCAGCCGCCGCTAGTGCCGCCGGAAAAATCGCCACCGATGGGTGCCCGACATAGGCAAAATGCGTATCATCATAATCAAGCGCATGCGAAATTGTACCATTCGCCAGCGCCGCCGCCCGTGCCGGAAATTTTTGCGCGCTGCCGGTCACACTGGCTGTCGGCGTGCCAGCCTCGCTGGCGATAAAATCCCGCATGATCACTGCCAACGGTTCGGCACTGCCAGCACAGCTGACCACCAGCCAGTCATAAAATGACAATTTTGCCGTGGCCAGCGCCGTCGCATCGAGCGCCGCATCATCAAGCGCCGCCAGATCCAGAATATGCGGCAACAGCTTTTCATAACGCATCATGTGATCCCTTTCTGCACGGCGGTTATAGTGACTCATCGTTGCGGCGACCCATGGCTACGGTGCCCCATGGTTGCGGCGACCCATGGTTACGATACTGGGAAATAAAGTCAATGCGCCACTATGGCATTGCCAATCACCGGCAATCTGTTTCATCATGGGGGCGGCCATATGCACGCCAGTTTTGTTTTACGGTAAGGCAAGTAACAGCCATGACATCACCCAGCACAGCAGTTATTCAGTCTTTGGCCAATCAGGGCGTCGAGGTCATCTTCAGCCTGTCAGGCAATCAGATTATGCCGCTTTATGACGCCTGTATTGATGCCAATATCCGCATCATCCATACGCGTCATGAAGGCGCCGCTGTCTATATGGCAGAGGCCTATGCGCAATTCTCTGGCAAAATCGGCGTGGCGTTGGTCACCGCCGGGCCGGGTCTGTTGAATGCGGTATCCGCGCTGTACTCGGCCGCCCGTTCAGAAACGCCGCTGTTGTTGATCAGCGGTGATGCGGCCAGCCGGCTTGACGGGCAAGGCGCGTTTCAGGAACTCGACCAGATCAGCGTGACCCGCCCGATCACTAAATTTTCGGCGCGGCCGACACAGCCCGAAGAGATGCTGCCGGCGCTTGAAAAAACCATCACAACAGCGCTTGCCGGCACCCCCGGCCCGGTGCATCTGGCCTTGCCGTTCGACCTGTTATCAGCCAGCATCGGGATGGCACCGCTACCACCCATTGCACCAACGGTTGCCAGCGGCCTGTCGACAACGCAGACAGCTGAACTTACCGCCGCACTGCAACGCGCCGAACGGCCGATTGTGATCACTGGCCCGCAATGCAATCAAAGCCGTCAACCCGCCGCCAATGCGGCGCTGTCTGCCGGGCTTGGCATGCCGCTTATCTGCCTTGAGTCGGCACGCGGCCTTGCTGATACATTTTATGGCGATTTTCCCACCATTCTGGCCTCTGCCGACCTGATTATTCTGCTGGGGAAACTTGGTGATTATGCCACCGGCCTGTTAACGCCCGGGCGGATTTCCAGCACCGCGTCGGTCATTGCCATATTGACCGATGATCAGCCCGCACCCACCCAAAACATGCGATCGATCACGCTGATGCGGGTCGGTGCCATTACCGCCGCCATGCAGGATCTGGCCGCTGTGGTGACGGCCGCCGATGCCGGCTGGGCGGCAGAAGTTGAAAGCATGATCGCGCGCCGCAAACCATGGACAGCTACCGGCACAGGGCGTCATCCAGCGGCGGTCGCCAGCAGCCTGCAATCGGCAATGGACTCGGCAATGGATTCGGCAAGCCAGCCCATTCTGGTTGCCGATGGCGGTGAATTTTGCCAGTGGATTCAGGCTGGCTGCACCGCCAATACGCGCATGATCAATGGCCCGTCAGGGGCAATCGGTGGCGGTATTTGCTATGCGATTGGGGCCAGTATCGCGCGTCCTGAGGCGACCATATTTCTGACCATGGGCGACGGCACTGCCGGGTTTTATCTTGCCGAATTTAACACCGCGGTCAGAGCTGGATGTTCGATTGTCGCACTGATTGGCAATGATTATCGCTGGAATGCTGAAGTGCAGATTCAGATCGACAATTATGGCGCAGACCGGGTGTATGGCTGTGATCTGGATGCAACGGCAAATTATGCCGATGCCGCTGCCGGGCTTGGTGCCGATGCCACCACTATTGACGCCGCCGATGATCTTGACGCCGCCCTCGCATTGGCGCTGAAGAAACCCGGGGTCAGCTGCCTGAATATTCTGATCGACAGCTATACCGCACCAAAATTTATTCCAATGAAATTATAACTTTACTCAAACCTTTGGGCGTCTCATCGGGTTTAGTTAAATTGCGCCTCTTTTGCCCGCACCAATGCGACCAGCGTATCGTTGTAGGGGGTGGCGATTCCCAGCGCCGCACCCAGTTCCGGCACCATGCCGTTAATCGCATCAATTTCAGATTTTTTACCGGCAAAATGGTCAAGCCGCATAGACGGGTTGGCATCCGGCATCAAAGCGGCAAATTTAGTGCCATAGGCAACCGCATCATCAAAAGAAAAATTGATGCCTTTCGCACGGCCGATGTGATAGGCCTCTAACATACAACCAAGCGCGACTTTGCGCCGCTGCGGGTCAGCGAATAATCCGCCGATAGTGCATTCAAATGCGGTACATGGCGCGCTGCACATGACATTACAGATGAACTTTTCCCACACAAGCTGATGAATATCGGCAAAGGCCTGGGCGTTGAATCCGGCATTTTTCCAGATCGATTCAACCCATTTCAACCGCGCTGTGTCACCGCCATTTAACTCGCCGATCCGGATCAGCCGCATGGCATTGTGATGAATATGCCCGGCAGCTTTGATCGATGCGCCAAAACCCTCGGCAACGCCAAGCAGCACATTATCAGTCGACATATGCCGGGCAATCCGGTCGCCGGCACCAAGCCCGTTCTGGATGGTCAGCACCAAAGACGCAGGATGCATCACGTTCGCGATGCCGGCGGCGGCATCGCCCACCCCGCCCGCTTTTGTCGCAATCACATACAGGTCACAGGGGCCGGCGTCTGCGACAGACGGCACCGCACGGATGCCAGCCACCACACGGTCACCGCTGGCACCCTCCAGCCGGAGACCAGCCTCGGAAATGGCGCTGATATGCGCGGCCCAGATATCAACAACAGTCACATCATATCCCGCCTCGGCGAACAGCCCGGCATAAACTGATCCCATGGCACCAGCCCCCACGACAGCTATTTTCGGGGTGGTTTTTGGCGGTTCAAACATATCTGACATGGTTTGTTTCCTTTTTAACTACATTACAATTCTGGGGTTTCATCATGGTTGTGGGGCTTCGTCATGGTTGCGGGCCCGGCATCAGGGCTGCCGGTCAGCTTTATTTTGCCCGCGGAACCTGTCGCGCCAACTGGCACTTTATCCATGGTTTTGCATGTTTTAAATAGTTTTCAGTCTGGAAGTTCTGCCAAGATCGGTCTAGAGTTTTGCGCAACGCGATGCGCTGTGCATAAAGGTCGCATCATTATTTTCGTTAGACCATCGGAGCCCCCATGAGCAAAATCAATATTCAGTTCACCTTATTTTCAGCCTTTTATTCACCATTGATTTCGACCATGACTGGCGGGTTTTTGAAAGACGAAGGCCTTGATTATGAATGGTCTGTTGCCAAGCCCGGCGTGACCGCGATTACAGCGCTCGATAACGGCAGCGCCGACGTCGTGCAATCAACGCTCAGTCAGGGGTTTAACACGCTGAATAAAGGCGAAACCCCGACATGTGTGCATTTTGCCCAGATCAATGAAATGGACGGATTTTTTATCACTGGCCGGGATGCCGAGCCGGATTTTAGCTGGAAAAAGCTGGAAGGTGCCGAGGTGTTGGTACATCACGGCGGCCAGCCAATGACAATGTTTAAATATGCCTGTTATAAGGCGGGCATTGATATCAACAAAATCAATATCATTGACGCTGGCAGTGGCGGCGAGATGGACGCTGCCTTTCGGGCCGGCACCGGCCAATATATTCACCAGCAGGGCCCGGCCCCGCAACAGTTGGCCGCCGATGGAATCGGGCATGTTGTGGCGCAGCTTGGGCCGGTTATTGGTGCTTGCGGATTTTCCAGCCTTGCGGCAAACCCGGCATGGCTTGCCACTGATGAGGCCAAAGCCTTTACCCGCGCCTATATCAAAACACGCAACTATATGAATGACACCAGCGCTGCCGAGATCGCCAGCGCACAAAAGCCGCTATTCCCGAAGATTGACGAAGCGGTGCTGGCCGATTGTATTGGCACCTATCAGGCGATGGGGTGCTGGACCCGCCATATCGACATCACCCAGGATGGCTATGACGCTATGCTCGATATTTTTGCATATGACGGAAAATTGCCGCAGCGCTATGGCTATGATCAAGTTTGCACGTTACCACCGGCCATATAACTTAAGCTCAAATCTAACGATCCTTGCTTCTTCGTCCGACCAACCCTTTAGGCTATGAGCGCCATGAAAGATTCTTGAAGAGCATTTTGATGGTCTCATCACAGAAATCCACACACCGCAACCAAATGTTTTTTAAGAAAATTAGCTTTTTTGACCCTCAGACATCTCAAATGACTGGAAAAGCTGTTTCTCAATTTGCTTATGGTCTTTTGAATGATGAACCTCACAAAGGCAATTTACGTGATCTAGCCAGGCGAAGATTGATAAAAAAGGCCTCTCCGAAACCAGTGTCGCATGGACCTGATTGCTCGGGTTCCAAATCAATGAACCTGCCCCGAATCTCTGCCATGTTCCAAAATCAAACCTCCAGTCAGATTCATTTGAGAGGTTGAGGTATAATTCAGGCGCGATGTGACTGTGATCTTTATAGAGGGTCCACGGCCCAAGAGCGAACACACCAAGCATAAACTCTGTTGACTTGGCAACGCACCCGCTGGGTCCAATTAGTTGAGTGTGCAAATTAGACTCTACGTAACGTTTGCCAAGATTCGAGCCGGTCGGGTAAAATTCAGACCTGTCCTCTCTCCAATTTAAGTCTTTGAGGCATACACGTATGTTACGCACAATGTTCGAAATGGATGGATCTGTTGCTTCGGCAAGCGCTGAGCACAACGTTTTTTCATATTTACTCTGGATATTTGGACTTTGAGTTGCTGGAGTTTGATTGGTGTTTAAATTATCAATTTTTTGAATCAGTAATCTACTGCCATGTGATTCATTCCCGAGTTCCTCTAATTTGGAGCGGATTGACCAAACGAGTTCTTGGAGACGTTTTTGTTTGCCATTTGAATTGTGCTTGATACGGTTTAACATTAGCAACCTAAGAATTAATTTGATATCTCCCAACAAGGCAAGGCTAGCATTTAATAAAAGTCTAAATAAAACTATCTTCTTAGTTTTTACTACTTCATAAAGTTGAAAAAATGGAAACCTTTAAACACTTCAATATTTCGACAGATCACGAAAACATATGTTGGGCTGAGATTGATGTTAACGGCAAATCTGTAAATGTGCTCACACAAGAAGTAATGAGCGATCTTGCAAATATCCTGAATTGGCTTGAAAAAAACACCAAAATAAAGGGCTTCAGCTTAACCTCTGGAAAGCCAGGAGGTTTTATTTATGGCGCTGATATTGCTGAGTTTGAGCTATACAAGACCAAACAAGATGTCCGTAGTCACATGGAATTTGTACATGGTTTGTTCAATCGAATTGAAAATTTGCGTGTCCCCACGGCAGTTGGGATAGATGGTATTGCAGTTGGTGGTGGGTTAGAAATTGCCCTGGCTTTTGACCACATCATCACCACCTCCGGTAACAAAACGAAATTGGGGTTTCCCGAGGTAAATTTGGGAATTTTGCCAGGTTACGGTGGAAGTGGAAGGGCATATGGCCGGATCGGAACAGCCTCCGTTGCCGAAATGATGATTTCTGGCAAACCTCTGATTGCTGAAGCGGCAAAAGATATTGGATTAATTGACCAAGTCGTTAACGGCGCTGACAATATAAAGCCTGCTATTAAATCGTGGTTAGAGGCACAAAATCAAAAAAAACCTGAACGAAAGCAGCGGGAAACAGAGACTGACCAAAGTGCGCTTGAAATTTGCCGCGAAAAATTTTTACGCCGGGTCAGGGTTGAACACACACCAGCACCATTTGCTATAATTGAACATTTAAGGAAACATGGCCACAGCTCCGTGGCTATGAGTGCAGCTGAAATGGATATTTTTCCTGACCTGATGGTTGGCTCTGCTTCAAAAAACCTGAGACGCGTCTACCACTTGACAGACAAAGTACGTAAAACCGCGCGTGGTGATAGCAAAATAAAGAAGCTACATGTTGTCGGCGCCGGAGTAATGGGCGGCGACATCGCCGCGGTGGCCGCAATGTCTGGACTGAATGTTAGTCTTACAGATGTCGACTCCAGCGCTATTGAAGGCGCGATAAAGAGGAGTGCTGATCTTTTTGCTCGGCGGCTGAAAGTTGATGAAAAAATTGCCGCAGCGACAGCGAGGCTTAAAGCTGATCCTAGGGGCGATGATGCTGCAAACGCTGATTTAATTATTGAGGCTGTTGCCGAAAAGTTATCGGTAAAGCGAGCGGTGTTCAAAGATCTGGAAAAAATTATCAAGCCAGAAGCAATTCTTGCTACCAACACCTCCGCCATACCCTTGGAGGATATTTCCACAGCCCTAAAAGACCCTAGCCGCCTCATCGGCCTACATTTTTTCAACCCGGTGCCAGTTTTACCCCTTGTTGAGGTGATTTGGTCGCCCCATTCAAATCAAGATCTTGTCACCCGTGGGATGCAGTTTGTAGGGCAAATTGGCAAAATGCCAATTCGCTGTAAATCATCTCCAGGTTTCCTAGTTAACCGCGCTTTGCTACCTTACATGTTTGGAGCTATCGAGGCAGTTGTATCAGGAGAAAATCCTGAAAAAATTGACCAAGCAATGGTCGACTTTGGCATGCCAATGGGGCCGATAGAGTTGAGTGACCAAGTCGGCTTAGACGTATGTTTAGATGTAGGAACAGTTCTAGGAATTGGACCCGGAGCAGAAAAGCTTTTAATGAGCAAATGCGATGATAAAACATTGGGACGAAAAACTGGAAGTGGCTTTTACAACTGGTCGGAAAATCGAGCAGTTCGTTCACGAGAGCCATTGGAACCAAAACTCTCTGACGACATTGCGAGGCTTATGCTCGCGCCTATGGTTGACGAATGCAAAAAAGCTGTTCAAGAGGGTGTTGTTGAGAGTTCTGATGATGCAGATGCAGGCATGATATTCGGGACTGGCTTTCCCAGCTTTCGTGGCGGCCCAATAAACTGGATGAGTTGAAAAATTATTCTGGTAAAATGGGTTTGAGAGGAAGTCAGGCATGACTGATATTTTCATTTTAGCGGCAAAACGCTCAGCAATTGGTAGCTACGGTGGCAGCTTAAAAGACACAGCGCCCATTGACTTGGCCATTCCCGTAGCCCAAGCCGCGATCGAGCAATCAGGTCTACCAGCCACAGCAATTGACCATGCGGTCTACGGTCATGTTATGCACACCGAGCCACGTGATATGTATTCCCCTCGTTGCATTTCCATTGGCGCCGGTCTCGCTGATACCGCACCAGCGTTTCAAGTTAACCGTCTGTGCGGAAGCGGATTGCAGGCCATCGTGAGCGGTATTCAATTGATCCAGCTAGGAGATGCTGCAGCGGTATTGGCCGGCGGCGTTGAGGTGATGAGCCGAGGCCCCTACATACTGCCAGCCCAGCGCTGGGGTGCGCGCATGGGTGACAGCGGTGTTATTGATATGATGTTGGGGGCATTACATGATCCGTTTGGCATCGGTCATATGGGCATCACCGCAGAAAATGTTGCTCAAGATTATGATATCAGCCGGGCTAGCATGGATGAGTTTGCCGCCGAGTCCCAAGCGCGTGCTACCGCCGCACAATCTGCGGGATATTTTAAGGATCAGATCGTACCACTAACACTCAAAAAAGGTCGAAAAGATTTCAAATTTGATAATGATGAATTCATCCGAGGCGAGACCACGGTTGAATCACTAGCCAATCTGCGGCCAGCTTTTGCCAAAGATGGACTTGTTACGGCTGGCAATTCTTCTGGAATCAATGATGGCACGGCATCAATTGTGCTTGCCGACAGCGATAGTATAACAAAACACAACGCGGTGCCGCTGGCACGTATTGTGTCATACGGCTATGGCGGGGTGCCGTCACGTATCATGGGCATGGGGCCGGTGCCCGCCAGCAAAATGGCACTTGAACGCGCTGGTCTAACAACCGATGATCTGGCTGTTGTCGAGAGCAACGAGGCCTTTGCCGCGCAGGCCTGTGCGGTTTCAAATCAGCTTGGGCTTGATCCATCAATCGTCAATCCAAATGGTGGGGCGATCGCGCTAGGCCACCCGGTTGGTGCCACTGGCGCAATAATTATGACAAAGCTGGTGCATGAATTGCGCCGTCGTAGTGAACGCTATGGCATGGCAACAATGTGTATTGGCGGCGGTCAGGGTATCAGTGTTATTATTGACGCCCAAATTTAGCCCCAAGATTTGGCAATAGGATTTAGTTATAAGATGGTACTGTGATCATCGTATCCCTTGATAAATATACCATAGCAAGAGATCTCCGTGATGTATGAAGCTCCTGTCGATGATTATAAATTTGTTCTTGATGAGGTGATTGGGCTCGACAAGCTGATGTCAGCAACCGGTCATAACGAGATCAGCATTGATCTGGTCGAGGCGGTGCTGAGCGAAGCCGGCAAGCTTGCCGCTGATGTCATTGCGCCGTTGAACCATCCCGGCGATCAAACCGGCGCCACACGCCATGATGACGCCAGCGTCACCACACCGGTCGGATTTGCCGATGCCTTTGCGGCAATGGCTGAGGGCGGCTGGACATCAATGGAAGCGCGCGAAGAATTTGGCGGGCAGCAGCTGCCGATGGTTGTGACCACTGCAGTGAATGAATTCTGGCAGGCGGCAAATATGGCTTTTGCCCTATGCCATCTTTTAACCCAGGGACAAATTTACGCCCTGCAAAAATCGGCATCTGCCGAACATCAGAAACTGTTTATCCCGCCAATGGTCGAGGGCCGCTGGACTGGCACAATGAATTTGACCGAGCCGCAGTCCGGCACTGATCTGGCCAGCATAAAAACCAAGGCGGTGAAAAATGGCGATCATTATCTGATCACTGGTCAGAAGATCTATATCACCTATGGCGAGCATGATATGGCCGAAAATATCTTGCATCTGGTGCTCGCTCGTACCGAAGATGCGCCGCCGGGAATCAAGGGTATTTCCGTCTTTATCGTTCCCAAATTTCTGCCAAATGATGATGGCAGCCTTGGAGCTGCGAATGATCTGCGCTGTCTTTCGATTGAAAAAAAGCTTGGCATCAAAGCGTCACCAACAGCGGTCATGCAATATGGCGAAAATGGCGGTGCCGTTGGCTATCTTGTTGGCGCCGAAAATCAGGGAATTGATATTATGTTTGGCATGATGAACCATGCCCGGCTTGCGGTCGGCCTGCAGGGGTTGAGCATCTCTGACCGGGCGTATCAGCAGGCCCGGGCCTATGCATTTGACCGGGTTCAGGGAACCCCGTTGGAACAAAAACCCGGCGCGCCGATTGTGCATCACCCAGATGTTCTGCGCACCCTCGCCACAATGAAGGCCGAAATCGAAGCCATGCGTGCATTGATGATGCTGGGAGCCGCCAGCATGGATCTGGCGCATGATTGTGACAGTGATGACCCGCGTGCAACCCGCGCCAATCTGTTAATCCCGATTATCAAAGGCTGGATGACCGAACGCGCGCTTGATGTGACCTCGCAAGCGGTGCAGGTGCATGGCGGCATGGGATTTATCGAGGAAACCGGCGCCGCACAGCATTTCCGCGATGCGCGTATTCTGCCAATCTATGAAGGAACGACGGCCATTCAGGCAAATGATTTGGTGTTCCGCAAGACCTTGCGCGACAATGGTGCGGCCGTGACCACATTATTTGATGAAATCGATGCCGAAATGCAAATTCTGGCGGATCATGCAGATGATAATGCGGCGGCGAATGCGCGGCAGATGATCAGCGCTGTTGGCACCGCCCGCGAAGCCACCGCGCATATTCTTGCCGCTGCCAATGATCCGCGCCGGCCAGCGGTCAACGGGGTTAATTATCTGATGATGCTTGGCCGCTTATGTGGCGGCTGGATGATGGCACGCGCCGGCGGTACAGCGGCGTCGCGGCTGTCTGACACATCCACTGATCCAGCATTTATGCAGGCCAAAATGACCACCTCGCGGGTGTTTATGACACATCATTTGCCACAGGTGCAGGCATTGGCGGCGATCATCATGACAGGTGACAACGCGGTTCTGGGCATGGATGCCGAATGGCTGTAACCAGCCTGTCGCCGCACCCGGTCAGGAGGGGTCGCGGTGCTGGCGTCCATAGCGACTTGGCGGTATCGGGCGATAATCAGCCAGCGCCGCATCGTTCGATTTGAAAATCTCTACCAGCAGCGGGTGACATACGGCCACATCCGATGAATGTTCAGCCGAACAATCCCCACCCGGACAAGCTGACAAGCCACCCAAAAGATCGGTTTCAGCAAAAAATTCCAGAAAATCACCCGGCCGCACCGGGCTGGCTTTCATAAAATACTGATGCGTATCATGCGTAAAGCCGGTACACATAAACACATTCAACACATCATGCACCAGCGTTTCAGCAGTCGCATAATCCATTTGCCGATGCGCCGCCAGCGCCCGGATCAGGTTGGAATGACAGCAATGATGATAGTCAATATCAGCAAGTAATTTTGCCGTATAGGGATCACAGCGGGTGCCGATCACATCATGCACCGAGCCGCCGTCATCATCCCACCCATACCAGTCAAGCGTGTCATGGGTGATCGTTGCCAACGGCCGCATAAACGGAAAGCTCGACCATAGCCTGTCGCCGGTTGACAGATGCGTGCCATGCAAGGCACGGGTTTTTCCCGAATAAAATTTTTCTTCAAGATGATCTGCCTGCCACAGATTTAAATCCCCGACCTGCGGCCCCTCAACGCTGACAATGCGAAAAAACTGGCCTGCCGGCACCTCAAAACAACGGGCCTCACGCGGCGGCACCAAAACTTCGCCGGTCTTTTCCAGCGTTTTCCGGGCGCTGTGCAGAATGCGGCTATCGGCTTCTGGCAAGCTGTCAGTCGGATAACAGATCACCGGCGGCGCGGCGCGGCGCGCATCTGCATCATCTGGCCGATGCGAGCTGTTGATATTTTTCATTGTCGCCCTCCTAAACCGGAAACCGCCCGGATAAATAGCGGACTGATTATAGCACTGTCAAAACACTCAAAATACAGCATATTTTAATCGGCGGGCACAGCAAATGTAAGCGAGGCCCATAGTGATTCCCATTCCGCGTCTGTTTCCGTGTCAGGCTTTTTCAGACGGTATAATTTTACACTGTCAAAAAGATATTGCCGGCCCGGCAACAGCGGCATCTGTATCTGCCCATCTTCATCCGCGATGATTATTTTTTGCTCGATATCCCGTGGCGCGTGGCGAATAAAAACCTTCACCTGCGCCCCCGGGCGCGGCACGCCAGATTCATACACAGCCACCCTGAATGTTTTTGCCGCCGGATGCTGATAGGGGTTGCTCAAGGCCACCAATTCCATTTCCAGCCCCAAAAGCTGATCTTGGCCTAAAAGCTGATTTTGTCCGGCAGTTGATCCCACCATCACAAGGCTTTTGGCAAAACGCCGATATTGCTCGACAAGACGGAAATTTTCCACCTCAGCCTGCTGATAGAGCGCGGCGATTTCAGCAAATCCCTTTTCCGTCGCAAAGCTGATGAATTTTTCCGGCTTTCTGTAATTCACAAACAGCGGGCCCGTCTGATGATACAGCAGCGTCAAGCCGGCCTGTGCCGCGGTTATCTGGCCAGCCGGCATATCACCAAAGCGACCTGTGATTGGCCTTTCGCCAGCCGCATCAATCATCGCAAATGCGGCAATTTCATCCGGCGTATAGGGCGACGACAGCCCCTGAAAATCAGTGCCAATCAAAAGATCGACTGTCACTCTATCGCCCGGCTCTGGCTGAAAGTCGGACGGCTCAATCCAGAATTCATGCGCATGTGAAGCCAGTGACACCAGCCCTGTCAGAACACTGACCGCAAGGTATAAGATGATTTGCATTTTTGAAAAACCTACAGTAGCAATGTCATGTTCATTTTTAAGTTCAGACCATTCATGCAGATTTGTAAAGCCATTCGTCGTCATCTTTTACCGGCATTTATGCTGTTGCTTTGCAGCCTGTTGCCGGCACATAGCCATGAAATGCGGCCGGCCATTGGCGATATTACCGTGTCGTCAGCACAGGTTTCGGTGACCCTCCGGTTTAATGCCGAGCTGTTTTTGGCCGATATCGATGCCAGCCAGATAACGGATAGCGATGACGCGCCGACGGCGGCTATTTATGATGATATGCGGCAATTACCACCGGCCGCGCTGCGCGACGCATTTGTGCAGAAATGGCCCGCCTTTGCAGCCATGATCAATGCCCGGGTGGGTGGCGAGCGATTGAGTTTTGAACTTGTCGATTTTACCAGCCAGACCGATATTGATGTCAGCCTGCCGCGAACCAGCACCGCCATCATCACCGCGCCGATGCCAGCCCATGCGACAGATCTGCGCTTTGGCTGGGATGCGCGGCTTGGCGATCTGATTTTACGGCAAATGGCCGGGCCGTCAATCGACCCGAAAAACCTCTATACCGGTCTGCTGAATAATGGCGGCCAAAGTCCGGCCATCAGCCCGCTTGGCGCGGCATCACAGCCTGTATCAGCGGTGATCATGCACTATATTGAAATTGGCTTTATCCACATTATTCCGCGTGGTTTCGATCATATCTTATTTGTGCTTGGGCTGTTTTTCTATGCTGCCCGCTGGCGTCCGCTGCTGCTCCAGATTACCATTTTCACCATTGCCCACAGCCTGACGCTAGCGCTGGCATCACGCGGTCTGTTCAGCGTGCCGGCAAGCATTGTTGAACCGATCATTGCCGCGTCAATTGCCTATGTTGCGCTGGAAAATATATGGCGACAAAAGCTGCATATGTCGCGCTTGCTGATTATTTTTGTGTTTGGCTTAATTCACGGCCTTGGCTTTGCCTCGGTGCTGGCGGAAATAGGCCTGCCAAGCGGTGATTTTCTGCTCAGTCTGATCAGCTTTAATGTTGGTGTCGAACTGGGGCAGATTGCGGTGATTGCCGCCGCCTTTATGCTACGGCTATGTCTGCCGCTATCGCCGGACCGCTATCGCCGGATCATCGCGATTCCGGTATCCTGTATGATTGGCGCCACCGGCATATGGATCGTGACCGAGCGGGTGAGCGCAATCCTGCTGGCATAAGCGCCGCGCATTGACTTGGCGACACCCATCAGTTCAACCCCGCTAAAAACAGCTTTCCAGCAATGCCCGGGTGTTTGCCGCGGTCATTTCGCGCGGGTTACCACCGGCGCTTGGATCGGTCAGTGCGGCGGCAACTATCCGTTCAAGATCAGCATCACCAAGATCAGCCAACCCCAAGTCGGTCAGGTTTTTTGGAATATTGAGTTGCTTCACCAGACCGCCGACAAAGTCATAAAAACCGTCAAACCCGCCTTCGATGCCAAGATACCGCGCTGCGTCCGCAAATCGGCTTTCAATCATGCTGCTGTTAAACCGCATCACCGCCTGCATCACAACCGCATTGGTGGTGCCATGATGGGTATGATAAATCGCCCCGATCGGATGTGACAGGGCATGGATCGCACCCAGACCTTTTTGAAAGGCGGTTGCCCCCATCAACGCCGCGCTCATCATTTGCGCACGCCCGGTAATATCGTTTGGATTATTATAAACCGCGGTCAGATTTTCCTTCACCAACCGCATGCCTTCAAGCGCGATACCCTGGCTCATCGGGTGGTAATGTGGCGATGAAAATGCCTCAAGACAATGTGCAAACGCATCCATGCCGGTGCCAGCGGTGATAAAATCCGGCATTCCAACAGTCAGTTGCGGGTCGCAGATCACCACAGTTGGCAATATTTTCGGATGGAAGATAATTTTCTTTTCAGCTGTTTGCGCGTTGGTAATGACCGAGGCGCGCCCAACTTCTGAACCGGTGCCGGCGGTTGTCGGCACCGCAATAATTGGCGCGATGACATCGGCATTCGCGCGCGTCCACCAATCGCCAATATCCTCAAAATCCCAAACCGGACGGGTTTGCCCGGCCATAAAGGCGACCATCTTGCCAAGGTCAAGGCCCGAGCCGCCACCAAAAGCAATCACCCCATCATGCTGCCCGGCTTTATAAGCCTGCAGGCCAGCCTCCATATTGATCTCGGTCGGGTTGGGGTCAACCTCGGCAAACAGCGCCGCCTCCACCCCGGCACCGGCAAGGCTGGCCAGCGCATTTTGCGTGATAGGCAAATCTGCTAGCCCTTTATCAGTGACCAGCAGCGGTTTTTTGATACCGGCCTGATGACATGCCGCTGCCAGTTCGGCAATCCGCCCGGCGCCAAACCAGATTGTTGTCGGATAAGACCAATTGCCTGTTAATGTCGTCATCATAAAACCTTTTTCATATGATAGGATTTCGGTCGGGTCAGATTATGAAAGCCAATTTCCGACAGGGTGCCACCACGCCCGGTATCTTTACAGCCGGTCCAGCACAAGGCCGGATCAAGATAGTCACATCGGTTCATAAACACCGTGCCTGTGTCGAGCTGATCGGCAATATTTGTGGCGCGATCAAGATCCGGCGTCCACAGCGCAGCGGTCAGCCCGTATTGGCTGTCATTCATCAATGCAACGGCCTCGGCGTCATTATGCACTTTCATGATGCCAACCACCGGGCCAAAGCTTTCTTCCTGCATGACCGGCATGCTGTGATCAACATCAAGCAGAATTTGCGGCATAAGATAGGCCCCTTTATTTGCGGGGAATCTTGCCGGGTCGATCAATGCTTTGGCACCGCGGCTAATAGCATCATCGGTCTGCGCCCGCACCAATGCGGCAAATCTTGTATGCGCCATTGGCCCCAAACTGGTGTCGCTGTCCAGCGGATTACCCAGCTGATAGCTGTTGACGATGGCCACGGCATGTTCAACAAACTGATCAAAAACCGCCTCGGCAACATAGATACGCTCAATACCGCAGCAGCATTGACCTGAATTAAACATCGCCCCGTCAAGCAGCGTTTCGGCCGCTGCCTGAATATCGGCATCATCCATGACATAGCCCGGATCCTTGCCACCAAGCTCAAGTCCAAGCCCGGTAAAACTGCCGGCCGCCGCCTGTTCAATGGCGCGGCCACCCTGCACCGAGCCAGTGAAATTCACGAAGCCGAATGATTTATCAGCAATCAGTTGCGCGGTTGTTGTATGGTCAAGATACAGATTCTGGAACACCGCCTCTGGCACCCCGGCTGCGTGAAACGCCCGCGCCAGCCGTTCACCAACCAACAGCGTCTGTGTGGCATGTTTCAACAATACCACATTGCCAGCGATCAAGGCCGGGGCCACCGCATTGATCGCCGTCATATAGGGGTAATTCCACGGCGCAATGACCAGCACCACCCCATGCGGAACCCGTTTGATATAACGCTGGAACTGTTCACTATCCTCAATACTGATTGGTGCCAGCGCGCTGGCGGCGATATCTGCCATATGGTTTGCGCGCTCCTGAAAACCGCCAAATTCGCCGCCATAGCGCACCGGTCGCCCCATCTGCCAGGCCAGCTCCGGTACGATCTCGGCATTTTGTTGTCCGATGATCGCCACCGCTTTGCGCACAAGCGCGATACGCGCGTCCAGCGGCCGCGCCGCCCAGTCATTTTGCGCCGCATGCGCTCGCGCCACCGCTCTTCTGGCAGCATCCTGCGACATGGGCGCGCGTTCAGCATATACCGAGCCATCAACCGGCGAAATACATTGTAATTGTTCTGTCATAATCAGGCTCTTTCAAATCCCCGGCGCACCTCATAATCGGTGACCTTACTGTCAAAATCTTCCTGTTCCCAGCGCGCCGCCCGCACATAATGGTCGATCACCGCGTCACCCATCGCCGCGCGTAACATATCCGATCCATCCAGCGCCAGTGTGGCTTCGCGCAAGCTCGCCGGAATCGCCCTTGCCGCATCCGCTTGATAGGCATCACCGCTAAATTCAGCTTCCAGTGTCAAATTATCCTCGATGCCTTTCAGCCCGGCCGCCAGCTGCCCGGCCAGTGCCAGATACGGGTTCAGATCAGATCCGCCAACACGGCATTCAACCCGAATATTCTCGCTGTTTTCTGCAACAACGCGATAGCCGGCAGTACGGTTATCAATTGACCAGATGGCCTTGGTCGGGGCGAATGTCCCCGCCATAAAGCGCTTATATGAATTGACATAAGGCGCCAGAAAATAGGTGGTGTCGTCAGCATAGGTCAAAAGTCCAGCAAGATAGCTCTGCATCATCTTTGACATGCCATGCGGCTGCGCCGGATCAAAAAACACTGCCTTGCCGTCAGCGCTGCGCAGTGACTGGTGAATATGGCTTGATGAACCCGCCGCATGATGATGCCATTTCGCCAGAAATGTCACCGCCCGATCATTTAAAAAGGCAATTTCTTTTACCGCATTTTTCACTATCACATGCACATCACCCATGCGTAACGCGTCGGCGTAATGCACATTGATTTCGGCCTGTCCGGCATCGGCCTCACCCTTGGTATTCTCAACAGTGATGCCGGCACCATACAGCCCGTTGCGGATTTGCCGCATCAGGCTCTCTTCTTTTGTTGTCTGAAAAATATGATAATCTTCATTATAGGCGCTGATCGGCGTCATCGCATGATATTCGGCGCCGCGAATGGTTTCGAAGTTTTCCCGAAACACGAAAAATTCCAGCTCGGTCGCTGCCATCATGGTAAGACCGCTGTCGGCCGCACGTTTGAGCTGTTGTTTGAGAATGGTACGCGGCGCATGCGGCACTAATTCATGCGTATGGTGATCAAGCAAATCACATAATACCAGCGCTGTCGCATCAAGCCATGGCAACATGCACAATGTATCAAGATCCGGCCGCATCACATAATCGCCGTAGCCCGATGACCAGCTTGTCGAGGCGTAACCGTCAACCGTCGCCATCTCAAGATCAGTGGCAATCAGATAATTACAGCAATGGGTTTCTTCCCAGGCATGATCGATAAAAAACTGCGCATGAAACCGTTTGCCCATCAACCGCCCCTGCATATCGGGAAAAGCGGCAACAACCGTGTCGACGCTACCATTCTGGATAGCGGCGCGTAAAGTTTTCATCGTGAGAATGTCCGGCATAGTTTCAGTACTCCAACATAGTTTTACGATAGCGGCATTGGGCTAAAACACCCCATGCCGCAGATTTTTATCCAGCCCAGCTATAGCGGTATAGCCGCCCGGGTTTCTGCATATCAGCATTATATTGTTTGAAGATTTTCACAACCCTCGCTTTGATTTGGCAGCCACTGACTTGATAAGCACAGCAGCGTTACCGCTCATCGTTGAGAAAGCTTAGTTGTTGCGCTGGCAGCTTGGTTCGTTTTGCCGCTGTTTTACGCCGCACCGGCCGTTTACGACTGCCAAGCTTGCTGTAGACTTTTGCCGCCTCGTCGCGGAATCCGGCTGTTTTCCGAGCGGATGAAATCCGCGCGCGTGCAGCCTGCACAGCCATTTTATGATCAACAATAGGCGCCGGATAATGCTGGCCAATGATACAGCCAAAACGACGCTGCATATCCTCACTCATTTTCGCTGGCTGATGAATCCACATCGCCGTCAGATTTTTTAATTCCGGCACCCAGCGCCGGATAAAATCACCATCCGCATCATGATCCATTGACTGCTTAACCGGGTTATAGATTCGCACCGCATTGATGCCGGTGATGCCAGATTGCATCTGGATCTGGCTATAGTGAATGCCAGGTTCATAATCGGTGAATAGCCGCGCCAGAAAATACCCGGTGCGGCGCCAGTCCAACCCCAGATGATAGCTGGCAAAGCTGACCAGCATGGCGCGCATCCGAAATGTAATCCAACCATGATGAGTCAGATTGCGCATACAGGCATCTATAAATGGATAGCCGGTGCGACCGGTACACCATGCCTCGAATAATGCTTCCGCATTATCGACCAACGGCATGGCACGAAACGCCGGATGCATGGCTTCTGTTTCAATTTCCGGCTGATCTTCTATCTTCTGGATAAAATGACAGCGCCAGGACAAGCGCGAGGTAAAGGCTGATAGATTGCGTTTCCAGATTTTACTGTCGGCGTCGGATAATTGTTCACGCCGGGCCTGCACAGATTTCACAATTTCCCGCGCCGATAACGTGCCCCATGTCAGATGCGTCGATAGCCGTGAACAATGAATTTCGGACAGCCCCGGTGCCGACAACCGGAACAAATACGCGCTGCCTCTTTCGGTCAGAAAACTATGCAATGTTTTGACGCCGGCGCGCCGCCCACCGGTCTGCGTCAGCCCCGGCACATCGTCACCGAATAACGCATCATGTTTCGCCGGAATATCACCAATCGGTACTGCGAGCGGCAGCAAAGCGTCAGGCTTTGGTGTCAGCGGGGCCGCCATACGTTGGTTGCGCAAGCGCGCCCAATCATCACGCTGGGGCAGACGGCGCACAATACCATTTGTTGGAAATTCATGAATTCCAATGCCTTGACTCAAGCACCAAGAACGTACATTTTCGTCGCGCTGGTATCCCCACAAATTGCTGGTTTCTTCATGCGCATAAACACCTTCAATCACATAGTCTTGGGCAATGGAGTCAAAAACATTGATGATTGATCCGGTACGCACAACCAAAGGCTGACCGAGATTGGCGCAATCATCCCTCAGTTCCGTAAGGCTGCCATGAACAAAATGCCAATGACGGCGTGAGGCGAAGGGTTGCTGCCAATAGTCGGGTTCGACAACATACAGCGGCAACACTGGCAAACCAGTCGCGCAGGCGGCAGCGAGCGGTGCATGATCGTGTATGCGTAAATCACGTTTGAACCAAACAATAGACAAATTTTGCGCCATCAGCCTTAAGTAATGACAAGACCAATCAAGTCAAGACGCTCATTAAACTTGTTGATCATTTTTCTGGCTGCCTTTTTATGCTTTGTATAAAAATTGAAACAAGTCGTTCCTAAATTATTAATGCAACATCTGTGGCATATGTTTGTGCAATTAAAAGCCCAGATTTTTGTTGCTTTTGTTTAATATCACTCCAAGATTGTAATTCAGTGCAAGGAGGTAACTTATGAGTAAAAATAGTAAGATTGAGCATTCGACAGCGCGGGCTGCAAAGCAGTTCAACCGTCGTATGTTGCTAAAAAGCGGAGCTGCATTGGCAGCTCTAACTCCCGTAGTTCCACTATATGTCAAAAATGCATTTGCTGCATCGAGTGGTCAGGTTAACGTGCTGATGTGGGGTGAATATTTGCCTGACTCAGTGGTCGCAGATTTTAAGGCCAAAACAGGCATCACCATCAACCATACAAAAATCGGTGACAATGGTGAAATTATCTCCAAGATGAAAGCCGGTGGTGGCGCCGGATATGATCTTGCAAGCCCAACCAATATGCGCGCCCTTCAATGGGAAAACCTTGGCGTTCTTCAGCCATTCGATATGAAGCGCATATCTAATATTAGCAATGTCAATCCAGGCATGGTTGCTGTTGGCGAGCGTGACTGGAACTTTGGTGGCAAGGGATCGCATTGGGTACCGCAACTCTGGGGCACCGAGTCAATTTCCTGGCGCACAGATAAATGGTCGCCAGACGGCTTGCCGAGCTTCGGCGATATCTGGGAGCCTGATCCAGCAATCAGTGGTGCCTTCATGATGGGCAGAACATATTCCATGATGACAGGTTGTGGCATATGGATGCATCATCAAGGTAAGATGGATTTCTGGTCATCTTACAAAGATGAAGCCACCATGCGGAAAAACTGGGAGACCATCACGGAATATTGCATCTCCAAGAAAGCCAATCTGGTGAAGTTCTGGTCCGGTGGCGATCCACAAAAGCAAGGCTTTACATCTGATGGTGTTGTTGTTGGCCAAACATGGGACGGCCCCATTGTGTCGATGATGAAGGCGGGTGAGCCGGTTGCCTATCAGACCACCAAAGAAGGCGCTTTGGCTTGGGTTGATGGCATCACATTGTCAGCCAAAGCTGAAAACATCGATGAAGCTTATGAATTGATTAACTATAGCTTCACACCTGAAGTTGGTGGCCAGACGATCAATGAAATTGGCTATAATTCGGCGGTGATCGGTGCATCAGAACATTATTCAGATGCAACCAAGGCGATTTCGCAGGCCGTGTACCCGGGCGACACAGCATCCAAGCTGAACCCATGGCCGCCTGAGCCACCATGGTATGCCGATGCCCGTGCTGAGTATGCCAACAAGTTTGAGACCGCTTAAATCGGTTCAATATGTTAAGCTGAGAGCGCCGCAAGACTTTTCGCGGCGCTCTCACGCTGCTTTTTAGGCCTTTTTTTCTGAATTTTTTAACCAGAGGTTTACTGATGAGTGCTGATGTAGAACTGCAAAATATTTCGATTAATTTCGGCGATTTTTATGCAGCAAAAGACGTTAGCGTGATGATTAAAAAAGGCGAGTTCTTTAGCTTCCTTGGCCCGTCTGGTTGCGGCAAAACTACAATCCTTCGCACCATTTCCGGGTTTTTGGAGCCATCACAGGGGCAGGTGCTGATTGGCGGCGCTAATATGGCTGGTATTGGCCCTAACAAGCGCCCAACTTCATTAATTTTCCAAAATCTGGCATTGTTTCCATTGATGTCCGTTGCTGACAACATCTCTTTTTCGCTTGAGGTGCGAGGCCATTCAAAGGCTGACAGACGTGCCCGTGCCGAGGAATTGCTTGGGCTTGTCGCACTCGAGGGCCAGGGCGACAAAAAAGTCCACGAGCTTTCAGGCGGGCAACGCCAGCGCGTCGCTATCGCCCGGGCATTAGCTATCGAGCCAGAAGTCCTGCTTCTTGATGAACCGCTTTCTGCGCTTGATCTCAAGCTCCGGCAAAAAATGCGATCTGAGCTTCGGGCCATCCAGAAACGTGTTGGCATCACATTTATTTACATCACGCATGATCAGGGTGAAGCGCTGACCATGTCTGATCGTGTCGCTGTCATGAACGAAGGCAGAATTGAACAGGTTGACACCTGTCAGGCCGTTTACGAACAGCCAAAAACGCCGTTTGTTGCCAGTTTTGTAGGAGAAAATAACCCATTTTATGGCGAGGTCACCGCACGCAATGACAGCCGTGTCGAAGTGTTGTGTGATGGCAATAAATTTGTGGCAGAGATCAGCGGCAATGATCGTCAGGACGCACAAAATCTGGCCGTCGGACAAAAAATTATTCTGTTTGTGCGTCCGGAATCGATTTCTATTAAAAACAACAAAACAGAGATGCAAAACAGCTTTTCTGCGCAATTGGACTCAATTGAATTTGAGGGGCATCTGCAAAATCTTTTCCTGACCACAGCGTCGGGGAATAAGGTGCGTCTTAGTGTGCCAAATGCCGAAGACATAGATCATCTGACTGCGGGCCAGACCATGGATTTAACATTTTCAGCTCAGAAAGCTGTGGTTTTGCCTGAAGGCAACCTCGCAGTGGATTAACAGGAGCTGTGATGAAAAATTTTTTCGCGAAAAATGGCCCGATAATTTCGACCTATTTTTTGATCGCTATTGGGTTTTGGATTATCTTTTTGATCATCATCCCACAGCTTTATATGCTGGATCTGTCGTTTCGGCCAAATCTGCCGCCTTTGCTGCGCGGCGGTGAGGAAGATGTCTATACCTTAACGCATTATAAGCATTTTCTGTTTGGATCAGAGACCAGTAAAGACGCCTATAATTATGTCGATCTCAAAGTCTTTTTTACAACATTAGCGACGGCTGTGGTGATCACTGTTCTGAGCTTGTGCTTTTGTTATCCAATCGCATTTTACATCGCCAAAATCGCCGAGCATAAAACCGCAAGATTGTTGATTGTGTCGCTTATTGTGCCGTTTTGGATTAACGAATTATTACGCGCCTTTGCCTTGCGCATTCTGTTCGCTGGCGAGGGCGTGATCAATAACGCGCTGATAAATGCCGGGCTGATGGACAATGCCATCAATTTTATTGGTCAGGATGTGGCGCTATTTACCGGTCTTACCTATGCCTATCTGCTGTTGATGATGTTTCCCTTGTATAACTCGCTTGAATCGCTGGACACCAACCAGCTGGAAGCTGCCAAAGACCTTGGTTCGTCGACAATCCGCACTCATTGGCGTGTTGTGATCCCCCACGCCAAAGCCGGCATCGCATCAGGCAGCACCATGGTTTTCATGTTAACCGCCGGCGCCTTAGCCACACCGGTGGTGCTGAGCAGTCCCAACACTTTTTGGTTCACGCAATTGATTTATCAATGGTTCAACATGAATGATAATTGGTCGCGAGGCGCTGCATATTCGGTATTGCTGTTGCTGGTCTCGGTTATTTTTGTGCTTTTGATGATGAAATTGTTCCGCGTCAAAGTTGGTGAGATTGTCAAATGAAGTCCCAACCCGCGCTTAAACTACTGCTTGGCACTTATATTTTCGTATTTTTAGCCTATTTATTTGGCCCGCTCATTATCATGAGCATCACCGCGTTTAACTCTGCAGAGTTTCCCGCTGTCACGCCTTGGGAGTGTTTTAGCTGGCGCTGGTTTACCGAGGGCAAAGTCACCTATGATGGGCAACGTTTAGCCGGGCTTTTAGCTGACACAAAGCTGCATGACGGCATTTTAACCAGCCTGCGCATTGCCCTTGGGGTTGTCGTTTTATCTGTGCCAATCGGCATGGCGGCGGCGATTGTCCTGACACAGGTCAACAGTAAAATCAGAACCTTCTTCTATTCGGTTGCGATTATGCCGGTATTGTTTCCGGGTGTGGTCATCGGCATCTCAACAGTCGTGCTATGGGATCGCATCGCCAGCATGACCGGCGGTGGCGCGATGGCTGACATTGGCCGCAATGGCGTGTTCCTGACGATCCTGGCACAGACATGTTTCATTTCAACCTACTGTTTCCTGATCTTTGTCGCCCGCCTGCAACGTTTTGACAAAACACAGGAAGAGGCCGCGTTGGATTTAGGTGCCAGCCAAACGCAGGTATTTTTCAAAATATTGATGCCCTACCTGATGCCGGCAATTGCCTCATCCGCCGTCATCGCATTTTTATATTCCTTTGAAAATTACAACACGACGGTCTTTAGCATCTTATCTGATCAGACACTGACCACGGTGATTGCTTCAAAGGTTCGGTTGGGCATAAGCCCCGCTATCAGCGCCCTGGCATTGGTTATTATCGCCATTACGCTGACCGCCGCCATCTCCTACGAGGTGCTGAAACGTCGTGCAGAAAGGCGCCTTGCTAAAATCAAGCAGACGCAACTTCATCAGGCGATGCCAAGCGACCGGTTGATGAAAAACCAGAAAACCAGCTTCAGATTGCCAAAATCAATGTTTTTGATCCTGTTGGTGTGTTTTGGCGTGGTCGCTGGTGGAAATTATCTGGTATCCAACAATCTGTATGGACAACAATGTATCGTGGCAGCGGATGAAGCGAAAAAATCAAATTTTGCTGATCAGCTCAAATTACTTCAGCAGAATGTTGAGACTGAAGCCACGACCACACCGCAATCCGGCCCAGCCACAGGCAGTCAGGGATTTAATAATATTTTTGGCGATCCCAACCTATTCAAAAATTTTGGTGGATTTGACTCCGACGCAAAAAAATAAACGAGATCAGTAGTCGCGCAGCAACCGTCCATAGCCGCTGAATTGATCGGCGATACCGGCGCGGCGCAGACAATCCCATAACATCGCCTGGTTCGAACAAACCACCGGCTTGCCCAGTTTGTTTTCGAGCGCATCAACAATTTCCAGCGAGCGTAGCGCACCACAGCTGATAAACACCGCTTCGGCGTCCGGCCGGTCAATAGACGCGGCAAAATCATGGATAAATTTCGGCGAAACACGCACCATGTCACTGTCTTTTTCAAGCTGCAGACCCTGCATCGCGCAAATCTCGAAACCACGCGCCGACATATATTCAGCTTCGCGGCGATTGACCTCGTCCAGATAGGGTGTGGCAACAGCGATCCGGCTAACCTGCATGGCCTGCAGCGCCCGCATGACGGCGGTAATCAGCGAGGTTGGAACCGCCGTCGGCGCGCCGGCGCTCAGCGCTGCAAAAACCGTGTCTTCGCCAATCACCAGGCTGCCCGATGTACAGGCATAGCAGATCACATCAAGGCTGCCATCCGGCAGTAATGTGGCGGCGGCGCGGCTGAGATCAGGCGCCTGTGCCAGCAGGCTGTCAACAGTGATGCTGTCCGGGTTCGCCGCCCGGGTAAAATGCATGCCAACACCCGGCGGACACAGCCGCATCATGTCATCCTCGATGGTCTGTTCGGTGGCCAGCAGAACAAACCCAATCTTCGCCCGATGATGCGCGCCGGCATCAAAAACCGGCGGCAATGCGGCATAATCGATCTGGCTTTTTACTGGCGGGTCAGAGTTTTGCATGGCGGCGTTTTTTTGTTGGCATTTTTTTGTTGATAGTGATCGGATTTGACTTCAGCATAACGCCGGAGATTGGCTTTTGTCATGCAAATTGCGCGCAGCTGGTTGGTCATTATCATGCTGTGCACCCGCCTGAAATGAGGAGTTTTTCGATGCTGGATGAAGCACGCCAGAGAACACAGACATTACAATCGCGGATGCGTGAGCAATCCATTCCGCTGGCTATTTTTACCGATGAAAGCTCGATTGCGTATCTGGCCGGGTTTTGGGGCTATCTTGGTGTCGAATTTGGTCGCCCTAGCATGTTGCTGGTGCCAGCAGATGCCCCACCCACAATCATCACCCCGTTAATGGAAACCGAGATGGTCAGCGCCATGACATGGGTTGAATCAATCATCAGCTGGGAAGATTCCGGCCAGCGCAGCTGGCACCGCTTGCTTGGTGCAGAAATCCACAAGCATCTTGGCGAGACCCCGGAAGCCATATGGATTGAGCGACAGAATATACCGGCACTTGTCAGAAACTATTTAGATGAGAGTTTCAGCGGCGCCGCGCTGTCCGATATTTCGCCGGTTCTGGGGGCCATGCGGATGATCAAATCACCGCTTGAGATCGAAATCATGCGGCAGGCCGGCCAGATTGCCGGAGCGATGATGACGGCGGCACATCAATCGCTGCACGCAGGTGCGCATGAATATGAGTCAGCCCTGGCGGTGATCGATGCTGGCACCCGCGCCGCCGCCGGCTTTCTCACCGCCAGCGGTTGGGAACGGTTTGTCTCACCGATGATCCATAATCTGCAGATTTTACAAAGCGGCCGCGACAGCTCGATGGTGCATCGCCGCGCCAGCGTAAAAACCTATGAGCGCGGTGACCCGGTATATTTCTGTTTCTGCAATATGGCACAGTTCAAGCAATATAAGCTGGGGTTTGACCGGATGTTCCATATTGGCGATATTTCAGATGCGGCCAGCGCCGTCCAGCAGGCGGCGATCGACGCACAGCAGGCAGCGATTGCCGCGATCAGGCCCGGTGTCGCTGCCGAGGATATTGCCGCGGCGGCAAATACGGTCTATCAGCAACGCGGCTATGAGACCGGCTATCGCACCGGTCGTTCAATTGGTGTTGCCTATCTCGAAGCCCCGGAATTAAAAGCCGGCGATACCACAATTTTGCAGCCAGGCATGACGTTTGCCGTTGATGGGGGAATCTCTATTGATGGCGAACTGGCCGGGCGGATTGGCGATTCGATTGTGGTAACGGAAACCGGCTGTGACTATCTCACCGACTATCGCCGCGAAATTATGGTGACAGCAAGCTGAACCACCGGCGGTCATATGTCACATAGGTCACATGGGTCACGGTTGTGATGCGTCGCCCGGGATCTGTGACTGGGTCATATCGAGCCGCGCAACGCCAGTGCCAAGCCGCGCCGTTATTTCAATCCGAACCGGCAGGATCAGATCGTCAGAAAAGCGGCCGAAATAGACATTGACCTGCCGGTCCTCGGCCGGTTTTTTATGCCAGCTTGAGGCGATTCTATGACCGCCTTTTGGCATCACAACAATGCGGCAATGCAAGACTTCCCCGTCAAAGCTATAAGGACGATCCGCCACAAGTGTTGTCGTGCCAACCGTGTCAAACTGCATTTCAAATCGGCGTAGCCCGTCATAGACCGCATAAGAGCCAGCGCATTTGCCAGCACCGGCAATATAATCAAGCTGCCGCATTGTCGCGCTATAGGGGTCGATCACATCTTGTTTCAGCGTGTCCGATATCGGAAACACCTCTTCGAGATCAGGCGGTGGCTGCTGCACATCCGACAAAATATCACCCGCCATCGACCAATGCACCGAGCTGGCAATCTGTTTGGATTTTGTGACCCTTGATAATGATAAAAAAGCCGGCCGCCATTCGCCACCCTGCCAATCTATTTCTGCGTTTGATGCACTCTGGAACCCGGAAAACAGCGCCGCAACCCCTTCACTTTTGACCGTGCCCAGAATGACCGCTTTGCCATCCTGCAACTGCCATTGCGACCGCGCCTCGGCCAGATTCAACGCCCCCCAGCTTATGTTATATTGCAAATCAATGTCCCGGCTGGTCGCAGCAGCCATGCTGACAAGCTGCGGCGCGATGAGCATCGCCGCGATCACACGGGTAACGCGCCCGGCGATCAACCCGGCAACGCCAAACCGGCGCAATCGTGACATCCGGAAAAAGCTAGTTTGGGCGAGCCCCATCAGCACCTCTCTCGATTACAGCGACCCTATTCAACAATACCGCGTTCAACATTATCGCGTTAAACATTGCCCCGGCCAACATTACCGCACTTTACATAATTGACAATGGCTTTACCACGCCGCCACTGGTGACTGATATGCTGGTGGCTGGTGTGTGGCGGCTGGCCGTATGATTGTGATTTGCTGACAGTTTATGATATGACACTGGCAGCCTTTCATCATCATCGGATCCAGTTCGTGAGCCCTCAAGCAAAAACATCTCGGCCAACATCACCCGAGCCGCAGCAAACAGATGCTGGGCCAACAGATGCTGGGCCAACAGATTCTGGGCCACCAGATTCTGGCAGCCAGTCGGTGATCCGAACGCTGGCCTATTTGTGGCCCTATATCTGGCCGCATGATCGCCCCGATTTACAGCGGCGGGTATGTATTGCCG